>JAEEGG010000634.1_pt1 | contig 106437 bp, 77 predicted proteins | sample 9134161 | NCBI WGS metagenome assembly JAEEGG01 (sample SAMN16246543, study PRJNA631951) | gut metagenome | biome: gut microbiome; feature: rumen; material: CR-attached | host: Bos | place: Iran: Karaj | collected 2018-10
CCGAAGCGTCAACAAAAACAGCACAGCTTTTTCGCTTGTGTCTATCGATTCAGTAAGACTACAAAACAATTGTCTACTGTTTCAGCTAATGAAGAGAAAAAGTGTCTAGTCGAATCAGGAAAAGTCATTTGCGCTTAGGCGAGGAAATTTTGCGTATAGGCACAAGGTGTTTTGCGTATAGGCGCAAGGTGTTTTGCGTATAGGCAAAAGCGTTTTTGCTACCACCTTTCTCCCGTCTACCTTGGACCTTGCACCAACGAAGCCCCGTCCTCTCACCCCTGAAGCACGGCTGAGGTGGGCGATCACGGGGTTGCTCAGCATGCAGATGGATAACAAAAGGAAAATGGACATGGCTACTTTCATATTGAAAAAACGTAAACATGGTTAAATCTGCTATCATCTGTACGTTTATTATGCCGAAAAGCTGTATCTTTGCGGTTCATAACAAAAAAACAAAGTATGGCACCCAAAGAACTGTACACAAAGCGTATCACTGAGCTGACAGCAGAGATAAAACAACTGAACAAGTATAACCACCTGGTGGTTGTATTAGAGTTGTTGGCAGTGGCGATGGCCATTGCTTGCATAGTGCTATATACTACGTGGAATGGTGGCATCGTGGCGTTGGCAGGCGCGTTGCTGAGCATTGTCATATATGTGGCGATACGCTGGAAAGACAGCAGAAACAGCAGAATGTCGGAGGAGAAAGAGAGTATGCGCAGCGTCTACCAAAAAGAGCTGGATTATCTTCGTGGCGACTACTCTGGATTCTCATCTGGCGAGCAGTATCTCAATCCCCACCATGAGTTCACCCTCGACCTCGACATATTCGGGCCTCAATCACTGTTTCATCGCATCAACCGTACTGTCACCTCTGGTGGCAGTGATTTTCTTGCCAAAGAACTGGCTGAGACAAGGGTACGGACGAAAGCAGAAATAGAACAACGTAAAGAGGCCATCAGCGAACTGGCAGAGAGGGAGCCGTTGCGCACAGCATTCCTTGCCGGAGCTCTTGGAAAGCACGTCCGTACTGACGAGGTGCTGAAGGCTCTCAGTGAAATGAAAACCATTCACATTTCCCACTTGGCAGCCAGCAACATATCGTACATTCTATCCATAGTGAGCATTATCGTATTCTATGGATTGCTGGCGGGAGCCATCTTCGGCCCGTTGTCAGGAACACTACCTTTGCTTTGGGTGCTGTTTCAGATAACGGCAGTCTACCTTGTCTTCGGAAGGACACTGAAGCGAGTTCATCAGAGCATAAACATGATCCTGCCGCGTCTGTCCTCCTATGTCAATATGATTATGCAGATTGTCACTTCTGATTTGGAAAGCCAGGAAACCCGCAGCATCATCAGCCAGTTGTCCGACAACAATCAAGATGCCATGAAGTCCTTCCGCCTGTTGAAAGGTATCATCAGCGACCTCGACCAGCGTAATGAGATATGGGTACCCATCTCCAATGCGCTCTATCTGGCTGACTATTTCATCGTGAGACGTTTCCTTCTTTGGCAAGACCGCTATATGACGCACGTTGACGAATGGATAGCCGCGGTCAGCCACTTCGATGCACTGGTATCGATGGCCACGTTCCGATACAACGAGCCTTCCGCAACAGATGCAGAAATCGTCGAAAAGGACGAGGTGGTCTATGAAACGCGCGGACTCTATCACCCTTTCCTCGGAGTCAAAGCCGTGCGTAATGACTTTACCATCACCGACCAGCACTACTACATCATCACCGGAGCAAACATGGCAGGAAAGAGCACCTTCCTACGTTCCGTAGGCATCAACTACGTGCTGGCCACCTGCGGTATGCCTGTCTTTGCCGATAGCCTGCGCATATCGCTCTTCTCGCTCTTCAGCAGCATGCGCACCACCGATGACCTTGCCCATGGCATCAGCTACTTCAACGCAGAACTGCTACGACTGCAGCAGCTCATCGAGGTCTGTAGGGAAAACCGTCACACGCTCATCATCCTTGACGAAATCCTAAAAGGCACCAACTCGCTCGACAAACTCAATGGTTCGCGTCTGTTCCTGCAGTCCGTCACTACGCTTCCTATTACTGGCATCATTGCCACCCACGACCTTGAAATCTCGAAAATGCAGCAAGAGTGTCCTGAACGTTTCCATAACTACTGCTTCGAGATCCAGCTCTCGGACGAGATCACCTATACCTACCAGCTTACAGAGGGTGTGGCTCGTAACCAAAATGCAACCTATCTTCTGAAGAATATTATAAGGCAGTTGGCTCCAGCTTAGCCTTTTTTTTATGATTTTTCCAAATTATTAGGAAATAAATATGCGGAAAGCGAGGAAAAATGACTACCTTTGTGGCTGAATTACAAATGATGAAGAAAGAATGTACAACATACACACACAATACAAAAGAACAAGTTTCATCGCCATCCTGCTGACGATTGCCATAACGGTGCTGGCTGTCCCTGCCAAACGAGGCATATGGCAGCAGCTGACGTTGAAGGACGGAACCACTGTAAGGGCTGAGTTGCGAGGAGACGAATCATTCCACTATTGGCTGACGGACGATGGCTCATACATCGCTGATCAGGGTGACGGATATGCCAAGGTGGAAGATGTTGATGCATGGAAAGCACGAGGACAATTCCAGTCAGCAAAAGCAAGAGCCAGAAGGGCTGCCCGCAGACAGATTCACGGTTTCCCATCCTTCACGGGAAAGAAACGGGGCCTGCTCATCTTGGTTGAGTTCAGCAATTCGAAGTTCAACAGCGAGCACGATATAGCATTCTATGAAAATGTAGCTAATAAGGTGGGGTTCACATCGAAAGAAGGTTTCTCGGGCTCCGTACACGACTATTTTCTTGATCAGAGCAACGGCCTGTTTGACCTGACATTCGACGTGGTGGGTCCTGTCAAGCTGAAGCACGACTATTCCTACTACGGCCAGAACGACGGCGACGGATATGACATGCGCCCAGGCGAGATGATAGCAGAAGCCGTTCAAGCGGCTGACCAATGGGTGAACTATGCAGACTACGACTGGAACGGCAACGGGCAGGTGGACATGGTGATGGTGATCTATGCTGGCAAGGGTGAAGCCGACGGTGGCAATGCAAACACCATATGGCCTCACGAATGGGAACTGTCCAGCAGTGACTATCATAAAGTCAAGAAACTTGACGGAATGACTATCGACATCTATGCCTGTGCCAACGAGATAAGCTCAAACAAAAGTACTGGCATCGGCACCATCTGTCACGAGTTCTCCCACTGCCTGGGACTGCCTGACATGTATGACCTCTACGGAAACAATTATGGCATGGGGTCATGGTCGGTCATGGACAACGGCACTTACAGTGGTGACGGTTACTGCCCTTCCGGCTATACCAGCTTCGAGAAGATGTCGTGCGGATGGTTAGAGCCTGTGGTGCTGACCAACGACACCATCATAGACAACCTGAAACCACTGTCGAGGGGAGGTGAGGCCTATCTGCTGCCAAACGAAGGGTGTCAGGATGAATATTATCTGATAGAGAACCGACAGCAGAAAGGATGGGATGCCTTCCTTCCGGGAAGAGGGCTGCTCATCCTGCACGTTGACTACGACGAGAATGTATGGTTCCAGAATGAAGTAAACAGTACTTTGAAGCAGAAAGTCCTTTCGGGGAACGACCATCAGCGTTGTACCATTTTCCACGCTGACAACTCTACGAAAAAGGAGGCTAACGACCTATACCCTTTCGATGAGAACAACAGTCTTACTGCCATCTCAAGTCCTGCTGCCACGCTGTACAACAAGAATGTGGACGGGACAAGAAACATGGGGAAAAGCATCACAGCCATCACCCAGAACAACGATGGCACCATATCCTTTGTCATCGGTCCCCAGCAGTTTGTGGAAGATGGCATCACCACTCCACACGCCCCCAGCCTCCTTCCACATTCCTCTGCCATCTACAGCCTCGACGGGCGCTATCTAGGCAACGACCTGCAACGGTTGAAGTCCGGTCTCTACATCGTGGGCGGAAAGAAATTCGTAAAATGACCTGAAGCTTTGCACTATGGAAGCAAAAAGCATACTCGGAAACATCACCAAGACATTGCTGCCCTTCATCCTGGGCGGTGCGATACTCTGGTGGATGTATCGCGGTGAGGACTTTTCTTCCATCAGTCATGTGCTGACCCATGAGATGAACTGGACTTGGATGCTACTGTCGTTCCCCTTCGGCATCATGGCACAGATGTTCCGTGGCTGGCGATGGAAGCAGACGCTTGACCCCATTGGCGAGCATCCCCGTGCATCGACATGCATTCATGCCGTTTTCATCAGCTATGCTGCCAGTCTGGTCATTCCCCGCATCGGGGAGTTCACACGCTGCGGTGTGCTGAAACGCTACGATGGCGTGACCTTCTCCAAGGCACTGGGCACAGTGGTGACTGAACGGGCCATCGACACGCTCATCGTGATCCTCTATTCAGGTCTGATTCTACTGATAGAGGTAAGCGTATTTGGCACCTTTTTCCAAAAGACGGGCACCAGCCTCGACCGCATCCTCGGCGGTTTCTCGCTGACAGGTTGGCTCGTGACTGCTGTCTGTGGAGCAGCAGCACTTGTACTGTTGCATCTGCTGCTGAAGGACCTCCTTATATATAATAAGGTAAAGATGACGCTGAGGGGTATCTGGGAGGGCGTGCTTTCGCTGAAAGGCGTCAAGAACCTGCCGCTCTACCTGTTTTTCTCTATCGGCATCTGGGTGATGTACTTCCTGCATTACTATCTCACCTTCTTCTGCTTCAGCTTCACGGCCGGACTGGGCATTGGCTGTGCGCTGGTGTCTTTTGTGGTAGCCAACTTTGCCGTTATCGTTCCTACCCCAAATGGTGCAGGTCCCTGGCATTTTGCCATCAAGACCATGCTCATTCTCTATGGTGTTGCCGATGAACAGGCTCTTTGGTTTGTCCTCATCGTGCATTCAGTCCAGACCCTCCTGGTCATCGCCCTCGGCATCTATGCCTGGGTAGCCCTCTCGTTTACGAAAATACAAAAGAACGTCATAAAGACAAAATAACAGTTTTTTGACATAAATACGTTTATTCAATAACTAAACAGCTATGAGTGAAATTAAGAATCTGAACCCAGCGTGCATCTGGAAGAACTTCTATGCACTGACACAAGTTCCACGTCCTTCAGGACATTTGGAGAAAATACAGCAGTTCCTGCTCGACTTTGCCAAGGAGACAGGTATCGAGGCCTTCAAGGATCCTGCAGACAATATCGTGATGCGCAAGCCCGCTTCTCCTGGCATGGAGAAGAAAAAGGGTGTCATCCTGCAGGCTCACATGGACATGGTTCCCCAGAAGACCCCAGAGTCGACACATAACTTCGAAACAGACCCCATCCAGCCGTGGATTGATGGTGAGTGGGTGAAGGCCAAGGGCACTACCCTCGGCGCTGACAATGGTCTGGGAGTGGCTGCCATCATGGCCATCATGGAAGACAAGACCCTGAAGCACGGCCCCATCGAGGCACTGATTACTGCCGACGAGGAGACTGGTATGTTTGGCGCCAATGCCCTGCCAGCAGGTGAGCTGAATGGCGATATCCTCTTGAACCTCGACTCTGAGCACTGGGGCAAGTTCGTCATCGGCTCTGCCGGTGGTATCGACATCACCGCTACCCTCGACTATAAGGAGGTGGAGACCGATGCTGACGATGCTGCCGTAAAGGTCACCGTGAAAGGTCTGCGCGGCGGACACAGTGGCCTGGAGATCCATGAGGGTCGCGGCAACGCCAACAAACTGCTGGTGCGTCTCGTCCGTGAAGCCATCGAGGAGTGCGAGGCCCGTCTGGCCTGCTGGCAGGGTGGCAACATGCGCAACGCCATCCCCTTCAAGGCCGAGGCGGTGCTTACACTGCCAAAAGAGAATGTTGCAGCCTTGAAAGAACTGGCTCAGGACTGGCTAGCGGACTTTACCGACGAATACAAAGGTATTGAGAGCGGTATCGAGGTAATCTGCGAGGATGTGGAGACACCAAAGACGGAAGTGCCTGTAGAAATCCAAGACAACCTCATCAATGCCATCTACGGCTGTCACGATGGCGTCATCCGTATGATTCCCTCCTACCCCAGCGTAGTTGAGACATCCAGCAACCTCGCCATCATCAACATCGGTGAAGGAAAGGCTTCGCTGAAGATTCTTGCCCGCAGTAGCCGTGAGGACATGAAGGACTATATCGTGAAAACCCTCGAGAGCTGTTTCAACATGGCAGGCATGAAGGTAGAGACTGCCGGTTCTTATGGCGGATGGGACCCCAACCCCGAGTCTGAGATCCTGCATCTGTTGCTAAAGGAATACAAGGAACTCTTTGGCGAGGATGGCATCATCCAGGTAGACCATGCCGGACTGGAGTGTTCCATTATCCTCGGCAAGTATCCACACCTCGACGTAGTGAGCTTCGGCCCCACGATGAAGTCGCCCCACACCACTACGGAGCGTGCTCTCATCAAGACGGTCGAGCCCTTCTGGCAACTACTGAAGAAAGCCCTGGAGGATATTCCCGAGAAGTAAGGAAAGTAAGAGTTTAGCAACATTTCATTTCTTCGCATGTCTTGGGACATCACTCCCCAAGACATGCGAATTATAAATCTTTCACAACTTTTCACCCTTCCGGGGTTGGCATTTCCGCCCTTTGCCTGTACTATATTAAAAAGCCATATCATGACAGGCCAGATAGAAGAATTCTACAGACAATACTACGACAGGCTGTTGTTAACCGCACGCACTCTACTGGGTAACGACGCGGAAGCCTATGACATTGTCAGTGATGTCTTCACGGATTTGCTGACAAACGGAAAGACGCTGGACAGTCAACAGGCCGAAAACTATCTGATTGTTAGTGTGCGCAACAAGTGCCTAAACCTGCTGGAGCACCGACAGGTCGTGAAAAGGTCGGAAACAGCCCTGCCCGCCAATGCTGAGGATACAGAAGACGAAGATGAGGAACCACCGCTCAACGAAGTTCTCCAATATATAGACACCCAGCTGCCGCCCAGAACACGGCGGGTTATGACACAGCGCTTCCTGGGGCAAAAGAAATACAACGAGATAGCCCATAGCATGGGCATCAGCCGCTTTGCCGTCTACAAACACCTGTCGCAGGGCATCAGCCAACTACGAGCCCATTTCGCCTGGTACTACCTGGCGGTGGCACTGGTGCTGATATCCGGAGTTGCACTGGCCTACATACTCACCCGGCAACAGCCGCAGCGACAACCTGACAGCCACGTACAGCAGACCATAGAAGGCACGGAGGAGAGCACGCCGAATGTTGTTCACTACCAGAATGCCACCCTCGAAGTCATTCTCACCGACATTGCTGCCTACAACGGTGTAGAGTTGCGCTTTCTTGACGACGATGCCCGGCAGCTCCGTCTCTTTTACGACTGGCACCCGTCAGAACCTATCAGCGACATCGTGAAAACGCTGGATATGTTCGAACATATAAGCATTGAACTGCGCCAGCAAACCATCTACGTACAATGAAAGAAGTCGTCATCATCCTGCTATTCTCATGCGTGATGATGCTGCCAATGCCAGCGCGAGCCCAGCGCGTGAGCCGCAGCTATCAGGATTGTCCCATGACCGATGTCCTTACCGACCTGAGCCATGCCGCCAAGAAGCAGCGCATTGCTTTCATCTACAACGACCTGGAAGACTATACCGTCACACAGCATTTCGATTCACTCACCATAGCCGATGCCATCCGTGCCTGCATTGGCTACTATCCCATCAGCCTTACCAGTCGCGGCGACTCTATCCTGCTGGTAGAGTGTACCCAGAAGCAACCCTTCAAGTTCATCGGCAGAATTATCAACGACAAGGGTCTGCCCGTGACCAATGCCAATATCACCCTGTTTTCAACCACTGACACCACCGTGGCAGCTCGCGGCGTCAGCAATGCTAACGGGCAGTTTGTCATACCGACAGAGCAACAGGAGGTCATTGCACATATCAGCCACATTGCCTATCAGCCCGTAAACCGTCGGTTCCACGTCAGCAATGTAGGCGACATAAGGCTCAGCCTGGCTGTGGTCACCCTCGGAAGCGTCAACGTGACGGCCAACATCCCGAAACACGTGGACAAGCAGTATTACAAGTATGCCGCAGAGACAGAGCGTCGCGTCTGGGCCATGGACTTACCCCAGTTTCACACCACGAGCGTTCCACAACGGTACCTTTATGCTGATGCCATTGTCCTGGCCGACTACGACAGCATAGGCTACGACGTGCAACACAGCAGCTATGTATTGTTCCCGACATTGGCGCCCATGAGAAGCGAACAGTGGATTCACACCACTCACATCCATCGCACACGTTACTTCATCAACAGGCAGAAGGCAGGCATACAGCTGTCGCGCATCCCGTTTTCCAAGAAGACAGACATGACTGACCTCATGTTCCACAAGCTGACCGTCATGGGCATCAGAGTCATCAAGCCCGACGGGAGCATACGCCTCGTCAACACCTACCCTTACTTCAAACCGCAGATGACTGCCCTTCACGCTGGCGAGGCGGTCTCAGACACAATTCTGATTGGACAACTGGAGCAGGGCGATATTCTCGATATGTTCGTCTTTCATAACTTCCAGGAGCCTCTTTCACCCTATCGTTTCCAAGTCCCACAGCCATACCCCGTACTGAACTGTGAGCTACGGGCCTCAACTGGCCGCCACATCGTCTTACAGCAACATGAAAGCAACCTCACAGATGCTGGCAGCGTCACCTTTAGCAAGAAGGGGAGCTCTTTTGCCTATAGCCTGAACGACTATGTTACCACACAGGAAGAGCCAGCCCAAGCCGCCACCATCGGCGCACAGTTTGCCAAGCGGAAATCAAACAAACACTAAAGAAAGGACATACATAAACGAACAAAAACATGAAAATGAGAAACTTTGCATTCTTCAAAGCCACGCTGACACTGTTCTGCTGCCTGTCGTGGTTGATGGCAGAGGCACAGGAGCCCGCCGCCATCGAGTCCCAACAAAAACCCAAAAGCACATATCATGCGCTGTCGGCCAACGTGTCTCCAGGATGGATTACCACAAAGGTCTTTACACCCGAAGGCACCCACAGCTGGCGTACTGGCATTGGTTATGAGCTGGCCTATCGCTGCCTGTTCAAATCAGGCTATGGGTTCGGCCTTGACTACACCCACAGCCATACCAGCTATCCGTCAAACTATTACGGTGCCCACTATAACCTGGACCTCAACTATGTCGGTCCGTCATTCATCTATGGCGGTAACATCGGCAAGCAGTGGATTGCCACCGTCGAGGCCGGTTTGGGCTATGCCAATTACAACGATGGCGACGAAAGCAAAGGCGGTTTCGGAACCAAGTGGGGGATGGGCGTAGAATACCAGCTAAACAGCGTGCTCGGCTTCGGTATCGGCCTACGTCACTATGTAGCTACTTTCTCAAAACAGGAGAATCCCTATTACGACAGCGACAAATATACCAACGGGTTCAAACGCTTCACCATCAATGCCGGACTGAGAATCTACCTGTAAATGCAGCAATATGAAAGAAACACTGACAACTCTGCTCGTCGTCCTCGTTTTCTCCCTGCCAGGAAAGTCACAGAGCAGCTACTGCCTGACATTTGCAGAATATCAGTCCCACCAGTTTCACCCTGTGAAGAACCTGCGGATGGAATATCGCTCCGGTAGCAAGTCTCTGTGGAACAGCGGTGCCAGCTACAAGCCACTGACGGGCGACAAGAAGACAGACAAGACACTGAAGAAGGACGCACGTTTCATTGTCCACCATGATTCACTCTACATCAACTGTAGGAAACTGTCGTGCCAAGGAACGTATTTCGGCAACTGGTACGCCCAGGCATGGCTCTTCCACAATGAATACTTCCTATTCACGGCACTCAGCAGGGAAGCCGTTAAGGAGGCTGCGGGCGCATCATTTATGTTTGGATTCATTGGCGGTGCCATTGCAACAGCCAGAAACAAGGACGATTTCCGCTGTTACATCTACTATCCCAACGCCGGAACCGTGGAGCTCATAAATGAGCAGACCATGAACCGACTGCTGGAAGGACGCCCCGACCTGCAGCAGGAACTTAATAAGGCCAACCCTCAGAAGCGCTTCACACCTGAAACGCTTATGCCTATCCTTAGGAGACTCGGGCTCATTGCCAACACCAATGCCTATTAAAAACTGCTTTAGCCCGTAGTAAAAGGGTCTTTTGCCTTAGGGTAAAGACTCCTTTACTACGGGTTAAAGTTAAAATTGCGTCGATGTTTATTAAAACTGCGTCGAGGTTTGATAAAACTGCGCCGAGGTTTGATAAAACTGCGTCAATGTTTGATAGAAGTTTAATAGAAGTTTGATAGAAAGAAAAAATATCAGATAAAATTTGTTTTTTTGCTCACTTATTCGTAACTTTGCACCCGATAAATCAAATTATTAACATCATTATGGACGATTACCCGGCGGACAATTACTATTTGTAATGGCGGGGGACGAGTGGCAAGGCTGCTAATCCCTTTGCCGCTAAAACCATTTCACAAACGAAAAAAGGATTAGCAACATGAAGACCTATTGGAACACCCAAGGCGGACTGACCCAACTCTCAGAGTGGCAGTCTAATTGTTGGATACAAGTGACGTGTCCTACCGAAGATGACCAGCACGAGCTGGAAGAGCGTTTCAACATTCCCGATTATTTCATGTCGGACATCAGCGATACCGACGAGCGTGCCCGTTACGAATACGACGACGGTTGGATGCTCATCATCCTCCGTATACCTTATGTAAAAGAAATACGGAGCCGCACACCTTACACCACCGTACCCCTTGGTATCATTCACAAACGCGATGTCACCATCACCGTCTGCTATTACGAGACAAACATGATGATCGACTTCGTATCATTCCAGCAAAAACGAAACGAAGGCTTTACCGACTACGTGGACATGATCTTCCGCCTGTTCCTCTCATCAGCCGTCTGGTACCTGAAGCGGCTGAAACAGATCAACATGCTCATTGAGAAAGCCAAGCGCAACCTTGACCGCGAGGTGAACAACGAAAGCCTCATCGGACTCAGCCGCCTGCAGGACTCGCTCACATACTTCCAGACCTCTATCCGAGGAAACGAGACGCTGCTTTCGAAGTTGAAGTTCAAACTCCAGATTGACGAACTAGACGCCGACCTCATTGAGGACGTGAACATCGAGATGACACAGGCACGAGAGACCACCAACATCTACTCCGACATTCTGGAATCGACAATGGACACATACCAGTCGATTATCAACAACAATATGAATACTGTGATGCGTACCCTGACCTCCGTCACCATCATCATGATGTTCCCTACACTTATTGCCTCACTTTTCGGCATGAATCTCATCAACGGTATGGAGGAAAAAGCATGGGGATTTGGCTTTGCACTGCTTTTATCGGTGCTTGTCTCGGCGGTATGCTGGTGGATTTTCCGCCACAAAAGACTGGTATAACATTATTTAACCATTCACTTTTCCACGTATTCACTTTTTTTTGTACCTTTGACCCCCAATTATTTGTGATATTCACCGAATCATAACTTAAAACAGTTAAATGATGGACTCTCAAGAAAACATCCTCGAAACGGGGAAGATTGAAGAAGAGGTAAAGCAGGAAGCTCAGACTCCTGAAGTAGAAACCGCCAAAGCAGAAGCTCCAGCCACAGCGGAAGTTCCTGTTGCAGAAGAGGCTCCGGCTGCCGAGCAAGCTACAGCCACAGAAGAAGCCTCCGGGGCCGAAAAGGCTTCCGAAGCAGAGGAAGTGCCCGTAGTTGAAGAAGCAGCTTCAGAAGCTGCTGATCCTGCAGAAGCTCCCGAACGCAAGGTCTATGAGACCAAAGCCGAGATTCTTGAACGTGTCAAGGACATTGCTCACGGCGAGGAAGCCCCCAGGAAAGAGGAGGTCGACTACTTGAAGACAGCTTTCTACAAGCTGCACATTGCCGAGCGTGAAGCCAAGTTGAAGAATTACATCGAGCAAGGCGGCGACCCCGAGAAGTATCAAATCACACCCGATGAAGAGGAGGAAGTATTCAAGGCTGAAATGGGTATTATCCGTGAGCGCCGTGCTGCTGCCTTCCGCGAGATGGAGGCTGAAAAGGAAGAAAACCTGAAGAAGAAACTCGACATCATCGAGAAGATAAAGGGTATGATCACCTCACCTGAGGAAGCCAATAAAGCCTATCAGGACTTCAAGGCCCTGCAACAGGAGTGGCGCGAAATCAAAGCCGTTCCCGCAGAGAAAGCCAACGAGCTCTGGCGTAACTATCAGCTTTACGTGGAGCAGTTCTATGACCTGCTGAAGCTCAATTCTGAAGCCCGCGAATACGATTTCAAGAAGAACCTCGAGCTGAAGACGAAGCTCTGCGAGGCTGCTGAGAAGCTGGCTGAGGAAAACGATGTCATCAGTGCCTTCCATCAGTTGCAGAAGCTACACAGTGAATACCGCGAGATAGGTCCTGTGAGCAAGGAGCTACGCGAGGAGGTATGGACACGCTTCAAGACTGCCTCCACCACCATCAACAAGCGTTACCAGCAGCATTTCGAAGGTATCCGTGCCCGTGAGGAGGAAAACCTCGCCAAGAAGACTGCGCTCTGTGAGAAGGTCGAGGCCATTGCAGCCGAGGAGAACAAAGGCGGTGCCGACTGGGAGCGCCATACAAAGGAGATTATCGAGTTGCAGGCCGAATGGAAAACCATCGGGTTCGCACCGCAGAAGATGAACGTCAAGATATTCGAACGTTTCCGTGCTGCCTGCGATGATTTCTTCAGCCGTAAGGCCGACTATTTCCACACCCTGAAGACCACCTTCAAGGAGAATGCTGACAAGAAACGTGCACTTATCGAGAAAGCCAAGGCTCTGCAGGACAGCACAGAGTGGAAATCTACCGGCGACAAGCTCATCAACCTCCAGCGAGAGTGGAAGACCATTGGCATGGTGCCCAAGAAGATTGGTGACCAGCTGTGGGAAGAGTTCCTTGCTGCCTGCAACAAGTTCTTCGAGGCACGCAACGCTGCCACCGCTGGCACCCGTGGCGAGGAGCGTGAGAACCTGGAGAAAAAGCGTGCGGTGATTGAGAAACTGAAGGCTGTTGCCGAGGAGGCTGGTGAGAATATTCAGGAGAAGGTACAGAAACTCGTTGAGGAGTATCAGTCTATCGGTCATGTACCTTTCCGTGAGAAGGACAAACTCTACGGAGAGTATCACGCCGTACTCGACAAGCTTTACAAGGAACTGAACATCAATGTGGCCAAGCGTCGCCTGAACAACTTCAAGCAGAACCTGAAGCAGGTGGCTGAGCGTGGAGAAAACGCTCTTGAAAACGAGCGTGCAAGACTGTTCCGTCAATATGAGGCCATGAAACAGGAGATTCAGACCTACGAGAACAACCTCGGTTTCCTCAGCGTCAGTTCAAAGAAGGGCAACAGCCTTATCGATGAGATGAACCGCAAGGTTCAGAAGCTAAAGGATGACATGAACCTCGTACGCGAGAAGATCAAGGCAATCGATGCCGAGAATCGCGAAAAGAAGGACTAACAGATAGCTGCGGTCTATTATAAGTTTCGGAGTGAAACGGACTAACACGGATAAATGAACAAAATTCCGTGTCAACCCGTTTCACTCCGATGTCATTTTGATAGCTACATCGCGTCAAGGTTTCATGAACACGAAATACACAGCAGCCACAAGACAAAGTGCAGCAGCCGCATGGTTCCAGTGAAGATGCTCATGCTGGAAAAGCATGTTGGCAATAATGGCAAATACCATCAGCGACACACATTCCTGTATCACCTTCAACTGTACCAGCGTAAAAGGACCGCCATTATCAACAAAACCATAACGATTGGCTGGTACCTGGCAACAATATTCAAAGAATGCGATGGCCCATGAGAAAGCTATCACCCCGAAAAGTGGCCAGTTATTTGATACACCTGTCTGCTGAAGTTTCAGGTGGCCATACCATGCAAAAGTCATAAACACGTTGCTCATCACGAGCAGCAGAATCGTATAAATACCGTTTGCCATTTCCTTATTTCGTTAAAACGGCTGCAAAGATATACTTTTTTACCCACACAGCCAAAAATGTATTGCACAAATCTACCTTTCTGTGCACAAATCAGCCGATTTTGTGCATTTTATTTGGCTGTGTGCGCAAAAAGATGTACCTTTGCAGCCGTTTTTAAAAGGATATCACTTTTATACATTATTTATATATATGGCTTTAAAGATTGTTGTGCTGGCCAAACAAGTGCCAGACACCCGTAATGTGGGTAAGGATGCAATGACAGCCGAAGGCACCGTAAACCGTGCTGCCTTACCCGCCATCTTCAATCCAGAAGATTTGAACGCCTTGGAGCAGGCCCTTCGCCTGAAGGAGCAGAATCCGGGCTCAACAGTAGGAATCCTCACGATGGGTCCTCCACGTGCAGGAGAAATCATCCGTCAGGGACTTTATCGTGGTGCAGATACTGGTTGGTTGCTGACCGACCGTCTTTTCGCTGGTGCAGACACCCTTGCTACTTCTTACGCTCTGGCTACTGCCATCAAGAAGATTGGTGACGTGGACATCGTGATCGGTGGTCGTCAGGCTATCGACGGCGACACCGCTCAGGTAGGTCCTCAGGTGGCTCAGAAGTTGGGCCTCAACCAGGTAACCTATGCAGAGGAAGTTCTCAGCGTGAAGGATGGTAAGGCTACCATCAAGCGTGTCATCGATGGTGGTGTGGAGACTGTAGAGGCTCCGCTGCCAGTGGTGATTACCGTGAATGGAAGTGCTGCCCCCTGTCGCCCCCAGAATGCTAAGCTGGTGATGAAGTACAAGCGCGCTACCTGTCCTATGGAGCGTCCTGCCGAGGGTACTGCCTACGACTATCTGTACGAGCAGCGTCCTGAGCTCACACTCAACCAGTGGAGCGTGGCTGATGTGGATGGCGATGTAAACCAGTGCGGTCTGAGTGGCTCACCTACCAAGGTAAAGGCCATCAAGAACATCGTGTTCCAGGCTAAGGAGTCGAAGACTTTGACGGTTTCTGATGCTGACATCGAGGGAATGATCAAAGAATTGCTGGAAGAGAAAATCATTGGCTAACATGAACAATAAATTTGTGATAAATTCATGGATAATTAATGATAATTCGTGTTTAATCTTTTAACATGAATTGCCATAAATTGAACACGAATTTTTCATGAATTAATTTAAGTTGAAGATTATGAATAATGTTTTTGTATATTGCGAAATAGAAGGTACAACCGTACAGGAAGTATCTCAGGAGCTGCTGACCAAGGGTCGCAAGCTCGCCAATGAACTCGGAGTGGAACTCCACGCCGTTGTTGCCGGTACCGGCATCAAGGATAAGGTGGAGGACCAGATTCTCCCCTACGGTGTCGACAAGCTGTTTGTCTTCGATGCCAAGGACCTCTTCCCTTATACCTCAGCTCCCCACACCGATATCCTCGTGAACCTCTTCAAGGAGGAGCAGCCTCAGATCTGCTTGATGGGTGCTACCGTGATTGGTCGCGACCTCGGTCCCCGTGTGTCGTCATCGTTGACCAGTGGCCTGACTGCCGACTGTACTGAGTTGGAGATTGGTCCGTATGAGGACAAGAAGAATAATAAGGTTTATGAGAACCTGCTTTATCAGATCCGTCCTGCCTTTGGTGGTAACATCGTTGCTACCATCGTGAACCCCGACCATCGTCCTCAGATGGCTACTGTCCGCTCTGGTGTGATGCAGAAGGCCATCTACGAGGGTGAGTGCAAGAAGGAGGTGGTTTATCCCGAGGTTAGTAAGTATGTCAGCCCCGAGGCTTTCGTTGTCAAGGTGCTCGACCACCACGTAGAGGCTGCCAAGCACAACCTGAAGGGTGCGCCTATCGTGGTTGCCGGTGGTTATGGCATGGGCTCGAAGGAGAACTTCGACATGCTGTTCCAGTTGGCAAAAGTGCTGCATGGTGAGGTAGGTGGCAGCCGTGCTGCTGTTGATGCTGGCTGGCTGGACCACGACCGTCAGATTGGTCAGACAGGTGTCACCGTTCATCCGAAGGTGTATATCGCCTGCGGTATCTCTGGACAGATTCAGCACATCGCCGGTATGCAGGACTCTGGTATTATCATCAGCATCAACTCTGACCCCGATGCGCCTATCAACCGCATCGCCGACTATGTCATCACCGGCACCGTCGAAGAGGTTGTTCCCAAACTCATTAAATACTATAAGCAAAATTCAAAGTAGTCCAAATTATTGTAACACGAATTACCACGAATTATCCATTAATTTATAGTATGCTCGCATATGGATTTTAAGCAGTATAAGGATATCGTTTACCAAATAATCGGGGCGGCAATGAACGTTCACGATGAATTGAGTTGGGGGTTATTGGAGCCTATCTATAACGAAGCACTCCACCTTGAACTACTTGACAACAATATCGCTAACGAACGGGAAAAGCATCTGCCTTGCTATTACAAGCACCATCAGTTAGAGAAATTCTATCAGATGGACCTTGTGGTGGGTGATGTGGTAGTCGAACTCAAGTCGGTAGAAGAGCTGAACTCTGCTCATCGAGCACAACTTTTCAACTATCTGCGGCTGACACGCAAGCCCATCGGTTTGCTCATCAATTTCGGACAGCCATCCCTACAGGGAGAACGTTATGGATATGATGAGGAGACAAACGAATGTATCCTGCTTAACAAAAATATGGGACCCGTATATGCTTAAAATTATATGGACAATTAGATGGTAATTATATGTTAAAAGAAATAAGATGAAAATTTTTGACTATCTTCTCATCATCGGATGTATAGCATCCCTAGTCGCTTGCAATTTCTTCGCTGAAGGCTCATGGCAGAGAGACCTATTCCGCTTCATTGGTGCCTTCTGCGCAGGAGGATTAGTAGGACGCCTTGGTGGAAGATTGCATAAAAAGAATAATAAATAAAGAATATATTATGGCAAACTATTATAGTGACCACCCCGAGATAGGGTTCTATCTCAACCACCCCCTGATGGCTCGTATTGTTGAGCTGAAAGAAAAGGGTTTCGCTGATGCGAAAGAATATGACTATGCTCCCGTTGACCTGGGCGATGCCATCGAGAACTACAAGCAGATTCTCGACATTACTGGCGACGTAGCAGCAAACATCATCGAGCCAAACTCTGAGGCTGTTGACCTGGAAGGTCCACACCTCGAAAACGGCCGTATGATCTACGCCTCTAAGACTTACGAGAACCTCGACGCCACCCGTAAGGCGGGTCTGTGGGGTGTAAGTATGCCTCGTCGTTATGGCGGTCTGAACCTGCCTAACGCTGTGTTCTCCATGCTCTCTGAGATGATTTCGGCTGCTGATGCCGGATTCCAGAACATCTGGAGCCTGCAGAGCTGTATCGACACCCTCTATGAGTTCGGCAGCGAGGAGCAGCGCCAGAAGTATATCCCCCGCGTCTGCGCTGGTGAGGGTATGTCAATGGACCTCACAGAGCCCGATGCTGGTTCCGACCTGCAGCGTGTCATGCTGAAAGCCACCTATGACGCCCAGGAGAACTGCTGGCGCCTGAACGGTGTGAAGCGCTTCATCACCAACGGTGACTCTGACATCCACCTTGTGCTGGCCCGCTCTGAGGAAGGCACCAAGGACGGACGCGGTCTGTCGATGTTCATCTACGACAAGCGCCAGGGTGGCGTGAACGTGCGCCACATTGAGCACAAGCTCGGTATCCACGGATCTCCCACCTGTGAGCTGACCTATAAGAACGCCAAGGCAGAACTCTGTGGTAGCACCCGTCTCGGTCTCATCAAGTATGTGATGGCCCTGATGAACGGTGCCCGTCTGGGTATCGCTGCACAGTCAGTAGGTGTAGAGCAGGAGGCTTACAACGAAGGACTGGCTTACGCCAAGGAACGTCAGCAGTTTGGTGACAAGATCATTAACTTCCCCGCTGTCTATGATATGCTTTCTCGCATGAAGGCCAAGCTCGATGCCGGTCGCTCACTGCTCTATGAGACAGCTTGCTATGTCGACATCTACAAGTGCTTGGAGGATATCGCCCGCGACCGCGCCCTCACTCCCGAGGAGAAGCAGGAGTGCAAGAAGTATCAGCGCTTGGCCGATGCCTTTACGCCGTTAGCCAAGGGTATGAACTCTGAGTACGCCAACCAGAACGCCTACGATGCTATCAGCATCCATGGTGGTTCAGGCTTCATCATGGAGTACAAGAGCCAGCGCCTGTTCCGCGACGCCCGTATCTTCTCAATCTACGAGGGTACAACGCAGCTGCAGGTCGTAGCAGCCATTCGCTACATCACCAACGGCACCATGCTCAACAACATCAAGGAGATGTATGAGAACACCGAGGTTAAGGAAAGCCTGCAGGGATTGAAGAACCGTATCGGGGTGCTGATTCCTGCTTACGAGGAGACTCTTGCTACGGTGAAAGCCCTTGACAATCAAGACGCTCAGGACTTCTTGGCTCGTCGTCTCTACGATATGACTGCCGAATTAGTCATGAGCCTGCTCATCCTCCGCGATGCCACCAAGGCTCCTGAACTCTTCGAGAAGTCTGCCAACGTCTACGTTCGTATGACAGAGGAGAGCTTCCTTGGCAAGATGTCGTATATCAAATTGTTTAAGGCTGAGGATCTTGAAAACTTCCGTGCTGCCGAACCCACAGCCGAAGAGGCATAAACGAAATGGAGCAAACGGAGAGAATCAGGCAGATGGAACAACGGCTCGACCGTGCGTCGAGTGCTGTGATGGAGCTTGCAGCTGCTCTCGACAAGTATGCTGGCGTACAGGAAGCTATTGCAGAACTGGACAGATACTATAGCAGCAAGGAGTGGCGACAGGATTTTGAGGACGATGAGGCAGGACTCCTGCCCGCCGACTTGAAACGTGGTGTGCTTTCTGAAGATGCCATTTGGAACCTGCTCAGCGACCATCGCGAACTTGTCACACGGATGCAGGAAATTGTGGCCAAGGGAAAGCAGAAAATCAACATGGCCATCTTCGTCTCTGGCGGTGGCACCAACTGCGAGAATCTTATCCGCTATTTCCAGAACTCCCCACGTTTTGCCACCTCGCTTGTAGTAAGCAACAAAGCTGATGCCTACGCCCTGGTGCGCGCCGAACGTCTCGGTGTGCCCACGGCAGTAGTCAGCAAGGCAGAACTGAACACGCCAGAAGTGCTCATGCCCCTCTTACAGCAGTACGGCATTGACTTCGTGGTCTTGGCGGGATTCCTGCCGCTTGTGCCTGACTTTCTTATCGATGCCTTTCCGCGTCGTATCGTCAACCTCCATCCCGCACTGCTGCCCAAGTTTGGAGGAAAGGGTATGTGGGGACACCACGTCCATGAAGCTGTCAAAGCTGCAGGTGAGACGGAAACAGGTATGACCGTTCATTATGTAACACCTGTCTGTGATTCTGGTGAGATCATTGCACAGTTCCGTGTCAGCCTGTCACCCGATGACTCTGCCGATGACATTGCGGACAAAGAGCATCTTCTGGAAATGGAACATTTCCCTAAAGTGGTGGAACAAGTGCTCTACGAAGCCTTCCCTACAGACTTTCCAACAGGATCTCCACAAGGCGAGGCACAGCATAGTTGCTAATGTCACTCTCTGCAATCCAGATATAGCCGTCGGGTACCGACGGCTTTTCTTTTGTTTCACATAGCCAGAAATCAGCATAAATAACACGGTGCGTCAACACGTGTTTCACGTTCTGCCTTAGCAATTGAGAATGAATAATTGAGAATGGCGAATGATTGTGCACTGCTCCATTCTCTATTCTCCATTCTCCTTCCACCTTCTTTCTTTCTCCTTTCTCCTTCTTCCATTCTTCCTCCAACAACAGCGGTTCCCATAGTCCTTGCCAGATATCACCTTCACCACGACGGTGAATAGCGGTCTCTCCCTGGCAACGGATATAGATATAGGTCAGCCTGCGTTCCTTCACTTTCAGTTTACGCAGTTTTACCGGCAGTTCCCCTACCCTGCCCTCCCTTAGGGCTACACACGACTCCTGTAGCGGACAAAGCAGGCAACGAGGTGACTGCGGTGTGCACTGGATGGCCCCAAAGTCCATGAGGGCCTGGTTATATAAGGAGGAAGATGAAAAATGGAAAGAGGTATGATTTGTCTCTTCTATTTCATCGAGCAGGCTCTGCGCCAATATGGCAAATTCCTTCTTTCCTTCAGAGCTGTTAATCGGCGTGCTGATGCCGAAATACCTGCTGAGCACACGATACACATTACCATCGACTACGGCAGCAGGAATATCAAAGGCAATGGAAGCTATGGCAGCAGCAGTATAGTCACCCACTCCCTTCAGGGCACGAATACCTTCAAGCGTAGTGGGAAAGCCACCACTTGCAACGATTTGACGGGCAGCGGTATGGAGGTTACGGGCACGGCTGTAATAGCCTAACCCCTGCCACTCACGCAACACCTCATCCTCTGTAGCCTCTGCCAGCGCTTCTACCGTGGGCCAACGCTGCATGAAACGCTCCCAATATGCCCAGCCCTGTTGTATTCGTGTCTGCTGGAGGATGATTTCGCTCAGCCAGATGGCATAGGGATCATGTGTCTGTCGCCACGGCAACTCACGGCCGTTATCTCGGAACCAGGCTATCAGCTCTCTTGCAAAACCGCTCATCTTCTTCTCTTCTTCCGCTTCGTGCTCTTCAGACTCTTCTGCGGTTTCTTGGGAACCTTTGTCTTATGTGTCACCACAGGCACTACTGGTGCGATGGCCTGCTTCAGCGATTGTCCCTGCGGTGCACAGAGTGCCCGACACACGCGATCCTGAAAGGCACGCCCGTCGCTGACCTTCATCACCCCGTTATTCATGACTGCAAAACAAAGGTCATGGCCATTGTCAGCAACACAATAGCCTGCCAGACACGATACACAGGTTACCGTACCGGTCTTCGCCCGTACATTTCCTGCTGCAGCAGTTCCTTTCATCCGGTTTTTCAGGGTTCCATCCACGCCTGCTATGGGCAGGGCTGGCAACAGATGCCCAAAAATATTCTTATCGTGATAGGCATAGCGCAACAGCCGCACATGTAACTCCGGTGAGAGGTAGTTATAAAGTGAAAGTCCTGAACCATCGGCAATCTTGTAGTCAGCAGGATTCAGGCCAACCTTCTGGATCAGCCGTTCTATCTGCTGCCGCGCATGGCTGGCCTTGGCAGGATGGTTGCCGTTACTGGCAGCCACCTGGTAGAACATCGATTCTGCATACAGATTGTCGGAGTCCTTCATCATCTTGGTCAGTATCTGGTCAATGGTATGCGTCCGGGCACAGATAAACTGGGCCTTGGCAGGCAACAACCCTTCTGCAAAAGTGACATCTGTCACCACTGCACCATCATTCTTCAAAGCATTGAGCAGTCTGATGGACAACTCATCCTTTCCACCGATGAGCAAAGGTGACAACACAGGATTATCATCATCCCAACACCAACCCTCACCAAGCAACAGCTCATCCTTCATCGAGCGGTCGCTTACGATACGCCCTCGGATAGTGTCAATACCCTGTTCACGCAAGTTCTCCACAAAAGCCATGAGGTCGTCGCGTCCGAAGGCAGGGTCCATTCCACCCACCAAATACAGGTCACCAGTAAGTGTAGCGTTGCTGATGGTGCCCTGATAATATAAAGAGGTACGCAACTGATAGCTGCCTCCCAGACGGTCAATGGCGGTGATGGCGGTCACAAGCTTCTGCGTGGAGGCAGGTCTCATGGTCTGACGCTGGTTATAGGCATAGATCAGGCTATCGGCTGTAAGGTCATAGACCATCAGTCCCACCTGCGAACGGTCCAGCATCCGCGCTGTCAGAAGTGTATCCAACCGCTGACGGATATTCTGGGGAAAAGGCAACGTGTCTGTCGTCAGTACCGACAGGCTGTCTGCTACGGTGACCGGTTTTTCTTCGGCAGCAGCTATCGGGGCTTTCTCACCGGCTATCTGCCCTTTCATCGGCAGCACAAGGGCTGCCATGATGAATAAAAAGATATATTTTCTCATTTCGCTTGCAAAATTACAAAAAAAATCGTACTTTTGCAACGTTCTACACGCATTGTTCAACTCTCATTGTAAAATATATGGTTTACAAATACGACTTCCTTGTGATTGGTGCTGGCGTGGCAGGTATGAGCTACGCACTGAAAGTGGCACGCGCACTTCCCCCACTCGCACCTGGTGTTCCCCGCCATCCACGCATCTGTATGATCTGTAAGACCTCGCTCGACGAGGCAAACACCTCGTTTGCCCAAGGAGGCGTGGCCAGTGTCACAAACCTCGAACTCGACAACTTCGACAAGCACATTGAGGACACCATGATTGCGGGCGATTATATCTCCGACCGTGCTGCCGTAGAGCAAGTAGTACGCAACGCACCAACACAGATACAGGAACTCGTGGACTGGGGTGTCAATTTCGACCGCCGGGAGGACGGTTCCTTCGACCTTCACCGTGAAGGCGGACACTCGGAGTTCCGCATCCTCCACCATGCCGATGACACCGGTGCCGAGATTCAGAGGGGACTGGTGGAGGCCGTTCGTGCCTGTCCGGAAATCGACATCAAGGAGAACCACTTCGCCGTGGAAATCATCACTCAGCACCACCTCGGTGTCCGTGTAACACGCCGTTCGCCCAACATCCAGTGCTACGGTGCCTATGTGCTCAACCCGGACGATGCCGGACAGCCCGGGAAGGTTGACACCTACCTTGCCAAGATCACTGTCATGTGTACGGGGGGAACCGGAGCTGTCTATCTCACCACCTCCAACCCTGTCATCGCCACCGGTGATGGCATCGCCATGGTCTACCGTGCCAAGGGCACTGTGGCCGACATGGAGTTTGTGCAGTTCCATCCTACTGTGCTTCACAATCCCAAGGAGACCCACCCTGCCTACCTCATCACAGAAGCCATGCGTGGTTACGGTGGCATTCTGAAACTGCCTAACGGACAGACTTTCATGGAGAAATACGACGAGCGCCTCTCATTGGCTCCCCGCGACATCGTCGCCCGTGCCATTGACAAGGAGATGAAGATTCATGGCCTCGACCACGTCTGTCTCGATGTCACCCACAAAGATCCTGCTGAGACCAAAAAACATTTCCCCAATATCTACCAGAAGTGTCTATCTATCGGCCTTGACATCACACAGGACTATATTCCTGTCCGCCCTGCTGCCCACTACATGTGCGGTGGCATCAAGGTTGACCTCAACGGTCAGTCCAGCATAGAACGTCTCTATGCACTGGGTGAATGTTCGTGCACAGGCTTGCACGGCGGTAACCGGCTGGCCTCCAACTCTCTCATTGAGGCTGTGGTCTATGCTGATGCAGCTGCCCGTGACTCCGTGGCCCATGCAGAACTCTATGACTGGAACGAACGCGTACCTGAATGGAATGACGACGGTACCATGACCAATGAGGAGAAAGTGCTCATCACGCAGAGTGTCAAGGAGGTCAACCAGATCATGTCCAACTATGTAGGCATTGTTCGCTCTGACTTGCGTCTGCACCGTGCCTGGGATCGTCTTGACATGCTCTACGAGGAGACCGAGCGTCTGTTCAAGCGTGTCCGTGCCACCCGCGACATCTGCGAACTGCGCAACATGATCAACGTGGGCTATCTTATCACCCGTTGGGCTTTGGAACGCAAAGAGTGCCGTGGACTCCACTTCACCACAGACTACCCTCTCCACGCCTACGACAAGTAGTCCTCCACTCTCCACTGTTTGCGCCGACTCTGTCGCCGCCACCACCCTCTTATAGAAAGCCCCATGCTCCACTTCCCCATCACCGACCCGACCCTGATATTCTTCGTGGTTCTGCTCATTGTGCTGTTCGCACCTATTATCATGAGTAAGCTGCGAATCCCACATATCATTGGCATGGTCCTGGCGGGTATCGTTGTCGGTCACCATGGCTTCGACATCCTGGAGCGTGACAGCTCATTCGAGCTATTCGGCCGTGTAGGTCTTTATTACATCATGTTCCTCGCCGGACTGGAGATGGACCTGGAGAACGTGATGCGTAACAGTCGCCGGTTTTTCATCTTCGGACTACTCACCTGCTTCGTGCCACTCGGCCTCACTTTCCTCATGGCTACCGTCTGGCTTGGATACTCTACACAGGCTTCTTTTCTCTTAGGCTGCATCATGGCCTCGAATACCCTGATTGCCTACCCCATCATCGGACGATACGGACTGCAGCGCCATCCCTCTGTGAGTCTTTCCGTGGGATCATCCATGATCTCCCTCTTTCTGGCTCTTGTCATGATTGCTGCCTTGGCACAGACGCCTTCCGCCTTTGAAGATCCTACAGAAGGGGCTGGCACCAACTGGTTGATTGGGGCTTTCTTCTTCATCATAAAGCTCGCTGTCTACATTGCAGGCTCTCTGCTGCTTATTCCCAGGCTTTCACGCTACTTCCTCAGGCGTTACAGCGATGCTGTCATGCAGTACATCTTTGTCATGGCCATCATGTTCTGTTCAGCAGCGCTCACCGACTTCATCGGACTGGAAGGCATTTTCGGTGCTTTCTTCTCTGGTCTTATATTAAATAGGTATATCCCACACGTCTCACCCCTGATGAATCGAATAGAGTTCATCGGCAATGCACTCTTCATCCCCTATTTCCTCATCGGTGTAGGTATGCTCATCAACGTCCGTACGCTCTTCAATGGCGGTCAGGTGCTGTGGGTGGTATTCCTCATTGCTTTCTTCGGAACCTTTGGCAAGGCTGTTGCTGCCTATCTCTCCGCCCTGTTCTTTCGTCTGTCCAAGGCCGATGCTCACATGATGTTCGGTCTTACGTCAGCCCACGCAGCGGGTGCCATTGCCATGATCATGGTTGGCATGCGTTTAGAAGTGGCTCCAGGACAATTCCTCGTCAACGATGATATGCTCAACGGCGTAGTCATGATGATACTCGTCACCTGCATCATCTCCACCCTGATGACAGAACACGCTGCCCAGCAGCTCATCATCTCCACCCCCAACCTCCCTAATCACCCTAACAACCCTAATCACCCTAACAACCTTTCCTCCCCTTCCTCCGAATCCCGTCTCCTCCTCTGCGTCAAATACCCCGACATTGCCCCAAACCTTCTCTCTCTGGCACGTTTGGTACGCGACCAGAGCAGTGAGTTGATAGCCCTCAATGTGGTTTACGATGACGAGCATAGTGCCATTGCCCGTGAACAGGGACTGCGTCTGTTAGAACAGCTGCAAAGGCAGGCAGCTGCCACCGATATGCAGATGCGCACCCAGGTACGCCTTGCTACCAATATTGCCAATGGCATCAAACACGCCTTCCGGGAGTTTGCATGCTCTGAGATTATCATGGGAATGCACGTCCATACGGAAAAGAGTCCACGATTCTGGGGAGACTTCATACAAAGCCTGTATAACGGACTGAACCGTCAGATCCTGCTTGTACGCTTCGTCCAGCCGTTGAACACCCTGCGGCGCATCAAGGTGGCGGTGCCCTCACGAGCGGAGTTTGAGCCTGGCTTCCATCGCTGGCTGGAGCGGATCTGTCGTTTGGCGGATAATCTGGACTGCCATACAGAGTTCCATGGCCGGCAAGAGTCACTGGTGCTCATCAACAACTACATAAAGAGCCACTACCCCTCCATCCGCGTCACGCTCACACCCATGATCCATTGGAACGAACTGCCCAAGTTGGCATCCACCATCGCCGACGACCATCTCTTCGTGGTGGTTACCGCACGACGCGGTACTATTTCCTATAAGAATGCCATTGACCGGCTGCCCGATGAACTGCAGCGTTACTTCTCAGGCAAGAACCTCATGATTGTCTTCCCCGACCAGTATGGAGGCCCGAAGGAAGATGCAATGTCGTTCACCGAGGCCCAGCACCGCGAGGATACCTCTCTTTACGACACCCTCCTCCGTCTCCTACATCGCAATAAGCCCTAATCACCCTAACAACCCTAATCACCCTAACAACCCTAACAACCCTTCAAAAAAATCATGATAACCCTCCAAAACATCACCAAGAGCTTCGGCTCGCTCCAGGTTCTCAAAGGCATTGACCTCCATATCGACAAAGGCGAAATAGTCAGCATTGTCGGTCCTTCCGGTGCCGGAAAAACCACCCTGTTACAAATCATCGGCACCCTTGACCGTCCTGACACCGGTTCCGTATGTGTCGACTCCGTTGACATCACTACCCTTTCCCAAAAGGCACTCTCAGACTTCCGTAACCGCCACTTAGGCTTTGTCTTCCAGTTCCATCAGCTGTTGCCGGAGTTTACGGCCTTGGAGAACATCATGATTCCTGCCTTCATTGCCGGAACAAAACAGCGAGAGGCTAAGACTCGGGCTACAGAACTGCTGCAGTTCATGGGACTTAGTGACCGTGCCCACCACAAGCCTGCGGAACTATCCGGTGGAGAGAAGCAGCGCGTAGCCGTCGCACGTGCCCTGGTCAACAATCCTGCTGTTATTCTGGCTGATGAACCGTCAGGTTCTCTTGACACTCAGAACAAACGGGAACTCCACCAGCTGTTCTTCGACCTGCGTGACCGTTTCGGACAGACCTTTGTCATTGTCACCCATGACGAACAGTTGGCCACCCTCACCGACCGCACCATCCACCTCTGCGATGGCCTGATAGTACCGGAAAATACGCCCGAAAATACTGACTTTACGTTACCTAAGGTAACGGACGCTATTACCTTAGGTAATGATTAACGTTACCTAAGGTAACAGAGCCTGTTACTACTGGCAGCAAAAAGGCGGCGCAAATGCGCCGCCTTTATCGTTTAGTTCATAGTCAACAGATATTAACCATCCTATTTCCTTACTTCCAAGGAGTGCCGTGATAACCGGCTTCAGTCTCTGTTACAGTAAACTTCATGACCAATGTCTCTTCTCCCAAAGCTGCAAGGGAAGGAATATCAATTTTCTGAACAGGATGCGTAGTCGCATCAGCAGCAAACTTACCCTTTATCGGGTCAGAAGAAGTATAGGTCTTACCTGTCAGATCATCCTTCACGAATTTCTTGTCATAAGTAGCCCAGACCTTCCAATTGGTCAGCGTGTTAGGAGCAAACTCCCACTTGTGGAGGTTCACACGAACAATATATGTTCCTGCCATCACCCACTTCTTGGGAACATAAATATGCTCAATTGTAGGATCGGTGGGATTAGAGAAGTGATAAGCATCCAGGTCCATCTTGTAGACCACCTTTCCGCCTTTGTTTAGTCGCAGGTTCTTCCAGTAAATCTCATGTCCATTGGGAAGCAGCAGATACAGGTCAAGGTCGTTCTGCTGGTCGAAGGTCATGAATACATGCAGATCCTCAGGAGCACCCTCTACACCAGGGAAGGGAGGAGTATCAGGTGTGGGATCAGGAGTAACAGGTGTGGGATCCTCACCAGGCGTAGGAGCTGGAGGTGTAGGACCGGGAACAGGAGTCGGAGTCACAGCAACCAGGTCCGTAATGTTACAATCAGCATCCTCAGCAGACAATACGATGGGGAAGTCTGTATTCGTGGTACTGACATACTTCACGGGGATGATGTAAGTCCACTCGCCAGTCTCTGTATCAAAAGTCATAGATGCCTGTGTGCCACCACTAGCTTCCTCAGGACTTGAAGGGAATACCTCCCAGTATTCTTCAACACCTTCCACACCGAGGAAGAAACGGCGGAACTTAGAAGCAGACACGATCGTGATATTGGCATAGGCAACGCCATCCACGACAATAGGAGTGCTCAGATTCACACTTGTAACAGGAGTGGTCATCGTGGGAGTTGGGAACTCCTTTCCATGATAATAACCACTTAACATTTCAAACCAACTCTGTTGCAGAATGGTAGGAACGTGAGATGCGGGCGGGTTGTAGTCAATCGAAGGATTGTCACTGTCGCCACAAGACGCAAGCATGATTGCTCCGAAAGCAAACACCAAGCTCTTCTTTAAAATGTTCTTTTTCATAATTAAAATGATTTTTGATGTTAACGATTGTTCTTTCTATCATAAGAAACCTACTCACGATATCAGAGATCGCCGAACAATTCCAATGGGAAGGGCGAATCCTTATCATTACTATAGACATAGACCACCCTGCGGAAATGACCATCCTCCAATTTATCCAGCATGACTGTGAGTGTCACCTCACCAGTCTGATTGGGCGCGATAGGCTTCTTTGTATAGTCTGCCTTGAGACAGCTGCAATTCAACTTCACATCATTGATGACTAAAGGATCGGTGCCCACGTTCTTGACTGTGAACGTATGCTTTACCTTACGATCCTTACGCTTAAGATCCTCAAAGTAATACTTATTGGATCCCAACACGCCAAAAACAGCTTTAGTAGGCTTCACATTACCAGGGGCAGACTGTTTGCGGTCACCACAAGCTGTGATTCCTACCATCAACGAGAGGAGAAGTGTGAAAGTTAAAATCTTTTTCATCTTTCAGCTTTAAGTAGTAAAGGGAAAGGACCCGACCTGTTGACGGTCGCGACCTCTCCCCGTTCAGTTTATCGCACAGATTAAATCTGTATAAAAAAAGATTATTCTGCTACACAGATGGTGACACGGTTCAGGTCGTTCTCGGCGAACGGCTGAACACGAGAGCCATGGCTGTCATAAGTGATGCGGCTCTCGGCAATACCATACTGCTCCTTCAGGGCCTTCACCACCACATCAGCGCGGAGGGCAGCCAGACGGTCGTTGATCTTGTCGTTACCAGTACCAGCATCAGCATAGCCATTGACCACAACCTTAGCCTTCGGATACTTCACCAGGTAATCAGCAATGTCCTTCACCTTCGGAGCCTCGCTCTCGCGGATGTCGGTCTTGTTGATCAGGAAGAAGATGTCACGACGAATCGGTTCAATCTTCTCAACAACGGGTGCAGGTGCGGGCTCGGGCTCGGGCTCCACATAAGGCTCGGGCTCGGGTGCGGGGGGAGGAGGCAGCACAGTTGTGTAGCTCTTACCCAGATTCACCTTCAGACCGACAAGTGCATTGAAATACCAGTCGGCATTGTCAGCCTTCTTACTGTTGTACTTGTCAGACAGGATGTTGGCATTACCTTCAACAGTCAGGGCGATAGCATCGCTCAGACGGAAAGCAGCCTGCAGACCAGCACGTCCGAAGGGCAGCACCTGAGTGCCGTCCCACTGATACTCAGCCTTGTAACCAGCCTGCTGGAAACGGGTGAAACGAGGGCTAGCAACGAGATCGTTCAGCTCATCGTTACCAAAACCGATATTAGCACCAGCACCAAGGAAAGCATTCACACTGAGGAAACGCTGAGGATCCCAACCACCAATAAGGTTGGTCAGATCGATCATCAGATCGATACCAGGAGCAACATAGTTCCACTTATAGTCCTCGTTCAGGGCCAGGCCGTTATAAACAGTATTCCAGCCACCCTTAGACTGCCAGAAGTTTGCCTGAAGACGGGCACCAATGACAGGTGAGAACTGATAACCGATACCCAGCTGTACATTCGGGCTGAGCAGGTCGCTGAACTTTGCTTCACCGAGCGTGTGCTGCAGACCACCCTGAATATCGAGGAAAGCATGCTTCTGGAACACGAGCTTCGTGCCATCGGGCAGCTCTTTCGTGGCCTGAGCCATTGCAGATGCGCTCACAGCAAGGAGGGCAGCTGCCAGAATCGTTTTCAATGATCTCATAACAATTTCTATTTAAAAGATTTGTTACCGTTATTCTATTCACTTATTAATTGGGCAAATTCGTACCGTTACCGGAAACATCATCACAATAAGTTAAGTACCACTTACCATCACGGCGAATGGGTTTAAGCATAAATGAGATGGTGTTGGGACGGGGATCCCCGGTTTCCTTCTCGAACAGGGTGACTGTATACTTTGCAATATTATCAGTCTCCTGATCATAAACGATACGATCGAGGTCATATTTTACACCCTTGAAGCGAGTAAGCATAGCCTTTGTCCTACGTAGGTCAGGATCAGGGAGGTTAACAATCTCGCGTTTCTTATTAAGGAAGTAAATCATGCCCACGGCCTCGTCAATCTTGTCCTGGCGCAGCTTGTCAAGATACTCGTTGACCAGTGAGAACACCTCGGCAGAGTCCTGCTGCGACATCTCCATGTGTATCTTGGATACAGAGTCGAGCATTTCGCCCATGGTAGGCTGGTTCTTCGTTGACTTGCCACAACTGCCCATCGTGAGCAGCAGAATCACGGCAAATGTGAATAATAAACTTTTTCTCATTGCGTAATACTTGCTATTTTTTGTTTAAAAGGGGTGCCAACGAGTTGACACCCCTCTGAGATTATTCTATAATCTGATGTTACTCAAATTACGTTCGATCATCTAATGCTTAGTGAGCGTTCGTAGTGCGAATGACTCTTACAACCATCCAATCCTGGTAGTTATAGTTAACCTCGTTGGTGTCGTAGTAACGACGATCCTTGAAGTAAACGTATACAGGAGCAGCAGGAGTAGACTTAGCATAGCCAGCAGTTGCGCCATCCCAGTAATCAGCACCGTAGATCCTGTTAGAAACGAGGGTATTTACGAAGCTTGATACCTTACCTGCAGCGAGTTCACCATTACCGAATACGTAGGTGTAGTAGCAGGGGATGTAGAGGTTGAACGAGCGTACGTGAGCATCGGTGTTGCGATACCACAGCTTGTTACCACCAACATTAACAACAGCCTTATCAGTGCTTGAACCAGTGTAAGAGCTCGGAGCAGCATAGAGGTACAGACCAGCGTTCAGGCCATTACCACCCTGCAGGTGAGCATTGGTAGCGAAGCGAGAAGCAACAGGCAGAGCATTGATCTTGATGCGGTCATAGAGCTTAGAAGGATCGTAGCTATCCTTGTACTCCCACTCTACGTTAGCCTCATCCTTGAACGTTTTGTAGCCGAGAGAGTGGTTCTTGGTATCCTGATCCTCAACGCCAGCATCGGTACGGATCTCATCGAGCAGCTGCTGCGGGATGTTAATCCAGTTCCAATCTTTCTTATCCTTCTTGTAACCATTGGTCACACCACCATAGTAATCAGCATCGAGAGCGAGCTCATAGTAGCTGCCAAGTACGTACTTGTCACCATCAGAAGCATAGTCAGTAGAGATGGTGTAAGGACGCCAATCCTCGAAGTTGAAGCTGAGCTGAGTAGAAACCTCATTGTTCAGAGCATCCTGCTTCAGGTCGTCACCCTTGTAACCAGTCATGTAAACAGGACGGTCGCAACGGATGTTGAAGAAGCGAGTGTTGTTCGGGTCGAAGATCTCGTAGCAGCCCTCGTCGCAGATAGCGCAAGCATCAACGTCGTTGAAGGCAACCTCAACATAAGCGGTGAATGCACCATCGTACTTGCTCCAATCCATAGCCTCCTCAGGACCGAATGCTGAAGGTTCATAGTTGTTGCACTTGCTCTGGTTGTTCAGAATATCCTCAGCAATAGCGTTGTTGTGGAAGCGGAAGTAGTTGTTGTTAGGAACAGCTACAGTCGTGCTTGTGGTCAGAACCAGATCCTCACGGTTAGCACCCCAGTTAGCCTTATCAGTCAGCTGACAGATCTCAACGGGCTCAGTGTAGATAACCTCGGTAATCGGGTTGTAACCCATGCCACTCAGGCCACCGCTCTTGAATACATCGTTAGGAATGTTGTAGCCAACCTCGCGGATAGCAACGATGACGTTACCACGCTCAACAGGACCAACAAAGCCATACAGACTCTTCACATCCTCATTAAGAGCATCGTGAGTACCATCAGTCCAAAGTTTAGAAGCTGAACCAGAGGTGAACTGCTGATACAGAGCCTTACCATAGTTACGAACCTCCTGCAAGTCAAGCTTACGCTTAATCTCCCAAGTGTAGATCTTGTTAGTAGCGAAGTCCTTATTAGCAAGAGTCAGAGTGTACTTCTTACCACTGTGGCCACGTACCTGCCATACCTTCACAGCGTGTGTACGACCGTTGTTGGTGTAGCGGAATGTGTCAGCCTGAGCACGAGAGTCGAATCTCTGAGTGTTCGTTACATAGTAAGCATCGAACTCAGCATTCTTCTTAGAAGTGCTAGGATAGGTGAAGTAGAACGATACACGATCCTGAGTCAGGTTGGTGGTCTCAGCATTACCCTCGATGTTGCCAGTGAAGCCAGGATACATAGCCAGGTTGTAACCACTGTTCTTCACAAGGTTGGTGAACTGGATACCCCAATTCTTACCCTGTACGAAGTAGATAGACATATCCTGGATGTAGTCGTTCTCATTCAGAACGGTGTAGCCAGTCTTCTGGATCGGAGTGTTAACGTGAACCTCAGCAACAGGATCATTCGTGGTCTTAGCAGCGAGATCAGCCTTAGAAACGTGATCCTCCTTATTATACTTGTACCAGTAAGCAGCATCGTGGTTAGTCATCTCACCAGCAGCCCACAGGAGCTTACCAGCGGGGATGTACAGACGTACATAGATAGGATTAGCGTTGATACCGTTACGAGGTATGAACTTCACATAGGTATCGATGGTCTGAGTAGACTTACCGTCAGGACCAACACCGGCGATGTACTCAATGTAACGCTCGTCAGCCTGCGGAGTAGAAACAGAACCGTTGATATAGGTGTGAGCATTAGCGTTGTTCGTGCAACCGAGAACCCAGAACAGAACGTTCTGCTGCTTAGCCAGGATGTCGTTCAGGCCAAGGAAGGTGATGCCAGGATTGTCAGAGGTAGTACCAACCCAACCAGTGTAGCCAACATAACCAGCGAATGCACGATAGTAAGCCTTTGCGAACTCGATGTTCTGCAGAACAGCCTGCTCAAGAGTCAGACCACCAGTCTTATAGGTAGCCTCAAGCTCCTTCACATATGTAGCCTCATCATAGAACTTGTCGTTCATGCGGATGTAACGCTTAGCACCCAGATAACCAGGATTCATCTCCAGCATGTACATCTGATCGAACTGAGCCTTAGAGAGCTTCAGCTCCTTACCGGTCTTGTCGCCAAAAGGATGAACCTTGTCGAGGATGTAACGCTCCATCTGTGACCAGCTAGCAGCAGCAAGGCCAGAGAATACGGTACCAGCGGTGGTGCTGATGCAACCCATGAATACGGGCTGGCTGTCAGGATTCAGAGCGAACTCAACGAATTCGGGCTTCTCGAGCTGACGAACGATGCGGAACTTCACATAACCCTTCAACAGGATGTGATCCTCACCGAGGTAGTCACGGTTAACGAGCATAACACGAACGATAGGCTCACGACCGATACAAGAAACATCACCAACCTCAGAAGTTGTAACGCCAGTCTCGGGATCAACAACCTTAGCAACGATGGTGTTACCAGTGAATGCATTAGCTTCCTCAGGAACGATACCCTCGCTGTTACCATAGCGGGTAGTCCACTTACGATCGGTATTGATCAGAGTAGCGTGTGCGCTCTGAGAATCCTCGTACTTGTCGCTGTACCAGTCAACGAGTGCATACTCGAAGCGGAGACCGAGCTCCTCGAGCTGCTCCTGTGTCAGAGGCATGTCGCGGCTGAACATGGTGCCGAAGCGATAAGCGTGAGCCTCAATGAAGTTGTCGAGGTTGATACCCTGCTCATCATCGTAAACGAGCTGGTGAGTAGCAGCACCGTCGATAGCCTCCTGTACAGAACGATAGAGGTGGTTACGCTCAACCATGTTGTGATCCATAGTGCTCCAAGAGGGAGCGAGGTTCAGCTCAGGAGCGTTGTCAGCCAAAGCAAGCAGCTGGATGAACGACGGAGTGATAGCAGCATAGTCAGAAGTAATAGCACGAGTCTCACCATTCACCTGACCAGTAATCTGAAGAGCAGCGAACGGCATCTTGAATGAAAGCTCGTTCAGGCCAGTGTCATAGCCGTCAACGGGGAATGCCTCCTTGTTCCAAGCGTTGTCGAAGTTCACGCCAGTAGCGGCATAAACAGCACCCTTGTCATAAGCACCGTAGTTGACAGAGCCAATCTCAGAGCCGTAACCCTCCTGATTCAGATAGTGAGCAGCAGAACCTACACCATTGCGGGCGTCATAGGCCTGGATGATGTTACGTGCCCAAGAGTTCAGGTAGTTCTGGAGGTTCAGGTGGAACGGAACGTTCAGGATACCAGTCTCAGCATTGTAGTACTTCTGCAGATTGGTGAACACGGGCTTGGTGAGCTCCTTGTCCTGATACAGCATGTTCTCAGGCTCGTTGATAGCGTCACGAGTAGCGAGAGTCATGTAAGGATAGTTCATGTAGAACTTAGCCTCCAGATCCTGCAGGTTAGCCGATGTCGGGTTGATGTGATAGCAAGCGTGTCCGAGAGGAATGATATCCACATAACGGAAGTAGTTGTAAGCGAAGTTGCCGTTGAAGAGCACACCGCTCTGATTGTCCCAATAAGAATAGGTATCGCTGAGCGAACCGAGCTTAGCAGGCAGGAAGTTCTCCAGACCGTCGGGCCAGTGAATAGCCTCCTCAGTTGTAGAAACCTGACCCTTCAGGTTCACCCACTGCTCGAACTCGTCACCACGACTCCACTCAGAAGCCTTAGAGAGCTGTACCCAGGGCTTGCCAAGAGCAGCAGCCTCAGCGGGATCAACCTGCTTGAGGTCCTTGTTGCCAGGAGTGCCATTGGGGAAGTAAGCAGAAGAGAGGTAACCCTTCTCGTTCATGTTGGGGCATACATTCGGATTCAGGAAGATCTCAGGCTGACGAACCACCATGGGGAGGTCGATAGCCTCGATACCACCGAGATAGTAAGCGGGCTTCAGCACGATGCTGCTCAGACCCTTCTCAACGAGGAAGTTAAGAACTGAGATAGCCTCAGAGGTGAAACCAGTAGCCTTCTGAATCTCAGAACGGAGCGTGTTCTCAGAAGCCTGAATCATAGTCTGAACCTGACCTACAGTTGTAGCAGCTTCGATATCACGCTGCATTTGAGCCCAGTCAATAGCCTCCAGAGCGGTTACACGACCCTGCAGAGCGGCAATAGCAGAAACGATTGACTCGTTAGAGCCAGGCATGTTACCTTTAATAACATCAATCTGGTCCTGCAGATCTTTATTCTGTTTACCGAACTGTTCTTCCAGAGCCTTCAGACCATTTTCGAAAGCGGTCTTGTTGTTCTTCACAACATCTTCCAGAGAAGCAACTGCGTTAGCCAGCTTGTTCAGCTCGCTGTTATCAGCCTTACCAGAGAGAGCCTTGGTCAGCTCGTCAATCAGACCCTTCTGAATGTCGATGTTCTTGTTAGCGGTCTTAGCAGCCTCGAGAGCGTCGTCAGCAGACTTCTTCACACCCTCAATCTGACCAGGCAGCACAGCGAGCTTCTCGTTGATGGTGCTGATCTGGTTGGTGAACTGCTGTGAGAGTTCAGCCAGCTCGGCCTTGTCAACCTTGCCAGCGATCAGAGTCTTCAGACCCTCGATGGCCTCGTTGATAACGTCCAACTGAGCCTTCTTGGCACAAATCTCATCCAAATCCTTGATAGCCTCTCTCATTGCATCTGTGGTCACATAACCCTGACTGGTTACGAAAACCTCAGTAGCAAAGCCTTTGCCATCCACCCAAGTAGTGGTAGCATAGCCCTGACTCGTCACCCAGTCCTTCGTAGCATGAGTAGCTGCAGTGGTCTGCAGGTTCGAGAGGCTACTCTGCAAGCTCTGGATTTCAGTCTGCAGATTTTTAATCTGATTGTCGAAGTTGCTCTTTGCAGAACTCAAGTCGCTAGTCAAAGACGACTGTGCTCCCTGCAGAGTAGCAAGCTGAGACTGTAAGGCTGCGATGGCATCAGTGTTCTTGTTGATGTCGTCATCGTAATCCTTACAAGACGTAAACATACTCATAGAAGCTATGAAGAAAGCTCCCATAAGCAGAGTACTAAATAATCTTTTTTTCATACGATTAAAAAATTTAAATTAATAAAAAAAACTAAATGTTGATACTTCTTTCTTTCTCTCAATTTTTCATAGCTTCCCCAGTAGGAGTCGCATTTTTGGTGCAAATATAGACATAAATCTGAAAACTTGCAAATAAAATCGAATTTTTTTTTGTTTTTTGCGCAAAAAAATGAGCATAATCCGACTTTACACCGAATTTTTAACGTTTCGGCGGGCGTTTTTGCTTTGTTTTGTGAGGTTTATTACCATAGGCAATTCATTTTTTTAGTTTATATTTACGTTTTTTGTTTTTACCTTATTAATATATAGTGGGAAAGGGGCAGAAACCCGCTTTCAGCCTGCAAAGATAATGCTTTTTTTTTAACTGACAAGGGTTTTTGTAACTTTTTTCATAGAAACATGCCTATTTTAGGGCGTTTCGCTAAGAAAAGGTTCAAAATTCTGCAGATTTGGGCGTTCTTGGGAAAGGAATGACGTCACGGATGTTCTGCATGCCAGTCACAAAGAGGATGAGCCGTTCGAAACCGAGTCCGAAACCTGCATGGGGGCAGGAGCCGTAGCGGCGGGTATCGAGATACCACCAGAGATGGGTCTGATCCATCTGGCGTCGCTCCACCTCGCTCATCAGTTTGTCGTAGCTCTCTTCACGGACGGAACCGCCAATGATCTCGCCAATCTGCGGGAAGAGCACATCGGTGCCCTGCATGGTGGGACCAGGAGCGACAGCACCCTTGTAGCCGATGCTTCCAGCCTCCTCTCCCTGAGAGGGATTGATGACGGGTTCATTCTGTTTCATGTAGAACGACTTGAATGCCCTGGGATAGTCAGTCATGATGACAGGCTTCTTGAAATGCTCCTCCACCAGGTAGCGCTCGTGCTCGGAAGCAAGGTCATCGCCCCAGTTGCAGGGGAACTCAAATTTCCTGCCGTTTCTGATAGCCTCCTGCAAGATATTGATGCCCTCGGTATAGGGGAGGCGTACAAAGGTCTCCTTCAGCACTCCCTCCAGACGCTCGAGAAGTGTCTTGTCGATCATCTTGTTGAGGAAGTCGAGGTCGTCCTTGCAATGCTCCAGTGCCCAACGGACACAATACTTGATGAAGTCCTCCTCCAGATCCATGAGTCCTTCCTGGTCGAGGAAGGCGACCTCAGGCTCCACCATCCAGAACTCCGCAAGGTGGCGCGGGGTATTGCTGTTCTCGGCACGGAAGGTCGGTCCGAAGGTATAGATGGCTCCCAGTGCGGTGGCGCCGAGCTCTCCCTCCAACTGTCCGGAGACGGTGAGTGAGGTCTGTTCGCCAAAGAAGTCATCGTCGTAGATGATGCGACCTTCTTCATCCTTCTTCAGGTCGTAGAGGTTCTTCGTGGTAACCTGGAACATGTTTCCTGCACCTTCACAGTCGGAAGCCGTGATGAGGGGCGTATGGAAATAGAAGAATCCATGCTCATGGAAATAGGTATGGATGGCCATTGCCATGTTGTGCCGGATCCGCATGACAGCCCCAAAGGTGTTGGTACGTAGACGGAGGTGGGCATTCTTGCGCATGGCCTCGAAGGACTGCCCTTTCTTCTGCATAGGATAGGTATTATCGCAGAGACCATAGATTTCGATCTCGCTGGCCTGGATTTCGGAAGGTTGCCCGGCAGCCGGCGACTCGACGAGTGTGCCGAGAACGCGTATGCAGGCTCCGGTGGTGACATCCTTGAGTGAAGGAGAGGTGGCAACAGCACAGCTACTGCATACAGGACAAGCGGGATCGACCACAATCTGGACGTTCTTGATGGTGGATCCATCATTGAGTGCAATGAAGTCGACGGCCTTTGAGCTGCGGTGAGTACGTACCCAGCCCATGACGGTAACTTCCGTTCCGTAGGCAGTGGACTGGAGGATATCAATAACTTTTGTACGGTTCATTATCTGATTCTTTTTTTGTTTGTTGCGACTGAGTCGCAACATACAGTAAACTATTCATAGGCTCCCATGCGGAGACGGTCGACCTCTTCCTCAGTGAGGTAGCGCCAGTCGCCACGACGGAGGTTCTTCTTGGTAAGTCCCGCAAACTGTACACGGTCGAGCTTGGTGACACGGTAGCCGAGTGACTCGAAGATACGACGTACAATGCGGTTCTTTCCGGAATGGATCTCAATACCCACCTGTTTCTTGTCGTTGGGGTCAGCATACTGCACATCATCAGCATGGATCTCTCCATCTTCCAACTGAATGCCATCGGCAATGCGCTGGAGATCGTGAGCAGTTACATTCTTATCAAGATAAACGTGGTATATCTTTTTCTTGAGGTACTTAGGATGCGTAAGCTTCGAGGCGAGGTCGCCATCGTTGGTGAGCAGGAGCACGCCCGTGGTATTGCGGTCGAGACGTCCTACAGGATAGATACGCTCTGGGCATGCATTCTTGACGAGGTCCATGACGGTCTTACGCTGCTGCGGGTCATCGGAGGTAGTGACATAGTCCTTGGGCTTATTGAGAAGGACATAGACCTTTTTCTCGAGTGAGACAGGATCGTCGTGGAAACGGATGACATCCGTACGGAGCACCTTCGTACCCAGTTCGGTGACCACCTCCCCGTTGACGGTGATGACACCAGCCTGTATGAATTCGTCGGCCTCGCGGCGGCTGCATACGCCAGCATTGGCAAGATACTTGTTCAGACGAATAGGCTCATTGGGATCGTAGTTGACTTCCTTGTACTCAATGCGCTTCTTCATGGAGTACTTGGCGTTGGGGTCGTAGTCGGCCGTACGCTTCTTCTTGGCAAAGGGTTTTGCTCCATAGGGTTTGGCGGGATAGCCAGGATTGTAGGGTGCTGCTCCATAAGGACGAGACTGACGGGGCTGATAGCCCCCCTGCTGACGGGGCTGATAGCCACCCTGCTGCTGCCCATAGGCACCACGCTGCTGGTAGCCACCCTGCTGCTGACGAGGTTGGTAGCCACCCTGCTGCTGACGGGGCTGGTAACCTCCCTGCTGCTGACGGGGCTGATAACCTCCCTGCTGACGGGGCTGGTAGCCTCCCTGCTGACGGGGCTGATAGCCCCCACCCTGCTGGTTATAAGTATTGCGGGGACGATAGGGGCGCTGTGGAGCCTGCTGAAGGCCTGCGCCGAATCCCTCGGGGCGGAAACCTCCTTCGTCATCGCTGCTCTGGGGCTTGTTGTAACTGGGGCGCTCGCCATAGGCACGAGTCTGCCCGGTGTGGATACGCGGACGAGGTGAACGTCCGGGTCTGAAGTCACGTTGAAAACCGCCTGCGGCGTTCTGTGACGACTGGTAGCCCTCGCGGTTGCCAGTGGTCTGCTCTGCAGACTTCTCTTCTCTCTTGTTATCGTTTTCGTATTCCATATTATTATAAATAATGTATAATCTATAATGAAGTTATCACTATGTGTTGAAGTCACCAAAGGCTACATGCCAGTGTAGGAAGAAGGAGTGATAGCACGCAGTTCTGCCTTGACGTCTTCAGAGACAGCCAGTGTGTCAATAAAGTCAGCGATGCGCTCCGGTGTCATCCGCTCATTGGTACGGGTCAGAGCCTTGAGGGTCTCATAGGGATTGGGGTAGCCTTCACGCCTCAGGATGGTCTGTATACCTTCAGCCACAACGGCCCAGGTATTGTCGAGGTCAGCTTGCAGTTTCTCTTCGTTAAGGATCAGCTTACGCAATCCCTTGAGTGTAGACTGGAAAGCAATGACAGCATGCCCCATAGGCACACCGATGTTGCGAAGAACCGTACTGTCGGTAAGGTCGCGCTGCAGACGGCTGACAGGCAGTTTCTGTGCAAGAAAGGCGAGCACGGCATTGGCCATTCCGAGGTTTCCTTCGGAATTCTCATAGTCAATGGGGTTTACCTTGTGGGGCATGGCAGATGAGCCTACCTCGCCAGCCTTGATCTTCTGCTTGAAATAGTCCATGGAGATATACATCCAGAAGTCGCGGTCGAGGTCGATGACAATGGTGTTGATACGACGCATGGCATCAAAGATGGCAGCCAGCCAGTCATAGTTGGAAATCTGGGTGGTATACTGTTCACGCTCCAATCCCAGCTTCTCAGAGACGAAACGGTCGCCGAAGTCCCGCCAGTCGTACTGAGGATAAGCCACATGGTGAGCGTTGTAATTGCCCGTGGCTCCACCGAACTTTGCTGTGAGAGGTATTTCACGGAGCGAACGCAGCTGCTCCTCAAGCCGATAGACATAGACCATCACTTCCTTGCCGAGGCGGGTAGGTGATGCCGGCTGTCCATGGGTCTTGGCGAGCATCGGGATGTTGCGCCAGGCCTCTGCATAGTCGTTGAGCTGTTCGATCAGTTCCTCGAGAAGAGGGATGTAGACATCGTTGAGTGCCTCCTTCAGGGAAAGGGGTACTGAGGTGTTGTTGATATCCTGGGAAGTAAGTCCGAAGTGGATGAACTCCTTGAAAGAGGAGGCTGCGACAGAGTCGCAGCATACGGGAGAAGGAGCGGCAGAGCCACTGTCTGTAGTGGCAAGGGTATCAATGCGTTCCTTAATATAATACTCAACGGCCTTGACATCGTGGTTGGTAATAGCCTCGATATCCTTCACGCGCTGTGCATCAGCGGGTGTAAAAGAACGGTAGATGTCGCGTAGGGGTTCAAACAGTGAGTGGTCGAAATCCTGAAGTTGTGGAAGAGGGAGTTCGCAAAGAGCAATGAAGTACTCTATTTCTACACGGATGCGGTAACGTATCAACGCATATTCGGAAAAGTAGTCTGCCAATGGCTCTGTCTTCCCTCTGTATCGGCCATCAATAGGCGAGATGGCTGTCAATAAACTCAAACTCATTTTCTAAATCTAAACTGACTGGTAATGGTTGCAACTCTCTTATACTTAAATCCGCAACCTGCTTGGGGCTGCGGACTAGAAATCTCTTTGTGTTTGTGGGCGCTGACGGATTCGAACCGCCGACCCTCTGCTTGTAAGGCAGATGCTCTAAACCAGCTGAGCTAAGCGCCCTTGCCTAAACAGTTTTTTCTGTAAGCGGGTGCAAAGGTACGCAGTTTTTTTGAAACCGCCAAATTTTTCGGTAACTTTTTTTCATCCTATGCGAATATTCATAAAAGACTCTGCTTCTAACATGGCAAATGGTTGACGGAATTCCTGACAAATCAGAAAGAGCCTTCTTATATTCTGAGTTAACTCGTTCGATGAATCGAGTTAACTCAAATCATCAACTGAGTTAACTCAAATCATCAATCGAGTTAACTCAAGTTTTTGGGGGGCTTTTATGCCATTGAGTTTTGCTTCGTAAAAAAAATTGACAAGTAACTGACAGGTGAATGCAGAGAGCTCGCGACAAAGCTCTTCAAAACCCCTGTCCAAGTATCAATTCACCCTTAGCATGACCCTATAAAAGCGAGGATTTACAGGGTCATACTAAGGGTGAACAAAGGTATATCCAACAATCTGAGCTGTTAACAGCAGAAGAATCAGAGTTGATAGAGATCGTTGGCAGCAAGCAGCTCAACCTTTTTCTCTGCCAGTGCTTTCTCACAAGCCTCCAGGTCAGAAGGACGGATGACCACGTGAGCCACGTTACCGTTAGCGAACGAATACATATACTCGATGAAGATACCACGCTCAGAGAGGTGACGCAGCACGATGGCAAGTGACCCACTGACATTGGGGCATACGAAGCCAATGACATCGGTGAGTTTCACAGCGAAATGAGCCTCCTTCAACACCTGATAGGCGCGATCAGGGTCTGAAACAATACAGCGGAGAATGCCGAAGTCAGAATTGTCGGCAATACTCATGGCAGACAGGTTGATGCCGGCGGCACCAAGGACGTCGGTCACCTCCGTGAGGCGGCCAGACTTGTTTTCCAGGAAAACGGATAGTTGTTTTGCTAGCATATTGATCAGGTTTTGGGGCTGCGACTGAGTCGCAGCATACTATACATACTATTTATAATTCAGGGTTTACAATATATATACTCATTATAACTTACGGTTATCGATGACACGACGGGCTTTACCCTCGGAACGCTCGATGCCCTTCGGCTCTACAAGACGGATCTTGAAGCCTAGACCGATGACAGAACGCAGCTCACCTTCAAGCTTCTTCTGAAGACCGACCATAGTAGACATATCATCGGTGAAGTATTCTTCCTTGACTTCAACCTTGAGTTCGGACGTATCGGTATTGTTGACGCGGTCGACGATGAGCAGGAAGTGGGGTTCGAACTCCTTCTGCTTGAGAATGACATCCTCGATCTGCGACGGGAACACATTGACACCCCGGATGATGAGCATATCGTCGCAACGGCCGAGGATACGGTCCATTCTGACGAGCGTTCGTCCACAGGCACACTTGTCATAGTGGAGGGCGGTGAGATCGTGGGTACGGTAGCGGAGCAGAGGCATACCCTCCTTGGTGAGGTGGGTAAAAGTGAGTTCACCAAAAGTGCCTTCAGGAAGCGGCTCACCTGTTTCGGGATTAAGGATCTCGGGATAGAAATAGTCCTCGTTAAGATGGGTACCGTTCTGGCACTCACACTCGTAGCCTACACCCGGACCAGCAATCTCAGAGAGCCCGTAGATGTCGTATGCCTTGATGCCCAACGACTCTTCGAGTTTCACACGCATCTTCTCCGTCCAAGGCTCTGCACCGAAGGCACCGATCTTCAAACGGAACTCATCCCGCGGCCAAGGACACTCACCGAGAGCCTCGCCAAGGAACATTGCGTAGGAAGGTGTACAGCACAGCACAGAAGCGCCGAAATCGTGCATGAGTGTGATCTGCTTCTGGGTGTTACCTGAAGACATGGGGATGACTGAGGCACCAATGTTCGTGGCACCGTCATGAGCACCGAGACCACCGGTAAAAAGGCCATAGCCATAGGATATCTGGAAGATGTCGTCCTTTGTGGCACCATAAGCGGTGAAGGCCCTGGAGATAGCCTCCGTCCACATGGCGATGTCCTTCCTTGTGTGGAGGACAACAACGGGCTTGCCAGTGGTGCCCGAGGAGGCGTGGATGCGTACGATCTGCGACATAGGCACTGCAGCAAGGCCAAAAGGATAGTTATCACGGAGGTCGAGCTTATTGGTAAAGGGGAGCTTCACGATGTCGTCGATACTTTTGATATCGCCAGGCTCAAGCCCCATCTCCTGAAACTTCGCACGATAGAAAGGGGTGTTGTGATAAACATACTCTGCCATCTTGACGAGACGGCGACTTTGGATCTCGCGAAGCTGTTCGCGGTCCATGCATTCAATACTTTGGTTCCAAATCATAAGTTTTTTTGTTGTTGGTTTAAGTAAATGCGGCACAAAGGTAGGCATTTTTTCCGATACCTCCAAGAAAAATCAAGAAAAAAGCTTGTCAATCATGTCCTGCGAGAGGATGGAAAGGATAAGATGGCCATCAGGCGTGTGATTGACATCGGTACAGGTGAAGAGTTGGTTCACCAGCGCTTCCATCTCGTCGTTGGAAAGGACCTGACCATAAGGAATAGCTGCAGAAGAGGCAAGACTCAGTGCCAGGATATGGTGTAGCGGGGAAGAGGGGAAAGCAGGAGAGAGGGCGGAAACGTCGGCTCCATCGCTATCCACTGCATCAGCTACCATTTGTCGAAGCAAGGCAATGGGATCAATGCCTTCTGCATCAGTCGGCACTCCATTCACCGCATAAGAACCACCACCTAAGTCGCTCAGATCGAACCCCATAGTTATGAGATGAGGAAGGATGCGGGACATGACGACAGTATCAGAAGGCGAGAACTGTATGACATCAGGGAAAAGAAGTTTCTGGGTGGTAGAAGTGTGTGTATTGAGCTGGGCAAGATAACGCTCGTAAAGAATACGGATGTCAGCACGGTGCTGGTCGATGAGCATCAGTCCTGACTTCACAGCCGTCATGATATACCGCCCTTTAAATTGGTAGTGCAACGGAGACTTCTCCTCTGAAAAAGAGGCTGAGTCAGAGGAAGGACCTACTTCTCCCACATCGGAAAAAAGATTCGGCGCGGCTGACGTTGAAGGAATGTCACCTTGCTTGTCATCAAGCCCTGAGTAAAGGGCTTCCCAGCCAGCAGTTTTCGAAGAATTATTCTTATGGAAAGGGTTATAGGATGGATTATACTGCACTCGGGGAGTCATAAAAGAGGCTGAAGAGGCCGACGGATCAAAGACAGGAATATCAGGGCGTCCCTCAGTATCAAAATTGATGGACGGAATCTCTGAGAACTGTCCGATAGCATCACGCACGGCAGCAGAAAGGATCTGCCAGATAGCTTGTTCATTCTCAAACTTTATCTCGGTCTTCGTAGGATGAATGTTCACATCGATGTCTGCAGGATCCACCTCGAAATAAACCAGATAGGGAGGCTGTTCTCCTTCAGGCACAAGACGGTCGAAAGCAGAAAGAAGTGCTTTATGGAAATAAGGATGACGCATAAAACGGCCATTGACGAAGAAATACTGTTGTGCCACTTTCTTCCGCGCAGCCTCCGGCTTACCCACAAAGCCGCTGACACGACACAAAGCTGTGTCAACCTGAAGCGGAAGAAGTTCTGATGAAAACTTATGGCCGAAAACGTCAGCGACACGCTGGTGCAGAGAAGCCGGACGCAGATTGAGAAGTTCTGCCCCGTTATGGTGAAGGGAGAAATGAATGTCAGGATAAACGAGGACAATGCGCTCGAAGGTTGTGAGGATGTTATTAAGTTCTGTCGTATTGGATTTGAGGAACTTACGACGAGCAGGTACATTATAGAAAAGGTTCTCCACGCGGAAGTTACAACCCACGGGACAAGAGGTCGGCTCCTGCGACACCACACGCGACGCAGCAAGACGAAGGCGTGTACCCAGTTCTTCGGATGCTGTACGGGTGAGAAGTTCTACCTGTGAAACAGCGGCAATGGAGGGTAAGGCTTCGCCACGGAACCCCATGGTATGAAGGGCAAAGAGATCATCGGCCTGGCGGATTTTTGAGGTGGCATGACGCTCAAACGCCAATCGGGCATCGGTCTCGGACATACCTCCTCCATCATCTATCACCTGAATACAAGTCCGTCCAGCATCAGTAATCAGAACACTGATGCGGCGGGCACCAGCATCTACGGCATTCTCGACCAGTTCCTTCACGACGGAGGCAGGACGTTGAATAACCTCACCAGCAGCTATCTGGTTAGCTACGGAATCTGGGAGAAGCTGAATGATGTCGGACATGAAATGATAGTATTATTGGACTTGAGATTCCGGAACAGCATCGGGATCAGCAGTAGAAACATCCTCAGGATTGGCCGGGGGTTCAGCAGCTGAAGTATCGTCTTGAGCGACAGGGATTTCTGAAGCAGAGTTATCGTCAACTGTTTCAGTTGAAGGTTCAACAGTAGGAGCAACGTCAACAGGAACGGAGAGTTGCTGAATGGGAGCATCCCGTCGACGCGAAGGTTTCAGGACTGCTGCAGAAGACTTTGGACGCCAGTTGAAAATGTCATCTTTATCCACAGGGCGGATGTAGTCAAACCAAGCATAGCCTTCAAGATGTTTTTTGGATGGGGGGATCTGAGAAAGGGGATAGATTGTTCCCTCAGCCGCAGGCATCCATATCTTCGTCATCTTACGGTTCTCCATATACATACGCAACTCAGTGGTTTCTGTATAATTGAGACCTATCAATGAAGAATCGGCACTATCCTCAGGATAATATATGATACGTACATTATCTATGGCCTGAGTCTCACGAATCTCACCATTTTCAAAGAAAGCGAACATCTCTTTGGAAGACACCTGGTTCTGATAGGTTGTATCACGCAACTGCTCTATGGTAAACGCCTGATTAATAATATGTGCCCGATTGATTGTCGAGTCATTCATAAACACCTGTATCTCCTCGCCTACTAACTGCTGGTTCATATTCCAGACTATCGGGTCGCGATACATCGTCATACACGAGTCAAGCTGGTTATAAACCAAAGAGTCGCAAACAGCCTGAACATCGACCCTATAGGCACGCACCTTATTATAAGCATGCACCTTACGATAGACAGAATCCGTATTGATATTGAAGGTAAAAATTTTGAACGTATCAGCATGCATATACAGAGTATCGCGCTGAGAGTAGTCGATAGAAACAGCGCTGTCGGTACACATGGCATATCCAGTCTCTTCGCTATATTCTCCGTAATCGCAAAGAAGTCGGTTTTTGTTGATGGAATCGGTAAAAATTACATTTCTGAACGCTTTACTAAGCTCGTTTTTACCCCCATAATATACGCTGTCGCCAATCATGGTTTTACCCTCATTACGCAGTACTGAACGGTCCATCAGACGGGCTTTCTCGGTCTTCGTATCATAATAGCCTCTTTCGGAATAAATATGACTTTTTCCAGAAGTAATATCCGTTGGCCCGACAATGTGAGCCATCGAAAGCCGTGTATCATAATAAAGCGTATCAGAGGTAAGGTAATAATCATCACCACGCATCTTGACATCATAGTTGAAGACTGCCAATTTGGTCTTGGTATTATACTCCCCCCAGTCAGAAGTCAGTGTAGTCCCCTGATCAACGAGTTTACCTCCCTCAAAGAAATAAGCATTATCGTAAAGGCGATCGAAATTAAGCGAGTCAGTATAGAGCGTGGTCTGACGGTTCTTCAAGACAACATTACGCCGGGCCTGTGCCATCTGGTCATCTCCGTCATAGTAAGCATAATCCGAGACAAGAGACAAGGTATCGCCTTGATACATACGAACATGGCCGAAAGCCTCAAAGGAATTGCTGGCCTCATAATAATGGGCACTGTCACAAAAGAGTTTAGCACCTTGATGAGAAAACTCCACTTTACCATTGAGGATCTGCGCATTGGGATTGACGTACTGATCATAATGCAACACGTCAGCATGAACGAGGTAGATTCGTTTATCCTTTGGAGCACGAGACTTTGCTGAAGTGCGACGAGGGCGCTGCTTACGGTTAGCTGCATCGACAAGAGGGCTGGCACAAAATGCCAGCATACAAAACATCAGGGCATAGACAGCGTATTTCAACTTATGCAAGATATATCTGGTCAATTAGCGAATCCATCCATCATACTCATATTGACAGGAACGATAGTCAGGATTGATACGGACGTAAGTGGCCTTGATCTTATTGACAACCCACTGATGAATATAATCCTCACGCCGCTTGTCTAACACGAGATCCTTCAGAACCTGGAAATCCTCAGTGACAGTGGCACGATGACCATCGACACGGCTTTTCAGAAGAACAATGGCACAAACGGTCTTTCCGCTCTCATTGATCATCTGGAAAGGAGCTGACACCTGGCCTACGGAAAGAGTGTCAACCATGCGTGCCACCTCGGGAGGCAGTTCCTGCAAGCGGAACTTCGTGGTATTCTTACCCAGCTGCATGTTAACGTTAGCCATTATGCCATGGTTGGATCGGGTTTTCTTGTCATCCGAGAAGACAGCCACCGCATCCTCAAAGGTGAAATGATCAGGAATGGTGATGAGCTGCTTGCGAATCATCTCCGGTACCTGGTCAGCCCGGATGGCCGCAGCTACCGAATCCAGCCTCTCCATAGCCACCATGATGGCAGAGTCGCTAACCTCAGGTTTGAGGAGGATATGACGTGCGTTGACCTTGTCGCCTCGTTTATCAATCAGCTGGATGATGTGGAAGCCATACTCAGACTCCACAATTTTCGAGACCTTCTTCGGATCGGTGAGATTAAAGGCAACATTGGCAAACTCAGGAACCCATCCGGCGCGTCCAGTATAGCCCAGTTCTCCACCATTGCGGGCTGAACCGTCCTGAGAATAGAGACGAGCCAGCGTGGCAAACGAAGTCTCGCCACGATTGATGCGGTCAGTGAACTCACGGAGGCGATCTTTTACACGGTTAATCTCCTCATCGCTGATACGCGGTGTCAGGGTAATGATCTGCACCTCATATTCCGTAGGCACAAAGGGAATACTGTCTTCAGGAAGCTCAGCGAAATAGCGGCGCACCTCAGCAGGCGTAACCTTAATGTCCTGCACCAGTTTCTGCTGCATTTTCTGGACGAGCATGCGGTCCCGCATATCATCGTGCAACTCAGCCCGCAACTGAGTGATAGACTCCTTTTTATATTCCTCTAGCTTCTCACGGGAGCCGATCATATCCACCCAACGGTTGATCTGATCTTCCACGCCCGCAGCGATATCCGCCTCTGTCACATCTTTGTCAACACTATCGATGACAGCCTGATGAAGAAAGAGTTTCTGTACTGCTATCTGTTCAGGGATGGCGCAATCAGGATCACCTTTAAAACGGATTCCGTCAGAAGCAGCCTGCATACGCATCTGCTCCACATCAGACTTGAGAATCGGTTCATCGCCTATGACCCAGATGACTTCGTCAACAATGGATGCCTTGGGGATGAGCACATCTGCTGCCGAATCAGAGGGGATGGCAACATCCCCCACATGACTCAGCCCCTCAGACATTCTGCTATGCAAAGAACCTGCGAGGACCGTAGCTACGGTCAAAGAAAGCAGGAACAGACTAAAATACTTTCGTATCATGAGTTAGTTATGGTTATTAACAGTTTTGAGGACATCCTTATTTACTGAGAAGGTGAATTTCCGACGGAGAGCAGCTACCCACTCGCGTTCCAATTCTTCCTGATAGTCGGCAACGACAAGTCCCCGAACGTCGGTATAGTCCTCGGGTCCTTTTTTCAGGATTTTGCCATATACCGCATCAATGGGATAGTCCTCCAAGGAAGTAACCGTTGTGTCACGCTTGAACACTTCTCTGTCAATAAGGGCATTGTCTCCACGCTTGAAGATCCCCTTCTCCACCCGTATGCGGATGACGGAATCAGGATTGAACGTGGCACGCAGAACCTCGGGCCAACGATCGAAAGGTACCTTCTTGATACTGTTTTTGACAGCCTTGACATCGGCCTTATCCTTGACATGATAGGCAATACCTTTATAGCGCGGCTCATTCCATGCATATTTCTTCTTGTTCTTAGAGAAATAGGTCGCCAATCCTACCTCATCCTTGGCGGCCCGCTCCCATACCTCACGATTACTTACTTCATAGAGTAGGAGACCTTCGTAATACTCACGAATCAGATTACTCAATTCAGGGTCGGAAGCAGCATATTCGTCTGCCTTCTTCTTCATCAGATCGGCGCGGCTGATACCTGTCTCGGCGGCGAGCGTATCAGCTTTCTGGTTAGCAATATAATCGCGGAGGCCACGTTGTTCTATGAACTTCAGTATAGACTCCCGATGCTCTTCAAACGGTTCTAACTGCTTGTGACCTTTCATCAGGATGATATGATAGCCATAGGGAGACTGCACAATACCGGACATCTCTCCATCTTTCAAAGCAAATGCAGCATCCTCAAACTCCTTCACCAACTGTCCGCGCTGTACAAATGGTAAGAGTCCACCCTGGGCTGCTGAGCCCGGGTCTTGCGAAACCTTCTTTGCCAGCTCGGCAAAATCAGCACCGTTTTTCAATGCAGTATAAATGGAGTCTATACGGACCTTGGCAGCGGCCAACTGCTCTGGTGTAGCTTTCTGTTCAAGGCGAAGAAGGATATGTGCCGTTTGGATAAGTCCGTCAGGACCGATACGTTCCTTTGTCTGGTTATAGATACGGTGAGCCTCTGCCTCCACATCCTCATCAGTCACAAGGAGAGGCAGTATCTGCTGGTCGCGATATTGGGCAAACTCCTCACGGAAGGAGGTAAGTGTGTCAAGATGACGATCCAGCGCCTCAGCAACTTTCAGTTTGTAATTGATGAAGAGATCCACATACTCGTCAACAGTCTTCTTGTCGATGACCCCCTCAGAGTTGTTCTTGTTGTAACTATATTCAAACTCGCTACGGAGAACATCCTTACCATTGACAGTCATCACGACAGGATCACTGCCCTGAGACTGGGACAGGGTCGCAGCATACGGTAAAGCGGCAAGCAGGGCAGCTATTGCTATCTTTCTCATCTTCTCGATAATTATCATATTAATCGTTGGGGCGGCTATAGTTAGGTGCCTCGCTGGTAATCGTGATATCGTGGGGGTGTGACTCGTTGACACCGGCATTGGTAATGCGGGTGAACTTGGCATTATGGAGCTGGCAGATGTCTGCAGCACCGCAATAGCCCATACCCGAACGAAGACCACCCGTAAGCTGATAGATCACTTCCTGAACAGTACCCTTGTAAGGCACACGGCCTGCAATACCTTCGGGAACCAGCTTTTTAACATCTTTCGTGTCTCCCTGGAAGTAGCGGTCCTTGGAACCATGTTTCTGTTCCATGGCCTCAAGGGAGCCCATGCCACGATAAGACTTGAACTTACGGCCATTGTAGATGATGGTATCGCCAGGACTCTCCTCAGTACCTGCCACAAGAGAACCGATCATGACACAGGAGCCTCCTGCAGCAAGAGCCTTGACAATGTCACCTGAATAGCGCAGACCACCGTCAGCAATCAGAGGCACACCCGTTCCCTGTAAGGCACAAAAGACATCGTAGACAGCAGACAGCTGGGGAACACCCACACCAGCGACGATACGCGTGGTACAGATTGAACCCGGTCCGATACCGACCTTCACGGAATCAGCACCATTCTCTACCAGCATCCGCGCTGCCTCGCCTGTGGCCACATTACCCACAACAATGTCCACGTTGGGGAATGAGACCTTTGCCTCACGAAGTTTCTCAACAACGCCCAGAGAATGGCCATGAGCCGTATCAATGACGATAGCATCGGCACCAGCCGACACCAAAGCCTGCATACGATCAAGCGTATCGGCAGTCACACCGACACCAGCAGCCACGCGGAGTCGTCCTTTCTCATCCTTGCAGGCCATTGGCTTATCCTTGGCCTTGGTGATGTCCTTATAAGTAATCAAGCCCACCAACCGGTTGTCCTTGTCGACTACAGGTAACTTTTCAATCTTATTCTTCTGCAGAATATCGGCAGCTGAGGAAAGATCGGTCTGCTGGTGGGTTGTTACCAGATGATCCTTCGACATAATCTCATCCACCGGACGATCAAGTCGGCGTTCAAACCGCAAGTCACGGTTCGTGACAATACCGACGAGCCGTTTTTCATCGTCGACCACGGGAATACCTCCAATATGATATTCGGCCATGATGTCAAGGGCCTGAGCCACCGTGGAACCAATAGGAATAGTGATAGGGTCATAGATCATGCCATTCTCAGCACGTTTGACGATAGCCACTTGACGAGCCTGCTCTTCGATAGACATATTCTTATGAATAACGCCAATACCACCTTCACGAGCAATGGCGATGGCCATCTGAGACTCAGTGACCGTATCCATAGCAGCAGTGACAAAAGGCACATTCAACTCGATGTGGCGCGAGAAGCGGGTTTTCAACTCTACCGCCTTAGGCAGTACTTCTGAATAAGCGGGAATCAACAGGACATCATCAAAGGTAAGTCCGTCCATCACGATTTTGTCTGCAATAAATGAAGCCATAAAAATACGTTTCTTTAAATATTGCGTGCAAAGGTACAAAAAATAAGGTAAAATGAAGCGTGAAGAGTGAAAAATTTGCTACCGCCAATTTTTTTTAACCACTCTTCACTGTCTCAGTTCGCCATTTCGGAAATAAACTTAATACGCACAAGACGGATTTCCGTCTCGTCGCCACCCAGTTCCTGAATGGCAGCCTCAAGGTCATCGGTATCGGAATCAGCGAAATAATCATAAATCTCATCAACGCGCTCCTCATCCATCACCTCTTCGAGGAAATAGTCAATGTTCAGTTTGGTGCCACTGTAAACGATAGCCTCCACCTCATCGAGCAGGTCGTCGAAGTCAATATTCTGAGCCGTTGCTATATCGTCAAGTGCTATCTGACGGTCAATGTTCTGAATGATCTTCACCTTCAGCAGCGACTTCTTGGCAACGGTACGTACTCTGAGGTCAGCTTGGCGTACGATATTATTCTCGTCGCAATAGCTCTTAATGAGATCCACGAACTCCTTGGCATAAGGCTGCTTTACCTTTCCTTCTCCGACGCCCTGAATGCTCTTCAGTTCTTCAAGGGTGACAGGATAGTCCGTGGCCATCTGTTCGATGCTCACATCCTGGAAAATCACATAGGGAGGACGTTCCAAGCGTCGTGACACTTTCTTTCGCAAATCCATGAGCATAGCAGACAGCATGGGATCAAGTGCACTGGTCTGACCTTCATGTTCGTCACCTCCTCCATCGGCATCAAGGAAATCATGATCCTTGACAATCATAAATGACCTTGGTGCCTTCAGGAACTTCCTTCCTGCGGATGTAAGCTTCAACAGGCCATAGTTCTCTACCTCTTTCTTCAGATAGCCGGCAATGAGTGCCTGACGGATGACTGGATTCCAGATCTTCGGATCATCATCCTCTCCGGAGCCGAAAGCATCCAATTCTTGATGATGATGTGCAACAATCTCGTCTGTCGAACGTCCCCGGATAAAGTCAACAATATAGTCAGAGCGGAAATTCTCTTTGAGTACCTGTATAGCTGTCAGCACTGTCACCAGTTGCTCGCTTCCTTCAATCTTCTCCTTGGGATGCAGGCAGTTATCGCAGTTATGGCAGTTCTCCTCCTTATACTCCTCGCCAAAATAATGGAGCAGCATCTTCCTGCGGCAGACCGAGGTCTCTGCATAGGCAGCCGTCTCCTGGAGCAGCTGACGCCCAATGTCTTGCTCGGCAACGGGCTTGCCTTCCATGAACTTATCAAGTTTCTGAAGGTCCTTGTAACTGTAGAAAGCCAGACAAATACCTTCTCTACCATCACGACCGGCACGTCCTGTCTCCTGATAATAGCCTTCCAACGATTTGGGAATGTCATAATGGATAACAAAGCGTACATCAGGCTTATCAATACCCATGCCAAAGGCAATAGTAGCGACGATGACATCAATATCCTGCATAAGGAATGCATCCTGGGTCTGTGTCCTGGTGCCAGAGTCTAATCCTGCATGATAGGCCAGCGCCTTGATATCATTAGCGCGAAGGATTTCTGCCAGTTCTTCCACTTTCTTTCTCGAGAGGCAATAGATAATGCCACTCTTTCCCGGATGCTGCTTGATAAAACGTATGATGTCCTTATCAACGTCAATAGTCTTTGGACGAACCTCATAATAGAGGTTGGGCCGGTTAAAGGAGCTCTTGAACTCATTGGCATCGACCATGCCTAAGTTTTTTTTGATATCGGCACGCACTTTATCCGTAGCTGTAGCTGTCAAGGCGATAATAGGTGCCTTGCCTATTTCATTGACAATGGGCCTGATGCGACGGTATTCCGGACGGAAGTCATGTCCCCATTCCGAGATACAGTGAGCCTCGTCGACAGCATAGAAGGAAATCTTCACCGACTTCAGGAATTCCACATTCTCCTCCTTCGTAAGGGACTCCGGAGCCACATAGAGCAGCTTGGTTATACCAGCACGTACATCGGCCTTCACCTGGTCAATGGCAGCCTTGTTGAGTGATGAGTTCAGATAATGCGCCGTGCCCTCCTCGCTCATAGAACTGATGACATCAACTTGGTTTTTCATCAGAGCTATCAGGGGAGAAATGACTATAGCCGTACCTTCCATGAGCAGTGACGGCAGTTGATAGCAAAGCGACTTACCGCCACCTGTTGGCATTAGTACAAAAGTGTCGTTGCCATTCAACACGTTACGGATAATCGCCTCTTGGTCGCCTTTGAATTTGTCGAAACCGAAATACTTCTTTAAGGCTCCTGTCAGATTTTCGTTTGTTTTCATAGGTCCTTCTTTCAATGTTGATATATTCGACGGCTATGATGCAAGCCGATCAATATGAGACTTCTCAAACTGACGCTGAGCATACTCAAGCGTCACTTCAAATTTCTTTATCTTTTTTGACGGGATATCGAACATGGCATCCATCATGATATTCTCAACGATAGAACGTAGTCCTCGGGCCCCAAGCTTATATTCCACTGCCTTGTCAACAATCAGTTTTAAAGCATCAGGAGCAAACGTCAGCTCTACACCATCCATTTGGAACAGCTTGACAAACTGCTTGATAATAGCATTCTTCGGTTCCATGAGGATACGCTCCAACGCTTCTCGGTCAAGTGGATTCAAATAGGTAAGCACAGGAAGACGACCGATAATCTCTGGTATCAATCCGAAAGACTTCAGGTCCTGGGGTGCCACATATTGCATCAGGTCCTCTTTATCAATTTTTCTGACATTTTGCACGGAATTATAACCAACCACATGGGTATTCAACCGTTGTGCAATCTTACGTTCTATTCCATCGAAGGCACCACCGCAGATAAACAGGATGTTGCGGGTGTCCACATGGATATAATCCTGGTCTGGGTGTTTGCGTCCTCCCTTTGGAGGTACATTGACTATGGTGCCTTCTAGCAATTTCAGCAACCCCTGCTGCACGCCCTCTCCACTAACGTCACGCGTTATCGAAGGATTGTCAGTCTTGCGGGCGATTTTGTCAATCTCATCGATGAAGACGATACCTTTTTGGGCAGCCTCCACATTAAAGTCCGCCACCTGAAGCAGACGGGTGAGTATACTTTCCACATCTTCACCAACATAACCGGCCTCAGTAAACACTGTTGCATCGACAATGGTGAAAGGAACATCCAGCATCCGGGCAATGGTACGGGCCATGAGTGTCTTACCCGTACCTGTAGATCCAACCATGATGATGTTCGACTTTTCTATTTCAACACCATTCTTGTCATCGGGCTGCTGCAGCCGTTTATAATGATTATAGACCGCCACAGAAAGATAACGCTTAGCCTCATCCTGACCAATGACGTACTGATCCAAATAATCCTTTATTTCCTTCGGTTTAGGAACAGACTTTGATTTTGGTCCACCTTTCTTCTTACCATTTTTCCCGTCTGTATCCGTTAAGTTTTCCTGAACAATTCTATAAGCCTGCTGTGCACAGTCTTCACAGATATAGCCATTGATACCTGTGATGAGCAGCCGTACTTCGCGATCGTTTCTTCCGCAGAAGCTACATTCTTTCTTCATTCTTCTTTCTTCTTTACTCTTCCTTCAACCTTTCATCTTTCTATTTCCTGACCAGAACCTGGTCAATCATTCCATACTCCTTGGCTTCTTCAGCCGTCATCCAATAGTTACGGTCTGAGTCAGCATACACCTTGTCGTAAGGTGTGTGGGAATGGTCGGAAATAATGGTATAGAGTTCTTTCTTAACCTTCTGTATCTCACGGGCCTCTATCTCTATGTCACTGGCCTGACCCTGCACACCACCCAAAGGCTGGTGAATCATCACACGGCTGTGAGGCAGTGCAGACCGCTTACCCTCCTGCCCTGACACAAGCAGTACTGCAGCCATTGAGGCAGCCATGCCAGTACAGATGGTTGCTACATCGCTAGTGATGAACTGCATAGTATCGTAGATACCTAGTCCCGCATAGACGCTACCACCCGGAGAGTTAATGTAAATCGAGATGTCTTTGCCAGAGTCTACGGAGTCAAGGTAGAGTAATTGTGCCTGCAGGGTATTGGCAGTATAGTCATCAATCTGTGTGCCGAGGAAGATGATTCGATCCATCATCAGCCGTGAGAAGACATCCATCTGAGTAACGTTCAATTGACGCTCCTCCAGGATGTAAGGGTTCAGATACTGAGCCTGTGCCTTCATCACGTCATCGAGCACAAGGCCATTCATTCCTAAATGCTTGGTAGCATATTTTCTAAAATCGTTCATATCTATCTGTTTTAAAGCGCTTTTTCAAATAAAAGACTGAGGTTATCGGCCTTTTATCATCAAATGTAGATACAAAGATAATAAAAAAAGTCGATAACCTCAGAAAAAATCTGTGTTTTTTACGAAAAATAACTATTTTTCTGCCATCAGCTTGTTAAATTCCTCCAAAGAGACACTTTTTTCGGTTAATTTTACCACTGACTTCAGAGTTTGCATGAGTTTCTCATCGACAGCACGATCCACAAAGCCGTCAACGCTCTCACGTTTCTTCATCTGTTCTGCAGCATAATTCTCGAGCACGTCTTCAGGAACGTTGCTCATACCGTACTGGGCAAACTGCTGACGTACAGCTTCCTTGGCAACAGCCTTCACGTCGTCATTCTCTACCTTAATATTATTAGCGGCAACGAGCTGTTCTTTGATAAGATGCCACTTCAGCTCACGGATGCTGCCCTCGAAATTCTTCTCCACATAATCGGCACCACGATCCTGATTGTTCAAAATCATCACACGTTTCAACAGAGCCTCAGGGAACTTCACTTCGCCTACCTTCTTCTCTACATAGGTACGGACATCCTGGAGGAAGCGGAAATCGCTATTCTGCTGCAATTGTGGTTGGATGGTTTCTTCAATCTTCTGGCGGAACTCTTTCTCATCCTTGCAGGAGCCTTCTCCGAATACACGGTCAAAGAGAGCCTGGTTCACCTCAGCAGGCTGGAAATGGCGAATTTCCGTCACTTGATAGCTGAAGTCGCTCTCCAAGTCCTTCACCTGTTCTTTATCAACCTTCAACAAGGCTGCCACCTCAGCATCATTATTCGGATAAGCTTTTTTGGGGTTGAAGGTAATGATGTCACCAGGCTTGCAGCCATCAAACAACTTACGCTGAGATTCTTCCTTGATATAAGCAGGCATAATCATACCGCTATCCGTTGTGATACCACCTTCCAGGGTGTTACCCTCAGCATCGAGCTGCCGCAAGTCACCCGTCAGAGTGTCGTTGCCACTAAATATCTCGGCTTTCTGGAACTCACCTGCCTGCTGGGCATACATTTTCACCTGATTGTCGATCAGTTTATCGTCCACCTTAATATTATAATAGGTAATCTTGTCCTTAGAATTCAGCTCTACCTGCATCTCAGGAGCCACAGCGATATCAAACACAAAGGTAAAAGGACCATCGCCAGCCAGGTCCTGAGGCTGCTGCTTCTCGCTGGCCAGAGGCTCACCTAACATCTGTATATTATTCTCACGGATATATCCTGTCAGTTTCTCACCCAACAGACGATTGATTTCGTCCATCTTCACCTGAGTGCCAAACTGGCGTTTGATCATACCCATAGGAGCCATTCCTGGACGGAAACCTGGAATATTGGCACGTTTGCGATAGTCCTTTAACATCTTGTCTACCTTCTCCTGATAGTCTTCCTTCTCAACGGTTATCGTCATCAAGCCGTTGATTTTGTCGGTGGTTTCAAATAAGATATTCATCTTTTCTATTTACGATTTATTTGTGATTTCTTGAAATTGAGGTGCAAAATTACGGATAAATGCTGTAAAAGCCGCAAAATTACCAATTTTTAACGCAACAAGACTGGCTGACACGACAATTTTGCTGTAATTTTGCAGGGAAAAATCACGAAGAAGGACTTGCTACTTGTCTGGCTTGTCCAAGAAATAGTTAAATCATAATAAACCACAGATGATTTCATTTGAATGCGACTATAATAACGGAGCCTGCCAGCAGGTGCTTGACAACTTGGTCAGGAACAACGGTGCAAAACCCACCCCTTATGGTTTTGACGAATTCTCGGAACGAGCCAAGGATCGCATTCGCGAGGCATGCGGACTGCCAGATGCTCAGATTTTCTTTCTCACTGGCGGGACACAGACCAACGCCACCACCATTGACTCCATGCTCTACCAGTATGAGGGGGTGATCTGCGTGGGCAGTGGCCATATCAATGTCCACGAGGCCGGAGCCGTAGAGTTCACGGAGCATAAGATCATCACTATCGGCGACACGATGGGCAAGATGGAAGCACGGGTGCTGGACAATTATTTAGACGACTACATGCACGATGGCAACAAAGACCACGCTGTTCACCCAGGTCTGGTCTACATCACCTTCCCCACAGAATTCGGCACACTCTATACAGCAAAGGAACTGGCAGATCTCTATCAGGTGTGCCAGCACTACGAGATTCCTCTTTATATTGACGGTGCCCGTCTGGGCTACGGTCTAATGGCTGAGGGCAACGATGTCACCCTCCCCTTCCTGGCACGCCACTGCGATGTGTTCTATATAGGAGGCACAAAAATCGGTGCGCTCTGTGGTGAGGCTGTTGTATTCACTAACCGTAAGGCTCACAAACATTTCTTCTCCATTCAGAAGCAACATGGTGCGGTCATTGCAAAGGGTGCCCTCATTGGTCTGCAATTTGAGGCGCTGTTCACCGACAAACTGTACTTCCGTCTGGCAGAACATGCCATTCGGATGGCTATGCGTATGAAACAGCTATTTCAGCGTAAAGGATTCCAGTTCTATGTCGACTCCCCTACAAATCAGCAATTCGTTATCATCGACAATGAACAGGCAGATCGTTTAAGCCGCCAGATACAGTTTAACCACTTTGGACAAACCGACAAGCACCATACCATCTGCCGTTTTGTTACCAGCTGGTCAACAACAGAGGAGGAACTGGACGAACTTGAGAGAGTATTAAGTGAGAAATGATGAGTGTCTTGGTCTGAAGAGGAAAGGATGAACGAACATAATCCCAGGAAAGAGAACAATTCATTGTGGCGGAAGAATCTTCCGCTAATAATTACTTTTCCCTTCTTGCTCATCGTCATTTTCTGTTTCTTCCAATACTGGTATCCCTGTCATTTCTTCTATCAGGAGCAGAACCAGCTGTTCCTATGGGACTGGGAATATGTGGGAAGCTACTTTAACAAGCCCGGTGGGTTGTCCCGTCTCTGCGGCGATTTTCTAACCCAGCTATATTATTATTTGTACGCGGGCGCGTGTATTCTCACTGTCTGTCTGATGCTTATAGGCTTACTGCTGCATAGTGCTCTGCGTCACTTTGGCATGAATCGTCATCTGGCACTTACCATCACTTTGATTGTGATGCTATTCTTGGCTGCCTGCCACTTCAATGTGAGCTATCGGCTGTACAACACTATCTCTGTGCTGGGGTGGGTTCTTGTAGTTTGGCTGATCTCGCTGATTCCCAACAGATGGCTGAAGCTTTCTCTTATAGCCACAGCTCTTCTCCCTACTTATGTTCTTTTTGGCTATCCACACATCCGTCAGCTTCAAAAACCCAATTTTGTTCTCGAACAGGACTTTGCCATAGACAGTGAGTACCGCTTCGGCAACTACGACCGAGTGGTGAATATGGTGGAGAATGCAAAAGTGTTGACAGAGCAGATGCTTTTCTTCTACAATTTAGTACAGGCTCAACGAGGTGAATTGCCAGACCATCTTCTCCAGTTTACTCCCAACCAACTTGGCACATTCTATCAAATAGGACCTGAGACGCCCCGACTGGTGATTATCAACATGAATGAACTATATTGGGCTTTGGGCGATATGACTTTCGCCGAACGTGCTGCCATGATGACAAATGTCTTTGCGCAAGAGAACCGTAATGTTCGGATGATCAAGCGATTGGCAGAATGTGCCATCGTCAGCAAAGACACCATAGCCTCGCAGAAGTTCCTGCGGCTACTGAGCAAGACTCTCGTTTACAGGCATTGGGCAGTCAATGCGAAGAAAGGGTTGTTCAACCAGACTGAAGGTCATCAGTATGCCCTGAAGATGCGACAGGTACCCCAGCGCGACACCATCACCACCTCTGACAACGCCCACTTCATCATGGTGCAGTTGCTGGACCGCAACCCACAGAATACCGTTGCACTGGACTACATGCTTTGTAGTGACCTGCTGCTAAGGGACATTGAGAGTTTCAAACGCGACTATGACCGTTACTGCATAGAGACCAACCGTCCACGCATCAAGAAACTCTATCAGGAGGCTCTTTGCATTTGGCTCGCCGGATCGGAAGCTCCTTTAGAGTTGTGGGAGCAGTACATCCTACAGCCAGAGATTATTCAGCGGTTCCAACAGTACAACCAGCAACGTGGCAGCAGCCGCTTCAAGGATACCTACTGGTATTTCTTTGACAAAACCAGAAATATATAGTAAGAAATGAAAAGTAACAGGAGGAATCATATGGAAAAGAGGCTGTTCTGCATGAGAACTGTCGGTAAAGTGATGTGCACAGTAATTCTTGCTGTTCATTTCTCATTTCTTTGTTCTTGTTCTCCTGTGCCGGAAAATATTCAGCAGTCAGACTTCCTGCCTCCCATCTATCCTGATTATTTGGACATAACCATCCCTAAGAACATTGCGCCACTGAATTTCCTGTTGCGTGCAGATGATTGCGAAGCCCTTCATGTGACAGTTGGCGCGTCGGACATCAATAGTTCCTATCAACACACTGTCACACTCCACACCCGTGGCAACGAAGCCGTCTTCAACCAGAAAGAGTGGAGTGCGTTGTTAGAAGAGTCTGCTGGCGACACGCTTTATGTCCATATCAATGCCCTTGTCGATGGCAGGTGGACAGAATATAAACCATTCAAATGGCATGTTACAAAGGATCAGATAGACCCCTACCTCACCTATCGTCTTATAGAGCCAGACTATGAGATTTGGAACCATCTGGAAATCCAGCAGCGCTGTCTGGAGAACTATGACACAAAGTCACTCGGTCACCACGAACAGTTGGAAAACCGTTGCATGAACTGTCACACCTTTGGCAGTCAAGACCCAACATTGTCGATGATGTACGTGCGCGGACCTGGCGGAGGCGCCATCCTGAACCAAAACGGGACTCTCCACAAACTCAACATTCCTGGTAGTGTATACTTTGGCTTCAGCCCCTCAGGGCGTTATCTAGTATTCTCTACAAACAAGATTATCCCGGCCTTCCACAGCATACCACGAAAACGACTGGAGGTGTTTGACTCACAGTCAGACATCCTGGTGGCCGACCTTCAGGATCACCGCATCTTTTCCTCTACGCTGCTTTCTGACAGTACGAAGTTTGAGACCTTCCCCACTTTCTCACCCGACGGACATTACATTTACTACTGCGCTGCTGACAGTGTCAACCTGCCACAAGATATCCAACACCTGCATTATAGTCTCGTCCGCATACCTTTTGATGAACAAACTGGGCAGATAGGAACCACGGTGGACACCCTTGTTAAATGCAATACAATGGCATCGCAGTCAACAGGTCAGTCAGTCTGTCATCCACGGATCTCACCAGACGGACGTCTGCTTCTCTATACAGTGGCCGATTATGGTACTTTCCCCATATGGCATCCGGAGGCAGACCTACAGATGCTCAACCTTGAAACGGGTACAATAGACTCTTTACAAGCGGTGAACAGCCAGAAGAGTGACACCTATCACTCCTGGTCTTCGAACAGTCGTTGGTTTGTCTTTGCATCGAAACGCGACGACGGGCTTTTCGGCAAGCCCTACTTCTGCTATGTGGACAAGACTGGACGCGCACACAAACCGTTCTGCCTTCCCCAACGCCATCCTACTTATTACGACAACACCCTCAAATCGTTCAATGCCCCTGAGCTAGGACGAGGCTCCGTCTGGTTTGATACGGATGACGTAGCCGAAGCCATGAAACAGGCGGCTGAGACCTTTACCTATCAGAAATATTAACCTTTAAATTATTCAACTATTTATGGATCCCTTCTCACTTTATGTCTTGATTGGAGCAGCCATCGTAGTGCTCATCATCTTTGTGTTCATTTCTTATGTGAAAGCTCCGCCTTCATTTGCTTTCATCATCTCTGGTCTCAGCAAGGAACCTCGTGTGCTTATCGGCTCCGGCGGTTTTCGCATTCCTTTTCTGGAGCGTTTAGACAAAGTTTACCTCGGGCAAATAACCGTCGACATTAAGACGGAAGAGAGCGTACCCACAAACGACTTCATCAACGTAGACGTAGATGCTGTGGCCAAGATACGCGTCACTCCAAATTCAGAAGGCACACGCTTAGCCGCCAAAAACTTCCTGAATATGCAGCCCAACGAGATTGCCGAGCAACTACAGGATTCCCTACAGGGTAATATGCGTGAGATTATCGGCACACTAGACCTACGTTCCCTCAACACTGACCGTGACGGTTTCTCTGACCAAGTAATGATGAAAGCCTCGCCCGACATGGCCAAGCTCGGCATTGAGATTATCTCGTGCAATATCCAGAACGTTACTGACAAGGAAGGGCTCATCCATGACCTGGGAGCTGACAATACCGCCAAAATCAAGAAGGATGCCAGCATCAACCGCGCCAATGCAGAGCGTGATGTGAAAATCCAAGTGGCTCACGCTGACAAGGATGCCAATGATGCCCGTGTGGATGCTGATACAGCCATTGCTATCAAGAACAACGACTTAGCCCTGAAACGTGCAGCCTTGAAACGCGAGGCAGACACCGCACAGGCTGATGCCGATGCTGCCTATGCCATTCAGCAGCAGGAGCAGCAGAAGACCATCAACATCAAAACCGTTGAGGCCGAGATTGAGAAGACAAAACGTCAACAGATCCTATCGAAGGAGCAGATTGAGATCAAGCAGAACCAGCTGGCTGCAGAGATTGAGAAGAAGGCTGATGCCGACAAGTACAAGGTGGAGAAAGACGCTGCCGCCGACCTGGAGCAGCGCAAGCGTGTAGCTGAAGCCCAGAAGTACGAGGCAGAACAAAGAGCACTGGCTCAGAATGCTGAGTCAGACGCCGTACGTTACCGTTTAGAGCAAGAAGCCATCGGTATCAAAGCAAAGGGTGAGGCTGAGGCCTATGCCATTCAGAAGAAAGGTGAGGCCGAAGCATTGGCAATGGATAAGAAAGCCGAGGCTTACAAAAAGTACAACAACGCTGCTGTGATGCAGATGATGATCGAGGTGCTGCCACAGGTTGTGGAGAATGTGGCCAAGCCCATCAGTGCCATCAAGGACGTCAATATTTACAGCGGTGACGGGCAGGGCATTTCAGTCATGAGCGGTAACGTACCTATAGCCATCCGCCAGGCTTTCGACGTACTGAAATCGGCTACCGGAGTAGACATGGCTGACATCATGCGTGCTGGAACCATAGAGGCCAAGACCACTCGCAACGTGAACTTGAACGACCAGGCTCGCGACGCTGTTGACAATATCACTGGTAAAGACAAATAACACTTTCGACCATCCCAATGGCAGACCTCTTGTCCTACATCCGCGAAGGCCGGACGATGAGCCAGAGCGAAAAACTCCGTCTTATCGTCAACCTGAGTGTGCCTTCCATCTTGGCACAGATCTCTGCCACTGTGATGTTCTTCATCGATGCCTCGATGGTGGGGCACCTGGGCGCCAAAGCAAGTGCTGCTATCGGACTGGTGGAGACCACAGGATGGCTGTTGGGCGGTTTGGCCCATGCAGCCAACTTGGGATTCTCCGTCCAGGTGGCTCACTTCATCGGTGCCAATGACTTCGAAGGAGCCCGCCGCGTGCTGCGTCAGTCACTGGTTTGCTGCCTGCTGTGGGCTCTCTCCCTGTCGATTATCAGTATTGCCATCCACCAGCACCTGCCATTCTGGCTTGGCGGTTCTGAGGAAATTGCCCATGATGCCTCGCTCTATTTCATGATCATCGGCATCTGCGGCATATTCTTCCAAATGGAGGGACTGGCAGGCTCCATGCTGAAATGCTCTGGCAACATGAAGATTCCCTCTGCACTGAACATCCTCATGTGCTGCATGGATGTCATCTTCAACTACCTGTTTATCTATCTGCTCGACATGGGGGTCATGGGAGCAGCTATGGGTACTGGCTTGGCAGAACTGATTACAGCCATACTAATGCTCTACTTTCTGCTGGTACGTAGCGATATGTTAAGACTGAAAGGACGACCAGGCAGCTTCCGTCCGAAAGCGAGTACCGTGCATACTGCTTTCAAGATAGGTGCACCTATGGGGCTTCAACACTTATTGATGGGAGGTGCACAGATTGTCAGCACCATCATCGTAGCACCTTTGGGGACAGTGGCTATAGCTGCCAACTCCTTGGCCATCACGGTGGAAAGCCTTTGCTATATGCCTGGCTACGGCATTGCCGAAGCAGCCACCACACTCGTTGGTCAAGGTATTGGAGCCGGACAGCGTCTGCTCACCCGCTCGTTTGCCTACATGTCTGTGGGCTTGGGCATTGGCGTTATGACCCTCATGGGTGTGTTCATGTGGGTATTTGCTCCAGAACTGATGAGCATCATGTCACCTGTTAAAGAAATTATCGCTTTAGGTACTGACATTCTTCGCATAGAAGCATGGGCAGAGCCGATGTTTGCTGCGGCAATCGTTGCCAACGGCGTGTTCATCGGAGCTGGAGACACCATGAAACCTGCCATCATGAGTCTATCGTCCATGTGGCTTGTACGTCTGACATTGGCAGCCACACTTGCCTCCCAATACGGTCTTCGCGGCGTGTGGACAGCTATGGCTATCGAGCTCACCTTCAGAGGAATCATCTTCCTCACCCGCCTCTTTCATGGCAACTGGCAGAAAACCCTTAACCTACACCCAACACCTAACACCCAATCCCAATGAAATTGTTTCTTTTCCTCATCTTCTGTTCTGCGGCATCGTATTCCATTCACGCCCAGTCTCGTTCAGAAGTGCTTCTTGAAACTACTGAAGGTAACATCCGTATTGCCCTCTACGACGAAACGCCACGCCACCGCGAGAACTTCTTGAATCTGGTACATAATCATTTCTACGACTCGTTGCTCTTTCATCGAGTCATTCCAAACTTCATGATTCAGGGCGGCGACCCCACTAGCCGCAAAGCCCAGCCTGGACAATCTCTTGGCGAGGGAGATATTTACTACACCATTGAACCAGAATTCCGCCTTCCAAAAATCTACCACCGTCGTGGAGTCGTGGCTGCTGCCCGCGAAGGCGATGACATAAATCCAGAACAACGATCCAGCGGCTGCCAGTTCTACATCGTTTGGGGTAAAACTTACTCTACCGTTGATATTGAGAAAGTACAACAGCGTCTCGATGAAAAAAACAACCACCGCATTCAACTCACTCAAGAGCAGATTCAGACTTATCGGAAGATAGGTGGTACTCCTCATTTAGACGGGCAATACACAGTTTTTGGTGAAGTGGTGGAAGGTTTGGACGTTGTAGACCGCATCCAACATAAGGATACAGACGACTACGATCGTCCCATCTACGACGTGCGCATCATCCGAGCCTCTGTTGTGAAAGAATAGTCTCACGATTGTCCCGAATTGGTCATTAACGTTATGATGAAAACAGCCTTTGTTTTGGAACAGATGTCCTGCTGCCTTGAGTGCGCAATGGGGTTCCATTGTAATCGAAAAGCGGCGAGGCAGATGACAAAAAGAGTGCACAATGGGGTTCCTTTGTAATCGAAAAATGGGGAGGCAGATGACAAAAAGAGTGCACAATGGGGTTCCTTTGTAATCGAAAAATGGGGAGGCAGATGACAAAAAGAAAGTTTGTTAGCTCATAACAGCCTAATGACCGATTACCTCTATAAATAGTAGAGATCTCTACGTTTTTATTCTACTGGTGTAAAGGAAATGCTTTATATGGGTTTGGATTATTATTTCCCAACTATATTTTTCCAAACTATTATTTCCCAAATACTGTTCCCCAACTATACATCTTCCCGACAAAACAGCTAACCGCCCCGTTTCAGCCTGTGCTGGACGGGGCAGTTAAAGTGCGGACAAGCCGCAGAGGAAAGAAAGATGTATATTCTTGATAGTGTGTGTATAAGAACTACCACACAGGTAGTCTCCTGTTATCTAACAGCTGCACACTTGCAGCTGTCGTTATTGACTGCACGCCTGCAGTACTGATGATTGCTCGTCCGCAGTCTTTTATTATTTGCCGAGGACACCACTGCGTCTTCAGAATTTCCTACATCTTCAAATGCTACCACTGGTAGCTTTCCACATAGCCGTCGAAGTGGAGAGGTTTGTCCCATCCCTGCTTCTGGCAGACGGCTCGTATCTTCTCTTCTACATCGGGCGGAATAGGCTTCGATCCGTTATGGTAACGGTAATAGCCTGTGCGTGTATATATGTCAATAAGGTTGTTCTTTATGACCCGTTCCTGCCAGCCAGGCATATCGTGGTAGAATCCCCTCATGCCTACGGCCATCCGCGTGGGTTTGGCAATACGAAATACAGGGCAACTGCCGGCAACGACTTGCTCATTGTTGGGATTGATGCATTTGCAGGCTACCAACTCCTGAGGAACATACTGCCCTACTTGCCACCGCAGGCACTGTTTGTGCTTTCCGCACTGCTCGTTGAAGCAGACGAGATAACTCGCGGCCTTTTCGCTGAAGATAGTTTCCTGTTCCGTCATTGGGCGATTGAAATGTTTTCGGGTGCAAAGGTAATGATAATTTTGAATATACACAAATATTTTAGAGAAAATTTTGAAATAGATTTATGCATTTCTTCATTTATCATGATATCATGCTGATTTTCTGAGAATTATAAAATAAACAAATTTTATGTATAGCTTCAAATCTATTCAAGAATGATTAATTACTGTATTACAATATTGAATAATAATAGCCACTTACTTGATTATAAGTAAGTTTTATAAGAGAAAAGAAATTTGAAATTGATCATTTAGAGCTTAATAACAAATAATTTTTAATAAATAATCAAATAGTTTCAAATATGAACAGATGTTGGAATACAAAGTATTATCATACAAATGTTTATGGAATAATCTAACTCTATTCTACAATTTGAATAAAGGGCGAAAAGATAGTATTCTTTATTCATCAAATACTCTTCTAAATTAGGGTGTTCAATATGATGTACCCAATTTCCGCTTATAAAACACTACAATTAGGTTAAACAACTATAAAAGAAGCAGTTGTTCCTTTTCCTGAAAGCTCCTGCAGAGCATGTGGGACATGCCCTTCAGCACACCGACGTAGAAGTGGCCGACATGAAGGTGGCGACCAACTGGCAGGCAGAAAGCGTGAAGGAAATGGCGCAGGGCATCATTGACAATTTCTATCTGCTTGGCAAAAAAGAGAAATACCACTATTCGTTTATACAGAGGAACGCGGGACTCATCTCGGTACTCGGTGAGATGCTTACGCTGTTTGAGGACATCATGCAAATCCTCAAGGACGAGGGACTCGCCAAAGACGCTGCCGCTAGATGCAAGACATTGGCATCAAGGGCGTTACTTTCTGGAGGCGAAAGAACTCGCTGTCTGGATACGCTCATATGCCAGTATCTTGACAAAGAGGTCAGTCTCCAAAAGGACGGTGACAAGCCCCACAACATATCATCGGACATCGAAGAGTCAAGCTTCGGCCTGCTCAAGGACAGCATGCCGACATGCAAGATGGCAGGATTTACGGAGTGCGTACTCCGGATGCCTCTATACTCACGGCTCAGGCAAATCGGACGGACTAATGTGTCACATGTCATCAGGTGGATGGCTGACACCAGAATGGCAGATGTGGAACTCTGGAAAAGAACGAACCTCAGGCTGAATCCGCTAGTCAGGAGAAGAAGGGCTTTGACAAGATTGGAACAAAAGGGGTACATCATATTGAACACCCTAATTGGGTACATCATATTGAACACCCTAGTTAGGAAATAAGAATAATTAGTCCAGAAATTATATTAACTCGAGTGTCGCTAGCGGCAAACGGCTGAGCATCGCCCCGGGTGTGGAGAGGTCGCAGAAAACGCCCTGATATCATTTTCCACAATTATGATTGATTCCAACGCGTCTAACTCTAAAATACAGATTGTTATGTCGTATAAAGTACTCCCAAAAAGGCATTGGACACAATTGTCAAACCAAAATGTCTGCAAACCCTTTACACAAGGGGCTTAACAATAAAAATCCCATCGATTTCGGGTACATCATATTGAACACCCTACTACTAAATATCAAGAAAATATAAAAAAATGAAGTAATGAATAGTATATTGAAGAATTAATTGTAAATTTTAAAACTATTAATTACCTTTGCACGATGAAAAATCAAGAGGTGAAGTTACGCTTGCCTCTCCCCGGCAGAACAAAACGGGAATACCTAAAGCAGAAAAGAAGATGATCAATGAAAAGGTAACAATACTAAAGTACATTAGAAACAATGAGACGTTGCGCCTCATGGAGATGGACGAAGTGGTAAGTATGATCCGTCGTGGCGAATATCGTGAACAGGTAGAAGCTGTCCGCGAAAGCTGGTCTTTGAAAGGCTATCGGCGTAGAGAGGACGGCAGCAGTTCCGGCCCAGAGCAGTTGGCTAGGCCGTTGGCCCGACTGTGTTTTTCTTCACAAATGGCCAACCGCAACCACCAGCGCCAACTGCTGGGTTATACAGGTTTGGTGCTGTTGGAAGTGAACAATCTGCCTGGCTACGCCGAAGCCTCAGCCATACGCGACGGAGCTGCCCTAATGCCAAATACAGTATTGGCTTTCGTTGGAGCCAGTAGTCGATCGGTGAAAATCCTGTGCAGAGGCAGTATGATGGGAGGAGGAGACTTACCCACAGGCGAGAACCTGCCTCGTTTTCACACGAACCTATATGAAAAGGCTAGGATGGCCTACAACGCCCAGCTTGGCGTCAGTGTTGAGAAGCTGGAGCCAGGACTAGAGAACACATGCTATATCAGCTATGATCCACTGCTCTACTACAACAGCCAGGCTATTCCTTTCCTTACTGATTGCGAGGAGATTCGTCAGTTGGCCAACGTGGCACAACCCTCTACCACAGAATCTGAGGAGCTGGTGCCCGGCCTTAGTCGTTTCCACTCGCAAGAACTCATTTATCAGTACAATCTGTCGCGTTCGCTAGACGATGTGGAGGGCATCATACCCGAAGAAGGTCGTGTTCACCTGCTGATTACCCGATTGGCTAGTCACTGTCTGGCCACAGGTCTGCCTATGGCTATTGCCCAGCGCCAGGCATTATTCCATCATGAGATGGGGCAGATGCCTGACTTGGTACGCAAGGTATTTGAGAACACTTATCGGGAAGAGCATGAGCACCAGTATCGGCGCCGCAAGTCCATCCCACAACCCCTTAAGAATATTCCGCCAGAAACGCTGCTCACTATGAAGATTGACATTTTCCTGCGCACCAACTATGAACTACGACGGAACATAATGCGAGGTGTAGTGGAATACAGAATGCGTACTGGTCTAGGCTTTAACTTTCAGGATCTAACCGAGGAGGCACACAACTCCATCACCCTGCACGCCTTGAGTCAGGGCATCAAGTGTTGGGAAAAAGACATACGTCGTTACGTCAATTCAAACGAAATAGATTTGTACAATCCTATGCAGGACTTCCTGGACAACCTGCCTCGCTGGGATGGCCAGGATAGAGTGAAGCCTTTGGCCCTTCGTGTAAAGACAAAATATGAAGCTTGGCCTTTCCTTTTCAGTCTTTGGATGCGTTCTATGGTAGCTATGTGGCTAGGGAAAGGACAACTCACTGGCAATGCACCTGTACCGCTACTCATAGGCCGCCAGGGATGTGGAAAGTCATCATTCTGCCGCATTCTCATCCCACGCAACTTACGCCTGTATTATAATGATCGTATCAACTTCAAGAACGAGTCCGACTTAAACCTCGCCCTTACCTCTTATGCGCTGATTAATCTTGACGGATTTGACAAGTTCACCCAGCGCCAGCAAATTGTACTGAAATACCTGCTTTCCGCAGCCGACCTGAGATATCGACCTACTTATGGAACGGCCAACTCTGCCCACCGCCGTTATGCCTCATTCATTGGCATCACCAATGAACAGTTGCCTTTGACTGATCCCTCCGGCTCACGACGCTTCGTATGTGTAAGTGTCGAGGGGAACATCGACTTTGAGACGCCCCTTGACTACCAACAGCTTTATGCCCAGCTGCAACAGGAAATCAACGACGGCGAACGTTACTGGTTGACGAAGGAAGAAGAGGGGAGCCTCATGGAACACAATATGCAGTTCCTGCAAATCAGCGCCATTGGCGAAATGCTTCTGTCCCTCTTCATGCGCCCAGAGATTGGAGATGACGAGTCGCAATGCCAATGGCTACTTCTGAAGGACATCTCCGCCCGTATTAAACAGCGTTTCAAGTCTGCCTACAAGGAAGATGCAGGTTCCCTAATTAAAATAGGTAACTACCTGAACCGCCCTGAATATAAGTTCCAAAGCCGTCGCACCAGCCGCGGTATGGCCTATTGGGTAAAAGTAGTTGGATAACCAATCTTCAGACTAGACAAAGCACCTACTATGGTCAAATGGACAAATGGGTGCTGGCTATAAGATTCGTCAGTTCCACAAACTCAGGAATAGAGAGTTGCTCAGGGCGGCGGGTTAAGAGCAAAGCGTGGGAAGTGAAGATTGGAGCATCGGCAGGCAACAGCTGGCGGAGGGATACACGCAGCATTTTACGACGCTGGTTGAATGTGGTCTTCACCACCCTCCGGAACAACACTTCGTCACAGCCAAGGTCAGTCACCTGATTGCGGGTCATACGGATAACAGCGCTCTGCACCTTGGGAGGTGGATTGAATACGGACGGCTCAACCGTAAACAGGTATTCCACATCGTACCAAGCCTGAATCAGCACAGACAGAACACCGTACTGTTTGTTCCCTGGACGGGCTGCCATCCGAAGTGCCACCTCATGTTGAATCATGCCTGTGCAACAAGGAATATATTCTTTATAGTCCAACATCTTAAAGAATATCTGCGAGGAAATATCATAAGGATAGTTGCCTGTCAGCACGAACTGTCCGCCATCAAACACTTTTGACAAGTCCATACGGAGAAAGTCTTCACCCAATATATTCTCCTGTAGCTGAGGGTAATGCTCATGGAGATAGGCAACCGATTCACGGTCAATTTCCACCACCTTCAGCGGTCTGGGTTTCTCTATGAGGAACTGTGTCATTACACCCATTCCGGGTCCCACCTCAAGCACGGGCAATTCTGGACAAGCGTCAACCGTATCAGCAATACGGCGAGCTATCGTTAGGTCAACAAGAAAATGCTGGCCAAGGTTTTTCTTTGGTCTCACCTGTTTCATGGCGACAAAGTTACAAAAAAGGAATGAATAAATAAGCAAAAAAGTAAAGAATTATTTGGCTTATTCAGTTTTTATGTCTACCTTTGCGCTCTTGAACACAAAGAAAAGAATATGAAAAGACTAACTCTTCTGAACTGGATGTTTGGTCTCTGTGCCCTCATCCTCTTTAGCGCATGCGGTTCTGGGTCGGACGATCCTGAGCCGGAGCCACCTACACCAACCCCGACCCCGACACCTACACCCACTCCCACTCCAGAGATGAGTGTATCGCAGACGTCATTCAGTTTCAGTGCCGACGGAGGCAATAACACTTTTAACGTCACAGGTAATGTAGGTTGGACTGTTCAGAGCAGTGCCGGTTGGTGCAGCGTCAGCCCTACAACGGGCGAGCAGTCTGGTTCCGTCACAATACAGACCACTGCCAACATGGAGATTACTCCCCGTTCCTGTACCATCACTGTGAAAAGTCTAACTGGCAATCTGACAAAGGAAATAGCCGTAACACAGGAGGCCCACGTGTTTACGCTCAATGTTGTCACAACTGAGCTGAACCTTGAGGCAGCTGCCTCTATTCAGCACATAGCCGTAGAGGGCGACGATCCCTTCGAGGCCACTTCGTCAGAGCCGGACTGGTGCACCATTCAGGCTGCAGCAGACGGATTCCAAGGATTCGATGTGAACATCCTTGACAACGAGACAGGAACCGTCCGTACAGCTACCATTACAATAAAAGGTAAGAATACTGGTAAGAGTTTCGACATCAGTGTAACACAAAAGGCTAAGAGTGTTATTGACCGTGCGGAATACGACCCTGATGCCCCCCTTCCCAATAAGAGTAACAACTAAAAGCCCTAAAGACTATGAAAATGAGTACCCTTATATATAAAATAGGTATAGGTATCATAGCTGTCTTATGTCTGACAGCCTGTAGCAGCGATGATAGCGATATGGACGTGTCTGTCGTCCAGAAACAGTTTTCCTATACAATGCATTTGGACGACAATGGTGTCTTCAGCACTATCACCACCCGTGGCACCGCCTCATGGACGGACAACAGCATCATATATTTACGTTTCCTGACTGAGGACAACGAGATTACAGGAAAAGCTGTCTACAGCAGCGAAACTGACACATGGACAGTTACTACAGATGCAGAGCTCATCCTCTCAGAAGAAGAGAACAGTCTCACTGCCTACTATTTCGAAGGTAGTCAGAGCATCAATGAAGAAGAGCCTGATGTGGTGCAACTTACCCCACAGACAGGCATATACACTTCCGAGGGAAACTATACACATCCCTCAGAGACAGATATTTATGTCAAAACTAAGTTGCAACCTTTGTATTGGCGTATGTGCTTCCGTGGGGAAGAAGGTCAGACTGTCACCCTCGAAGCCGACAAGAACGACATCTATTACGCCATGAGGTATTATCTGGAGTACGGCGACATTGAACCTGACATATGTGACCTCACCCTGACCGTTGGCAACAGTGGCTATACACCTTATTTCTACGGATGGCTTGCCAACATGGACGAGAACGTACTCTGTGTCACCACTGATGCCGAATACATACGCATCATCAACTACGAAGACCTGAATTCCGGCAACAGTTTCTACTGCCAGTTACCCACAGCTGAAAACTACGAGGCTGAGGGTTGGCAATTGGCAGAATGAAGGAGGCATTATCGGGTATTGAAAGATTATTAACTATCAATAATACAGAAACCTAAAAAGCTATTTGAGTATGAAAAGAGTATTTTTGAAATGGACTACCGCCATCTGTTGTCTGTTGCTATGGACAGCATGCTCTGGCGACTCCAAGGATCCAGACGTAGAACTGAGTGTAACACCCACAACGGTAACACTGGATGACAACAATGAAGGAATCATCTATGTGGCTTCCAACACCAACTGGACCGTTACTGCCAGTGACTCCTGGGTGTCGGTCAATCCCAGAAGCGGCAAAGGAGATGAAGAGCTCAGCGTCCGCGCAACCAGCGACAACACGGAAGAAAGTACTCGTACGGCTACCATCACCATCAGCGACAAAGGTGATAAGATAAGCCGTGTGGTAACCATCAAACAGAAAGCAAAGCCTGCTGCCGCATCCGATTTAAGACTGTCTGTCTCACTGTTAGAATTCGATGCAGAAGGAAGTCCAAAAAACATCAGCATTACATCGAACACTCCTTGGACTGTTGCTGACAAGCCCGATTGGATTTCCATCAGCCGTTCCTATGGTGAGGGCAGCAGCGACCTGATTGTCTCGGCTACAGAGAACACATCCTCTTCATCACGTGAAGGAACCATTAAGTTTGAGACCACCAACGGCAAGACTTCGGCATTGGTAAAGGTTACTCAGGCTGCAAACACGTCATCAACACTTACTGTCACCCCTGCTTCCATAGAGTTCACCTCGGGAGCCAGCCAGAGTTTCATCAACATCAAGTCGAACACCCAGTGGATCATCGACCAAAAACCTGAATGGATTTCATGCGAAATGAACGGTGCCGGCGACAATGTCCTTGCTGTCAAAGCTTCAGAAAACACCTCCACTCAATCACGTGAAGGTACCATCAGAATCAAGACACTTGACGGGAAAGCAACAGCCGAAATAAAAGTTACACAGGCTGCAGCTGCCGGAACAGAGGCCTCGCTCAAGGTCAGTCCCACCATGTTAGAGTTCATCTCTGGGGGAGGTATCAAGACCATCACCCTGACTTCTTCCACAAAATGGCGCGTCGTAGACAAGCCTGAATGGATTACATGTAACTCCTATGGCGAAGGTGATGGCGAGCTGTCCATCACGGCAGCAGCGAACACTACTTCTGAGAAACGCTATGGTACCATCAAGATTGAGACTAACGATGGCAAGGCCACCGCAACAGTCAGCGTATCCCAGGAAGCAGCAAGTGCAAACCTTGAAGTGTCAGAGACACAGATGACCTTCAGTGCCGGTTCGTCCAGTGGACGTTCGTTCAGGATCTACTCCAATCAGAAATGGACCGTCACTGACGATGCCTTTTGGCTTAACTGCACACCATCAGAAGGTTCTGGCGACCAAACCATCTCTGTCAGCGTAACAGAGAACAATGATGCACAGGACCGTTCAGCCACCATCACTGTCAAGTCCGGCAATCTTGTCAAGTACATCCAGGTGAAGCAAGAGGCTGCCTCCCAGTCTGGTACCCTTACCCTAACGGTAGAAACAACCACCATGAGTTTCGATGCTGACCAGTCTGAACCGAAGTCCCAGACTTTCAACATCAGGTCGAACACAGCATGGACCATCGTCTCAGATGCCACCTGGCTCACCTTCTCCACCACCAAAGGTGAAGGCGACCAGACCATCACTGTGACGGCTGACAACTACACGGAGACCAGCCGCAGCCGTACAGCTGCTATTACTATCAAGTCCGACAAGGATAGCAATCTCAAACAGACTATCATGGTCACCCAAAATGCAGCCACTTTCAATCCTTCCTTCAGCCTCAGCGAGAGTAGTTTCTCTTTCGACGAGAAGGGGGGCCAAAAGACTTTCATTGTTGATTCCAACATGAAGTGGACGGTCAGCAGCAACCAGTCATGGGCCAGCTGTTCACCTGCCACTGGCGAGAACAAAGGCTACGTCACCGTCACGGTGGCACCCAATACTGATAGCAGCACACGCAGTGCCACTATCACCGTCAAGGCAAGCAACGGAGACACCCGCCAAATCAGCATCACGCAAACAGGCTCCACGCCTGAGACACTGACACTGGTAGTAGAGACAACTACCATGACCTTCAATGCTGATCAGGACTATCCCAACGAGCAGCCACAGACCTTCAGAGTCAGGTCGAATACCTCATGGAGCATCACTACCAGTGAGTCGTGGCTCAGCGTGTCACCCACCAAGGGACAAAACAATGAGGACATCAAAGTTGTGGCAACCACCTATCGTGACAGCAGCCGCGACCGTCAGGCCATCATTACCATCACCGCCGACAAGAATAGCAGTCTGAAACGCACCATCGCAATCACCCAGAAGGCTGCCATCTTCAATACAGAGTTCAAACTCAGTGAGACCAGCCTGTCGTTCGGCAGTGCAGGAGGCAGTCAGACGTTTGTCATCGACTCTAACATCAAGTGGACGGTCAGTGCAGACAAAGACTGGTTCAGGGTGACACCACCCTCTGGTGAAGGCAAGGGCTCCATCAACGTACAGGCCGATCGTAACACCAGCACCACGTCACGCGAAGGTACTGTCACCGTCAAGGCTGAGAACGGAGCTGTTGCTCAGGTGAAGATCACCCAACAGGGTTCATCAGGTTCTGTGAAAGTAACACCAGGAACACTTGACTTCGGCGACAAGAGCGATACACGTCAAATCGTAATTACTGCCAGCGACAATTGGGAAATCAGCACCAATGTTGACTGGATTTCCTTCCGTCCCCAGACCAGTGGCGGGAAGGGCACATATACCATCTCCGTAACCACTGCTACCAATACTGCCACCACGCCACGCAATGCCACTATAACCATCAAATCCGGCGGCGAGACTGCACAAGTGGCAGTCACCCAGCAAGGATGGGAACTTAAGCTGGAAGTGAGTCCGCAGATCATCTCATTCAATGGTGCTGGAGGCAGTGAGAACTTCAACATCAATTCGAACACCCAGTGGAGAATTGAAAAGCCTGACGATTGGCTCACCTGCTCGGCCTATGATGGAACTGGTGACAAGACTATCACACTGACAGCCTCGCCCAACACCAGCACTAACAGCCGAACATCCAAGATACGCGTAACCTGGAGCGGCAACACTCGCGAAATCACTATCACACAGACTGGTGCATCACCCGATCCTACTGATGCCACCTTCACTGTCAACGGTGTAACCTTCAAAATGATAGCCGTGAAGGGTGGCACCTTCCTCATGGGAGCTCAGAGAAACAATAAGAATGGCGACAACTATGATCCTGACGCAGACATGTCACTATACAAGGAAGACCCTGTCCATAGTGTGACCCTCACAGGTTTCTGCATCGGAGAGACAGAGGTGACACAGGAACTATGGAAGGCTGTCATGGGAACCAATCCTTCTCATTTCCAAGGAAACAAAAAACCTGTGGAATACATTACTCATAATGAGTGTCAGACGTTTATCCAGAAGCTCAACCAGCTGACAGGTAAGAATTTCCGTCTGCCCACAGAAGCTGAATGGGAGTTTGCAGCACGAGGCGGTACCAAGACAAAGCACTACAAATGGGCCGGTACCTCGTCTGCCACTAATGTGAAAGACTTTGTATGGTATGCCGGAGGCTCCACACCAGGATATGCTAATGGAACCACTCATGATGTGAAAACCAAGAAGCCTAACGAGTTAGGACTCTACGACATGTGTGGAAATGTCAACGAGTGGTGTGCCGACTGGTACGACCCGGATTACTACCGCGTATCATCTAAGAACGACCCGAAGGGTCCTACCATGGGTAGCAACCGTGTAATCCGTGGTGGTTCTTGGAACAGCAATGCAAAATTCTGCCGAGTCTCCAATCGTAACGGAAAAGAAGATCACTTTAGAGGTGAAGAAATCGGACTTCGTTTGGCACTTTAAGCTTTGCGCCTTGCTAATGACGGTTCAGCCGTCATTAGCACAGACGGCGCAGGACTCCACCCTACGTCAGCAGACGCTACGTGAGGTGGTGGTGAGTGCTAGTGGAGCCCAACAACGCCTCAATCAGGTACAGGTGGGCAGCGAGCAGCTCCAGCTAAAAGAACTGAGTGGCCTGCCACACATCTTCGGACAAGCCGACATCATGCGCTCTATACAGCTGTTGCCTGGTGTCAAGCCTGAGAGTGAAGCATCTACCGGTTTCCAGGTGCGAGGCGGAACGGCAGCACAGAACCAGATTCTTTTCGACGATGCTCCCGTCTACAATGTTGGCCATTTGGCGGGGCTTTTCTCTGCCTTCAACGATGATGCACTGGCTACAGCAACCCTCTATAAAGGACTCATCCCCGCGCAGTATGGAGGAGCCTCGTCTGCTGTACTCGACCTGACAGCGCGTACCGGAAACCGTACTCATTGGCATGGGACAGGCACCATCGGACTGTTGGCAGCAGAAGGCTCTCTGGAAGGCCCGCTGCTGAAAGACAAAGCAGCCATCCTCGTGGCAGCCCGCCGTTCCTACATGGACCTGTTTCTCAAACCTACGAAGGAATACAAGAACAACACCCTTTACTTCTACGACTTCAATGTAAAGCTGGACTACCAGCTGACACCACGCGACCAACTGTTCCTTACCTTCTTCACCGGACGAGACTGTACTGGTCTGGAGGAAATGGTCGACCTGAAGTGGCAGAACCTGACAACCAGTCTGAAGTGGCTTCACCGCCTGCGTAACGAGGATTATGCACAAACCACATTGCTCTACTCTGGCTATGACACCGACAATGCCTTCGATATCTTTGATACCAATATCAGTTACACAGGACATATCAGGCAAGGCGGGCTGCGTCATGAGACCATCCTGCACCTGGGACGTCACACGCTGAATACGGGCCTTCAGTCCATGCTCTTCAGTGTGAAGTCGGCAGAGTGGCAACAGGTAAGCCTCCATGAGAAAGAGGTGCGCCGCGCCTGGGAGAACAATGTGTGGATAAACGACGTACTGAGCTTAGGCCGGCAGACAACCGTCTCTGCCGGTATTCGTCTGAACATCTTCTCGCCTATGGGTGGCGGATCGCCCTACTACGACCTGGACGAAGAGGGGGAAATCATCCGCCTGTTCCGCTATGACAAATGGGAGGCCGTCAAGACCTACCTCCGCATTGAACCACGACTCAGCGTGAACATCCCCATGACAAAGCTGTTGAGTGTGAAGATGGGCTATAGCCGCACCTCACAGAACATCCACGCCCTAAGGAATCAGGACACTTCTACACCATTTGACCGCTATACCCTTACGAGCAACCTGGTGAAACCTCAGGTGGCCGACCAGATAAGTGCTGGCATATTCGCCATGAGTCCTAATCAGGATTACGATGCCTCATTGGAAGCCTACTATAGGAAGGTGGACCAAGTAGTGGACTTCCGTGATGGCAAGAGCTTCAGCTCAGAGATTGAGATAGAACGCCTCATACTACCTGGCCGCGGCCGCAGCTATGGTGCAGAGCTGTGTTTCAGAAAGAACACGGGACGGTTGACAGGATGGCTGGCCTATACCCTTGCATGGTCAGAGACCAAGATTCCCGGCATCAACGGCGGACGATGGTACAAAGCCAACAATGACCGGCGTCACGACATTGACATCGTTGGGTCTTATCGGCTGAACCAGCACTGGACACTCAATGCCACATGGGTGTACTACTCTGGTCAGGCATTTACTGCACCCAGCGGAAAGTACGAGATAGAGGACAACTGGATTTACTATTATTCAGAACGGAACGGCTACCGTACCCCTTCCACACATCGGTTGGACATAGGAGCCACGTTCTCAAAGCAGACGCCCAAGACCCATACTACCCGGCAGTGGTCTTTCGGTATCTACAACCTGTACAATCGTCATAACCCATACCTCATCAACTTTGAGGACTCTGAGGACGGTGCCCACACCAAGGCTATGCAATACTCGCTTTTCGGAATCGTACCCTCTGTGGCTTATACGGTAAAGTGGTGAATGTAGAATGAGGCAAGTGAGAGATAAGAAATGAGAAGAATTATTAAGTTATTATTGATTACCACCACTCTGGTTTCCTGTGAGAAGGAAATCGACATTGACTATCATGAGGCTACACCACAGTATGTTGTGGAAGCATCCCTTACTAATAGTCTTGCCACTGTCCGCGTCACTCAGACGGTACCTATGAAGGGCAGTCAGTCGTCCGACCGTGTTGTGGAGAATGCCACCGTTGTCATTTCCTCTGGCGACAGTGTACGCCAAACTGCCCGTTACTCCTCTAACGGCAATTACATCTATCCTCTCAAGGCTTATCCAGGCACTCTCTATCAGGTAGATATTGATGTAGATGGCCATCATTTCTCCTCTTCTTCCATTCTCCAGCCACAGCCAAAGGTCAACAAGTTCCGTTTTGTATGGAAGAAGATGATGTCGACAAGAATCCTCTTTGCCGACCTGACCATCCAGGACTTCCCCGGTCAGCAGAACTACTATTTTATCCATATGTACCGCAACAATATCGGTTACCGTTGGACGATAACACGCGACACCAGCAACCCCGGCAAGGAGCTGCAACAACTATTAGGCTGTATTCACGAGGATTTCAGCGATGACGAAGATGCTCTCCACAACGGCGATAAAATACGCATCGAGGTACGGGCCATCGACCGTGCCTCCTACGACTACCTGTTCTCGCTGTCACAGGCAGCCAATAACGGAAGTAACCCAGTAGCCAACTTCACGGGTGGCTGCCTGGGTTACTTCTCGGCCTATATCCCCTATACCATCAACGCCACTTATCAAGAGGACGAGACAGAGGAGGAATAAAGGTTAGGCTGTGGCTGCTTTTACTTCTTCTTAACCTTCACATGTGCAACAATGTCGCTGTCAGGATGGCGATAAGTTATCTGCATGGTGGTTTCCGTGAATGAAATTATTTCACACAGCACCTTGCGATCTGCGCCTTGCACGTTGTTATACTCTAATCGAAGATAAGCCTCTCCTGCCTCGTATATGCCGCTGTCAGGGCTTTCTGCTGTCTGCTGACCAGGAGCCAGTCCGTAGTAGACTGTAAACGTTTGGTCCTTACGGAACTCAAAATGGTCAATATAGACCGTGTATTCCGTGTCAGGGTCACCCAAAACCTCATAGCTGTCCACCACCCAGGTTCCTACAATCAGTTCTGGCACACTCAGATTGTCGTCCTTGCTACAGGAAGAGAACAGTATCAGGAAAGAAAACAGGCAAAGGGGTAGCAACCTCTTTGCCTGCATAGTCAGTTGTCTTTTCATTTCTTCAAGCCATTAACCTTAATCAGGTACTCGCCTATCTGCACGGCATTCAGGGCAGCACCCTTGCGAATCTGGTCGCCAGAGAGCCAGAAGGTGAGACCGTTGTCGTCAGACAAGTCCTTGCGTACACGGCCTACATACACATCATCTTTTCCTGCCGTATCAAGCGGCATGGGATAGGTCAGTGTGGTGGGATCGTCCACCAGTGTGCAGCCAGGAGCCTGAGCAATGGCTTGCTGGGCCTCTTCCACACTGATGGGACGCTCTGTCTCTATCCACACACTCTCAGAGTGGCTTCTGAGCGAGCTCACGCGTACACACATGGCCGAACACTTGGCATCGGTATGCATAATCTTGCGTGTCTCGTTGAACATCTTCATCTCTTCCTTTGTATATCCGTTGGGCTGGAAGACATCAATCTGGGGAATCACATTGTAAGCCAACTGATGAGGGAACTTCTTGATCGTCTTCACCTCACCCGTCTCCACAATCTCCTTATACTGCTGCTGGAGTTCCTGCATGGCAGCGGCACCGGCACCAGAGGCACTCTGGTAACTAGCCACATGGATACGCTTGATATGGCTCAGTTTCTCTAACGGTTGCAAAACTACAACCATCATAATGGTGGTACAGTTAGGATTGGCTATGATGCCACGAGGACGGTTCAATGCATCCTCGGCATTACACTCAGGCACCACCAGAGGCACGTCTTCATCCATGCGGAAGGCACTGGAGTTGTCAATCATGACGCAGCCGTACTTCGTAATGGTCTCAGCAAATTCCTTCGACGTACCTGCACCTGCGGAGGTAAAGGCAATGTCGATATCCTTGAAATCATCATTATGCTGAAGAAGTTTCACCTCTATCTCCTTGCCACGAAAGATATACTTACGTCCAGCACTGCGCTCCGATCCAAACAGTACCAGTTCATCCATCGGAAAATTTCTCTCGTCAAGCAGTCGCAGAAATTCCTGCCCTACAGCGCCACTGGCGCCCACAATTGCTACTTTCATCTTGCTCGTTTTTGTATATGAATCAAAAATTTGGCTGCAAAGGTACGAATAAGTGAGCAAAATGCAAAAGGAAAATTTATTTTTCTTTTCATTTTTGAACCGAAAAAGCAGCGAGTGCCATCAAGCAAGCTTGAATGGCCGAGCAGCGTTTGAGGTAGACGGCAGTCAACGAAAGATCCTTCGGCCGTCAGGTCAGAGGCAGAATAAGTGAGCAAATTCCCTGCCAGACGAAGCGTTTCCCTTCAAGCAGCCTAAAGTCGAGATCAAAGCAAGAGACTGGCACGATCCTAGCAAGAGACTGGCACGATTCAAACAAGAGAGTGGCACGATCCTAACAAGAGACTGGCACGATTCAAACAAAAGAGTGGCACGATCCAAACAAGAGAAACATCCGATGCAAAAGAGGGGATTCACTTCATGATTGTTCAACCTTTAACTAGCGCACAGTGAGTGCTCAGGTTCTTTGCAGAGAGCTTAAAAGAACCGCCATAACTGAAGTAACTAAAGCTTCCAACCCTTATAACTATCTCGAACATAAGACGCTGAACGCGTCTTCTCTCAGTAGCTTGATGTACTTGTACCCCCGTCTCGATGTCAGAGACCCCGTTGAGTCGTTTGCTGCGTCCTACCAACAACGAAGGCATAGACGGCCTGAAGGGGCGTTTGAGGTCAATCTTTTACACCCCGATGGGTGCACCATCTGCATGCTGAGCACCCCCGTGACCGCCCACCTCAGCCGGGCTTCAGGGGTGAGAGGACGGGGCTTCGTTGGTGCAAGGTCCAATGAAAGCAGGAGAAAGGTGGTGGGTAAAACGCTTTTGCGTCTACGCAAAACACCTTGCGCCTTAGCGCAAAACACCTTGTGCCTTAGCGCAAAATCTCCTCGCCTGAACGCAAAAACAAACGCCAATTTTTCGAGTCTATCACAGGGAAACCGAACAAAAAAAGTATATGTGAGTACTAACACGCATAGACAGAATTATTGGTTCACACACAAATGTAGCGAAGTCTCCCAAAATGCGAATTGAGAAATAGAGGAGCACCATGTTTTTTCTTGCTAAAATTTTGCTGTCCCAACATTTTTTACTACTTTTGCAGCAAACTTTTCGGCTGGCCAAAAGCAGTGGCGTTTTAAAACACCTTGCAGAGGTTAGTTATATAGAAGCCATATATGAATATACGCGACCGTCAGATACTGCACATAGCCGTTCCCAGCATCGTGTCGAACATCACAGTGCCACTGCTTGGAATGGTTGATGTTGCTATCGTGGGACATATGGGCAACGCAGCCTACATGGGCGCCGTTGCCGTGGGTTCTATGATCTTCAACCTCATCTATTGGCTATTCGGTTTCCTACGGATGGGCACCAGCGGGCTGACGGCTCAGGCCTATGGGCGGCAGGACTGGACAGAGGCAACGCAGGTTCTTAGACGTTCGGTGCTCTGGGGTCTGGGCATTGCCCTGCTGCTTATCTTGCTGCAAATGCCGCTGCGATGGCTCATGTTCTGGATAATCGGCCCTACGACCGATGTCAGTCCCCTGGCTGTTCAGTATTTCCGCATCGTCATCTGGGGTTCACCCGCCATGTTAAGCCTCTACAGTCTGACAGGCTGGTTTATCGGCATGCAGAACACCCGCATTCCCATGTTCATCTCCATCATGCAGAACGTGGTGAACATACTTGCCTCCCTCCTTTTGGTCTATGGCTTCGGAATGAAGATTGAGGGTGTGGCCACTGGCACTGTCATTGCCCAATATGCTGGACTGTTTATGGCTATCATATTCTGCCTCACTGCCACAATCTTTCCCAAGGAAAGTAAAATATCAGTTTCTACCGATGTTCTACACGTTGACAACGGCAACAGCTCCCCTTCGGGTAAAGAAACCGATGGCAAGTCTACTTCTTTTTTCGCCATCAACCGTGACATTTTCCTCCGCACCCTCTGTCTGGTGGCCGTCAATCTCTTTTTTACTGCTGCCGGTGCTCGTCAGGGGGCCGTCATATTATCTGTCAACACTGTCATCCTGCAGCTCTACCTGCTCTTCAGCTATTTCATGGACGGCTTTGCCTATGCCGGCGAGGCTTTGGGAGGTCGTTTCTACGGAGCCCACGACTCCAAGGCTTTCAACGAGACGCTGCACCATCTTTTTATTTGGGCCATTGCCGTCACTGCAGTCTTCACCACTATCTATGTCTTCGGCGGCATGTGGATTGTCAGACTGCTTACTGACGAGCAGCCCGTCATTGGCTTTGCCCGCAACTTTATCTACTGGGCATGGATCATCCCCGCTGCAGGAGCCACGGCATTCATTTGGGACGGTGTCTTTATCGGCCTCACTGCCACTCGTGGCATGTTAGTCTCATCGGCCGTCTCCGCCTTCCTTTTCTTTTCTGTCTTCACCTTGGGCGACAAGTGGTGGACGTCCAGCAGTGACTACCGCCATCCGGCACTGCTCAATCATGTCCTGTGGTTGGCACAGGTCATTTATTTAGCCATGCGCGGCATTATCCAAACTGTGTGGTATAGACAACGTCTGGCACCCATCATCAAACAAATGACGCACAACCTTCAATGATGAACTATCGAGAACTCTGGCAAAGACTGCTGACGGTCTACGATGAAGGCGAGGCAAAGGCAGTTGTGACATGGCTCATGGACGTTGGCTTCCATCTGTCACTGGCTGATCTGCTAGGCGGAGCTCTTGAAAGGCTGACGGTGGAGGAGCAACGGCAGCTGGAGCAGATGATGAAGCGTTTGGAACAGGGCGAGCCTGTGCAATATGTGACAGGACGAACGGAGTTTTGCGGTCATTGGTTCCACGTAGCACCTGGCGTACTGATCCCAAGACCCGAGACTGAGGAGCTGTGCCAGTGGATCATCTCCGATGCACATTGCTCAAAGCATCATACAATATTAGATATTGGAACGGGCAGCGGCTGTATTGCTGTCACCCTAGCCTTGGACATGCAGGATTCGCAAGTTACGGCATGGGACATCTCGCAAGAAGCCTTGCACATTGCATCGGAGAACGCACAAAAGCTGGGAGCCGGCATCTGCCTTGTTCAACAGGATGCACTCAGACCACCACAAGACACCTGCTGCTGGGACGTCATTGTCAGCAACCCGCCGTATGTATGTTATAGCGAACGTCTTCAGATGCATAACGGTGTGTTAGACCATGAGCCGCACCAAGCACTCTTCGTGCCCGATGACGACCCGTTGCTTTTCTACCGTGCCATCGGGCAGTATGCCTCCAAGGCACTGCGCAACGGAAGCAGCCTCTACTTTGAAATCAACCCTAGACACCACGAACAGCTATGCTGGCTCCTGGAGCAACAGGGGTTCAAGGATATAACAACTAAAAACGACCAATACGGCAAATGCAGAATGGTCAAAGCCACCAGACCATGAAAGAGATCAGTGAACAAGAAGCCTGGCTGCGCCTGTCGACGCTTTGCGCCAATAGCGAACACTGCCAGCAAGAAATAACAGAGAAGATGCAGCGTTGGGGCATTAGCAACGATGCCCTGGTACGCATCATGGAACGACTCACGAAAGAACGATATGTTGACGATGAACGTTTTGCCAGAGCCTTCGTTGGCGACAAAGTACGATTCGACAAATGGGGGCGTCGGAAAATAGAGCAGGCACTGTGGATGAAACACATCAGTGACGATATTCAGCAGCGTGTGCTCAATGAAGTGGATGCCCAATTATATGTCGACAACTTACGCACCCTGCTGAAAACCAAGCGGAAGAGCACAAAAGCCCAGAACGACTACGAACTGCGCCAAAAGCTTATCCGATTTGCCATGGGGCGGGGCTATGACTTCGATATCATCAGGCAGGCGATGGAGGAGGAAGAGGACGAGTGAAGAATATGCTATGAGGAGTGAGAAGCAGAACTATTACAAGGCATACCTCCGCTACCTGAAGCTGCAGCGAGGCTTGTCGGAAAACACGTTAGAGGCTTACCGCCGTGACGTGGAGAAACTGCTGAACTACCTGACGGAAGAGCAGAAAGATGCCATCGACATGGAACTGGAAGACCTGCAGCACTTTGCTGCGGGGCTGCATGACATCGGTATAGGCCCCCGGTCCCAGTGCCGTATCCTAAGCGGCGTACGCTCCTTCTGCCGGTTCCTGCAATTAGACGGTTTCCGCGATGACGACCCCAGTGAACTGCTGGAGTCCCCCCAGATAGGCGACCACCTACCAGCCGTCTTGTCCACCGAGGAAGTTGACAGGTTGGAGGCATCAATAGACCTCTCCAAATGGGAAGGTCACCGCAACCGGGCCATCATCGAGGTCCTGTTCTCCTGTGGTCTGCGTGTCAGCGAGTTGGTGACACTGCACCTATCCGACCTCTTTCTCCAAGAGGAATTCATCCGTGTCTTAGGCAAAGGCTCCAAGGAACGCCTGGTCCCCATCTCGAAGCGTGCCATTAAGGAACTGGGGTTATGGTTTGACGACCGCCGGCAGATGAATATCAAGCCGGGTGAGGAGGACTATGTATTCCTGAATCGTCGGGGTGCCCATCTCACACGTACCATGATACTCATCATGATCAAACAGCAGGCTCTTGCGGCTAACATCCAGAAGACCATTTCCCCCCACACGCTGCGCCATTCATTTGCCACTGCCTTATTAGAGGGTGGAGCAGACCTACGTGTCATTCAAGCCCTCTTAGGTCATGAAGACATCGGCACCACCGAAATCTATACACACCTGGACACATCTGCCCTGAGAAGAGCCATCTTGGAACACCATCCAAGGAATATCCGGAATACGAGAAAAGAGAATCTATTATACTAACAACAAACTACAAGAACAATGAAGAAGAAAGTGACATTACTATTATGTAGCCTGATGATGACAGGCACAGCTGTGGCTGACCAGAAACAGCCTATCCAGGAAGTTGCATTCAACAAAGTACACCTGAACGACGTCTTCTGGACACCACGCATCGAGGTAAACCGTACGGTATCTATTCCTTCGGCTTTCCGCGAATGTGAAAAGAGCGGACGCTTTGACAATTTTGCTTTGGCAGCCGCCAACCTGGGACGCATGAAGACCACCGTGAAGGAGCATCAAGGCGACTTCTCATTCGACGACACAGACCCCTACAAGGTTATCGAAGGAGCCAGCTATGCATTAGCCGTGAAATACGATGCCCAGCTAGACCAATATCTCGACTCCGTCATCAACCTTATCGCCCTGGCACAGGAACCTGACGGTTATCTCACCACCTGCGTCACCAACAAATGTACGCGTCTCAGCGGATGGTGGGGTACACACAAATGGGAAAAAATCAACTCCCACGAACTGTATAACAGCGGACACCTCATCGAGAGTGCCGTGGCCCACTACCGTGCCACTGGCAAGAAGACCTTCCTCAACGTAGCCATCAAGAATGCTGACCTGGTGTGCCAGACCTTCGGACCCAATGAAGGTCAGATACACCGCCCTGGCGGACACCCCATCATCGAAATGGCACTCTGCAAACTATATAAGGTGACCGGCAACAGGAAATACCTGGAAGGAGCCAAATACTTCGTCGATGAGACAGGCCGCTGCACCGATGGTCACCATCCCAGCGAATACAGCCAGGACCACATGCCCATTCTGCAGCAGGAAGAGATTGTGGGCCACGCCGTACGTGCCGGATACCTTTACTCTGGGGTTGCCGACATGGCAGCACTCACTGGCGACAAGGCTTACGAAGAAGCACTGCAACGTATCTGGAAGAACATGTCCTCAAGAAAACTCTTCATCACTGGCGGTATTGGAAGCCGTGCACAGGGCGAGGGTTTCGGTCCTGACTACGAACTGAACTCCCATACCGCCTACTGCGAAACCTGTGCTGCCATCGCCAACGTCTACTGGAACTACCGCATGTTCCTTGCCACTGGCGAATCGAAATATATGGATGTTGTTGAACTTGCATTATATAACAATGTGTTAAGCGGCGTCTCGCTTTCTGGCGACCGTTTCTTCTATGACAATCCCCTGGAGAGCAGCGGCGAGCATGAACGCCAGCGTTGGTTTGGCTGTGCCTGCTGCCCTGGTAATGTTACACGCTTCGTTGCATCAGTACCTGGTTACATCTACGCCCAGCAGGGCAAGGACATCTACGTGAACCTCTTTGCTCAAGGCAAAGCCCAGATTGGCAAAGTGGAATTAGAACAGGAAACAGAATATCCATGGGACGGCAAGGTAAAGATCAAGGTAAATAAAGGCAGCGGTAAGTTCGCCATCAAGGTGCGCATTCCCTCCTGGCTGAAGACCTCGCCTACCAACAACGGCCTTTACACCTATATAGACAAGGCAAAGCCCTACAGCATCAGCATCAACGGAAATGCGCTCTACCCAGAGATCAGAGACTATGTCACCATCAGCCGGAACTGGAAGAAGGGTGATGTAATAGAACTGAACCTACCTATGGAGGTGAGACGCATCACTGCCAATGACAATGCCGAGGACCTGCGTGGGAAAACAGCACTGCAACGCGGACCGGTAGTTTACTGCATAGAAGCCAATGACCAAGCCGATCATCAAGTGTTCAACAAGTACATTCTCAATGCCTCGCCCATCACTGCCCACTTTGAAGCCGGTCTGCTCAAAGGAGTAACGGTGTTAGAGGGTAATGCCAAGGAGATTGAACAAGACGGCACCATCAAGGATGTGCCTTTCCGTGCCATCCCCTACTCCACATGGAATAACCGTGGCCCGCAACCCATGGAAGTATGGATAGCCGCCTCTCCCACAGTTGCTGTCATCACGCCTAAGCCAACCATTGCCTCAAAGGCACAGACATTCTCCAACCGAGGTCCCATACAGAACGATGCCCCCGAAACGGCTCCCACCGACTCCTGGGCTGGTGGTGTGAACGACCAGTGGGATCCCAAACGTTCGTCTGACACAAGCAAGCCCTACCATTACTGGTGGCTGAAGCGCGGGACGAAGGAGAGCATCAGCTACCGTTTTGACCAGCCTTACGAGGTGTCGAACGTGCAGGTCTACTGGCTCGACTTCGACCACTATGACGGTAACTTCCGTACGCCGGTATCATGGGTGCTCTACTACAAGTCGGAGGGCGGACAATGGAAAGAGGTAGAACAGCATTCGCCCTTCACTGTCCGCAAGGACTGCTACAACAGTGTCGATTTCAAACCTGTCAAGACTCAGGAACTGAAAATCGTGGCCCAGCTGCAACCTGGACAATCAGGCGGTGTGTTGGAATGGAAAGTCAATGATGCGGCTTTCGGCCATAGTGCGGAATAAGAAATAGAATAATTAAGGATAAAAGCAGGAAAGATGAAAACAAAAACTGACAACCTAAAGAAGACAGGTTTACTATTCATACTTTTTTACTGTGTATTTAACTCCGCTTGGGCTCAAAAGCGTGTCTATATTCCTGACGAGTGGAAGAATCCCTGGCCTGCAGACTCTCTGCTCTACAAGGAGAGCGACCCTGACAACTGCTACACATGGTCAAAGTCACGAAGCATAGAAAGTGACAATGTCATCGTTTTCTGGGACAAAGGCTATGGGTCAAAGAAACCCTCGGAGTCGCCAGAACCCTTCCGTGTGGACGAGCAGGATCTGCTACGTAAATGTGAATCTTTTTACGACCTGGAGATCAATCAATTGGGATTCGTAAACCCAGAGAAGACCAACCTCCGCAACTACAAGGTAATGGTGTTGTTGAACCACACCCGCGACTGGGTGTGCTACGGTGGCGGCTACGACTTTGAAGTCTCTGCCCTATGGCTCGGTCCCTCGGCCTGCAAGCCGGTAGGCCACAGCGTTGCACACGAAGTGGGGCATTCCTTCCACTACATGTGCTATGCAGATGATTCCGGCAACAAGCACACCTCCTCGCCCAGCATCAACACGGGGTTCCATCTTGCTTGTGGTAATGGTCAGTGCATCTGGGAACAGACAGCACAGTGGCAAGCTGCACAGTCTTACCCAGAGCTCATGTACGAGCAAAGCATCAACGTATTCCGCAACTCCCACAACTACGCTTTCAGCCATGAGTGGCACCGCTACCAAAGTTACTGGTTCCTTTACTACCTCTGTCAGCACTATGGCGACATACAGACAATCGGCAAGGTTTGGCGACAACCCATGACAGGCCAGACTGACCACAACGCCACCGACTTCAACCAAGCACTCATGAAGCTGAAGGGCTTGAGCTCGACAGACCTTTACCGACTGTATTACGACTATGCAGCACGTTGTGCCACATGGGACTTCGATGCCTGCGCTCCCTATCGCGACACATACATAGGCGACTTCACCTACCGTTGTGTACAGACGGCATCACAGACTTACCAGGTAGCACTGGCCTCTACACCGCAGTCAACAGGTTTCAATGTCATTCCACTCAAAGTCCCAGAGGCAGGCACCCTCGTCACCACCCACTTCACCGCCCTGACGGCAGGCTCGAAACTGGCTACAGGTGACCCTGCAGAGATGATGAACGGCGAGACTCAGTGGGGCAAGATCAACCGCACCACTTACATACGTCCTACGAATAGCACATATCGTGGATTCCGCTTAGGCTACGTAGCACTGATGAAAGACGGTACCCGCCAGTATTTCCATGCAGACTCTGTCTATTGCACAGGCAGTTCAGAGAAGACGGAGGATGTAAGCGTTACCGTGCCGGAAGGTGTCAGCCAACTGTGGCTCATCGTATCACCTGCCCCCAGAGGCAACTATATCCAGCACAAGTGGACCGAAAAGGCCGAGAATGCAGAACACTGGCCCTATCGTTTCCAGCTTGAAGGCACCGATCTGGCACCAAAGGCCACCGTCTACATGGAACCCCAAATCGACGGACGCGACGTGAGTGACATCACTTTCACCTACGACATCTACTTCCCTGCCACCACCAACGGCAACTATACCGGCACCAGCCTGACCATTTCTGGTCAGGCTGCCGCCAATCTGGGAACAGCCCTACAAATGAAGGTCTCAGACATAGCTGGCAAGATGGAACCCTACAGTGCCCAAGGCCCCGCCGCCGGACATATCATGTTCTATGCCTGCAACCCCAAGACGGGTGTCCTTGTCAAACAAGGGTCTACTGCCAACGGCTATGGCCACTGGTTCTCGTCCACTGGCAATGTCATTGCCTATGGCAGCAGCAGCTATGTCTACAGCGAGTTTTCTCCTTCCACACTCACATTCAACCTTGGTCCTTACCCCGATAGGGGCAGAAACGGCGCTGACTACACCCTTCAGCAGGCACTCGTCTACAAGAAGAGTGCCACAGAACAGGCCATTGCCCGCTTTGTCCTGCGCATACACCTCACTGCCGACAAACGCAGTGCCGAACTCGCTGCTATAGATTACAACGATCCTACGGGAATTAGCATTCCTTCGAGCCCGATGAATAAAGAAAGAGTGACCAGTGGACATGTCTACGACCTGCAAGGGCACTCAGTGGACACGCCCAGCCACCACAGCATCTACATAGTAAACGGTGAAAAAGTACTGAGATAACAGACGTCTCACAAAAAACAGGAACATAAGCTAAGGAATCATGATGAAAAACAATAACCACACACGTTCCCTTTTTCTGGTGGCCACCATCGTTATTGACTGTTTATTATTCATTAACGACACAACTGCACAGAAACGTATCTACATTCCTGAGGATATGCGAAGCATGGACTTGCGGGCTGATACCTCCCAGTGGTCGTTTCACCGTAGCGCCGAGACACAAGACGTCATTTTCTTCTGGGAACGTGGTTTTGGCAACGACACTGCCAACCCTCCACAGTTAGACGGCCACAGCATGAGTTTCTCGCTACCCACACTCATGCAACGTGTACAGCAGTTTTACACTTTCTTCCGCGATACGTTGGGATTTGTCAACAGTGCTTCGAGCAAGTCATCGCGCTACAAGATGATGGTGATGGTACAATATTCACTCGATGGCACAGCCTATGGCGGCACCTACGACAATTATATCGGAGCACTCTGGGTAGCACCTAATCGCATTCAGGACACCACCATGAACTGCATGGCTCACGAACTGGGTCACTCCTTCCAACTCCAGATTCCTGCTGACTCCGCTGGTGAGGCTTGGGGCGGCTCAGGTTTCTACGAAATGACTTCACAATGGATGCTCTGGCAGGTTAACCCTTGGTGGCTGCGTGATGAGAACTATCACTTCGAGGCTTTCAAGAAACTCACCCACAAGGCCTACCTTCACATGGAAAACATCTATCACTCGCCCTACGTCATACAATGGTGGAGCGACTTGCACGGACGGAAGTCCATAGCAGAACTATACCGCCAGGGACGCCGTGGAGAGGACCCCGTCATCACCTATAAAAGAATGTACGGACTCACACAACAGCAATTCTGCGATGAGATGTTCCAGGGTTACCAGCATCTCATGAACTTTGATTTCCGTCATGCCCGTCACCAAACACGACGTTACGCCTGTACTTTCACCACACGCCTCGACACCCTCGATAACGGCTGGCTTCGTCCTCTGGACGTGCCCGAGGCCTACGGTTTCAATGCCATACCGCTCTCCGTACCACGTCCTGGTACCAAGGTAAGCGTGCGCCTGCAAGGTGATCAACTACGCTACGGCTTTGTGGGTATTACCGCCGATGGTCATGAAATATACAGTCCGCTTCAAACTACTTCTTTCCACGTACCATCAGGACAGCCCTTGAAATGCCTTTATTTCATCGTCATGGGGGCCCCTGACACTCACCAGCCCCTTTTCCAGCATGGTGAAGAAGGCAATACCGTCCAATTTCCTTATCTACTAAAAGTAGACCATTTATAAAAATAACTTATTTATTTGCAAATATTGCTCATGATGTTACGTTTGAAAAAAAAGGCGTAACATCTGAATACTTTACAATTCATGAAAATACTTTAACTTTGCAGCCAGAACGAACACATGAACACGATTATTAAAGCATAACCACGAATATTATTTAACCATTCAAAAACGATTAACTTATGAAACGATTCTTTACTCTAATTGCAGGCATTCTGCTCGTCAGTAGTGGAGCCTTTGCACAAGACAAATGGACAAATGTCATCACCAATGGAAACATGGAGGGTGAAGACTTTTCTTGCTTCAAGTCTCAGGAGGTTGCCACTCCTGGAGATGAAAGAGACGTGAAAGATCCACGCGTTGTGGAAGATTCCAAAAAGCCCGGAAACCACTGCATCATAATTAGGGCACGTAGTGCAGCAGAAGCTGAAAAGGAATCTCTCGACCGTTACGACACTCAGTTCTTTGTAATATCCAACGGATCTGCAGAGATTACTGCAGGCAAGGATATAAGAATTATATTGAAAATCCGCGCCGAAAAGAATGGTCGCATTGGTACGCAGGCTCACTCTGCACCCGGCTCATTTTTGGACTACAACACATTTGGAGAATTTGATGTTACAACAGAGTGGAAGAAGTACACATTACCCGCATCAGGAAAGTACACAATTGCAGAAGGTCATGCAACCGCTACTATGACCACTCTGGCACTTGACCTGACAACCAGCACTGAAGAGAACATCTTCTACTTCGATGAAATCAAGATGGAAGTTCGCGACCATCAGGAGGATCAACCTCAAGAAGGTGGTGGTTGGTTCAACTTCCTGCCTGAAGGCTCATTAACAAATATGGAAATGGTTCTTCCGTGCTATGACGAAAACACCCCAACACTTGTTACCAACTTCAATGCCCGAGAAGGTGCCATTGCCACTAAAGGCGTAAAAAATGAAAACCACAAGGCAAATCTTGTTGAAGATCCCGTCAGAGGAAAAGTACTGACTTTACAGTCTATCGGTTATAATGCTAAACATGAGGTTAAGACACAAGTTGAAGTGAAAGATGAAGAAGGTAATCCTGTATTAGATGAAGAAGGTAACCCTACTTATACGGAAGAAATCTCGTATGTGGATATTTTTATTAGAGAGAATGGTGACACTGTAAAGAAGAACGACGGTTCATTAGGCGTGGAAGACTGGGCTACTCAGTTCTTTGCCAGCTGTCCTCACGAGTTTAAACCTGGCGATAAGATGAAGGTGCATTTCTTCTATCGCGCAGACAAGGCAGCTACCGTGAACACACAGATTCACCACGGACCTGGAGCTTATGCATTCTATCAGATGCTTGGTGACCTTAACTTTACTGAGGAGTGGCAGGAATTTGATCAAGAAGTACAAGTAAATACTAGTAACGATGCCCATGGCACAACACTTGCCTTTAACTGTAACGTATTGAAAGAAGTCAATAACTATTATTTTGACTTCGTAGAGTTCTCTGCTGATATGAGCGACGTAACCATAGACGACCGCACACTCGAGAAAGCAGATATTATTGCGCCAGTACCAGCAGCTAATGAGGAAGTCAACATTAAGATTGACATGACCGACATGATTAAAACATTAAAAATAGATGACTTGACTGGATTTTTGAACGAGAACACCATGAAAGTACTGATGAAGGAGGTTATTGAGCCAGAAGATCCAGAGGATGATCCTGAAATTAAGGAAAAGCTTTCTGGTGATATGCAGGCTACCACAGGTGTTTATATCAACAATATCGGTTCTTATATTGAAGAAGAGGATGGCATTGTGCTCACCTTCCCCGAAGAGGGTATCGAAGGCAATACAGTTACACTCAACGTCTTCAATCTAACTGGGAAAGTAGAGTCTGGCGAATCCATCAATACTATCATTTGCTTCGTGAAAGATGGTTGGTTCTATACGATGTACCTCACTCTGATCACTCTTGAAGAGTACGAGGCAGCGCTAGGTGTAACCGAAATTAAGGCCCAGCCTAAGAAGGGCATCATCTACGACCTGACAGGACGCAAGGTGACCAAGGCAACGAAGGGCCTCTATATCAAGGATGGAAAAAAATTCTTCATCAAATAAAGTGTAGTTAGTAGTTTTTCTCTTTGCAGGGGCTGTATACCAGTGATTGGCATGCAGCCCCTCCTATTTTGCAGGAGTTTGCAATCGTTTGCCATGTAACTCATAGGAAAAGCGCCATAGTATTTGGTCACTTCGAAAAAAATACTTAACTTTGCACTCAAACAATGAATATAACAACAACCAACATGAATCGCAAGAACTTTTTATTCTGCCTGCTGATGGCTCCGCTGATGGCAGTGGCTGCAACAGTTAAGTCGCCCAATGGCAACATTGAGCTGAAGTTTTCATTAGACGGACAAGGTCGTCCGCTGTACGAGATGAGCTACAAGGGCCGTCCCGTCGTACTTCCCTCCTACTTAGGTCTCGAACTGGCCAAGGACAAGCACGCCTCCAAAGGGTTGAAAGAGACCGACCTTATGGATGGTTTTACCCTGAAGAGCGAGCAGACATCCGAACAAGACGAGACCTGGCGTCCCGTCTGGGGTGAGACCGCCACTATCCGCAACCACTACACAGAGTATGCTGCCACCTTGTCGCAACCATCCACCAGACGCACCATCATCATCCGCTTCCGTGTCTACGATGAAGGCATCGGTCTGCGCTACGAGTTCCCTCAGCAGCAAGAACTGATCTATTTCCTCATCAAGGATGAGCACACGGAGTTTGCCATGACTGGCGACCACACCGCCTGGTGGCTTCCTGGCGACTACGACACCCAGGAGCAGGAAACACAGGAGTGCCGCCTCTCCGAGATTCGCGGACGTATGAAGGAGGCTGTGAACTGGGGAAACAGTTCCGTAGCAGTATTCTCTGAGACAGGCGTGCAGACCTCCCTTCAGATGAAGAGCCAGGATGGCCTCTACATCAATATCCATGAGGCAGCCTGTGCCGACTATGCAACCATGCACCTTGAGTTGGTTGATGCCCAGACAAAGACACTCTCCACCCAACTCGGCGGCGGAAGTAACGCCTATACACCTCATCCACAACCATCACCCTGGCCCCTGCCCAAGCCTTTCACCTTTGTCAGCCATCTCACACCCGATGCCACTGGCCTGAAGGGGGCCATGCAGACTCCCTGCCAGACTCCTTGGCGCACGTTCATGGTCTCAGACGATGCACGCGACATGCTCTCTTCCAACCTCATCCTCAACCTCAACGAACCGTGCGCACTCGACGACATTTCGTGGATTCATCCCACAAAGTACTGCGGCGTATGGTGGGAAATGATTGTGGGACGTGGCTCTTGGCACTATACCAACGACTTCCCCTCCATCTATCTGGACAAGATTGACTGGAGCAAGGTGAAGCCCAATGGCACACACAAAGCCAACAATGAGAACGTGAAGCGCTACATTGACTTCGCCGCCAAGAACGGACTGGACGAAGTTCTCGTCGAGGGTTGGAACATCGGCTGGGAAGACTGGGCAAACATGTGGAAGCGCGATGTTTTCGATTTCGTCACCCCCTACCCCGACTTCGACATCAAGATGCTCAACGACTATGCCCATTCCAAGGGTGTGAAACTGCTCATGCACCACGAGACCTCCTCGTCCACGCAGAACTACGAGCGTCACATGGAGCAGGCTTTCCAACTCATGAACAAATATGGCTACGATGCCGTGAAGACGGGTTACGTGGGTGACATCATACCACGTGGCGACCACCACTACTCACAGTCCATGAACAACCACTACCTCTATGTGGTCAAGCAGGCTGCCAAGCACCACATCATGGTCAATGCCCACGAGGCCACACGTCCTACGGGATTATGCCGCACCTATCCCAATCTCGTTGGCAACGAGTCGGCACGTGGGACTGAGTACGAGGCCTTCGGCGGCAGCCGTCCAGGCCACACCTGCATTCTTCCCTTTACCCGTCTGCAAGGAGGTCCAATGGACTATACGCCTGGCATTTTCGTCACCAAGCTCTCTGAATGGAGCAACAACACCTCGTGGGCACGCATCACCATTGCCGGCTCATTGGCTCTCTACCTCACCATGTATTCACCGCTACAGATGGCAGCCGACCTGCCAGAAAACTACGAGAAGTTCGACGACGCTTTCCAATTTATTCGCGATGTGGCATGCGACTGGGACGAAAGCATCTACCTTGAGGCAGAACCTGCTGACTACATCACCGTAGCCCGCAAGGCCAAAGGCACAGACAACTGGTTCATCGGCGGAAAGTGCGACGAACAGGGACATCAGAGCGTCATTAAATTAGACTTCCTCGACAAAGGCCGCAAATACGACTGTACTATCTATGCCGATGCCAAGAATGCCCACTACGAAACCAATCCCCAGGCTTACACCATCACCAAGCGCACTGTAAAGCGCGGTGACATGCTGAAACTCAAAGAAGCACCTGGCGGAGGCTTCGCCGTCAGCATCTTAGCAAGACAATGATCAGTTCATAGTTCAAAGTTCATAGTTCATAGTTTATGATATGGAGCCCAACTTAGGGGTTTGATCCAACAAAAAACTATGAACTATGAATTATGAACTATGAACTATGAATTTTGAACTAGTCGAAGGTACTTTCGTTCGAAAAAACCAAAAAATATTTGGCTTTTTGCTCACTAATTCGTACCTTTGCACCCGCAATTCAAGGGGTGCTCACAAATCGTGGGCTGAGATGATACCCTCTAAACCTGATTCGGACAATGCCGACGTAGGGATGGAATGTAGGCTCATTCAACAAGATTTTCCCCCTTTACATTATTAATTAATTAAAGGAATAAGCAAAAGTATGAAGAAAAGCATCAAAGTGGTAAGTGCATTATTTATCATCTGTCATTTATCGTTTAGCCCTGCAAGTGCACAGAACCATGCTGCACTCTATGACTCTACGCAGGTGGAGGCTCTGCAGGAAGTAGTAGTAAAGGGCGTGCGGGCACAGAAAAATGCACCTTATGCCATCAGCAACATCAAGAAAGCACAGCTGAGCGAGTTTTCAAAGACAGGCCGCGAACTGCCTTTCCTTTTCTCACAGACACCAGGCGTATTGGCCTGGAGTGAGAACGGATTAGGTACAGGAACCACCTATATGCGCATCCGTGGTGCTGGCGACTCACGTATCAACGTCACTCTCGACGGTGTCCCATTGAACTCGCCCGAGGACCAGTGCGTGTTCTGGGCCAACATGAACAGCTATGGTTCATTATTAGGCAGTGTGCAGATACAGCGTGGAGTGGGGACTTCTACCAATGGTGACGGAGCCTTCGGCGGAACAATTGCCCTGTCGTCGGCAACACCCCAGCAGACAAAAGGACTGGAGCTCAGTGTTTCCTATGGATCGTTCAACACCCTCAACTTCGGAGGCAAGTTCTCCACAGGGCTGCTGAAAAAACACTGGATTCTGGACGGCTCATACCACCAGACACATACCGACGGCTTCATCCACGGCACATCAGGCCGTTCCGGCTCATATTATGGCGGTTTCAGCTTCGTTTCCGACAATTTTGTTGTCAGATACAAGAACATCGGCAACTTCGAACATACCGGTCAGGCGTGGAACGGTGTCACCGCAGGCACCAACGACCTGAGTATCATGGACGGCACCTATGGTGAAAAGACGGGCATCAAGACCTATAAGGACATGTGGGACAAGGGACTGGGCAAGTTCAATTCACTCTACGAGGAGATGGTCATCGGTGAAGACGGCTCATACAGCACCCAACGCTACACGATGAACGATGGCAGCAACTGGGCCAAGACCACCGACAACTTCGTACAGGACCACAACATCCTCAGTGCTGCCTGGACCCTTTCAGAGAACCTGAGCACCACCGCCTCACTGCATTACACCTACGGTCATGGATATTACAATGAGTTCCGCCTTCAGAACAAACTCTCGAAGTTCGGACTTACAGCAACAGACGCCGAGGGAAATAACATCAAGAAGAGCGACTTCGTGCGGAAGAAAGGTCTGACCCAGCACTCCTACGGATTGGTCTGGAACATGAACTACAAGGACGAGGCTTGCGACATCATCGGCGGACTGTCACTGCAGAACTTCGATGGCAACCATTTCGGCTATCTCACATACATATCCAACGACATGGTGCGTCAGAAGTTCCTGGCCAGCGGCAACTACAAATACTACGACTCCGATGCGCACAAGCTTGACGGCAATGTCTTCCTGAAGGCGGCCTACCATCTGACAGAACAGTTGGACGTGTTTGCCGATATGCAGTACCGCCATGTAAACTACAAGACCGACGGTATCAACGACAAGTTCTATGACAGCAAAAGCGGCTACAACAACCAGCTATTAGACATTGACAAGAAGTACGATTTCCTCAATCCCAAAGCCGGTTTCTCGTGGACTGACGGTACACACCGCTTTTACGGTTCAGCAGCACTGAGCCACCGCGAGCCTGAACGCAACAACTTCACTGACAACGGTTCCTACCCTGCTCCCAAGGCAGAGTCACTGATGGACTACGAGATAGGCTATACGCTCAATGCCGATGTATTCCGCTTTGGCCTGAATGCCTACTATATGGACTATACCGACCAGTTTGTGCAGACAGGTGCCGTCAGCGACATCGGCGAGAACCTCACCACCAACATTAAGGACTCCTACCGAATGGGGCTTGAACTGCAGGCTGGCTACGATCCCACATCCTGGCTCACCGTCGAGGCCAATGCTGCTCTGAGCACCAATAAAATAAAGGACTTCGACGAGGTGGTGGAAGACTGGGACAACGGTTCTCAGACCATCCATTACGACAACTCCACGCTGGCCTTCAGTCCTTCGTTCATCGGGAACGCCTTCCTGAGCTTCCATCGCAAGGGATGGCAGGCCACCTGGCACACAGCCTTCGTTTCACGCCAGTACCTCGACAATACTGAGAACAAGGATCGTTCGCTGCCCGGCTACACGGTATCGAACGCCACTCTGAGCTATACACTGCGCGCTAAGCAGGCCAAGCCTGGTTGTGCATTCCCTATACCACGGATCAAGGAGGCTGTCTTTGGACTGAACTTCAACAACATCTTCAGCGCCCGCTATGCCGCCAGCGGCTGGGTCTACTCTGCCATCTACGAGAGCGGTGGACACCCCAACGACAACCGTTACTACCAGATTGGCTTCATTCCCATGTCAGGTTTCACGATGATGGGTAATGTGACGCTAAAATTCTAAGCAGTATGGCCTTTGAACTGAATTGGCTCGACGTCGTAACGACAGTCTTGGGACTGGCATATATCCTGCTGGAATACAGAGCCAGCGTATGGATGTGGGCAGTGGGCTTCGCCATGCAGTCCCTGGGCATTGTGCTCTATTACCAGAAAGGGCTTTATGCCGACTGTGGCATGGAGTTCTATTACCTTGCTATGACGATGTATGGCTGGTGGCGATGGGTACATGGCTCTGAAAAGAAGCAGAACCTGCCCATCAGCCGTTTTCCCCGCCGTCTCGTTCTCCCTTGGCTGTTGCTGATTGCTGTTGTCTGGTTTGTCATCTACTGGTTGCTGATTTCGTTTACCAACAGCAATGTGCCGCTGGCCGACAGTTTCACCACGGCTCTCAGCATCGTGGGCATCTGGGCGCTGGCACACAAATACCTGGAGCAGTGGTTCATCTGGATTGTTGTCGACGTAGTCACCTGCGTGCTCTATTTCTACAAAGGCATACCCTTCAAGGCCTCGCTCTACGCACTCTATGTCGTCATTGCTATCCTGGGCTTCTTCAAGTGGCGTCTACTGATGAAGCATGAACATGACCAGCAGAGGGATAGTTATCATGGATAGCAGAGTGGTGATAAAGGTGACCTCAGTAATCAGTGTGGTGTCCTTGCCATGACGCAGGCAGAGAATGGTGCCATAAGTGGCCACAGGCATAGCAATGACCACCGTGTTGATGCCCACCACAAAAGATGAGAATCCGATGGCTGTGCACAGGAAATGGACAGCCAGCGGGAGGATGGCAAGCCGCAATGCCGTAGTGACATAGACAGTACGGTTGCCCAGCATAGCACGCAAAGGCAGATGCGACATGGACGACCCGATGATGAGCAGGGCTGCCGGAACGGTGATATTGCCGATCATGGTAAGCGGCTGGCTGATAAACTCCGGCATGTGGTGGATCTTCAGTGCTACGATGAGTATCGACAGGTAGGCTGCTATCATCGGCGTGCTGTAAAGCACCTTCTTCTGGAACCGTTTCCCCTCCATTTCATTCACACCCGTGATGAGCATAGTGCCCACGGTGAAGACGGCAAAGGTATTGACCACATTGAGCACGGCAGCATAGAACACTGCCTCATGCCCGAAAATGGAAGCTACCACAGGATAACCCATGAAGCCCACGTTGCCAAACATCAGCGCAAAGCCCACTACGCCCTCGTTCTCCTTGCCTTTGGTCAGAAAACGGGGCAGCCACCAGGCCACACCCGTCAGCAGCACATAGGTAAGTATGCTGATGCCCAGCAACGGAAGGATCAGCGTACGGTCAGGCAGATCGTCTGTCATGGCCGAAGAAAGAATCAGTGCGGGACACGTTATGTCAATGACCAGCTTCGACAACCGCTTGTCAAACGTACCCCCCATATATCCCAGCTTGCCTGCCGCATAACCAACCACGACAATGGCAAAAAGTGTCATCATTACTTCAAACATGCCGCAAAGGTACGGATAAGTAAGTAAAAAGCCAAATAATATTTGGACTTTTCATTTTTTATGTGTATCTTTGCGCTGACAAACATAATTTGCCTTCGCAAAGATGCATATAGCCATAGCTGGAAACATTGGCAGCGGCAAGTCCACCCTGACACGACTGTTAGCCAAACACTACGGATGGGAGGCCCGCTACGAAGCAGTGGAGAACAACCCTTATCTGGAGGATTACTACCGTGACATCTACCGGTGGTCGTTCAACCTTGAAGTGTTCTTCCTGAAAGAGCGGTTCCGCGACCTCATCGCCATTGACAAAGCCGACCACACCATCATTCAGGACCGCACCATCTTCGAGGGTGTCCACGTGTTCATGGAGAACAACCACGACATGGGAAACCTGTCTGACCGCGACTACGATACCTACATGGAACTGTTCCAGCAGATGATGTCGATGGTGAAGCTTCCCGACCTCATGATCTACCTGCGTGCCTCGGTGCCACATCTTGTCGGTAACATACAGCAGCGCGGACGCAGTTATGAACTGACCATCCAGTTGGAATACTTACAGAGCCTGAACCGGCGGTACGACGATTTCATCTACAACAAATACCCAGGAAAGGTGATGGTCGTGGAGAAAGACAACCTGGACTTCCTGCATAATCCCAAAGACCTTGCACAAGTCATCGACCGCATCGACGCCAACCTCTTCGGACTCTTCCCTTCTTAGCTTCATGAACTTAGATAACATACTATTACCTCTTCTATAGAATATGCATATCGCAGTAGCAGGAAACATCGGCAGCGGCAAGACCACGCTGACACGCCTCTTGGCCCATCGGTACGGATGGACCCCAAGGTATGAACCCGTAGACAACAATCCCTATCTGGCTGACTTCTATGCCGACATGCCCCGATGGTCGTTCAATCTACAGATCTACTTCCTCAACAAACGCTTCAAGGAGGTGGTGGAGATATCCAAGTCGACGGAAACCATCATCCAAGACCGCACCATTTTCGAGGATGCCTGCATCTTCGCACCCAATCTCCACGGGCAGGGCATGATGAGCGACCGTGACTTCGACAACTACACGGACCTGTTCAACCTCATGATGTCGCTTGTAAGACTGCCCGACCTCATGATTTACATCCGTTCTTCCATACCCACACTGGTGGCACAGATCCAGAAGCGCGGACGCGACTATGAGCAGACCATGCGTCTGGATTACCTCCAGGGTCTGGAGCGCCGCTATGAGGAGTGGATCAGCGACTACAAGGGCCAGCTCATCATCATCGACGGAGACCACTGCAAGTTCGGCGAGAACCCTGAAGACCTGAAGCAGGTCACCGACATGATCGATGCCAAGCTCTACGGACTGTTCCCGATGGAATGAACCAGATGGAAGCCCCTTTGCTGCGTATTGCCCTCTGCCTGATAGCAGGTATCGTGATGGGCGATGCGTTGACAGTACAGTTTCCATGGATGCCCGTGTTTGTGGGCATGGCAGCCGCAACGTGGCTGGCAAGGAAATGGGCGCAGGTGCAGTCGCTGCTCATCTGCCTGAGTTTCGTGGTGCTGGGGGCACTGCTGGCAGGACAGCAGAAGGAGAAGCTGCAGGCAACGTGGCCAGAAGGGGAAGCACGCTACGAGGCAGTGATCATGAGCGAGCCGGTAGAGAAGCCCAAGACCGTCGCAGTGGATCTGCTGCTCACAAAAAGCAGGCGGAAGGTGAAGGGATACATCCACAAAGACGAACGCAGCCGAGCCTTACGCTTGGGTGACGGACTGCACATACAATCGAGAATCAGCGAGAACAGCTCCTGGCGGCGTGGTTCCTTTGACTATCGCCGTTATCTGGAGACCCACGGCTTTACGGGAACCACGTTCATTGCGGGATGGAACTGGCAGCATGCAACAGTCTCGCTGAGGGAATTGTCCTATCTGGAGCGCAGCCGCCTGTTCTTCCTGCAACAGCGCAGCCGTCTGCTCAAGTGCTTTGCGGCACAAGGGCTCGAGAACGATGAATATGCCGTAGTGGCTGCAATGGCCTTAGGCGACAAATCGGTGCTGACGAAGGAGTTGAAGGATATGTATTCGCTGACAGGTGCCTCACACGTGCTGGCATTGAGCGGACTCCACTTAGGAATCATCTACATGCTGCTGTCAGTGCTCGTCGTGGGACGGCGCTGGAGAATGGCATCCCAGCTGTTGGTGATACTGAGCATCTGGGCCTATGTGTTTCTCGTGGGGCTACCCGTCAGCGTGGTACGCTCGGCAGTGATGCTGACGGTCTATGCCCTGCTGTCATTAGGCCACAGGCAGAAGATGTCTGTCAACGTGCTGGCATTCACCGCCATTGTCATGCTCTGCTGCAATCCGATGGCGCTCTTCGACGTGGGCTTCCAGCTGTCCTTCATGGCCGTGTTCGCCATCCTGCTGTTCATGCCGCTGCTGGAAGGAGCGATTCCTCGGAAGTTCCTGCTCACTCACCGTCTTGTAAACTGGCTTTGGGCCATGGTCTGCATCTCGCTTTCCGCGCAAACAGGCGTGGCGCCACTCATAGCATTCTACTTCGGCCGTTTCTCCACTTGGTTCCTGCTCACCAACTTCATCGTGGTGCCTGCTGCCACGCTGATCCTCTATCTGTCGCTTTTGGTACTGCTGATTCCTTCGTGCGCAATGCTATTGATATATGCTGTCCGCGCGCTGAACTACATACTGTCCCAGATAGCCTCCCTACCCCTTGCCAGCATAGACGGCCTGCAACCCTCCATGTGGCAAGTGGCGCTGATGTATATCGTCATCGGCGCCGTCTGGCTATGGCTCAAGAAAACGGCTATTCGAGCTCCTGAGTGAGGAAGCCCTCCAATTGTTCGGCAGAAAGGCGCAGCCGCAGCTCCCCCCGAATGGCAGCCGAGATACCTCCTGTCTCCTCGGAAACCACCACAGCAATGGCATCGCTCTCCTGAGTGATGCCCAAGGCAGCACGGTGGCGCAGACCCAGCTCCTTGGGAATGTCAAGGTTGTGACTGACGGGAAGAATGCAGCCTGCAGCCTTGACACGGAGCTTGGAGATAATGACGGCTCCGTCATGAAGGGGCGAGTTCTTGAAGAACAGATTCTCCAAAAGGCGCTGGTTGATGTTCGCATCGATGGTCTCGCCAGTGGCAACGATGTCGTCGAGGGGTGTAGCCCGTTCAATGACTATCAGAGCGCCCACCTTCTGCCTGGACATGTTCATGCAGCCCATGACGATCGGTACAATGGCGGCCTTCACTTCACGCCGTTCCTTTTCCACGGTGCTGGCAGACGAGAGCATCTGCCTGAGGGTGCGTATCTGCCGGTGTCCACCCAGGTTGTAGAGGAACTTGCGTATCTCGTCCTGAAAGAGCACGATGACTGCGATAACACCTACAGACACCAACTGGTCCATGATGCGTCCGAGCAGCTTCATCTCGAGGATCTGCGAGACAAAGAGCCATACAAGGACGAAGATCATGATGCCTGTGAACACATTGAGTGAACGCGACTCACGCATGAGCCGATAGACATAGTAGAGCATCAGCGCGACAAGCAGGATGTCTATGAAGTCTTTGGGGCTGAATTCAAACATTGATCGCTTCTGTTATCTGTTCACTGTTTTATTGGTTTTCATCTCTTCCACCAGTCTTACACACTCCACGGCCTGACGGACATCGTGGACGCGCAGGATGCTGGCGCCCTTGGCTAGTGCAAGGGTGTTGAGCACGGTAGTGCCGTTGAGCGAAGCCTCGGGCGTCACGTCCAGGAGCTTGTAGATCATGGATTTTCGCGATACCCCCACAAGGATCGGCAGTCCCAGGACAGCGAGCCTGGGAAGGGCATCAAGAACCTCATAGTTCTGCCCCAGGGTCTTGCCGAAGCCGAAGCCGGGATCCAAAATGATGTCCTTCTGTCCGAAGTCGCGCAACTGCTGTACTGCTGCAGCAAAGGTGAGGAGCATGCTTCTCAGGTCAGGCTGCTGCGAAGTAAGCACATAGGGCACACCCATCTTCGCAACAAGCCGGAACATATCGGCAGAGCCTCCGCTGACGTCGTTGATGATGTCTGCGCCGAACTCCTCCACAGCCATGCGAGCCACATCAGGACGGAAGGTGTCGACAGAGAGCACCGCGTCGGGCAGCGTACGCCGTACCACGGCCAGCGCCATGCGCAGCCGCTGCATCTCATCGGCCTGGGCCACAGGTTCACTGCCAGGACGTGTAGAGCAGGCTCCCACATCGACGATGGTACCTCCCTCCTCAGCTATCTGACGACAGCGTAGGGCTGTTTCCTCCTCGGTCTGCACACGGCATCCGGCAAAGAAAGAGTCTGGTGTCGCATTGACGATACCCATTACCTGTGGTACAGACAGATCCATCAGGCTTCCCTTAACGTTGAGTGTATATTCCATATCCTTATGGCTGCTGATTAGCTTTGCGAGGGCAAAGGTAGTGAAAATAGAGCGAAATACACGTTTTTTATTGTTAATTTTAGTTGCGTAATTGTATTCCTTTGAAGTTCATGCGTTGCAAATGATCAAGCACGGGCTGACGAAGTTCTTTGCCTGCAGAGAAAGTTTTCTTGAAAATGTTTTGTAGTATGAAGATAATGTTGTATTTTTGTAGCGTCGTTTTACAATAGCCCCAAACGAGCAATCAATGAAAAAGAACATTTTACTCTATGTAGTCGTCGCAGCCCTGGCATGCGCCTGTTCATCGGAACTGCCGAAAGAAGTGAATATCCAGAAAGAAGACGTGGAATATGGCGGCAATGCCTTCCTGCACTTCAACCTGGGCGAAGAAGTCAAGCTACTCACCTCACAGAATTCCGAGAACCCTTCCCAATGGACCATCCAGGCCGTTGTGCCCATACACAAGGTCACCGATACACCCCTCGAACAGCTGACCATCGACATCATACCCTCTGACGAAGAGGGTGCCCGTCTGCGTGACGGTTTTGCACTGCAGTGCGAAGACCTGCCGGGGCTGCTGCCAGCCATCAATGCCAGCAAAGAGGTGGACCTTTCCATCAAGTTCTCTGTCATGGACCAAAAGGCGAAATACATGACGTCCGACGAGCTAGCTCAGCTGCTGGATCATACGAAGAAGCTGCGTATGGTGTTCATTGCCAAGACCAACGAAGAGCCTACGGCTACTCCTGCAAAAGACGTTGCCACGCCTGCTGCACCCGCCAAGACTGAAGCTGCGATGCCCGCTGCCAAGACTCCCGCTACCAAGAAACCTGAAACGCCGCCAGCACCCAGAGAGCCGATGACTCTCCAAGGCCTCTTCAGCAGGTACAATGTCCACGGAATGCTTTCCCAGTACGAGCAGGCACTGAAACGAGGCGACAAGAAAGGTGCCAAGCAGATAGAAGACAGGCTTTGGGAAATAGAGAAGCGTGTCAAGGCCAACCAGTCCATTCCAGAGCAGCTGCGCAGCAGTTTCGTGAGTTACATTGAGAAGACCGAAGACGAAATCGAAGACCGCTACTAACGTATAGCTCTGGCACACCCGAGAAGGCTACAGCCTATAACCCATGGTCATAATAAGCCTTACGACAACGGATTACACGGACTGTAATGATGAGTTCTTACGACCACTAATTACGCTGATTACACTAAATAACTGACAACGACTTGTCTCTCGCTTCGCTTGATGGTAAATACCCGTGACTGAATTTCAATCAGTTAGGTTAGTTTCATGCCCGACACACGCAAAAAAACAGCCGAAAGTTTTGCGCTTTCGGCTTTTTTGTGTACATTTGCAGCCAACAAGAACAGTTTCAGCATGGAAGAGCTTATAGGCAGATACATCAACCCTTACACCGACTACGGCTTCAAGTACCTTTTTGGCACTGAGCCCAACAAGGAGTTCACCCTTGACCTCATCAACGCACTGCTGCGGGGCAAGGAGGTCATCAAGTCTCTCACGCTGTTGCCTTCTGAGCAGCTGGGTGACACACAGGAGGATCGCCGTGCCGTGTTCGATG
>JAEEGG010000638.1_pt1 | contig 106147 bp, 83 predicted proteins | sample 9134161 | NCBI WGS metagenome assembly JAEEGG01 (sample SAMN16246543, study PRJNA631951) | gut metagenome | biome: gut microbiome; feature: rumen; material: CR-attached | host: Bos | place: Iran: Karaj | collected 2018-10
GAACGACATCTATATGCAGATTTCACTCATTATGCTGATTGGTCTGTTGTCGAAGAATGCCATCTTGATTGTGCAGTTCGCTCTAGAGCGCCGTCAGATGGGTATGGCCATTACGTGGTCAGCCATCCTCGGTGCAGCAGCCCGTCTGCGTCCTATCCTCATGACGTCGTTGGCAATGGTCATCGGTTTGTTGCCTATGATGTTTGCCTCGGGTGTAGGTAAGAATGGTAACCAGACGCTAGGTGCTGCCGCAGTAGGTGGTATGTTGATTGGTACACTGTTCCAGATTATCGTCGTACCCGGCCTGTTTGTCATCTTCCAGAGCCTGCAGGAGAAGATTTCGCCCATGAAGTTCGAGGGCGAGGAGGAGAATCCTGATGTCGCAACGGAGATAGCACAGTATGCTCACCGTCCCGTAGATTATGAATTGGAGAAGTAAGAGACTATGAAGAAGATTATGATATTTACTGCCGCTATGCTGCTCGTTAGCAGCTGCGGCGTATACAACAAGTACGAGCGCCCTGACGTTGAGACGACGGGACTTGTACGCGATGTGGTGAGCGACGTTGACACGCTGGTCGTACAGGACACCGCCTCGTTCGGTAACCTGCCTTGGCGCGCGGTGTTCACCGACCCCCAGTTGCAGGCACTCATCGAGCAAGGACTGGAGCGCAATCCCGACCTGCTGAATGCCGCGCTGAACGTAAAGATGTATGAGTCGCTGCTGACTGCTGCCAAGCTGGCGTTCCTGCCTGCAGTAAACATCGGCCAGCAGTCGCCCATGGCAACCATCTCGACGCTATACACCGACCCGTCAGTGACAACTAAGAGCTACACGCTGCCCATTACGGCATCGTGGACGCTGGACCTCTTCGGCAACATCCTGTCGCAGAAACGCAGCACACAGATGAAGCTGCTGGGTATGAAGGACTATCAGATGGCCGTGCGCGCACAGATCATCGGCGGTATCGCCAACAGCTACTACACGCTGCTGATGCTCGACGAACAGCTGCGCATCGTGACGGAAATGAGCAAGATGGCCAAGGAGACGTGGGATATGATGGCATTGCAGTATAACCTGGGCCGCATGCGCTCTACCAGCGTGCAGAGTGCCGAGGCCGCCTACCTGTCCACACTGACACAGGCCAACGACTTCCGTCGTCAGATTCGCGCTACGGAGAATGCCCTCTCGCTGCTCATCGGACAGCAGGGACAACAGATTCCCCGTTCTACGCTCGACCAGCAGTCGCTGCCTACTGAGTTCTCCGTAGGTGTCGGTGTTGCCCTGCTCCAGAACCGCCCCGACGTGCATAATGCAGAGATGGCGCTGGCATCGTGCTTCCACGACGTACAGACAGCCCGTTCGCAGTTCTATCCGAACATCACCGTCGGAGCCTCGCTGTCCTTCACCAACAACAACGGCAACCTGAATCCCGGCAAGTGGCTCGCCTCACTGTTTGGTTCGCTGACGCAGCCTATCTTCCAGCGCGGTGCCCTCACCGTCAACCTGAAGGTGAAGAAGATGCAGTACGAGCAGGCCTTCAACACGTGGCAGAACGCTATCCTGAAAGCCGGCAACGAAGTGTCGAACGCGCTGGTCAACTATCGCGGCTACGACGACAATTCGAAGATTGAGGCTCAGCGCGTGGAGTTGCTCATGAAGACTGTCGAGGACACGAAGGCACTCTATCAAAGAAGCGGTTCGAGCTATCTGGAGGTGCTCACCGCACAGAACCAGCTGCTCTCTGCCCAATTGAACAAGGCCAATGCCGAGTTCAACAAGATGCAGTCCGTTGTATCGCTGTACACAGCCCTCGGCGGTGGCGGCAAATAATTCAAAAAATATAATTATGGCAAGCGAAATTAGTCCAAAAGCCGAAATCAGCCCGAAGGCGAAAATCGGCGACAACTGTAAAATATTCCCCTTCGCCTACATCGAAGACGACGTAGTCATTGGCGACGGCTGTATCATTTTCCCCTTCGTTAGTATAATGAATGGTACGCGCATGGGCGCGAAGAACAAGGTCCATCAGGGCAGCGTCATCGGTGCCCTACCCCAGGACTTTGAGTTCCGCGGCGAAAAGTCGGAATGCATCATCGGCGACGGCAATGTCATCCGCGAAAATGTCGTCATCAACCGCGCTACCCACACCGGTGGCCAGACCGTCCTCGGCAACGACAACGTGCTGATGGAGGGTGCACATATCTCCCACGACACGAAGGTGGGCAACCGCTGCGTCTTCGGCTACGGCACGAAGATTGCCGGCGACTGCATCATTGAGGACGGAGTCATCTTCTCCTCCAGCGTCATCGAGAACGCCAAGACGCGCGTCGGACAGGGTTCGATGATCCAGGCCGGTACGACCTTCTCGAAGGATGTGCCCCCCTATATCATCTGCACCAAGCAGGCAGAATACGGCGGTGTCAACATGCAGGTAGCGCGCCAGCACGGCGTCGACGAAAAGACACTGAAGCACATTGCCAACGCCTACCGCCTGGTATTTATGAGCAAGACAGCGCTGTTCGACGCGGTAAACCAGATAGAGGAACAGGTTCCCGACGGTCCCTTCATCCGCCACATCATCGAGTTTATCCGCAACACGAATATTGGCATCATCACAAAGATTTAAAATACAACGACTATGGCATTGAACTTAAACAAAAATCTGAAGTTGTACTACAACATCCACGAGGTAGCCGACATGTTTGGGGTCAACGAGAGCACCCTGCGCTACTGGGAAAAGGAGTTTACCTACCTGAGGCCAAAAGTTTCAGGACCGGCCAAGATACGCCAGTATCAGGAGAAGGACATCGAACAGATACGCCTCATCCACAATCTGGTGAAGGTTCGTGGCTTCAAGCTGGCTGCCGCCAAGAAGATTATCAATGCCAACCGCGATGGTGCCGACCGCAGGACCGATGTGCTCACGCGCCTCATTGACATCCGCGCCCAGCTGCAGGCCCTGAGAAAGCAGATGGACTTTCTGACATAAACGTTGAACATTGAACGTTGAACATTGAACATTAAACATTTAATATTAAACATTAAAACTAAAATCACTATGAAAAAGTATTTAGCAGAAATGGTGGGCACCATGGTGCTCGTACTCATGGGCTGCGGTGTAGCCGTCAGCCTCGGTTGTGATCCCGTCAACAACATCCCCGCAGTGGTAGGAACCGCACTGGCCTTCGGCTTGGCCGTCGTCGCTATGGCCTACACCATCGGCGGCATCTCCGGTTGCCACATCAACCCCGCCATCACGCTGGGCTGCATCCTCGCTGGCCGTATGGAAGCCAAGGAGGGTATCATGTACATCATCTTCCAGTGCATCGGAGCCTTCATCGGCAGCGCCCTGCTCGCCGTCCTTGTAGCCAATGTTCCCGGTATGGAGGGAACGGGTGCCAACGACCTTCAGGCCAATGTCTCGGTGCTCGGTGGTCTGCTCGCTGAGATCATCTTCACCTGCGTCTTCGTGCTCGTCGTACTCGGTGCTACCGCAAAGACCAATGGTGCCACCAACAACTTCGCTGGTCTGGCCATCGGCCTCAGCCTCGTATTGGTTCACCTCGTCTGCATCCGCTACACAGGCACCTCCGTTAATCCCGCACGTTCGCTGGCTCCTGCCATCTTCCAGGGTGGCACCGCTCTGGCCAACCTCTGGATCTTCATCGTAGGTCCCTTCGTCGGTGGCGCACTCGCAGCCTGCATCTGGAAAATCATCGAACCCGCCGAGAAATAATCAGGGGTAATTTGTAAGTTTTACAACGAATAAAACGCTGACATGAGCTGCGCACGGTAATTCTTGCTGATGCGCAGCTCATTTATTTGTTCCATCGGTTCCATCAAGACACACGTTGACTCCTGTATCATCTTAATCTGATTGATGTTCGCAATGAAACGCTTATGAATCTGGACGAAGGCATTCGAATAGTTCAGTATGACATCGGCAGTGGTACGATGACGCAACAGATAGGTGGCACCATTCATGCAGACAGCCTCCCAAATTTTCCGTTCCTGGTTGTAGCGGAAATAGGCAATGTCGTCCATTCGCAAGGTGGTATGTTCGTTCATGGCGTTCACCACTAGGATAATAGGTTGCTGTTCCGCCGAGCGCTCCACGAAAGGTATGTCGGCCAGTTTGTTCTCGTAGTAACGCGTCATAATCTGACTCAGGTCCTGTTCCGTAGGTGGTTTCAACAGATAGTCGAAAGCCTGGCGGCGAATCGCTTCCAGCATGTATTTGTCATGCCCTGTGTAAAACACCACCTTGGTTTCCGGCTTGATGTCCTGATGAATCATCGAGCAGAACTCCAAGCCTGACATCGTGGGCAATTCCACATCCAGGAAGATAATGTCAGGATCGACATCGACTACGATGTCTGCTGCCGTTTCCGCGTCGTTGGCCGTGCCGACAACCTCTACGGAATAGTGCTTCTCCAACATTCGCTGCAACAGTTCTACAGCCTCTTGATTGTCGTCTACGATGAATACCTTGGTCAGTTTCTGCTTGTTCATATATATAATTAGTCTTGTGTTTAATCTTATTTATAACCACCCTTGATGACTTTGTAGTTGAAATCGTCAGGCACGAGCAGCCATGTCCTGCAACCACTCTCGCCATCCTTTTGCCAATTGCCGATGCCAAACGTTATCTGCCGGTGATTGTGGTCGTTCAACATCTGGATGGTTTGGCGCACAACCCGCATACCGGTATGTTCCTTCGGGGCGCTTGTCCCAAGCCCCTGTCCGTTGTCTACGACCTCTATTAGCGTGCTGTCATCCTGCCTGCTCACGCGGATAGTGAGTTCACCACCCCGACGCTGCAAACCATGCTTGATGGCATTCTCCACAAATATCTGTATCGTCATTGCCGGCAGATTGACCTTGCTTGTATCTACGTCGGGGGCAATCTCCTTCCTATACTGCAGTTTGTCGGCCATCTGCCTGCCTTCTATCTCCACATAATAATCCACAAACCGCAGTTCCTCCTCCAGCGTCGTCTCCAGCATGTCAGCCTGGTCAACGCCCCGTCGCAACAGCTGCGTCAGTGCGTTCAGGTCCACTGCCCTGCCTTCCATTTGTTCCAGCATCTCGTGGTTCAGTGCGTTATATACGAAATGTGGTGTAATGCGGTTTCGGACGTTCTCCATGCGGAGGCTGATAATCTGCTGCTGGGTAGTCATCGCTTGCAGACGGTGTTTGCGACGACGCAACTCATAGAGAACCATCACCACCACAACCGCCAGCATAGCCACAGCCGACAATGCCAATGCCAGCTGAGCATGCAATTGCTGATGGTCTATCTCCTGCTGTTGTTTCATCCGCTCCTTGTCGTGCTTGTATTGGTATAGCTGTGCACTCATGCGCATGGCCGACTGCGCTGCATGTATCGAGTCATTCAGTCCGTGTAGCTCTTCGTGGACGTTCATTGCTTCCTGCCAACGACCGGTCTGCCTCATCAGCTGTTCCAGTGCCTTCAGTCGCAGCACCTTAGCGGCAGGAATACTGATGTCATCCTTGGGACTAGTCGAGGCAATGGCCAATGCCCCCTGCATGTCGCCCTCCAACATCTTCAGTTCCATGCGTGAGGTGGCCATATAATATATCAGCGGCGGGAAATTGACCCGACGGAAGAACGAGTCCGCCAGCTCCACCATCTGTCGTGCCGAATCAGCCTGATGCAGACAGATGTAAATCTCTCCCAAGTTGCCCAGTGCCGTGTAATAGTCCCACAACTTAGCCTCGTCGTCTTTCACCAGATCGGCAGCTTTCCGGAAACAGTCACGCGCGTACTGATAGTTCTCCTGAAAGAAGTTGTCGTTACCCAGATTGTTGTAGTAGATAAACTGGTCGTCGCGCTTCATCACTGGCAGCAAACTCCTCAGCCGTTCCCACCAGCGATGGCCGTTGTGGTAGTCGCCCATAAAGGTGTAGGCCGTACTGACGCCCAGCATGAGCGGAATTCCCAACGAGTCGCCAGTCCCTGTAGAATCGGCCATCTGGATGGCCTGCAAATAACCGTCGGCACTCTTGTCCAGCTGTCCCGTCTGACGGTAGAAATCTGCCCTGTTAGCCATGGCCAACACGCGCAACACGTCCACACCCTCCAGGTCCTTCATCTCTTCCAGCGCCCGCTCTGTATATACAATTCCGCTGTCCGGCTGTCCCTTGATGGCGGTAAAATACACCCCACGTGCCTTCAGCCATTCTGCCCGCAACCTCCGCATCGGCTCGCTCTTGTCTTTCGGATGCTGATCCAGAAAATCCTTTATCCGCATGCTTGCAGCATCCATGGAGTCGCCCTCCATCTGGGCATACCACATTTTCAGCGAATCCATTGTCTGCAGCATACGGGATACTTCCGTCGATGCTCTCTTCTCACCACATGAAATAAGGGTAATGATGCTCGCCAGCGTAACGAGCACTTTCAACCAATTTCTTTTTGTTACAGGCCAAACAGTCATGATTCAATTTTTCGCGTTGCAAAGTTAGCTCATTTTTCCAAAAAACGAATACAAACCCGGATTTTTGTTGAGACGAGAGAGGCATTTTTGCCATAAAAAGGACTATTGTTAGTTAACAGGACAAAATCTATAGTTAAGACGACTTTTTATCCAAAATGTCCCCTATTTCGCACAATAAAAAGCTATACGAATATTTGGCAAATGAATTATAAATGTTTAAATTTGCAAATAGTAAAAGCACTTCTTAAAGTGTGAAAAGAACGTTTAATTACAATAACTATTAATAAAATAATAAGTATTATGTCACAAAACAAAACTGTTATCCAAGGTCTTGAACCAGCTGATGCACCCAACCAAAATACGGGTGCAGGTTCTAGTTTTTACACAAGAGGTGCGCGTGGCACAAGTCGGGGAACTGTTGTTTCCGGTATGACAGATCAAGTCGCTGGAACTCCCAACCAGGGTGCTCAGCCTGTCGCAGAGCCGCAACAGCCGAAGAAGCCTATTACTACTGGTAAGCCTGTTGTCGGTTTCCTTTATTCCATATCACGTACAGCAGCTGGCGAATATTGGCCTTTGCAAATTGGCCAGAATATAATTGGACAGGGGTCCAACTGCGATATTATGTTGCCAGAGGGTACTGTTTCGTCAGAACATGCTGTGCTCGTAGTAAGAAAGATGAAGAAACCGGAGAAAGTCATTGCTTCGCTGAGTGACGCCCGTTCCACCAATGGTACGATGCTTAATGGCGAAAGCCTCGGTTTCTCAGCTGTGGAATGCAAGAATGGCGATATCATCACTATCGGTGACAACTACGAGTTGCTATTGATTCTCATTGATGCTCCAACGTTAGGCCTGTCTGTTTCCGAGAACTTTATCGCTATCGAGACAGAAGACAATTTTTATGCCGGGCAGCCTGATACGGATCCTAATGCTACACGACCTGGAGATGGTTACCAGCCGTATGGCGGTCCGACACCTCCTCCGTTTGGCTTCAATCCCGGTGGAACAATAGGTCTTGACGGTTCAGGCACTGGTGGCGACAAGGGCGGAACCATTGGAATGTAGTAAAAAAGCTAACGGAATTAAAGAAGTAAAGTAGGTTCGGATGCAGACAGTTGTTCAACGTCCCAATGATCCCTACATATATTTATATGTCATGGGTGAGTGGTATTGCTACAATCCATCGGAAAAACCTTTGGGTTGCGGTGCCATGGGTGACGTGTATCGTGGCTATCGGTGCAGTAATGGTTCCATGATAGCCGTCAAGAAGGTCAAGGATGCGTACGCCAACAATAAGATGATTCGCGAGCGCGCGCGCCAAGAAGCCTCCTTGGCATTCCGTCACCCCAACCTTGTGGAGATGGTGGGCTATTGTGAGTATGCACCGGATACTGGACCTATTTACATCTTAAGTCATTTCGTCCAGGGTGAGGACATAGACAAGTACGCAAAGAGTTTCGAGAATTCTCCCTTGCGTGTGGAGAAGATATGCAGCGCGATTTGCTCGGTACTTGATGCTCTTGACTATGTCCATTCTCGTGGTGTCATTCATCGTGACATCAAACCGTCGAATATCATGATTGAGAATGACTCCAATGTCCGACTGATGGACTTGGGTATTGCACGTATGAATGGCGGCAACAAATTCTCGTCCTATGGATTTATCGGTACTCCAGAATATTCTGCCCCAGAGCAGATTCTACGTGAGCATAACGGTGCAAATGTTCAAATCAATGCAACGACTGACATCTATGAGCTTGGTATTACCTTCTACGAGTTGCTAGCCGGTTATAATCCTATGTCGTGTCAGGCGGAAGCAGAGACACTGACAAAGCAGATGAAAGCGCAGCTCCCCAAGAACGAGCGGATTCCGTCACGCTTGATGAAGGTCATCTGGAAGGCAACGGAGAAAGAACAGGGTAAGCGTTATCAGACGGCTTTAGCTTTTAAGGAAGCTATCCAAAATTCCCTCATTCCTGAACCGTCATTGATGGAACGTATTTCAGATTGGATAAGAAAAGTATTTCAATGGAATTAAATACACTACACAAAAACGACACCGATATATTTGTTGGCTTTGCCGAGTCCAGAATTGGAGGCCGGGCAGAAAACCAAGACTCATACGGTTATAAGGAAACTCCCTTGGGCTTCTTGCTTACCGTATGTGACGGAATGGGTGGCGGACCTGGTGGGAAAACAGCTTCAAGCATTGCCGTTGAGGAAATCATAACAGGCATTGACGAAGCAAACGACGACGAGGAAATATCCAATATCATCATCAAGGCCATACGTCGAGCCAATATGGCTGTGATAGAGGCAGCAAACGAGAATCCTAGTCTGGCGGGAATGGGCTCTACGGCCACAGTCTTGTTGCTTTCCGAGCAGTCTGCGTTTATTGCTCATGTCGGCGACAGCCGTATCTATCAGATTCGGGGCGGGCGGAAAATATTCCGCACCTACGACCATTCTATGGTGTTCGAACTGGTCAAGCAGAAGGTGATTACCGAAGAGCAGGCCCGACTGTCTGCCCAGTCGAATATCATTACGCGGGCCTTGGGTATGAAGCCTGACTTGGAAGTGGATATCGTTGAGCGTCCCTATGTAAAAGGCGACCGTTTCGTATTGTGCTCTGACGGAATTCATGGCAGTATGCCGGAGAAGGAACTGCTGAAGATGTTGGGTAACAGAAAGATTTCCCTCGGAGCATTGGTAGACGACATCTCCACTTGTGTTGACAATCTGGGTCGTACCAACGGCGGTCACCATGACAATATGACATTGGCAATTGTAGAAACAAAGAATAACTCAAAACTCAAAGAAAAGATGTCAAAACGTGCCATCACAATTATACTAGCCTTGGCTCTCCTTTGTATGGCAGGTGTGATTTTCTACATAGTTCGAGGATGTAATTAACGAAAACAATAAATAAAACTATAAAGATATGAAAGTATATTCTATTGGCAGGGAAATTGGCTGCGACATCACCATCAATGACAACAGTGATGTCATCAGTCGCAGACATGCTACGCTTAATGTGACATCTTCAGGGAAGATGACCATTGTGGACCTGAGCCATAACGGTACATACGTCAATGGTATCAGAATCGCACCGAACGTGCCGGTACCTGTAACCCGTAAGGACAATGTCTCTTTTGCCCATGTAGCCAGACTGGATTGGAACCTAATTCCCAATACGGGTGCCACCATTATTCGCTGGGTTGTTATCGGCGTGGTTGCACTCCTCTTGATTCTCGGCAGCATTTGGGCTTTCAGCGCTTTTGCCGGTAAAGAACCTGCTGGCGGCGGTGACCAGCCCGCTCCTGTTCCTGTGGCTGTTGATTCTACCGACGTGAATACTCAAAAGCAGGATTCTATCGACCAACACAAACGGGACTCAATTGCCAAACACAAGGAAGACTCTGTAAACAAGGCAAAACAGAAGAATGCTGTAAAGCCGGCACCGAAGAATGTGGAGCCGAAGAAGGCTGAACCTAAGAAGAACGAGCCCAAGAAGGAAGAACCTACGAAGACTCGTGTGCGTGGATAAGTAATTAAGTAATAACTAAAACAATAAGGACTATGAGACTTTTAAAAATTGGACGCGATGCAACATGTGACATCGTTTTGCATAGTGAAAAAGTTAGTTCGCTTCATGCGGAAATCACTTTGATGAACAGTGGTGACATCCTTTTGGAAGACAAGGGCAGTCACAATGGAACGTTTATTCAGAATCAGGCTATCAAGCCCGGCAAGCCTGTTAATGTTCGCCGAGGTGATGCCATTCGTTTTGCTGATGTCGAACTCCAGTGGAGTCAGATACCTATGCCAGAGGATAACTCTGCCTATAAGGCTATTTACGGTATTGGATCTCATTTCAACAATGACATCCAGATTTCCGGTGGTACTGTCAGTCGTTATCATGCTACCATTAAGGTGGGTAAGAATAACAAAGTGTATATTGTTGACCATAGTAAGAACGGTACTACTGTTGACGGCCAGAGGATTACACCCAACAGTCCTTACCGCATTAAGAAAAGCAGTGCTGTCGTATGTGGCGGTGTCCCTGTAAACCTGAAGGCAACACCCGTTCAGTGGCCCAGTGAGGGTTGGAAAACCGTCCTGCTGGCCGCAGCATCAGTACTCGTATTGGTAGGCATCGGATTTGGTATATACAAACTCCTTCCTGGTATGGGAGATAAGAAGTCCGACTCAGAACTGTACAGCCGCTATAATCATTCCGTTGTGATGCTGGTAGGTATCTATCATTATGAAGTACAGGTTGGAGACTGGACTCCTGAAAAATTTGTACAATACAATAATGTCTGTTTGCAAATAGAGAAAATTAATGGTCAAGAGTTGTATATACCTTCTCAAGTAATCATTGATGAAAAGACTGGAGAACTTAAACTGTCTATTGGAACAACTTCCAAAGAGCTAATTGATAAAACAGATAAAACTGGTATTTTTGGAGGAACGGGCTTCTTCATCTCTGAGGACGGAAAGTTGATTACCAACCTTCATATTGTGAAACCTTGGCTTGAAAATAAAATGACAGAAAGACTGCAAGATATATTTTCAAAAAATTTAGCAAAATACATTGAAGTAATGTCAAGCGTCAAACTGTCACAAAGTGGTGTCTCTGCAGGTCTTCTAAACCCCAGTGATTTGTCTGCCTACATCTCCAAGATTAGCGTGAAGGGTGTACTTGATTATGTCGCATTAATCCCTAATGGTGAGGTTTACGACCCAGATAATATTATGAAGTGTAGAGTGTTGTCTGCTGGCGAGGATCTGAACAAGGATGTTGCCCTTGTCCAAACCATCAGCAAGCGATTGCCAACCAGCGATTGTACAATTGTCAACGTTAAGGACAGTATTGATGTCAGTGATGAAGCTCTTAAGGTTGGTGAGCATATCTACACCCTTGGTTTCCCATTGTTGACATCGTTGCAGGACAAGCAGTCTGAAAATGGCATCCAGTTGCTTGCAAGAGGAGGCAGTATCACGCAGATACTTAATGAATACCGGTTTGGCTTTGACGCAGCATCCTTCGGCGGTGCCAGCGGTTCTCCTATTTTCAATGACAAAGGAATGTTGATAGGAATCTTGAATTCTGGCGTAAGTGCAACCCAAGGATTTAATTATGGTATAAAGGCCAAATATATTAAAGAGATGTTGGATTCGCCTCATGTAAAATAATAAAATAGGAAGCTATGAAAAAGATATTATCCATTATAGCGTTTGCACTAGGCTTTGCAGGCAGTGCTGAGGCTGTTATCGTGCAAAGGATCTATCTGAAGGACGGCTCTGTACTGAGTGGCTATATTCAGAAGCAGGAAAACAATGGCAATCTGACATTCCGTTCAGACAATGCTGAGATTTGCCTGAAGAGCAAGGATGCAGCTATCAGCAATGAGAAGAACTACAGCGTGAAGGACCTGAGCAAGGCTTGGATAGAATGGGCAGAGAAGAACGACGAGTTTGAGGGTGTCGGCGACAGCCGAACCCTTACGCTTGCCGACGTTACCTCGAAAACGAAGTCTGTGTCACGTGTGAAGATCCTGGAACGCGGCGAGGTGGTGAAATATCTGGAGATGGCTCCCAACACATATCGGATAGCGTGGAAGGATGTGGTGTCCATTAAAGGCGACCCTCGTTCGAAAACCGCCCTGTCCGGCATCAACCGTATCTATCAGTTGAAGTCGGGTATGGAGTTTGAAGGACAGTATGCCGAAGAGAACGACTCTGTGTTGACACTCTACATGAACAATCGTGTGCGCCAGTCATTCAAGATCAACGATGTGGTGAAGTACACCTTCCGGCCTATCAATCCCAATCAGGACATCTTTGCCCAGAGTCCGCTCCTTGATATCGTCAAAACAAAGAATGGTGCGGAGACCAAAGGTATCATCATCGAACAAAACTACACCAGCGACAAGGATACGGAGAACTACTTCCTTGTGCAGCAGCAGTCTGGAGCCATTCAGAGCATCAAGTTGTCCGAGATTGCCGAGACACGTAAGGAGGAGAATCCCAAATATGATCCGAAGTTTGACATCCTGTTGAAAGAAGGCGACGTCGTCATCAACCGCCAGGAAGTGGTACAGGTCAATATCAAAGAGCAGGATGACAACATCGTGCTTGACAGCCTAAGCAATAAGGTGGTTATCAGCAAGGATGCCAACAACAATACGAAGGTGACGGTGGAATACCGCAGTGTTAACGGTTCTAACATTGAGACCTATCAATTGGTAAGGGTTTCCCAGTACACCGACAAAAAGGGCAAAGAATCGTATTACTATTTCACCTATCGCGACTTGGTCAATGCAGCAGTACGTCCTGTCAGTCTGGAAACTAGCGTGAACCATACCACGAAAGCTGAATATATTGTAGGAGGTCAGGGCATATTTGCGTTGTACGACGTCAAGAACAAGAAAGCAATTCCGTTTACCATCAAGTAACGACTCATTTTCATAAGCAATGTCAGTCATAAGATTACAGGGAGAAACCGAAAAGCGGAAAGGGCTCTACTACCAGCTGGACTCTGGCGACGAACCTATCGGTGTTGGTGGTATGGGGCAAGTGTTCAAGGGCACATGTGTCAATGAACACACAGGAGCAACGCGCCCTGTAGCTATCAAATTCATGTTCGACGACTTGCCGCCTCATGCCATCGAACGTGCACGGCGCGAAGCATCCATCCAGTTGCGCAACGACAATCTGGTGGAGATGCTGGGCTTTATCGAAATTGCCGAACGTACTCAGTATGGTGATGTCAAGATGCATTACCATGTTGTCAGCGAACTGCTGACAGGTGTCTCCCTGTCCGACTTGATGGAAGGCAAGACCACCGACCGTGACGGTGTCGGCGTGCCGTTTGCAGAAAAGCTGTTAGCCGACTATCAAAACGACTCGGAACACTTTGCGCGGACCGTAGTCATGAACATCCTTTCCGGACTGATGGCGCTGCATGATGCTGGCTATATCCATCGTGACATCGACCCCTCGAACATCATGATAACCCAAGATGGGCATATCAAATTGATAGACTTCGGTATTGCCAAGCAGATGAATACGCTGACGACGAACGACAAGGGATTGACAGTGGCAGGAAAGTTTTTGGGAAAGCCAGAGTATGCCGCTCCCGAACTGGTGTTAGGCGACATCCGTCATCAGAACCAAACTACCGATATCTATGCGATGGGTATCCTACTCTATCAGTGTATCGTTGGTCACACTCCCTTTGAGGGACCACGTCACGAGATACTGGAGCAACAGCTGAAGACGAAACTGCCATTGTCGGCCGTTCATAACAAACAGCTTCGTAAGATTATTGCAAAAGCTTGCGAAAAGAAGCAGGACTTACGCTATCAGACTTCGGCACAGATGCGTGTGGACTTAGAGGCTATCACATGGACTGCAAAAAAGTCCGTATCTCCCAAAGGTCCATCCAAGCCTGTCGATAAACGGATAATCGGCATAGTCGCCGGTGCTGTTGCAGCACTCGCACTGATAGGCGTGGGAATACATTTCATGATGGCAAATCCACAGACGGAACCGGAAATAACAGCAGCTGTTCAACATGAACAAGTGGCTGTTCCTCAGGCAGAGCCCACAGTGGAACCTGAGGCTACGGCTACGCCCGAGCCCAAGGAAGAACCGAAGGAAGAACCCAAGGGTGAGCCAAAGCCAGAACCCAAAGCTGAGCCAAAGCCAGAACCCAAAGCTGAGCCAAAGTCAGAACCCAAGGTCGAGCCCAAAGCGCAACCTAAAGTAGAGCCCAAGGCAGAACCTAAGGCGGAACCTAAGCCAGAACCCAAGGCAGAGCCCAAGGTTACGAAGGGTAATCTGCGCTACGGTTCATGGAGCGGCAAGGTTAGTGGTGGCAAGCCCATTGGTATCGGGACGCTGACGTTCACTTCTTCTGCAACGATTCGTTGTAGCAATGGTGGTTCGATAAACGCTCAGGCAGGAGATAAGATTAACAATGCAGAGTTCGACGACGACGGACACCTGTATCAAGGAACTTGGATAAAAGCAGATGGAACGAAAAAGACTATTATGCCGTAAATTCGACATCAGACATGCTTTAGTAGTCTTTTGTCTATTGGCAATACCCCATGGTGTTGTCAGTAGAGAGTATCGTTGCCGGATGTTACAGACTGCTGCAACGAAACTGAATATGGAACAGCAGATTGATAATGCTTTTGCAGGAACAACCTCGACCGTCACTTTGCTTTCAGGACAGACAGTAGTAGTGAGAATAGGTACCGACGGGGTAGTTGAGCATATCGGCCTTCCGTTATTCAACGACTTTATGCGTCAGCAGAAACCGTCACCGGTTTACGACTGCATAGAATATGCCGCCCTTGACCGTAGCCTGATTCATTCGGAAAACGATCTGCTGTTACAGAAAATCCTGTTGTTCAATGGCACGTGGCAAACCGTATGCATCATCCAACCGACGGACGAATGCAGCATATCACTACGAGATAATAAGGCGTGGCAAGTGATTTGGCGACGTAATGGTTCCGAGGTTGTAAATATGGCAGTACCTGTTGACTACGAATTGCTTTCCCTTTCGAATCGACGTGAACTGGAACAGTATTTTGTTCGCAACATGGCAAGCCATCCTGACAACGTAAAGTCGGACTTTTTCTTGAGTTCTGCACCGCAACTGGCTAATGCCACCATACATCTTGAGATGCTGCTGAGCAACTACAGCCAACAAACGACGGACATCACCGTTCGCCAATGGGTGGCTTACTGTGAAAGTCAAGGATGTACATCCTACTATATAAATGATGACACGGAAGGCACCGTTGCCCGGGGATATCTGCACATGCGCAACGAAGCTATGGGCTATCATCACCTGATGGAATTCAGTTGTCCTGTGGAAGAGCTGAACAGCGCCCAGCCCAAACTTCGCGGCAAGGCTCATCTGTTTATCCCAAACATTGATGGTGAGGGAATGTACGGAAGTGAAGACAACATAAAGGCAAACAAAAAACTGATAAGATGAAATATTTAACAGTCATACTGACATTTCTTGCTTGTTTTGGTCTGAAGGCCACTGCACAGCAAAACGTAAGATTCACCATCGCCGACGGATTGAGTGATACACATCTGAAAAGTAATATTGAGAGCAACGTATCACAATTCCTGACTGAGATAACCAAAGCCGGGACAAATGGTGGTGAACTGCAACTTAGCGGAATAAGGATTACCGGTAATGCCGTACGTTCGTTGTCACTATTGTGGTACAACCTGCACTTTGTCTGCGAGGACAGCGAGATTGTAGAGCACTGCAACACCACCGTCAACGGATATCAGGTGCGTAACATCGCCATCAAGGTCATCCCAGTCATCGAGGACTATGATGGCGAACGGGAGCGCCAGCTGACCATCAGCCTGAGTCGGCAGGGCGAGATAACGGGTGCACGCATGGCTATGGCCAATCATGTGTACACCAATATCATCAAGCAAGGCGATGCAGTGGATATGGCCCGTCGCGAGGAAATTCTGAAGTTCGTAGAGGACTTCCGCAGTCATTACGACGAGAAAGACATTGAAGCCCTCGACCAAGTATTCAGCGACGATGCACTGATTATCACGGGCTCTGTGGTGATGAAGCGCGACAATCATGGCGACCAGCCGAAGATGCGTCCGGAGATTGTCTATCGTACGCAAAACAAGCAGCAGTACCTGTCGCGACTGAAACAAACCTTCAGAAGCAACAAGTATATCAAGGTAACCTTCAGCGACCCCGAAGTGGTGCGGTCGAAGAAAAATCCCAATTTCTTTGGTGTTACGCTTCACCAGCACTGGAAGTCGGACCGTTACGAGGATGACGGATACGTGTTCCTCTTGTGGGAGTTCCACGAAAATGACGAACCACCCATCATCCATGTGCGAACTTGGCAGCCGGACAAGATGGCTGGCATGCCCACACCCAAGGATAAGATCATCAATATCTTAGATTTTGAAATCCCTGCAAAGAAACGTTCATTCAGATAATTTTACACAACTAAAAACAATAAGTATTATGAAACGATTACAATTATTATCATGTTTGTTGCTGCTTGCTGTGACAGCTTTCTCACAGGAAATTGAAGTAACAAAGTTTGGTCAGGCAACACAGTTTATTGCTGCCGATGACCAGATTCGCGACTGGGACAACGAAATTTGTGCCCTTGTAAAAATCCAAGGCGCCAAGATTGACAGTGTATCGGGCGCTTTCGAAGTAAGGCGAAACGGTGCTGAAGTCTGGGCCTATATGACCAATGGCGACCGCAAGCTCACCATCTACAAGCAAGGCTACGAGCCCAAGGAAGTTGTCTTCAACGACTTTGGCATACAAGATGTAAAGAGCAACAGGGTCTATCTCATGAATATCTATGTCCTGGAACTGACCAAACAGCGTTTCTTCTTAGGTGTCCATGCTGGTGTGAACTTCACCACATCAGGACTGAAGGATGACTATGCAGGCAGTGCTGACTGGCGCGTAGGATACAATGTGGGCGTGACGGGTGCTTACATGTTTACGGACCTTATCGGAGCTCAGGTGGGAATATTCTTTGCCGACAAGGGCTATAAGTATTCCATTAATAATGCTTCTCAGACCATCGACAACGAGAAAGGCGACTTCCAGTTTATTGATATCCCCGTCCAGGCATTGTTCCATTTCGATTTGTCGGATGCCATAGGCCTGCAGTTGCTGGCTGGCCCATGTTTCAGCATTAATGTCGGAGGTAAGGCAAAATGCGATAATCCATATCTTGACGCAAAGTTCTCCGACCTCTACTCGTCGTTCCAGATGGGTGGTCAGGCGGGGGTGCGCCTCGTCATTGCCAAGCATTATGCCATCGGTGCTGAGTATCAGTTCGGCTTCAGTAACTACAAGTGCCAGGATATAGGCATTAATTTGGGATATATTTTCTAAAAACATAAAAAAACTATTACTATTATGAAGAAAAAAACAATTTTAAGCATGCTAACTGCACTATGTGCAGTGCTTTTCTTAGCAAATTGTGGTGGCGACTCTGGTAGCGACTCCGGTGGTAGTGGCGGAGGAGGTGGAGGCCCATACGTCAACGTCAGTTCAAGCCAGCAAAACATAACGCTGGAGGGAACAGAGACTGTCAATGTCGGTATCTCGTCGAATACCGACTGGACAGCGGTTTCGGAGGCTTCTTGGCTGAAGGTAGAGCCCAGTGGTGGCAGTCAGAACGGGACAATAAGAATTCACGCTGAGGAGAATAGCACCGGCTCTTCCCGAGAATCATATATCGTTGTTAAGCCAACCAGAGGCAATATTCCTGTGAATATTCATGTCACGCAAAAGGCTAAGAGCTCGAGTCAGCAGTCACTATCTGTATATCCTTCCAGTTTGAACTTTAGTGCTGCCAGCGGTAGTAATATATTTACCGTAAATACAACCAATGTTTCATCATGGGAGGCTAAGAGCAACCAGAGCTGGTGTACGGTGAGCACGAGTGGCAACACCGTGACTGTAAATGTGACAGAGAATACCAGCACTGACCAGCGCAATGCCACTATCACGGTATCTGGTGGTGAAGCAACTCCTGTAACCGTCTCAGTTACCCAGGAAGGCAAGAGCATAACCTATACTTTGTCTGTCAGTCCTGCGACGTTGGAGTTTACTTATATGAGCGGAACAAAGGATATCAGCATCACCAGTAACGACTCATGGACAGTATCGTCTAACCAGTCATGGTGCACGGTGTCACCAGCTTCAGGCAGTAAAGACGGCACAGTGAAGATTACCGTCAGTGCCAATGAAAGTACCAGCGCGCGCTCAGCAACAGTCACCATTACAGGTGCTAACAGCGGCTCGAAGACCATCTCCGTCACTCAAAGTGGTTATGAGGATAATGATATTGGCCGTGACGACTATGATGGAGATACGAATTTGAATAATAAATAATGACCAAAATACTGAGAACAATGAAGACTAAGAATATATTAAGCATATTTGGCCTTGCTTTTGTCATGTGCCTTGGACTGACGGCTTGTTCGCAAGACGAGAGTAAATCTTCCGACATTCAGCCAGTGAAAGTACAGAACGGCTTCTATGTCTATCCTGTACAGTTCGACTGCGCCGTTCCTGGCTTCGACGAAGACGGTGTTACGCGTGCGCTAACACATGACTGGCCAGAGAAATCGTCTATCATGGTCAGATTCTTGACAGACTCCAAAAACTACATAGGTTATCTGACATATGAAGACAAGTCATGGCGTCTGCTTGGTACGAATGACTTCCTGGCACTGGATGTTTCCGGAACGTGTGAACTCGTTTACTTAACTGACAACAACGGTGACAATTTTTACATGAACATGGAAACGCAATGTTTGGATGTTTATCATAACGGAACGCTCGTAAAGAATACATCCATCCCCTGGAATTTCAGTGAGATGACGATTACAGAAGAAGTTGCCATCTACTTTGGTGAAGGTACATATGTCCATTCTACTAAACCTATGTTTACTGTAAAGACAACACTAAAACCTCTAATGTGGCGCTTGCGCTTTGCTGGTGATAACGGCACAAGCATCACATTGCCAGCCACCGACAACGATATTATGTATTGCAATACTTTTAAATGGTCTGCAACAGATGGAGCTAGTGTAACAAGAGACAAAAAGGATGTCACTTTGACGGTAGCCAACGGCTATACTCCCTATGTCTATGGTTTCTTTACAAGTACATCGACCAATAAGATTACAATCAACAAAGGCAATGAGACTTACTCCCGTGAATTCAATGCCAGCAATCTGCCCTTAGGAAAGAGTGGTTACTTCACCATCCCTACAGCGTCGAACTATAGCACGTACGGTTGGAAGCGTGACACTGGTGGTGTACTCTTTGAGGAGCCATATTGCGGTTGGGCAACATCATTGTCTACTGTTCAGGCTGTTGTAGCCAGTATGGACTATTTGATGTTTGATTATGATAGTGTAAACGGCTACTTTGCATGTAATGGCAAGAATCAGGAATTCTTGACGTATTATTACTTTAATAAGGAAAGATTGGACCAAGTTGATGTTGATTTCTATGAATCAGTTGCTACAGTTTCTGATGTTCGGAATTATCTGTCTTCTACGTTGAATTATACGTACTTAGGTGATAGGACAGGTGATGACGGTACTAAGTATTATTATTACGATTTGCCTGATAAGGTGACGAGGGCCGCTGTATACAAATGGGCCAGTAGCTCAACAGGAACTTCTTACGTGTCTGTGACTTATTATGGTCTTACTGATGCTATCCTCTTTGGTGAACCTTACACTGGATGGGGCGCATCAATGTCTACCGTAAGGACTGCTGTAAATGCATTAGGATATGAAGCATATACCGCTATGACAGATAATGATGAACTTGCATATAAAGCTATGTATAATGAGGACTGGATTAATTATAAATTCGATTCGTCTCAATTGAAGTTGAATTATGTTACCGTTTATATCGATAAATCAAAATATAGTGTTAACGACTTAAGGAACTATCTCTCAAATATTCTAAAGTATACGTATGTTAAGCAGGAGAATGACTACCACTACTATCTGTTGCCAGATGGGAAATCTTGGGCTAAAGTATATATATCGGACGATTATAGATGGATTCATTTCCAAGCTCCATCTGCCAGTGCTCCGAGTATGGCTCCGAGCATGATAGAGGAACAGCAGATGAAGGATATTGCTAATCAGGCCGCCAAGATGCGAAAGCATGAAACAGTTCGCTCGACTCGGGATGCTGACAGCTTCGCTAAAGATGTTGAGAGAATCAATAAGCGTATTGCAAATCGGCTGAAGTAATCTGCCCTGTTGGGTAAGTAACAGATTAATCCTATACAATGAGGAAACCTATTTGTAATATGATAATTGCTGCAGTCTGCTGCATGGGGATACCCATGCAGTCGGCTGCGGCATCATTTTTGATACCCGAGTGGTATATGGTTGTGCAGAACGACCGTGCACAGCAGTATTTGCGGGAAGCACAACGGTATAATGAAGAGGCGGAAAAATATGAGCGCGAGGCGCAAAGGCTGACGGAGGAGGCAGAGAAATACACCCGTCAGGCCAATAAGTATGCCGAGGAGAAGGATTTTAGCCGGTCGCGAATGTATACCGATTGGGCCAATGATGCCATGTCGAAAGCCCGCCTTCGCCTCAGCTGGGCCAAGGACGCCCGCGACAAAGCCCGTCTCAGAATGAAATGGGCCGAGGACGCCATGAAGAAAAAATGACAGTGTAGTGAACCCCGAAAGTTAGACAAAAACTTCCGGGGTTCATTTCATCTAAGAGCGGTTACTTATACCAAGCACAGATATCGAACACATAATATTCATCATAATTCCTTATATATATAATACGAGTAATCATGAATTACACAAATTATTTGATACTTTTTCGGTTGTTTGTGGTGATTTTGTTCGGTCATTTATGATAATTTCATTCGGTTGTTTACGAAGAATCTGTTCGGTCATTTGTGATAATAGATAGACCGTAGTACGGGATTTTTGCTTTTGGGCAAGAAAAAATATTGTTCTGTTCGCTTTGGTTGAACAGAAAATGATTATCTTTGCAGCCGAACATAAAAATAAGGCTGTGCTATGGCGAATACGAAGGACTTTGCAATGCGTGAGATGATACTGGACCGGTGTTTCAGTACGGGGAAGGAGTATACGCGCGAGGAGCTGATGGCGATTGTGAATAAGGAGCTGGAGCAGCGGGATATGCTGCCCATCAGGTCGCGCAACACCTTCAGCCAGGACATCATCGAGATGAACGAGAAGCTGCGTAAGATCTACGGTGTTTACGGCATTGTGTTCGACGACCGCCACAAGAAGCGCTACTACCGCTACAGGGATGGCATCGACTCCATCTACAACCGCGAGCTAACGGCGGAGGAGATTGAGCGGCTGCATGAGGTGCGCAGCCTGTTGCAGGGCCTTCGCGGGATGATTGAGATGGACTGGCTGGACCAGATGACAGCGCGCTTCGACCAAAGGGCGATGGGCGCCAACCAGACGATAGCGAGCTTCGAGGACGGCACGGCTGGTGATGCGAAATTCTTCCTGTCGCTGTTTGATGCCATCGCCCGCAAGCAGACCATGGACATTGACTACCGGCGTTTCGGACTGGACCCCAAGCAGCGCACCATCTACCCTTACTATCTGAAGCAGTACCGTCGTCGCTGGTACCTTTTTGCCACGATTGTCGACCATGAGTTTATCACTTGTTTCTCGCTTGACCGCATCCTGTCGTGCACGAAGAACGATAGTGTTCCCTTCGTGGAGAGTGGGGTGGACTTCAATCATTATTTCGACGACATCGTGGGCGTTTCGCACCCCGACAACGGGCTGGTGGAGCATATCGTGCTGAAGGGCGACCGATGGGTTGAGTACTATCTGAGCACGCTGCCCATCCATCCGCTGCAGCAACTGGAGAGCCTGGGCGATGAAGGCTGCAGGGTGACGCTCGACGTGATGATCAACAACGAGCTGATTCAGGAACTAGCTTTCTATGGCGACCATCTCTGCGTTGAGTCGCCTGTGAGCCTGCGCGAAATGATGGTTGAGCGAGCCCGGAAACAGATAGACGCGCATAGCCAAATGGAGGATTTTGGCGATAATCTGGCCAACGAATAAAAAAAATCGCTTTTTTCTGAAAATTTTTCCATCTGTCCGCTTTGGTAGGACGGATGGCGCTTATCTTTGCACCGTCATTTGATTCATTTACTTTAAAATTTATAGATTATGGATGGAATTTTTTTTCTGTTTGTTGTGACGGTAGTAGTCGGCAGTTTGCTGGCAGGTTATGTGAACGAGGCTGAAAAGCTGAATGCGTAAAATAATGTATAACTTAAAAATCAAGGAAACTATGACTAAGAAAGAGTATGAAGAGATGGTTGCTCTGCTTGAGCAGTCGGGATTGAACGTAAAGTTGTGTGACACTCCTGTGCCTTACTTTTCCGGCGGTGTGCCTGCGGGTTATCCTGAGGCTCCGGAAGACTACGACGGGGAGTATGTGATGGTGCCGAAGGATTTCCTGAAGCTGTGTGATTTCATTGTTAGGGTGCGTGGCTTTTCGATGAAGGATGCGGAGATAGCCGACGGTGATGACGTGATGGTGAAGCACTGCGACCATTATGACGATGGCGATGTCGTGGTGGCACTGCTGGACGGGGACTCGACGCTGAAAGCCTACTTTTGCGACGAGAACAACGAGGAATGGCTGATACCGGACAACGATGACTTCCCGCCTATCCGCGTGGCGGACTATACGTCGGCCTATATTCTGGGCAGGGTGACAGGTGTGAAAAAGGGTGCTCCCCGCACGAAGTTCTCGACCATGCGTCGACGACTGCAGGAGGTCAAGGAAAAGAAGCAGCGGGTGGTGACCGACCAGATGGTGAGCGACGCAGTGACACAGGTGCTGAAAGACGTCAAGAACGGTCGTATGTGGTTTGCCGTCTATAGGGTGTTGGTCGATGTGGGCTATCTGAAAGCAGGCGACTACGAGGGGCTGAAAACGAAGATGGACGCGCTGTTTCCGGGCAACGACTTCGCCATCAATCCTCGAGACATCAGCCGCATGGACACCCTGTCGTTCAGCAAGAGTGTCTCGCTGTGGAACTCGGAGAATGCTCCCGTGATAGGCAAGCGTTTCAGGGACTACCTAAGATTAGCCACCGACCTGACATCACTGCTGAACAATTAAGGCTCAAAGACGCGAAAAACTTTCCAAAACTTTCGCAAAACTTTCACAAACTCGCGAAAAGGGCCAAAACTTTCGCAAAAACTTTCCAAAACTTTCGCACGATGAAGATTTCCTTTCATCGTGCTTTTTTTATGTCTAATTTCGCAAGCGGATTGCAACGCCACACTCTGAGCCCGGGTCAGAGAAAAGCTGGCCAGCGATTTCGAAAAGGTAAAAAAGTAAAAAGGTAAAACGGTAAAAAAGTTATGAAGAAAAAAACAAGGAAAAAGAATGAGATTGCCTGTAAACTTTCAGGGTGGGCGATGGAGCTTGCAAACTTCCTGAGGTACAAGGAGGGTTGGACGCCAAAGCAGGCGGCAAATCAGGCTTGGCTTTGCCTGCATGCGTTGGAGGCGCTGGGCAAGGGCGTGGTGATGCTGGACTTCAACAAGCTGGACGGCTCGCGTCGCATTGCTCGCGGCACGGTGTGCAAGGGTATTGACCCGCTCTTTGATCTGTATGAGTACAAAGGGAAGAAGGACGAAATCAGCTATCGCTACAACTGGTCGTTCACCTTCTGGGATTTGGATGAGAAGGGCTTCCGCTCGTTCAATGCTGCGCGACTGAATGACTATCTGGTCACGCAGAAAGCACAGAAAGATTAATAATGTCCCGCGAATGATTATGGTTGTCCCGCGGAAAGAGCAGATAGGGCAGATAAATATTTAACATAGCTATTTCAGCCATTTCAGCCATTTCAGCGGGACTAAAAAACAACTAATAAAGGAAATGATGACTGACCCGGAATATTGCGAGATTGACGTGACGGCGCGGGCGACGCTGGAAAAGCGGACGGTGGTCATCGGCTCGGGAATGCACCCCTGCGTGGAGGGCGAGACGGAGCCCGACGGCACGAGGTCGTACGTCACCATCAGCGAACCGAACGACGACGTTCGCGACTTGTACAGGAATCAGGAAATGAGCCCTGCTGAAATCTTCCACAACTGTGAGAAGGTGGTGAAGGAGCTGAAAAAGCTCATACTCTCGCGGAAGATTGAAGGCTGCACAAGCCTTACTTTCGCCCGCGTCGACCTGACACGGCTGCACGACAGCCTGGCAGGTTGGGATGAAACGGAATTTGAAGTTTATGAATGTTGATTTTAGTAAACGCGAATTACCATATAATGAACCACGAATTTACCACGAATTATTAATGATAATTAATGGCCAATTAATGGTAATTACATGTTAAACGTAAAAAAGTAAAGAATTATGTTTGTAAGTAATAAATATGACTTGGGCGATGAAGTATATTTCATCAACGATGAGAACACGCCCTGTAAGTCTCAAGTACTGTCTGTCAATATATATGTGGATGCTGATGGGACTGAGATTGAATACGAAGTGAAAGGCGATAATGATGCAGTTGAGTCTTACGATGAAGATGAACTGTATTCCAACGAGTATGACATGAAGGACGAGTGGATGAAGGACTTAATCGAGTTTGTGTAGTATGGCAAGTGGATATTACCCTGCGGGTGCAGAGCATGATCCTAATGCACCCTACAATCAGTGCGACCCGCCCGAAGTGGAGGTGGAGCTGACGATGACTGAGACGCTGACAAAGACCGTCCCGCACTACACCAACAAGGTTTGGTGCGTGTACGACGAGGAAGGCTACGGCAGCTGGGAAAGTGACGGCTTCGACCCCAACGAGGAGTGGACGCAGAACTACTGGACGCTGGAGCAGACGCTGCAGCTGGCTCTCGATGAGATTACGGCTGTGCGCGCTGAGGCTGAACGCCAGCAGCGGCAGTTGGAGGAACACTACGGCGTGCGTCACAACACGATACCGGGCTATTTTCATCCGACGGAGTTTGAAGTCAAAAGGCGGCAACATTTGAGCGACGCGATGGACCGCGTACGCCATCTGAAAGCCCTCGAAGATGCTCTGAAGGACTGGGAGTATGAAGACAGGGAGGTAGAATTTAATGTTTAAAACGAAAGATGACTAGATCAAATTTATCAGATAGCGAGCTGGCCGCACTGGCGGCTCGCATCCAACAGAACTATAATTACGACGACCACAGCGGAAAGCTCGTGAATAAGCGGACGGGCAAGGTGGTGAGAGGCAGAAAGGGCGCACAAAGAAATGGTGAATACCGTTATTTGAATATGCACTTTAGTGCCTCTGGCAAAGATTGTCAATTCCAAATGCACAAAATAGTCTGGGCTTGGCACCACGGGCGGTTTCCGACGCTGCAGATAGATCACATCAACGGCAACGGCTTCGACAACCACATCGGGAACCTGCGCGAAGTGACGCAGTCGGAGAACAACATGAATAGGCTTTACCGTTGGAAGCCGAACGCCGACACTGGATTGCCGGGGGTGTATAAAAACGGAAGTGGCTATCAGATATTCGTCGCGCAGCACCGCTATTACTTCCGCGACCGGTTTGAGGCGTTCTATCATCTGACACTGCTAGGGCGCAGGTTTAAAAGTGTGGAATGAGAAATGTGGAATGAGGAATGATTGCTTCGCAATGTTTTAATGTGGAATTATCAATTTTTCATTGAACAATCGCCGAAGGCGACCATTCAACATTCAACACTCAACATTAATAATTTTATTAACAATTTTCGACCAAACGAATTTACAATTATGCAGATTTCAGAATTAGCATTACAGAAGATCAAGGATTTTGAGGGCTGCCGCCTGACGGCTTATCAGGACGCAGCAGGAGTATGGACCATCGGCTACGGCCACACGAAGGACGTCAAGCCGGGCGACAAGATTTCGCAGTACTGGGCGGACGACTGCCTGCAGAAGGATATCGAGCAGGTGGAGGCGCAGTTAGACGAGCTGGGATTGCCGCTGAGCCAGCCACAGCTGGACGCGCTGGTGTCGTTCGTGTTCAACGTGGGCATCGGTAAGTTCAAGGAGTCGACGCTGCTAAAATACATCCGTGCCGGACGTTCAGAGAACGACATCAAGTGGCAGTGGCGCAGGTGGATTTATGCAGGCAATCCCGCCCGTACAATGCCCGGACTCATCAAGCGCCGCGAATGGGAGAGTATCCGCTTCTTTAGCGTTTGTTAGGATTAGTAGACACCGTACTAAATTTAGTACGAATTAGTAAGAATTAGTATGGAATTAGTACGATTTAGTATGGTGTTTACTAAATTTTAGTAAAAGTTGAATAATAAGAACTATAAAAAAATGACAAATTATGGAAGAAAAAAAGAATACTTTGCCGAGTGTTGACGAGGCAAAATTACGTATCAAGTTGTACAGCGATTTGTGCACTGACTTGAAGGGCTTGAAGCGTGATGACGTTCGCAAGATTCTGAACGAGCTCGACAGCTACGTGAAGAAAATGAATTGCCTAAGCAGAATGGACTTAACGCTCTACCTGCGCTATGTGATGACCACCCAGTCTGTCTATCACTATCTCTACAAGACAAAGCAGTTGGAACACGAAGGAGGTTTCACTGCCGAAACGTTAAAGGCTATCGAGGACGTGTTTATTACAATTTACAAGGACTATGGCGCAGATTGAGTTGATAGAAGGAATGATTGCCAATAAGCTGGAGCTTAGCGGCATGAAGAATGAAGGTGTGGAAGGGCAGTGCAGGTCATTGCTCTACCACCTGTACACGGCAGTGGAATTGTACCGTCTGATGGTGCCAGCCGAGAAGCAGATTGCGAAGGAATGGCACAATGTTTTCGCCAAGGATTTCCGTGTGAATTTGTTCTTAAAAGAGCTAAAAAGCAAAAAGAACAAAGAAAAGACAGCCCCTGCACCCCATAGAAAAGAAAAAAACAAAAAAGAAAAAGTGCAGAAAACGCGACATTCAGACGCGCACGCGAAGCAGGATTTGGAAGAAAGGAAAAAGGCATTCTGGAACGAACTGCTGAAGTACGAAAATAAGTACGGCCGTCAGATGCTTCTGAAGTTCTACTACTACTGGGCAGAGGAGTTAGAAAATCTGAACATGATGAAGTGGGAAGCCGAGAAGGCTAGAAGGTCTTTCGACATCAAATGTCGGTTGGGCATTTGGTCGAAGCGAAGCTACGAAACCGACGACAAGGCTGCCGATATTCATTTGGAGCGTGTAAAGGGCAAAAAGACCGCGAAAGCGGCCGTAAACACCTCTGAACAGAAGGCCATTGCTGCCGAGCGCGAGGCCGCCGACGCCCAGCGCGAAGAGGCCACTGCCAAGGCCAAGGCCGACAGCATCACAATGGAAGAATACCTCAAAAACAACCCCGATTCGATTCTACGAACACTAAAAAAGAATGACTGATGAAACATTTACAATCCGCGCCTACGGCAAGAGCGAACTCGCCATGATGTACTTCCCAGACCTGTCGAAGGAAACGGCGATGAAGAAGCTCAGATTCTGGCTCAGCGTCAACCCGCAGTTGCGACACTTGATTTCCAAGAATTTTCGCAATTTTACACCAAAGCAGGTACGTTTAATCATTGAGGAGATAGGCGAACCATTTGACACTGAGTGAGTTGCAGAGAAAGAAAGACGTTTCGGGACGTTTCGGGATACTTCGGGACGTTTCGAGACGTTTCGCTACACTTCAAGACACTTCGAGAAGCTTCGGGATAACCCCAAAACGAGATTGCATACCTTTGCAGCGTCATCCGATTTACTGCGTGCCGGGCAGCGTGGCGTTCTGCCACCGAATCGATGGCCACGATTCAAGCAATGTCGCCCCGACATTGGCGGGCAGAGTGGCAGACACTGGCGGACACAGTGAGGGTAGGTGACAAGAGTTCATAATTAATTTTTTTCGACCAAGTTTTTTTAAGTTATGAGTCTAGTAAATGCACCCGTTCTGGGTATCAATCTGAAGCAAAACAAGAACACCAGCTCAGCTGGGTATGGTAAGTATTATCCCGAGGTCGCCCGTCAGAAGACGCTGACCACCCGCGGTTTCGCAGAGCACATGATCTCTCACGGCAGTAAGTATCAGCTGGAGGATATCGTAGCCATCCTGCGCATGTTCTCTACCTGTCTGCCCGAACTGCTGGCAATGGGTATCGGTGTGAAGTTCGACGGACTGGGCATCTTCCTGCCCTACGCCGAGAGTAAGAAGGGTATCATGAAGTCCGAGATGGCTGGCATCACTCCGCAGGAGATCGTCAAGGCCATCCACATCCGCTTCCAGCCCGACTCCACCAAACTCGACAACCTGGCAGGTCCTGCCTTCGCAGACCGCTGCTCGATGGAGATGCGTAACGTCATCATCGTCGACCGTCTGAAGGATCCAACGACCGGAAAGGTCACGGAAGTGCTGCGCACCGAGGTGCCTATCAACACCTTCCTGTCCGAGAACTACAACGGTGGTACTTCGAACACAAACGCTAACCAAAACGCTGGTGGCGGTAGCAATCAGGGAGGCGGTTCGAACAGCGGTTCGCAGAGCGGTAGCGGTTCGCAGTCTTCATCCGTAGCTTCGCCCACCATTAGTGGTGACGCCTCGTTTGCCGAGTCTACTCAGGTGAGCATGAGCGGTCCTGACGGCGCAGAGATCCACTACACCACCGACGGCAGCACGCCTACGGCTGAGAGCACTCTGTACAGTGAGGCATTCACTCTGACGGAAAACACTACCGTGAAGGCGATCGCCATCAAGGACGGTGAATCGAGTGAGGTTGCAACCAAGTACTTCTACAAGAGCGGTAACCCCGGTGGAGGTATGGACCAAAATTGATGTAAGATGGCTGAGGGCTGATGTCTGACGGCTGAGGCCCCAGCCTCTTCCAAGTTAAGAGTTAAGAGATAACAGATAAGAATTAAGTGCTATGAGTGAAACGGTAAAAACAATTTTCAAATGGTTGGGTTACCTGTTCTTGGCCATTGCTGGCGGAGCCGCAGGCGGCGCAGGCACCACAATGTTATAAGCTATGAATGCCACAAAGAAAATCCAATACGCGTGCGCAGTTTGTCTGATACTTTCCAGCATCTGCCTTGTGGCCTACCAGGTCATAGAGATTGACGACGTGGCAAACGGCTTGTTGTTCTACGTAGGACAAGCGTTCCTACTTGCAGGTTCGATATTCGGCCTCGACTATTACGTTGATAAACTCAGAAGCCCGCAATAACACTTGCGGGCTTACTGATGCCAGCGTTTTCAGTGAGGGGTGTTCGCAAAAAATGCAAAGATACACATTATTTTTTAATTTCCGCACAAAAGGGCAAAAAAGTTGGCTGAAAAAGAAACTCTTTACACCTGCCGCAAAATGAGGAAACAGATTTCCTAATAAAACACAAAAGAATCCCTGTACTCACATGAGTATGGGGATTTTTTCGTACCTTTGCCGTTGGTTATGGATTTGTATATGAAAAAGATATTTTTGTTGGCAGTTGCCGCTTTAATGACATTCACAAGCGTTGAGGCGCAGCGCAGAGGCTGTATTCATCGTAGCGCCACGACGCGGGCAAGTAGTTCGTACATGCTGCCTGAGCCATACGAATTCGACGCGCAGAAGACGTACCGCGTGCCCGTGGTGCTGTTCTCGTTCAGCGACCTGGACTTCTCGATGGACAATCCCGCGGCGTACTACGACCGCCTCTTCAACGAGAAAGGGTTCAATGAGGGTATGGGACAGGGCTGCGTGGCCGACTACTTCCGCGACCAGTCGGCAGGCCGCCTGAACTTGGCGTTCGACATCTACGGCCCCGTGAAGATTGACATAGGAGCGCGTAGCCACGTCTATTACAACGATGGCTGGGAGGATATGGGTAAAGCCCTCGAACTGTTGCCGGCAACCACCGATGCCGACTTCAGCGTCTACGACTGGAACGGCGATGGTAAAGCCAACGAGGTGGTATTCGTTGCCGCTGGCCTGATTGGCAACACGATGAATGGGACTTATTATCTGGGGCCGGGCTCCTACTTCCAGATTCCGAACACGAAATTGCCCGGCGGCGTTGACTACTTCTACTACAGTCTCGTCTGCGAGCGCATACATGGCGACTTTCTCAGCGGCATAGGGACCATCGTCCACGAGTTCAGCCACAGCCTCGGACTGCCCGACCTCTACCCCTTCGGCTCCGGCACCGCCTTCTCTACCGTCGATGAGTGGGACCTGATGGATGGCGGCAACTTTACTAATTATGGTTGGTGCCCGCCCAACTTCAGCGCCATGGAGCGGATGTACTTAGGCTGGGCGATGCCCGAGGAACTGACGGAACCCGCCAGCATTGAGGGCATGAAACCCCTGAGCGAAGGCGGCAAGACCTATCTGGTGCGCAGCACTGGCAACAGCGACGAGTATTATCTCTTGGAGAACCGCCGTCAGACGGGCTGGGACTACGGTTGTCCCGGCAACGGGCTGCTCATCTTACACGTTGATTTCGATAGGACTGCGTGGCGGGAGAATCATGTGAACACCGACGTAAAAGACCGCTACAGCCTGTTCCATGCCTCGGGCAAGGACTTCCGCGCCTGGTGCCCGCAGAACAATGGCATGGACCTTACCCGTTGGACTGAGGACAACTGGCTGCGCAGCAGCTATCTCAGCACCTCGGCCTATCCCTACACCGACCCTGAGACGTTAGCTGTGAACAACAGCCTAACGGACGAGTCGTCGCCCGCTGCCACGCTCTTCACCGCCGCTGCCGACGGTCGCGAGTTCATGGGCAAGCCCATCACCAACATCCAGCTGGCAGCCGACGGCACCATCTCCTTCGACTTTATGAAGGGAACCGCCACGTCCGTACACTCCTGGCAAGAGCGGGGTCACAATGCCGCCGCTCCTATCTACGATTTGCAAGGGCGTCGCCTGTCGGCACCGGCCAAAGGCATCTACCTACAAGGGGGAAGATTAATCATTGACCGTTGAACATTGAACGTTGAACATTGAACATTGAACTTTTGGAGCAGCGAGAGCCATCAAGCTTGCTTGTTTGGCCGAGTCGTGACAAAAGTCATGGAACGAAGTGACATAACATTGAACGTTGACAATTATGAAGAAGCGTTTTATTGAGATTGCGGTGAAGGTGATAGTAGCAGCCATCACGGCGGCCGCCACGGCGCTGGGAACAACCTCATGTATGGGATTCGGACCGATTATCTTTTAGTTAAGAGTTAAGATATAAGAGATAATAGTTAAAAAAGTGGGCTGATGTTTGGTCAGCTCACTTTTATTGTTTAATAATTCTTAAAAGGAATGTGATTACAACTTTACCGAATACTTCAGTTTCACCTTTCCTTCACCATCCATCTGTATGGTCTCTACGTTATCGGCTGAGATTTTTTGTGGTTGTTCAGCCAACCACGCATCTTGGTTCCAATCTGTAATACACCTTATCACTCTTGCCTGTATGTTGTAAGTGCCTTCACCCGTGTAGGTAATGTCGTATTCCTTGCTTTCCGGACTCTTGCGTGTGATGGTAAACGAGCATTCTATCTTGTGTTCTATGATACCATCTAACGGTCTGAATACTTCCCAAACATTAAAGTCCGTATTGCAGAATTTAACAATCTCACCAATGGTCTGCTCTTTGAAATTATATTTGGTATTAATGGTGAACTTGCCGGAACCTTCGTTACCGTTATTCTCGAACTCACCCACGATGTCGTCGCCAATCTTGATGTGTCCCGATGCATCCACCGTGATGAAGTCGTGGGTATTGAAGAACTTCTCGATCTCCGTCTGGAAACGGGCCCTCTTGTTACCGGAGTTGTCCAGATAGATTCGGGTAATGGGGTATATAGTACCTTGTTCATGTGCTTCTTTATAATCCGGATAGAGATATTCGATACAATTGGGATCATACTCCAGTTCAAGTCCCTCAAGGTCAGGATTCTCTAAGTCAACACCACCTGAGACAAGGTCGATGTCAATAATCTGCTTACCTTTCCTGTTGGCGATCTTAAACGGATAGTCGGCAACTTTCTTTCCTTTAGGATCAATGAGCGTGAGACGTGTATCTATATCGTTCACAATGAGCGAATACTCGGTCAACCAGCCGATACCGGCACGTCCTTTCTCGTTCAGTGTCTTCTCCCACTTTTCCGTATCGCTTAACGATGCGGGAATCTCACTGAAGCGGATGGTCCATCCTTCATACTTCGATTTCTCGCCTTCTTTCCACGAAGAGTCCGTGATGCGCAGACCGATCTCCGTATTCACAACGTCAGCCACTCTTTTCAGAGCCTTTGAGTAACGGTTCTGTGCCTCAACCTTCAGGTGATTCCTGATGGCCGTGAACACACTGACAAGATAGCCATTCATCAGTTCGGCAAAATACTCATCGCAGATCTGTTCACGCAGCGCTTCTGTTTCCCACATCCACGTACTGAGGCCCTGTGCCTTGGCATAGTCTATGCAGTACACTCTGTTCTCGTCAGTCCAGAACTTATTGCAATACAATCTTACCTGTGCCTCAATATAGTCATTGAGTTGTTTGGCATTCATCTTACCCTCGGCAAACACCGGATAGAAGAAATTATACCAATCCGTCGGGGTACGATAGTTCTTGCTACCCGTTAAATTGTCACCTTTCTTACTATAGTAGACACGGTAGGCTTCGCGGTAGAGGTCGACTTTTCGCTGTTGTACCATTTCGCCGAACTTGTTAAGCGCGATGCCGATGACAGCCGCACCAGCCATTGATACCGACATAATCGGTGTACCTATAGCAGAGGCCATCTGCCCGGATGTATAGTTCAGGATAGCGTTGAGCGAACCGGCTGCCACGCCGACGTTATCACCCTTCAGGTCGGCCCTCGCCACGTCAAGGATATTCATGGCAGTACCGAGATAGCCCATTCCCCCAACAATCTCTTCTACTTGCTCGGAGAATGGCTTGTACTTCAAGACGGCTTCCCCTATGCCATTCGCTGCATTGAAAATGACGTCAAGGCCCACACTCTGCCAGAAAGCCATCTCACCCTTATACTGCCACGCCATCTCCCATTCGGGGTCGGGTGACGATATGATATCAAATAGCTTCTTGGTGGCCTCATTGAAAAGATACAGCTCTGGTATCTTGTCAAAGAGATTCAGTTTGGCATTCATGCTATACTGGTCAGCCACTTCGAAGATGCAGTATGGAGAAAGGTGGTCGGTCGAGATAACAACAGATCCTGACAACTGGTCGCGCTCAAAATACACCGGTTCCCATTCTCCTGTTTCCGCGTTGAAATAAGCGGCACACACATTTCCTTTCATATCAGCAGGCACAGGGATGGTAATGTCTGCCGTGCCACACAGTTCGTGGACACCGTTGGAAAGGCTCAAGTCGACGACTAAGCCTTTTGTCACACCCTCCGTGACATTCGGTTTCAGCACGGAGTTACGGACACATAGTTGTACGTCATCGTCGATGACCGTCTGGTCGAACCGTACCTGACACTTCTGTGCCTCCACAGTAAGATGATTCTCGTCAAGGTTGAACACCTCTGCATTCTCAAACAGGAAACCTGACTTCCATGCAATACTGTCGATGGCGGCTATTGATGTCGTCACGTCTTCCTTGCCATGACGCTTGATGATATAGTTCTTACCATCGTCGCTCACTTCCATGCTCTCAATCTCGCTCACGGGAATGTTGATGCGCTGCTGTGTCTCAGCGTCAGTGGTGCTCAGCACCATATTATATTGCAAGCCCTGCGGAGCCATCGGAACATATTCTTCTTCATCGAATATCCGATTAAACCGTCGCCATCCGGGAGCGTTACGGTAAAGCATTTCAGTTCCTTGGGGGACGTATAATGAAGGATCATTCTCGAAGATTTTATCGTTGAAGGTGTCATCGCTGATTTCTGGTGGGACAACAGCAAGACAGGTCAGTGATTTCAAAGAGGTCATATCCTTAAAGGCTCCATCCATCTCTACGATGTGGCCAGGGATCGTGATGTTTGTACGGACACTCCTGGGTTCCAGTCTGACAACTGTTTCAGGCATATCTTGGAGGAATCTTCGTCTGTTGACTGTCATTAGCACAGTTGTACCGGAATTGTTGCAAAGGTATTCCTGAATCGATGGGGAACATAGGAAGTAAGGATTGTTCTCTACTTTGAAGAACGATAATGGCGAGCCCCAGAAGGCATCAGGCTCTATCGACCTGAGTAATGGCGGAACCACAAATTCCTCTTCGGGGAATGTGCAACTGGCAAAGGCCTTTGAACCGACTTCTTCCAGAAGTGCGAAATTGGGAACACTCCTAAAGTTACATCCTGCAAAAGCCTGCTTGCCAAGTTTGGTGATATGGCCCAGCCACTCACCGCAATCAGGACTACCGGCCGATTGAGCAAAGGCATAATCGTCGACCTCGAAGGCGGGGCTTTTACAGATAACCGTTGAAATCGGACAGAGATAGAAAGCCTTTTTGCCTATCTTCTTGATGGAAGCACCGATGGTGAGTTTGGTAATATTAGTCACCTGGAAGGCTTCTTCGGGCACCTCTATCATCTTGTCGCCTATTACCAATTCGTCGATGTTGCTATAGATAAAGGCAAAATGGTCTATGACTTCGATGTTCTCGCCAAGTATTATCTTACTGAAACGTCCTTTATTATAGAAAGCACGCTGGTAGATACGGGTTACCTTATAGGTAGAACCGTTGGACTCAATGGTCGCAGGAATTTCAATTTCGCCATTCTCTTCTCCCATTCCACCACCTAAGTAGTCTAATATTGCAGCAGTACCATTCTTATACAGTACATATTTCATATTGCCCTTTTCTATGATCTCTGTTTCGCCAGGATGGATGCCGACAACGACAGAGGGAAGCACACTGTAAATGAGTGCTGACTTGTAAAAGCCATCACAAAGACCTCCCCATCCATAGTTGAAATGGAAATAGTCGTTAGAGGTATATCCGTCAACCACAAGTTCATGTCCGTTACCATCGCCATAATCCGGCCTTGCACTATATAGCAAGGGACGGCTTTGGTTGAGTTCGGCTTTCATCACTTCCGGAAGATTATCTGAATAGGCCTTGAAATCAGCATCGTACTTGAAGTTGGTGAACAGCGGCATGAAATCCGTTGACGTACCGCTGGCCTCGGGGGTATAAACTGTACCAAGAGCCTTACCAACATCGGCCATCAGTTGTGCAATGGCAAGAGCCTGCTCCGAATTATACGGAGTCGTCTCGTAGTTGTCGAGCATGTTATCCCAGTCATAGGTATGTCCGGAGAAATCCTCACCAAAAACTTCCTCGCGCGTCACATCCGGCCATTTCCAATATTTCATGATTTGTGCAACAGCAGTCGGCACACAACCTGTGGGACAATCTTTGGGACACAGGTTATTATAGGGGCCCCATTGACTCCATTGGGTAGTGAGCAATGGTGGGACAATGACCGTTCCCATATAACTTGGCACCACTTCGGCTGCCCTTCTTATTGACAACTTCGGATTTTGCCTCAACGAATCGATACTCTCCGAATAACTGTTCAGCAAGTCCTTCAACTGGATAGGACAATTATTGAAGGCAAAAGAGCCGTGGTCGCAATAACCAAGCACCTCTTCCATCGTGCCGCTCTCACCCGAGACAACCACGAAACCTTCGTCATTGCCGAGGTTTACGATATACACATTGTCCTTGTCGGCCACGTTCGACTTCACAGCATACGCCAACTGCGGCATAATGTTTTTCATCGGAGCCCTTCTGGTTCGGATTTTCTGAGCAAAACTGCTTTTGGCAAACTGGCTGGCAATCTGCAGTGCCTGCTCTACACTGACGTCGTCAGCAAACAGACTGTTCGTTGCCACCAGGGCAACTATCAGGAGGGATAATATCTTTTTCATTACTTCTTGATTTTAAATGAGAAACGGGTGGTCTTCACAATATAAACATCCTTCTTCAAATCTTGCATGGGGATGCTGGCACAACCAACATCGTCTAAGCGATATTGGCCGATCATCACACCTTTCAGATTGAAGACACTGACAAATGAGTTAGGTTCGCCTCCAGAAACCACTAAGACACCACCCTGAAAACTGAACTGAGTGTCAACCTTCACCTCCTTCACATCCGTGAGGTCGGCAGAACCGAAGTCAATCTTTTGCAATAAATAGAGTGGATATTGCACTGTCGTTTGGGTAGTCGTCAACACCAGATTGTTGTCGGCATAGGTTATTACAGGCTTTTCAGAAAAAGCAAACTGAGCCACCTTCCCGTCTTTCTGATAGATGGAAATGGCATTTTGCGCATTTGCTATTGTGCAGAATGCTAACAGCAGGAAAATGCAGAGTCTTCTCATATTGGTCACCGTTTTAGAGTTTTTACATTATAATTTTGCGACAAAGATAGTACTTTTTATTGAGACTTCCAAATTCTAATCAATAAATTTGCAACTGCATGCCGCAAAGATAGTGCAAAATTTCGATTTAGCAAAGGGAATGAGAATAGACTTTCATTCCTGAGCGTGAGAAAGTTGATTAAATTGAGCGAAATACAAATAAAAACGAGTTTCCCTTTGGTATTTTGCTCGCTTATTTGTATCTTTGCAACGATGTTTGAAAAGTAGATAGATGAATACACTGATTCCGTTTGCGGCAGCGTTATTGCCGGCCATGGTGCTGCTTTTTTACATTTGGAAGAAAGACAAGCAAAAGGAGCCAACCTCGTGGTTGGTAAAGGCTGTGCTGTGGGGCGCAGCGATATGTATTCCCGTGGCCATTGTGGAGATGGGCATCTCAACGGCATTGTTTGGCGCTGGTGGCAAGCCGACCAGTTTCTTGGGCACAACGGTAATGGCTTTCTTCGTAGCCGCATTACCCGAAGAGGCATTTAAGTTGCTGGTGCTCTGGAAGGTGTTGCGAAAGAACCCTTATTTCGACGAGCATTTCGATGGCATCGTTTATGCCGTATGTGTCGGGTTGGGGTTTGCAGCATTTGAAAACATTGGATATGTTTTGGGCGAAGAAGAGAACTGGGCGGCAGTTGCCATTGCCCGTTCGTTGTTGGCCGTTCCCGGGCACTATGCCTTCGCCGTATTGATGGGTTATTATTATTCAGTTTATCACTTTGTTGACCATTCTCCGAAAGTCGGAGCTTGTGTGCTTCTGGTTCCTGTCGTTGCCCATGGCATCTACGATGCTTTGGCCATGAGTGGCATGGTGAACGAATATGTCGGCAGCATCAGTTTCTGCGTCCTTGTTTATTTCTGCGTCAAAATGCATAAGGTGGCCTATAAGAAGATTCAAGCGCAGATTAAAAGAGACCACGATGTTGTTAACATGGCATAATAAAGAAATGAAACCAAAACACGAAGTGAAACGATGAAGAAAATCCTGATTCTTATCGACCCTCGTTGATGAGCGACCTTGGAGGTACGATGGCCAACATTTTTTCGGCTAATGGTACATACCAGTCACGGACTTGCTCTGCCGTCGGGGTATGAGCGCCTGGAAAATGGAACGAGCGGTTGTAGTGGTGCAAGAAGAGCGGCTCAAAGTGAGCCAACGTGTCCTGTTCGCCGAACAAGCCCCAGATGCGGTCTTTGTAATCAGGGCGACAATTGTCAAACTGGATGGTCTCCATGTCGGCAAACTCGGCTATCAGGACTTCATCGACGACGAAGTTCTGGTTGCCGTCCTTTCGTGGCGACTTGTACTGATGCTCGCCGATGCGCTGCTTCAGGAACTCCGTCATCCTGAAATGCGGGTTGCCCAGCAAGGCCGGAATGCCTGCGACGGGAGCCACCATCTGAGCATAGAACGCCCCGCAGCTGTTGCCAATCAGGAGGTCAGGTTGTTCACGGTCTATCAATTCGCGGATGAATCGGACAGCCACCTTCGGGTGCATCGGCAAGTCGGGTGTTATCACCTCCGCACGCCCTGCGAAAGCCTCGCGCAAAGCCATCGCCGGAACGCACTGGCCACTGGCATAGAATCCGTGTAAGAACAAGATCTTTTTCATAAAACATATTAAATCATCCGCAAATATAGCCAATTTTGCTCGAAATTTCGTATATTTGCACCTATAATTAACAAAAGTTGAAGTTTGGGCTATGAAAATTACGAAAAGACTCCCCCAGAAGTGGCGCGAGTAAGGGCACGGGGGTTCTTGAAACTTCCGTGCCATTTTGTTGGAGTTAAGATTTATTTATTTGCTGGATTGCTTCTTCGTAGCCGGCCAGTGCGGAGAAGGGTGCAAACTGGGCTGCACGGTTCCACATCGACATCTGCGGGTGACGCTTCGATACGTGGTGTGGCAGATTGATGATATCGTCGTAATCGTGGGTCATGCTTTGTGTCCTCCTATCTGTTTGTTGCGTTCCTTGGCGGTGGCACCTTCCTCGAAGTTCAGACCGCGGAGGATGGCATTCTTGCCGAAACGCTGTTTGATTTTCAATTGTGCCTCCTGCATCCGGCGCTCCTTGTCGAGCTTTGCCTTTTCCTCCTGCTGCTGCTTTTCCAAAGCTTCGTAGTCGGTAAAGAGATCCAGCTGCTGTGGCGCATTTTCCATTGCGGCGACAGAAGCCTCCGATACCACATGGTTTGTGGTCAGATTGAGCCTGCGAATGAGCAAGTCCGGATTCACGCAGCGGTCGAAGAGTGCAGCCGCCCCGTCCATAATTTGCCTCGATGACGATGTCGGCTTGTCGAAGTTGAACGTGCCGTGAGCATGTTTCGGCACAGGTTTGCCGTAGTGGTTCAGGGTAATTTCACCATGATATTTCTCGCGAATCTCAGGGCGGGTTAGATTCTCTGCATCATAGCCGACGGTCAATACCAATTGGTCTGTCACCAACCGTTTCGATACCAAGTCGAGTGCCATACCTTCAGCCATCTCCTGTATCACCACGCGGGCCTTCTTGAAATCATAAGGCTCTTGCAGCACCTGTCCGCTGCTGAAGGAGTTCGTCTCAGGACGGTAAGCCTTTACAGCCTCCATCGTACAAGGTTCCCAGCCCCAGGCATGGTCTATCAGCAATTCTGCATTTACGCCGAATAGCCGATAGAGTGTTTCTTCGTTCTGCACAGACATCCGGGCCAGCTTGCCCATCGTGTCGACACCATACAAAGCCAACTTCTCAGCTATCCCCCGCCCTACTCTCCAGAACTTCGTAATCGGACGATAGTCCCAAAGCTCGCGGCGATACGACATTTCATCGAGTTCGGCGATATATATATCAAGGTTATCGGCAGGCAGGTGCCCTCCCACGATGTTATCAACATCGCGGGTCCTTCCCTTTTTCGCCATGATATCCATTGCCACCTTGCAGAGATACATATTTGTGCCGATGCCAGCCGTAGCAGTGATGCCCGTCTGACTCAGCACGTCGCGAATCATCTTCATCGCCAACTCGTGGGCAGTCAGTTTGTATGTGCCAAGATAAGCTGTCACATCCATGATGACCTCATCGATGGAATAGACATGGATGTCCTCTGGCGCAATATATTTCAGGTAGATACTATAAATCTTCGAGCTGACCTCGATGTAATGTGCCATCTGTGGCGGAGCGATGATGAAATCGATGCCGCGAGCCTTCTGATACACCTCGAAGAGTCGCGCACGCCCCCCAATGCCGTATGCCTTCAACGACGGAGACACAGCCAGACAAATGGTCTTCTCCGTGCGGCTCTCATCAGCCACCACGAGGTTGGTGGTCAGCGGGTCAAGCCCTCTGTCCACGCACTCCACTGAAGCATAGAACGACTTCAGATCGATGGCAATATATGTCCGCCGCTGCTCTGGCATAAACGCTATTTGAACGTGATGGGCACCGTGTACATGACGCGCACTAGTTCGCCACGACGCATGGCAGGTTCCCAGCCAGACAACGTTTTGACAACGCGCACGGCCTCGTCCTTCAGCAGTCCTTCAGCCTTCTCACGCATGGCGTACTTGTCTATCTCGGAGTATTTGTCGAACTTCTTGTCTGACAGGCGGTTTGTGAACACGGTCTTCGCCGCCCTGACGTCCGACACCGTTCCGTCTTTCTCGACAAAGAAACTGACAGTGACAGTACCCTTGACACCACAATGCTCCGCCTCCACAGGATAATTCGTGATGGTAGACAATTTCTTCAACAGTGCAGTGGTACCGCCTGGATACTGCGGAAGACGGTCCTGACCGGCCAACTCGGGAACCACCAGTTGCTTTGTCCTCTGCAGCTCCTTCAATTTTGCCTTCAGCTTTTCAATTTCCACTGTAGCCAGTATGACACGCCCTTCAGTATCCAGCAGATACATGGTCGGAATCCATTTGATGTGGTAGTCCTTTGCCATCTTCGACTCCTTCATATCCTTCAGTTCGCTGATTACGCGCCAGCGTATCTGCTCTTTATTCATGAAGTCCTGCAGTGTTTTACCCGTAGTATCAAACGAGACGCCGATAAACTCCACCCCCTGAGGGTCATACAACGCGTGCAGCCTCTTCATCTCGGGCAGATCCTTGCGACAGTCGCCACACCATGTTGCCCAGAAGTCGAGCACTACGCAGCGACCATGGAAGTCGTCTATCGGATGTGCTTTGTTCTCGGGGTCTATCAAGTCAGGCACCTTCGTTCCTACGGGTAGCAGGTCGGTAGCATACTTCGCATCCAAGTCCTGTGCCATCATCGTGCCGGCCATGCCTATCAGCATGCCAGCCAATACAAATAACTTTCTCATAATCTCATATTCGGTCTTATATTTATTTAATAAATGATTTTGTGGACACGGCCTTTTTCGTCCCTGACGATAGTGACGGGACCGAGGCGGTAGAGAACGGAGGACGTTGAACATTGAACGTTGAACGTTGAACGAGGACCGTCGATGGATGAGGGGGTGTCGATGAAGACGTCGAAGGAGGCGAGGCCGTTGGTAACAGCCATGCGGGTAATGGGTTTCGACATGAAGTTCGTGCCGTCGATGTTGGCATTGTTCAGCGTGGCGGCGGGTTTTGACGTATTCGTGAGCGAATCGTTAGCCTGATAGGGATAGCTCCAGTCGGAGCTCTGGTAGGTGTCGGTCTTGTTGTTGGCGTGGAAGATGACGTAATGGTTGACGTCACCACCATTGGTAGCTTTGAAGGGACTAGTCCAAAGCAAGGGATCGAAATCGACGTGGAAGATGACGATGCCGTTGCCGGGCAGCGACTGGTCCCAGCCACGTTGCTGTCGGTTTTCGACGATGTAATATTCCTGATTGGAGCCGTCATTACGCAGGAGATAGGCACAGCCTTCGTCGGTGAGTGCCGGCATATCGGTAATGGTGGCAGTAGTGGTAAGTTCCTCGGGTGTGAGCCAGTCCATAAGCCAACGCTCGTGGGCGGAATAGCCACAGGGGTGGAAGCCGTTGCCGTTGTAATTGCCATAGTCCATGAGGTCCCAGCGTCCAACGTACTGCTGACTGCCATTGTAGAAGTCGGGGAATCCGAAGCAGTGGCTGTATTCATGGCAGAGGGTGCCGAACGAGCCATAGCTGTTGTTGGAGGCCAGTTCCTGTACGGCACAGTAGCTGTCGACAGACCATACGCGGCCATAGACATCGGTAATGACGAGCGGATCGCGGTAGAATTGTGTCTCAGGGTCCTGATGCTCGCTCATCCACCACTGATGTGGCCAGATGGCATCATATCCTCCGCCAAAGCCGCCATAGCTGCTACCTTTTCCGGCATAGATGATGAGCAGTTGGTTGATATATCCGTCATCGTTCCAGTCGTAAAGGCTCCAGTCGATGTTACGTTTCAACAGGGAATCGACGATATCCTCGACGAGGAACTGGGAGTTCTCATCGTCCGTTTGCGTGCTGCGGTACTTCTTGAGGCTGTCGACAACGACGTATTCGAGGTCGAAGACTGGTCGGAACTGGTCGTAGCTCTGGGCACTGAAATAGTCACGGACAGAACCAAAGAAGGGTTGCTCGGAGAAATTCTCGGTATTGAATATCTTGTCCCACTGTTCGAGCGTCTGCGTCTCGTCGTCCTTAAAGGTACGATCGGCAAAGGCAGCCAGCACCACCAGTTGATGGAGGTCGCCCTTGTAGAAATCGCCCCCAGGGAGTCGTACCACTGCGGCGCTACGGGTAAAAGGCCGCGGCGTGCCCCGTCGACATCCCTGCTGTACAAGACTTTCTTCTGCCATTGCCGCCAGTGAGACGAGCAACAGCAGAAGAAACAGGGATATATAACGGCATTTCGGCATAACAGTATATCGGTATTTCGTTATAACGCTATTCCGACATTACTTTTTCGGACACCAGGGCTTGAGAGTCTTGAAGAAGTCGTTACCCTTGTCGTCGACGAGGATGAAGGCGGGGAAGTCCTCGACGTCAATCTTCCAGACGGCCTCCATGCCGAGTTCAGGATATTCGACGCACTCGATGCTCTTGATGCTACTTTGTGAAAGGACGGCAGCGACACCGCCGATAGAGCCCAGATAGAAACCACCATACTTCTTACAAGCCTCTGTGACAACATCGCTGCGGTTGCCCTTGGCAATCATCACGAGCGAAGCGCCATTAGCCTGGAACTCGTCCACGTAGGGATCCATACGGTTAGCAGTGGTGGGACCCATCGAACCACAGGGATAACCCTCTGGCGTCTTGGCAGGTCCGGCATAGAGCACAGGATATTTCTTGAAGTAGTCGGGCAATCCCTCGCCGGCATCGAGACGGGCCTTCAGTTTGGCGTGAGCAATGTCGCGAGCCACGATGATGGTTCCCTTCAGGTTGACACGGGTAGAGACGGGATACTTGCTGAGTTCCTTGCGGACGGCGTCGATACCCTCGCCCAGGTCGATGGTAATGGTGTTGGTACCCTCGCCGGCCTTCGCATACTCAGCAGGAATCAGTTCAGAGGGGTTCGAGTCCATTTTCTCCAACCAGATACCATCGGCATTGATCTTCGCCTTGATATTGCGGTCGGCAGAGCAGCTGACGCCCATTCCAATCGGGCAGCTGGCACCGTGACGCGGCAGACGGATCACACGGATGTCGTGAGCCAGATACTTACCACCAAACTGAGCTCCGAGACCAATCTTATGAGCCTCCTTCAGGAGTTTCTCTTCGAGGTCGACATCACGGAAGGCACGACCAGTCTCATCACCTGTGGTGGGCAGACCGTCGTAAAACTTGATAGAAGCAAGCTTCACGGTGAGCAGGTTCTTCTCGGCAGACGTACCACCGATAACGAAGGCGATGTGATACGGCGGACAAGCGGCTGTACCCAGCGACTTCATCTTCTCAACGAGGAAGGGAATGAGCGTTCCCTCGTTCTGGATGGTAGCCTTGGTCATCGGGTAGAAGTAGGTCTTGTTGGCCGAGCCTCCACCCTTGGCAACCATCACGAACTTATACTCTGCACCCTCTGTAGCCTCGATATCAATCTGGGCAGGGAGGTTACAACGGGTATTCACCTCGTCGTACATGTTCAGCGGCGCATTCTGCGAGTAGCGCAGGTTGTCCTGGGTGAAGGTATTGAAGACACCAAGGCTCAAAGCCTCCTCATCCTCGAAACCAGTCCAGATCTGCTGACCCTTCTCACCATGGATAATAGCGGTACCTGTATCCTGACAGAAGGGCAAGATGCCACGTGCAGCCACCTCAGCATTGCGAAGGAACTGCAGAGCCACATACTTGTCATTCTCTGAGGCCTCAGGGTCGTTGAGAATCTTTGCCACCTGGAGGTTATGCTCGCGACGCAGCATGAACTCCACATCGTGGAAAGCCTGCTGGGCCAAGAGCGTCAGAGCCTCCTTAGAGACCTTTACAATCTGCTTTCCTTCAAACTCGGCGGTTGTTACGCCTTCCTTACTCAACAGACGATACTCCGTCTTGTCCTCGCCCACCTGGAACATCGGGGCGTACTTGAATTCTACGTTTTTAGCCATATTTGTATTTGTTTAATGTTTTAATATCCGAAAATTTCTTCTGTCGTCAGGCGACGGATGGGGCCGAGCTGTTCCAGGGCCTTCATGTCGAGTTCCTTCTCGTCACCGAGGATGATGTAACGGTACTGCTTGTTGGCCATCACCTGCTTCTCGAAGTCGACGATATCCTGCAACGTCAGAGCGGGCAGCGCATTGTATATCTTCTCGTTGATGTCGTAGTCGATACCACGGCGCTTGGCCATGAGATAGTCGCTGATGACACTGAACTTCGTAACACGCTGACTGGCGAGCTGCTTGGTGACGGCATCTTTCGCAATACGGAAAGCATTCTCGCTGGCAGGCATCTCGTTAAGGATGACATGGAACTGATTGACGGCATCCATCATCTTGTCGTTCTGCGTGATGATATAGGCCTGACTGAATTCTTTCTCGCCCTTCTTGGACGGTGTAACATAGAAGGCTGCAGCACTGTAGGCCAGACCGCGGGCTTCACGCATCTCCTGGAAGACAATACCGTTCATGCCACCACCATAATACTCGTTGAAGAGGTCGACAACAGCCTCCTTGTCGGGATTCCAGTCGCGACCTTCGTTGTTGTACATCAGCAGATAGATGTTCTTGGCATCGTAAGGTGCAATGAGCACTTCGTTCGTCGCAGCCTGCTGACGCTCGTAAGGTTTACCCTTAGGTACATCGGCCAAAGTCTTGGCGGTCTTATGGGTAGCACCCAATACCTTCGAGAGTTCGGCGGGAGTCAGTTTGCCATAATAAAGCACAGTGTGCTTGAGGTTCGACAGATTGGCCAACAAACCCAGCAACTGCTGCGGATTAGCCTGACGGAGCTCGTCGGCAGTCATCACGTCGCGATTGCTGTTATGAGGGCCATAGGTGGCATAGTTCAGCAGATAGCTGAAATTGGTGCGTTGGTCTTTCTTGCCGTCGTCACGGTTCTTGAGTACCAGTCCGACGAACTGGTCGTACGACGCCTTGTCGGCCTTGGCATGGTGCAACAGCTCCTCCAACAGTTTCAGCGCCTTAGGCATCTGTGACTGGAGGCCGGAAAGTGAGACAGTCAGGTTATCGGCATTGACATTCACCGAATAGTTGCAGGCCATCTTGTAGAACTCCTGCTTCACCTGCGCAGCAGTGTATTTGTCCGTGCCGACATAGTCGAGATAGTCGGCAGCAATGTCGTAACGGTTGTCGTCCTGCTTACCGAACTCATAGCGGAACACGAGGTTGAAGAGGTCGTTGTCGGTGTTCTGCTTGTACACCAGGGGCAGGTTCTTGTTGACGGAACCGAGGGTGAGATCCTTGTTATAGTCGACGAACTTCGGCTGGATGGGCTCGACCTTTGAATTCTGGATGTCCTTCACAAACTGACTCACCATATCGCGATTAGCAGGGATGGGTGTGATGGCAGGCTTGTCAATCTTCTTCTGCAGGGTGTCAGTACCCTGTTTCTTGAAGACGGTAGCATAGCCGTCGGTGAAGAAACGGTTGGCAAAGGCCACAATCTGTGCCTTGGTCATCTTCGCAATACGGTCCATGCGATGTGTCTGCTGTTCCCATGTGGTACCTTCGATGAAAGAATTCATCATCTGACGCACGCGCCACATGTTATTATCGAGGGCACGCTGACGCTGCAACTCCATATTGTTTACGATGCTCGGCAGGAGGTCGTCAGAGAATTTACCCTTCTTCAGGTTCTCCACCTCGCCCAACATCAAGGCACGAACCTCCTCCAACGACTGTTCGGGTTTCGGCATGCCGATGAGCAGGAAAGAGGAATAGTCCTGCTGGTCCTGCAGATAGGCCTGAGCACCCTGGATCTTCATCTGCTGGTTGAGGTTGATGTCGATGAGTCCGGCCTTGCCGTTCGTCAACATCGAACTGATGACGCTCAACGTGTCACACTGTGCATCGGAGGCCTTCTTGGCAAGCCATCCAACGATGACCTCCTCGGCCTGCTGACCTATCACAGCGGTGTCCTTCGGTGCCGTCAACGGCTTCTGAACGGGGAATACGGGCTGACGCACATCGTCGCCGGGTTTCCACAGTCCGAAGTAGCGGTCGATGAGGGCAATGGTCTTGTCTGGGTCGAAATCGCCAGCCATACAGATAGCGACATTGTTGGGTACGTACCACTTCTTGAAATAATTCTTGATATTGGTAATCGAGGGATTCTTCAAGTGCTCCTGCGTACCGATAGTGGTCTGAGTACCGTAGGGGTGAGTGGGTGTCAGCAATTTACCCATCGCACTCCACACCTTGTCGCCGTCGTCGGTCAGGTAGAGGTTGTACTCCTCATAGACAGCCTCCAACTCAGTGTGGAAACCGCGAATCTCCATGTGCTGGAAACGGTCGCTCTGAATCTTTGCCCAGTTCTCAATCTCGTTCGACGGGATATCCTCGGTATAACACGTCACATCGTTCGACGTGAAGGCGTTGGTACCCTCGGCACCGATGGCTGCCATCAGCTTGTCGTACTCGTTGGGAATGAAGTACTGTGCTGCCAGCTGCGACACGGAGTCAATCTCGTGGTAGGCCTGCTTGCGGGCTTCGGGATCCGTCAGTTTGCGGTAGGCCTCGTAACGCTGCTCGATGTCGTCGAGCAACGGAGCCTCAGCAGTAGGATTGCTGGTACCAAACTGCTTGGTGCCCTTGAACATCAGGTGCTCCAAGTAGTGCGCCAGACCTGTCGTCTCTGCGGGATCGTTCTTGCTTCCCGTCCGCACGGCAATATACGTCTGGATACGGGGTTTCTCCGGATTTACGGAAAGATATACCTTCAGTCCGTTATCCAACGTGTAGATGCGGGTCTTCATCAAATCCCCATCTACGGTTTCATACTTGTAGTCCTTCGCCTGTGCGTTCATCCCGAGCGCAATGAGGCATCCTGTCAGAATGAGTTTGAGTTTCATAGATTCGTATTATTCGTTTGTTAAAAAATTAGTCTTCGTAGTCAATTTCGTGATCGAGCTTCGAGATGAAGTCATCGAAGACCTCCTGCTCGACATCACCCATATCGAATTCCTTCTGGGCATCCTTGCGGATTTCGGCAATCCATGCACGACGAGCCTTGACGTAATCCTCACGGATACGCTGCATCGTCGGCTCCGTCAGTTCGTCGACACCATAATAGTCGAGAATGAGTTTGTAGGTCCACGCCCACTGATACTTGCGGTAGTTCGCATCAATATCGTAGAAGCGCTGTAACACGTCATGAATACTCTCTACAGAGCCATTCTTAATGTCGTCGATGAGTCGCTGTTCCTCGCTGGCGGGCAACAGCAGTCCGCTGAGGTCTATCCAGTCACCTTCGCCAATGGTGCTTTCAGGCTTACCTTGGAAACCATCCTTGACGGCACGCTTCAGCACGGCACCCATGTAGATGCGCAGGGCGATATCGTAATACTTGATACCTTTCTTCAGCGACGAGGCATTGATGATATATTCCTGGAAATTGTAGCTCGACACATTGTTACCACCGGCCTGACGCAGGTTCTCAAGGATCTTCTTTCCCTGCACGATTTCACCAACGGTAAACGGCGAGAGCCAGTCGAAGTTGATGACACTCTTGCGGCACGAGGCAGCACGCTTGTCACGTTTCGGCCACTTCTTGATATCACGATAGAGACCGACAGTAGTGATGTTACGTCCTGGAACGATATACATCGTCTCACCATATGCCATCAGATAAGCAAAGGGCAGGCAGCGCATGTCGGGATGGTTCATCAGCTTACCGAAACAGACGCTGAAGGCACCTATCTTGGCAGGCATCAGCACATAGGCACCCGAGGCAGTCTTCGTGCCGCGCTCCAGTGTTCCATAGTGCAAGGGACCCATCTTGTAGGCGTGGTTCGAGAAATTGGTGTTCGAGCCAGCATTGTAGAACGAGAACTCACCGCCGATGAGCAACGAGCTCTTATGGTGAGAGGCCGAGAACGGTCCGCAGAAGGCAGCACACGCCTCGCCATTGGCCATATACGAGTTGGCAAAGAACACGCTGGCCTCAGCGGTGAAACCATTGGTAATCTGGCAGGCCTCACCCACAAAACAATCCTGCATCTTCACGGAGTTCGTAATCGAACAGCCGTTCGATATAATCGAGTTCTCACAGATGACACCCGTGCCGATATATACCGATGCGTCGGCCGACGACAGGATGGTACAGTCGGAAAGGCGTGCAGCACCATTGATTTCACAATCGTCCTTCACAACAGTATTGGTGATCTCCTTCGAATTGATGATTTTCACGCCATTACCCAGTGTACCACGCTCAGGCTGTGAGAAGCGTATCTCTTCGTTGATGAGTCGGATAATGCCGTCCTTCAACTGTTTGTCGTTGAAGTGCTTCACCATGAAGGCTGCCAACTGCGAGTTCAGGTCGTGAAACAACATCACATTACCATCACCCATCTCGTTCAGCACACTAACCATGTGACCTTCGCCATAGGTAGCACCTTCGGTAGTTTCCATCGTCGAAACATTCGAGATATAGCAGTCGTTACCAATGGTATAATTGTTGATGAAGTTACCAATCTTCTCTATCAAGCAATCATCGCCCACAGTAACATTACGCAGGGTGGCGTCGTTGATACCAGAGTGCTTCGTAAAGCCTTTGGCTACCTCGACCATCTTTTCAAACTTACCCAGGCGGATATCGCCATAAAATACCACGCGATGGAAGTTATACGGACGAAAGTCCTCGTCTACCTTAACCTTGTTCCAATCTTCAGCCCAACAGCTATTGCTCTCAAGGACATTAATCTCTTCTTGTGTTAGTTGTCTGTAATCTCTCATAATCATTATTGTATTGGTTCGTTATCTTCTATATTGTATAAAAAGTCGTTATACGGATATTTTTGTACGTGCAACTCACGCACTTTCTTATAAAGTACTTCGCGGAGTTCGTCGATGTTTTCCTTCTGACGTGCAGAAATGAATAGACAGTCGCCTTGCATCTTCGCCATCCAAGTCTTCTTCAACTCGTCGAGCGAGATGTTTTCACGCGTGGGTTCCGTCAAGTCGTCTTCGTCCTGAGGTGTCCACGTGTAGGCGTCTATCTTGTTGAATACCAGCATCGACGGTTTGTCGGCACAACCCAAATCGGCCAGTGTCTTCTCCACCACCGTGATCTGCTCTTCAAAGTCGGGATGTGAGATGTCGACTACATGTACCAACAAATCGGCCTCACGAACCTCATCGAGCGTACTCTTAAAACTCTCCACCAAATCGGAGGGCAGCTTACGGATAAATCCTACGGTATCCGCCAAGAGGAAGGGCAGATTGTCGATGGTCATCTTGCGCACGGTGGTATCGAGCGTGGCGAAGAGCTTGTTTTCGGCAAAGACATCACTTTTCGCCAACAGATTCATCATCGTACTCTTACCCACATTGGTATAACCCACCAATGCCACACGAATCAGTCGGCCGCGGTTTTTGCGCTGAGTAGTCTTCTGCTTGTCGATTTCCACCAGACGCTCCTTCAATAGCGAGATACGCTGGCGGATGATGCGCTGGTCCATCTCCAACTGCGTCTCACCAGGACCACGAAGTCCCACGGATCCTTTACCACCACCGCTTCCAGAGCCACCGCCCTGACGTTCAAGGTGGGTCCATAGGCGTTGCAAACGGGGCAACATATAGCGATACTGTGCCAACTCCACCTGCGTCTTCGCCTCAGCGGTCTGAGCGCGCATGGCAAAGATATCGAGAATCAACGACGTGCGGTCCAGTATCTTCACCTTCAGCTCATTCTCGATATTACGAATCTGCTTGGCGCTGAGCTCATCATCGAAAATCACCATACCAACGGGCTGGGGGCAATCCTCGTTTCCCGTCATCACCACCGAACCATCGAATCCCCGATGAGCGTCCATCCACTCATCGTAAGCATCTTCTTGCTGCCTGATATATTGCTTGATTTCTTCGAGCTTACCCTTACCGACATAAGTCACCTGACTGGGGCCTTGCACCTTCTGCGTAAAACGCTTCACGGTGACAGCACCAGCGGTATCGGCCAAAAATTCCAGCTCGTCGAGATATTCTTTCGTCTTCGCCTCGTCCTGCTGCTGGGTAATCAGTCCTACCAACACAGCAGTCTCGGCCTTCGCTTCCGAAATGACAAATTCCTTCATATAATGTATTATATGGCTGCGAAGGTACGAAATATTTTTCAAATGACAAAAGAAACTCAAAAAATTTACCCGATTTCTTTGCAATTCACTTGTTTTTTTGTAATTTCGCGGGCAGTTATGATAACCGACGAGCTGACATATCGCATCAGAGAGGCATTTGGCCACGTTCCTACGGCAGAGCAGGAGGTGGCCATCGAGACCTTCGCACGCTTCATGTCCGACCGCAGGGAAGAGGCGGTGATGGTGATGCGAGGATCGGCAGGAACGGGTAAGACCACACTGGCCGCAGCCATCGTCAAGGCAATGACGTCGCTGAACCAAAAGCTCATATTGCTGGCACCTACGGGACGAGCCGCCAAGGTATTCTCGCTGTATGCCAATCATCCGGCATACACCATCCACCGTCGCATCTACCGTCAGAAATCGCTGGAAGAGCGTTTCGACCTGAACTTCAATGCCGCACAGGACACGTTGTTCATCGTCGACGAGGCCTCGATGGTGGCCAACGCGTCTACCTTCAGCGACACCATTTTTGCCGGTGGTCAGCTGATGGATGACCTCATCCGTTTTGTGTACAACGGACGCAACTGCCGGATGATGTTCATTGGCGACCAAGCCCAGCTGCCTCCCGTGGGTGAGACGGAGAGTCCAGCCCTGCAGGCTGACGTGCTGCGCGGCTATGGGCTGCACGTCCACCAGTGTACGCTCAACGAGGTATTGCGACAAAGTCAGGAATCAGGCATTCTGTGGAACGCAACGGATGTCAGAAGTATGATGTCTGATGGAGGATGTACGTTGCCAAAGGTGCGCTTCAAAGGATTCGAGGACATCAGGAATGTGCCTGGCGACGAACTGATAGAGACATTGGCGTCAAGCTATTCGAGGGTGGGACTGGACGACACCATCGTCATCACGCGCTCAAACAAACGTGCCAACATCTACAATCAAGGCATCCGCAATCAGGTGCTCGACCGCGACGACATGCTCTGCAGGGGCGACCAATTGATGATTGTGAAGAACAACTACCACTGGATGAAGGAAGAACTGGCGCAGGCCGTGGCAAATGGCGAAAACACGCTGGCGAAAGAACTGCCCATGGAATTCATTGCCAACGGCGACAGGGCTGTCGTGCGAAAGGTGAGAAACGTACACGAACAATATGGGTTCCACTTTGCGGAGGTCACCATGACCTTCCCCGACTACGACGACTACGAACTGACGGCCACTACCCTACTCGACACGCTGACGTCGGAGGCTCCCGCCCTGACGCGCGAACAGCAGGAGCTGCTATATAACAAGGTGATGGAGGACTATGCCGACATTCCGTTCAAGGCCGACCGTCTGAAAAAATTGCGTGAAGACCGTTACTACAATGCCCTGCAGGTGAAGTTTGCCTATGCCGCCACGTGTCATAAGGCTCAGGGCGGGCAATGGGCACACGTGTACGTCGACCAAGGATACATGACCGACGACATGTTGAGTTACGACTATCTGCACTGGCTCTATACGGCCTTCACGCGTGCTACGGAACGCCTATACCTGGTCAACTGGCCCGAAACCCAAACGTTGAACATTGAACATTGAACGTTGAACATTGAACATTGAACGTTGAACATTGAACGTTGAACATTGAACATTGAACATTGAACATTAAAATATGATGATAGTAATTTATATAATAATAGGTATAGCCCTTGGGGCTGTGGTCATCTATCTGCTGATGAACCAGCGGATGGGTGCGTTGCGTGTGGAACTCGGCAAGAAAGAGACCGAGATAGAGATGATGAAAACCACCAAGGAGCAGTTGCGCGACATGGGGGTGTTGCTGGCGGAGGCACAGGCCCGTCACCTGAACAAAGAGAATCAGGAGAGCATGGACCATATCACGCAACCGCTGAAGGATGCTATCTCGGAAATGCGTAAGGCCATCAACGACAACACGAAGGACCATACGGCCCAGACGGCGTCGTTGAAGGAACAGCTGCGACTGATGATGGAGACAGGACGCGAAATCAGCGAAAAGGCCGAAGGACTGGCTAACGTGCTGCGTCGTGACAACAAGATCAGCGGTAACATGGGGGAAATCATCCTGGGCGACCTGCTCAGTTCGCAGGGACTGACAGAGGGCATCCACTATGAGGTGCAGGCCCGACTGCGCGACGAACAGGGTCGTCCGCTGAAGCACGACGACACGGGGCGCGAGATGCAGCCCGACGTCATCCTCCACTATCCGCAGGGACAGGATGTCGTCATCGACTCAAAAGTGTCGCTCGTGGCCTACCAGCGTTACGTCAATGCCGAGACGCCCGAAGAGAAGGAACGTGCCCTGCAGGAACACATCCGCAGTGTCCGCTCGCACGTCACCGAACTGGCCCGTAAGGACTATTCGAAGTATATCAAGGCTCCCCGCGAGGCTGTCGATTTTGTCATCATGTTCGTACCCTTCGAATCGTCGCTCCAGCTGGCATTGGTCAACGACCCGTCACTATGGCGCGAAGCCTTCGAACGCAAAGTGTTCATTACGGGTGAACAGAACCTGCTGGGCATTCTCCACATGATACACCTGGCGTGGGTGCAGAACCAACAGGCCGAGAATCAGGAGAAGGTATTCGGTGTGGCCGAACAGCTGTTGGACCGTCTGGGTGACTTCATCCAGCGCTACACCAAGCTGGGCGAACACCTGGAACTGGTGCGCAAGGACTTCGACTCGGCAGGCAACAAGCTGTACGTCGGACGCCAGAGCGTGGTACAAAAGGGCCGTGAACTCATCGACCTCGGAGGCAAGGAGAATCCCAACCGTCGCATCCCCAAGGCGGAACTATCACTGGCAGAAAGCATAGAAAATACAGAAAAACCAACAGATCCTGAAAGCCCAGAATTATGAATTGTGAATTATGAATTGTGAATTACGAATTATGAATTATGAATTATGCTCTATCTGAATGACGACATAGCTGGTTTCGATTTCGAGGCAGCACTCCCGCTATTGAGCGACCAGCGCCGCGAACAGGCCCTGAAGTTCAAGTTCGAACAGGGCCGCAAGACCTGTGCGATGGCCTACCTGCTGTTGTGCGAGGGCTTGCGCAAGGAGTACGGCATCACGGAACGGCCCGTCTTCGAATATGGTGAACACGGCAAACCGTTCATCATCGGTCATCCGGACATCCATTTCAACGTCAGCCACTGTCGCGAGGGTGTCATCTGCGTCGTCAGCGACCGACCCGTAGGCGTCGATATCGAGAGTATCCGCGAATACAGGGAGTCGCTGGTGCGTTACACCATGAACGACCGCGAGGTGCAACAGATAGAACGCGCCGAACATCCCGACGTGGAGTTCATCCGGCTGTGGACCATGAAGGAAGCCGTGCTGAAACTGTCGGGCAAGGGCATTGTCGACAACATGAAAGGCGTCTTGACAGGTCGCGAACAGATAGAAACAGTGTATAATGAAGAAAAAAAATACATCTATAGTGTCGTTTATTAAAAAATAATCACTATCTTTGCAGGCAAAACAATAAACTTAAAACAAGAATAAGCTATGAAATTAGACGGAAGACGCGAAAGCTCGAATGTGGAAGACCGCCGTGGTATGAGCGGTGGCACAAAGGCCGGTCTGGGTATCGGTGGTATTATCGTAGTGGCCCTGATGGCCTGGCTGTCGGGAGGCAATCCCCTGGAGGCTGTCGTACAGCAGGTGAGTGAAAACGGTGGACTGGGCTCGCTGACGGGCACCAATACGGAGGTCAGCGAAGGTCAGCGCGAGTTTACCGAGGAAGAACAGGCGCTGGCCAAGTTCTCGACACAGATCCTGGCAGGTACCGAGGATGTGTGGACGGAGATTTTCAAGCAGAACGGTGCGCAGTATCAGAATCCTACGATGGTGCTCTATACCGACGGCACGCAGACCGCCTGCGGACAGGGCTCTGCCGCCATGGGTCCCTTCTACTGCTCTGGCGACCAGAAGCTGTACATCGACCTGTCGTTCTTCACCACGATGAAAAAACAGCTCGGTGCCGACGGTGATTTCTCGTATGCCTACGTCATTGCCCACGAGGTCGGTCACCATGTGGAATACCTGACGGGCATCCTGCAGAAGACCCACCAGCAAATGGCCAAACTCTCGCAGGCCGAGGCCAACAAGCTCAGCGTACGACTGGAACTGCTGGCCGACTTCTATGCCGGCGTATGGGCTCATCACGACAACAAGCGTTTCGGTTCGCTGGAGGACGGCGACATCGAGGAAGCCATCAACTGCGCACAAGTCATCGGCGACGACTACCTTCAGAAGAAAGCCCGCGGCTATGCCGTTCCCGAGTCGTTCAACCACGGCACCTCCAAGCAGCGCATGAAGTGGTTCAAGCTCGGTCTCGAAACCGGTGACATCTCGAAAGGCACCACCTTCCAGTGTTCCGACGCCGAACTCTAATACGGAGCGTCCCCGTCAAACGGGGAAGCGGCTTCCGCCCAAGGGGCCTGCAACAACAAACCAATTAAACAGTATAATTATGGGTATTATTTTTTCTCTTCTTCTTGGATGTTTGGCAGGCTTCTGTGCCGGCAAGTTGATGAAAGGTGGCGGTTTCGGCATCATCATGAATATTGTGCTTGGACTGTTTGGTGGAGTCCTTGGTGGCTGGTTGTTTGACATGCTCGGCATTACCTGGGGCGGCCTCCTTGGTCAGCTCGGCACAGCCATCATCGGTGCAGTCGTTATCCTTTGGCTTGCATCGCTGATCAAAAAATAAATTGGGAGTCCGAAAGGGCTCCTCTGAGTAAAGGTAACCTTTAAATCTTGTCTGGAAGCCTTTAAATCTTGTCTGAAAACGAAAAAAAGTGCCTGAATCGTTGCGGTTCAGGTGTTTTTTTTGTAATTTTGCCGATGAATATAATGCAAAAACTTAAAATTATGATAATGAAAACGGCTAAACTATTTATTGGTAAAATGCTAAATATTGTTATATTTCGCTGAGATATCAAATTTAATTTGTAACTTTGGTGCGTCTAATTATAAATATGAAAAAAAAAGGTACTAACAATAAAAACTGGTGGGGTCGGCTAATAAAATTCATTCGGGCCAATACCAATTTGACTGTTATCATCATTGCTGCACTGTTACTGGAACTGACGTCTGCTATTATGTATTATGAGTCGCATGACATCCTGCAGCGTGTGGTGGAGCGGTTGATGGAGCGTGAGAATAACGCCCTTTATCTCTGTATCCGTAACAAACTGGCTGAAGTGGAGGTAACGATGGACAATATAGCATGGGTGGCGACCGACGACCTTGCAAGTCCAGATTCACTGACTAGGCTAACCTATCAGATGGCAGAACATAATACGGCCATCCTCGGCTGCTGTATTTGTTGTACACCTGACTATTTCCCGCAGAGAGGGCGATGGTTTGAGCCGTATTCCATCCGCAAAGACGACGGAAGCATTGAGACGATGCAGTTAGGGTCGGCCAGTCATGACTACACGAAATTGGAATTCTTCACCAAACCGATAGCCACGGGCACCAGTCACTGGAGTGAGCCTTACATGGATCGTGACGGTGCAAAGGCGATAGTGACGTCGTATAGTGCCCCCATTCGTGACGACGGTGGGAAGATTGTGGGCGTGGTGGCCGCAGATATCTCCATGGGCTGGCTTAAAGAGGAAGTCAACCAGAGTAAGGCCTATAAATCCACGCAACGTTTCCTCGTCACGGGGCAATACCATCTGTTGGCTGGTGACGACAACCAATTGCTGAAGAACGTCATTGAACACATGAAAAGCACCAGCGACGAGAAGGGCTACGTGGTATTGAAAGACGAGAATGGCAATAAGAAACACGTCTTCTATACCCCTGTTGGCGGCAAGACAGACTGGATACTCATCAACGCACTGGACGACACCGATGTATTCGGCAAACTGCGTCGTGTAAGAGCGAACCTTTTGTTGATGGCAGTGGCAGGTCTTCTGCTGATAGGGTTCATCGTGTGGCGTTCAAAGCGCAATCTGGAGCGTCTGCACAAGGTGAATGCCGAGAAAAACCGCATCAGTTCGGAATTGCATGTGGCCAGCCAGATACAGCAGAGCATGCTTCCCCGTGAAAATGGACAATTGATAATGGATAATGGACAATTGTCGGGGGACGTGGAGATATATGGTTCGCTGGTGCCTGCCCGCGAGGTGGGTGGCGACCTGTACGACTATTTTATCCGTGATGAAAAGCTGTTCTTCTGTATCGGTGACGTCAGTGGCAAGGGTGTTCCTTCGGCCATGGTGATGGCTGTCAATCATGCGCTGTTCCGTTCGGCATCGGCCCACGAGACCAATCCCGCCCACATCATGCAGTCGCTCAACGAGATTGCCTGTCAGGGCAACGAGTCGAACATGTTTGTCACCATGTTTGTCGGTATACTCGACCTGCCAACAGGTCACCTGAGGTATTGTAATGCCGGGCACGATGCACCTTTTGTCATGGTCAATGGTAAATGGTCAATGGTCGATGCCAAGCCTCACTTGCCCGTCGGTGTGTTCAACGACGTGAAGTATGGCATGACGGAGATGTATCTGCAAGCCAATAGCACGCTTTTCCTCTATACCGACGGACTGACGGAGGCGATGAACAGCGAGCGTAAGCTGTTCGGCATCAAGCGGGTGGAAGAAGCACTTGCCACTTGCACTGACAAGCACCCTCAAGAATTACTGGAGTCCATAAGCAAGGCAGTGCACAAGTTTGTGGGTAATGCTGAACAGAGTGACGACTTGACGATGCTCGCCATTCGCTATACGCCGCAACAGTATGAAAGCACTTTGAACGAGACGCTCACGCTGAAGAACGATGTTCGCGAGGTGGCCGAACTGAGCAACTTCCAGAAGTCGTTCTATGAGAAGATGAACGTCGACAAGTCGTTGGCACGTCAGTTGCGCCTGGCCGTTGAGGAAGCCGTGGTGAATGTGATAGAATACGCCTATCCGGCTGATACGGAGGGATCTGTAGACATCACGATGATGTTTGACGGCCATTGGTTGAAGGTCGTGATTGATGATTCCGGCGTGGCTTTTGATCCTACGGTTGAGAAGAAGGCTGACACCACGCTCTCTGTTGAAGAGCGCCGAGTAGGCGGACTAGGTATCCATCTGGTGAGGGTACTGATGGATTCCATCAATTACGAGCGCGTCAATGGGCATAACATATTGACGATGAAGAAAGATGTAAAAAAGTAAGGAAATAAATATAACATCAAGAAATTATAAAACTAAAAAGATTATGAACGCAAAATTAGAAGAAATCGACGGCAAGTATGTTGCCACGTTAGTAGGAGAGTTGGACACAGCAGCAGCTGTTGAAGTAGAAGAAATTCTGAAACCGCTTTACACCAGTGATGGCAAGGATGTCGTCATCGACTGCACCGATCTGGAGTATATTGCCTCCAGCGGCCTGCGCATCCTGATCAGTATCCTGAAAGGTGCCAAAGCCACAGGCAGCCATGTCGTGATGCGTGGTGTGAACGACGACATCAAGAACGTGTTTAAACTGACGGGATTCATCAGCATTTTCGAGTTCGAATAACCCAAAATCCACCAACAGCATGAAGCAAAGACTGACGAAAGCATGCCTTGTTGTTGCCCTGCAGTTGCCGTTGATAAGCGTGCAAGCACAGACTGATTCTACCAAAGTCAACACCCTGAGCTTTGGTTTGAATTTCCTGACGCATGGAGAAATCGTGAGAGGTGGTCTGCCTGTGGACGGGGATGAGGAAATGGAAGAGAAATCGAACTTCCTTCTCGGGCGCACCCGTCTGATAGTGGACTATGCGCGGCCTTATTTGCAGGCGCATGCGGTCATTCAGAACAAGTCTGTGTGGGGCACGAGTGGTAATCAGGCACTCAACCTCTATGAGGGATGGGTGAAGATGACGGCAAAGAACGGTCTCTTCGCACAGGTCGGTCGTATCGCCCTGTCATACGACGATGAGCGTATCATCGGCACCAATGACTTTGCGATGGCCGCTCTGTCGCACGACGTGTTACGAGTGGGCTACGAAGGCTATGGGCATCAGGTTCACGCCATCTTAGGCTATAACCAGAATGCCGAAAACGTGTATAAGAGCACCTTTTATTCAGGTGGGTCACAAGCTTATAAGACCATGCAAACCGTGTGGTATCACTATGATGTGCCCAAGTTTCCGTTAGGAGCGTCCTTGCTTTTCATGAATGTAGGATTGCAGTCTGGTGAACCAAGAAAAGTGGACAATTCGCCTTCGACGGTGTACCAGCAGATGTATGGTGGATATGTGAACTATCATCCCAAGTTTATGACGCTGGAAGGCGCATATTATCGGCAGGGAGGTAAGTTTGTAGACCCCTTGATGAAATCGGCTGGTAAAATTGAAGCCTGGATGGCCAGCGCAAAAGCCACCATCACCCCCTCTGACTACTACGGCTTTACGTTAGGTTACGACTACCTGAGTGGTGACGATTATGTGCCCGTCCCTAAGCCAGGCCAAACCGGTACCGTACTACATGATGTTGCAAGGGGCTTCACCCCCCTTTACGGCTCACGCGCCAAGTTCTACGGTATTATGGACTATTTCTATGAGGAAGCCTACATCAACGGTTTTACCCCAGGTCTGCAGAATGCCTTCGTCGGAGCCTTCGGCCGTCCCGTCGCCAATTTCGACTGTAGTGCGACCTATCACTATCTGGCTGTAACGACACAACTGACCAACCTGAATAGCACGTTAGGTCATAGCATCGACCTGCAAGCCAGCTACCGTTTTACGAAGGACATCTCGCTGACGGCAGGCTACACCATGATGTTCGGTACTGAGACCATGGACCGTCTGAAACAAGGCAATAGCAGTAAGACCGCCCGTTGGGGCTGGTTCTCGCTGGTTGTCTCACCGAGTCTTTTCACAACAAAATTCTGAGTTAATTGATAATTGACAATTGATAATTGAAAACAAAAAAAGTATAAATATGAAAACTACTGCACCTTTATCAAAAACGCAATTTGGCATTTATGCCGAGTGTGTGGGCTATGAAGGAGAAGCCCGTTATAATCTTCCTTATTTTTATATCTTAGACGGTAGTCTGGACGGTAACCGCCTGGCAAAGGCCATAGAGGCAGCCGTAGCCGCCCACCCTACGCTGTTCACCCACATAGAACTGCGTGACGACGGTGAGCCCCTACAGACCGTCGACGACAGCGAGACCTTTACACTCGCCGTCGAAGAAGTCGATGACATCGAGGCTGTGAAGAAAGAACTGATACAGCCCTTCAACCTCTACGAAGACAGACTGTTCCGTATCCGTCTGCTGCACGATAGCGAGCATTATTACTTCTTCCTGGACATTCACCACATCATTGGTGACGGCACGACGCTCAAAGTGATGCTCAGCGACGTGGAGACCGCTTATAACGGTGGTGAACTGGCACCAGAGCAGCTGACAATGGCAGAGGTTGCCATCGCTGAGGCAGAATTACGAAAAACGCCCGCCTTCGAAGAAGGCAAAAAGTGGTATGCCCAGACCTTTGACTGTGGCGATACCTATACCCCACTGGCTCCCGACTTGGAGATAGAAGAGCATTCAGAAGCCTCGATGGTGCGCACGCTGGCAATTGACACGGCACTCGTCGATTCATTCTGCAAGGATAACGGCATCTTCAAGAGCAACTTCTTTACAACGGCCTATTCTTTCCTGTTGGCGAGATACAATAACGAGCAGGAGTCACTCTTCTTCACCATCTATAACGGCCGAACGGACAAGCGATTCCTGCATTCTGTCGGTATGACGGTTAAGTCGCTGCCTGTCTATGCCAAATATGACAACCAGACGACGGTGCTCGACTACCTGAAAGCCGGACAAGAGCAGATGGGCGGATGCCGCAAGTACGAGGCCTACGCCTTCAGCGATGCGGTCAACGACCTCGGCCTGCAGTTTAACTCGAGTTTCGCCTGGCACGGCATGTTGTTTGCCGACGAGCAGCTGTGCGGTAAGCCGATGAAGACCGTCCGCCTGTGTAACAGCACGCTGGACCAGTCGTTATACATCAAGGCATTTATCCTGAACGGCAAATATCAGGTGAAAGCCGAATACAACAGCAATGAATACAGCGAGGCCCTCATCAGCCAGTTCCTGGAGAGTTATGAGGCCGTGGTGAATGGTTTCCTGACGCAGACCCTGCTCAGCGACATCAGCATCGCCACGCAAGCCCAGATCGACCTGTTGGACACGTTCAACCAGAAGGACGTGGATTACGACGACACACAGACCGTCGTCTCGTTGTTCCGAAGTCAAGCGAAGGCTACACCTGACAATATCGCAGTGGTGTATAAGGAGAACCGCTATACTTACAAGGAAGTCGACGAACTCAGCGACCGCATTGCCGGCTGTATTGCGAAGAAAGGACTGGGAGCGGAGGATGTCGTATCGGTATTGATTCCACGATGTGAGTGGATGGCCATTGCCTCCATCGGTGTCATGAAGGCCGGTTGCGCCTATCAGCCGCTGGATCCCACATATCCGAAAGAGCGTCTGAACTTCATGATGCAGGACGCTGGTGCGAAGCTGCTCATTGCCGACGAAGAACTCAGAGACATCGTGGATGAGTATCAGGGCGACGTACTGCTGACGAAAGAACTGAAGCAGTTGCCGGCACTCGACGTGGCATTGCCCGAAGTAAAGCCCTCGTCGCTTTACATCATGCTTTATACGAGTGGTTCGACGGGTGTGCCGAAGGGATGCCAGCTCGTACACTCCAACTTGGTAGCATTTCTCCACTGGTATCATCGCTACTACGACCTCCAGCCTACGGATAAGGTGACTGCCTATGCCAGTTACGGTTTCGACGCATGTATGTACGACATGTATCCGGCCCTTACGCGTGGTGCCAGTGTCTATATCATTCCAGAGGAACTGCGCTTGGACTTGGTGGCACTGAACGACTATATAGAAAAGGAGCAGATCACCAACGCCTTTATGACCACGCAGGTGGCCTATCAGTTTGCTACCAGCATCGAAAACCACAGCCTGAAACATCTTACTACTGGTGGTGAGAAGCTGGCATCACTCACGCCTCCCAAGGGGTATACGATGCATAACGCATACGGTCCGACGGAAACAACGATTCTCATAACCTGTCATCCGGTCACTGAGAAATTGAACAATATACCTATCGGTAAGTCACTCGATAATGCACGTCTCTATATTGTCGACCAGCAAGGTCATCGCCTGCCCGTGGGTGCTGCCGGAGAGCTCTGGGTAAGTGGTCCTCAGGTGAGCCGAGGCTATCTGAACCGTCCTGAGAAGACGGCTGAGGTATATATTCCGAATCCGTTTACGGAGGATAAAAAGTACGCACGTATTTATAAAACTGGTGATATTGTGCGCTATCTGCCTTCAGGCGACATCCAGTTTGTAGGCCGTCGCGACGGACAGGTGAAGATTCGTGGTTTCCGCATCGAACTGAAAGAAGTAGAGGCCGTCATCCGTGAGTTCCCAGGCATCAAGGATGCTACGGTGCAGGCCTTCGACATGGAAGGCGAGGGTGCCGGTAAGTTCATTGCTGCCTATATCGTCAGCGACCAGCAGATAGACATTGAGGCACTGAACAACTTCATCCTTGATGAAAAACCGCCTTATATGGTGCCTGCCGTGACGATGCAGATTGAGAAGATTCCATTGAACCAGAATCAAAAGGTAAACAAGAAGGCACTGCCAAAGCCGGAAATGAAACAGGCTGTCGTGGAAGAGAGTAACGTGCCGATGAATGTGCTGGAAGAGGAATTGCACGAGATGATTGCTGCCATTGTGGGCAATCAAGAATTCGGCATTACTACGATTCTGGGCTATGCCGGTCTAACTTCTATCTCTGCCATCAAGTTGGCTGTGCAGATGCATAAGAAGTTTGGTGTTGAACTCGACGCCAAGTCGCTGGCGAAGACTGGTACCTTGCAGAGCATTGAGAACGAGATACTGAAGGGATTCATGGTTCAGGGTTCAGGTGTAACGGTTAAGGCAGAGTCTAACCAGAAATCAGCAACCAATAACCGTGAATCCAACAGTGTTCCGCTCTCTTACGCCCAGACAGGTGTGTATTTCGAGTGCATGAAGAATCCGGTATCGACTATTTATAACATCCCTTATCTTCTGAACTATCCTGCTGGTGTCGAGGCAGAAAAGCTGGCCGATACTGTGAAGCAGGTTGTCGAAGCACACCCGGAGCTAAGCATCCATTTTGCCACTGAGGGCGATGCCATCGTGCAGACTCTGGCAGACAGCGTACCCGTGGAGGTGCCTGTTGTTGAGATGAGTGATGAGGCACTGACGGCTTACAAGAATGAGTTTGTACAGCCGTTCAACCTGCAGAAGGCGCCTCTTTATCGGTTCAAGGTGGTGAAGACGCCGAGCGGAGTACACCTGCTGATGGATGTTCATCACTTGCTCTTCGACGGAGGTTCTGCCGACCTGCTGATTCGTCAGATTGGCAATGTGCTCGACGGTTCTCCCGTCGAGAAAGAAAGTTACACTTATCTTGATTTCGTCAACGACCAGCAAAAGGCTGAGGAGAGTGACGAGTTTAAGGCTGCCCAGCAGTTCTTTGCCGAGAAGCTGCAGACCTGTGAGGGTGGTAGTGAGATCCCTGCCGACCTGCCCAAGACGGATAAACAAGGCTTTATCGGTGAGGCAGTATGTCCGACCAATCTCGAGAAAGCGACAACCTTCTGTCGCGGACAGGAGATAACTCCTGCACATCTCTATCTTGCTGCAGCGACCTACGTCATCTCACGCTACACCAACAATCGCGAGATTTATATCAGCACCATTAGTAACGGACGCTCGAACCTCAAGATTGCCGATACGGTAGGTATGTTCGTGAATACCCTCGCCCTCGGTCTGAAGATTGACGACGTGACGGTGGCAGACTATCTGCGTCAGGTCAGCGATACCTTCGACAAGACCCTGCGCCACGAGGACTATCCGTTTGCACGCATCGCTGCCGACTATGGTTTCATGCCTGCCATCGCTTTCGCCTATCAGGTAGGTGTGCTGTCGCAGTACACCGTTGGCGGTCAGCCCATCGGTCAGGAGTTGCTCGAACTGAACGTGCCGAAGTTTAAGATCAATATCAAGATTGAGTCGCGTGGTGTGGTAGTACAGTACGATGATTCCCTCTACTCCGATGCTTTGGCGACGTCGTTGGCAGAAAGCATTGTAACCGTTGTTGAACGCATCATGGCAGCTCCCAATGCCAAGGTTCGCAAGCTCTCCATCATCAGCGAGCGACAGGAGGAGGCATTGAGCCATCTGCGCGAGGTAGGAACAGGCACGCCGCTGTTTAAGTTCTATCACGATGGTATTCCATACTATGCAGAGAAGCAACCGGACGTAAAAGCCCTGATTGCCTGCGATGCCACCTATACCTATCGCGAGATGGACATCATGACCAACCGCATTGCCAACGCATTGCGCCAGCGTGGTGTTGAGCCTCGCAGTCGTGTTGCCCTCTTGCTGCCACGTACGTCGAGAGCCTTACTCTCTGCCTTCGGTGTGATGAAGGCAGGATGCGCCTATATCCCTTGCGACCCCGAATATCCCACAGAGCGCATACAGCATATCCTGACCGACAGTCATGCGGCCTATATCATTACCACCGCTGATCGTGTCGGAGATTTTGGCAATGCCATTGACGTGGAGCAGTTGCTCTCTGCTGACAACAGCAGTGCACCCATTGAGGCCGGCATCACTCCACAGGATCTCTGTTACCTGATCTACACATCAGGTTCTACTGGTAAACCTAAGGGCGTGATGCTGCGTCATGAGAGTATTGTCAACTACCTCTATGCACATCCTGTCAACACCCATATACATGCTATAGCGGAGACGGTAAACGCCTTGCTGTGTGTCACCACCATGTCGTTTGACATGTCGATGAAGGAGTATGGTGCTGCCTTGCTCAATGGTAAGACTGTGGTTTTTGCCAGCGAGGATGAGACCACCAATGCTGCATTGCTGGCAGACCTGTTCCGCCGTACTGGAGCCGATGCCATCAACGCTACACCTTCCCGTATGCTGCAATACATGGAACTGCCTGCCTTCGTCGAGGCTATCGGACAGTGTCATGTCATCATGTGCGGTGGTGAGAAATATGCCGACGGTTTGCTCGACAAACTCCGCGCCGCAGCACCTCAGGCAAGGATATTCAATACGTACGGTCCTACGGAGATCACCGTTTCGTCCAACTGTAAGGAACTCACACATACCGACCGCGTCAGCGTAGGTCATCCGTTGCTCAACTACAAGGAGTTTGTGGTCGACAGCGACGGCAACGAACTGCCGGTAGGTGTCGTTGGCGAGCTTTACATTGGCGGTATCGGTGTAGCAACAGGTTATAACGATCTGCCGGAGATGACTGCCGAACGCTTCATAGACTATCAGGGCGTGCGTATCTATAAGTCGGGCGACTATGCCCGCTGGACGGAAGAGGGCGATGTCGTCATCCTCGGCCGTACGGACAACCAGATCAAACTGCGTGGTCTGCGTATCGAGTTGGGTGAGGTGGAAGCCGCACTGGCTGCTGTCGAAGGTATGAAGAACGTGGTGGTGAAGATTGGTAAGATCAAGGGCATTGAACATCTCTGTGCCTATTTCACTGCCGACCGACCCATTGACATCACAGCACTGAAAGCCGAACTGGGCAAGACGCTGACCAAATACATGGTTCCCACGGCTTATCTACAATTAGACAAGATGCCGCTGACGCCCAATGGCAAGACCGATGTCAAGTCGCTGCCCGAACCGCAACTGGCACTCAGTGGCGACTACGAGGCACCTGCCAACGATACGGAGCGTGCCTTCTGCGACATCTTCGCCAACATCCTGCAATTGGACCGTGTAGGTGCTACCGACAACTTCTTCGAGCTCGGTGGTACGTCGCTCGTCGTCACTCGTGTCATCATCGAGGCAGACAAGGCCAATCTCCACGTGTCATATGGTGAGGTATTTGCCAATCCTACGCCACGCCAGTTGGCATGCCTGATAACAGGTGAAGCCGTCGATTCAACAAAGCCCAAGGAAGATGACCCTGTTGCCAGCTTCGACTATACGGCCATCAACAACCTCTTGCAGCGTAACACACTGGGATTCTTCCGCATGGGCGAGCGTCAGTCGTTGGGCAACATCCTGATTACCGGTGCTACAGGCTATCTGGGTATCCATATCCTGCGCGAGCTGATTGACAGTGATGCTCCTCATATCTACTGCCTGGTGCGTGGCAAGAGCCAGGAAGCCGCAGAGAGTCGCCTGCGTACATTACTATTCTATTATTTTGCCCAGTCTTTCAAGGATATGTTTGGCCAACGCATCCATATTGTTCTTGGCGATGTCACGCAGGATATCGACACCAGTCTGAAGGTGGATACGGTCTTCAACTGTGCCGCCGTGGTGAAGCATTTCTCAGAAGGTACCGAGATTGAGGACGTCAATATCGGAGGTGCCCAGCGGTGTGTTGACTTCTGTATCAAGACGGGAGCCAAGCTCATCCATATCTCCACCGCCAGCACCCGCGGTCTCTGGGTTGGCGAAATCAAGGACGAGGTATTTACCGAGCAGCGCCTCTATATGGGTCAGTATCTGGGCAACCAGTACATCTATTCGAAGTTCATGGCCGAGCGGCTCATCCTCGATGCTGTCGCCCTCCACGGTCTCAATGCGAAGATCATGCGTGTGGGTAACCTTGCCGCCCGCTCTACCGATGGTGAGTTCCAGGCTAATTTCTCCACCAACTCGTTCATGGGTCGCATCCGCATCTACAACATGCTCGGTTGCTGTCCTTACGCTATGCGCAACAAGCGTGTGGAGTTCTCGCCCATCAATGAGGTGAGCCAGGCCATCGTATTGCTGGCCCAGACGCCCAAGGAGTGTGTCGTATTCCATCCCTACAACATCCACGGCCAGTTCCTCGGCGATGTGCTCTCTGGTCTTACCAGTGTCACGGGTGGCATCCGCTTTGTCGAGCAGGAGGAGTTCCAGCATGCAATGGACGAGGCTGGACAAGACCCGCAGAAGGCCAAGCAGATGGCTGCCTTGCTCGCCTATAAGGACATGGCTCACGGTCAGACCACTGCCGATGTCCAGCGCGACAACGACTATACCACTCAGGTGCTTTATCGAATGGGATTCGAATTCTCCCCGACGTCATGGGACTATGTAGAGCGCATGCTCACCACCATCGGCGGCTTCGGATTCTTTGACTAAAGACAAAGTGTGCCACACTTCGCGAAGTGTGGCACGCAATCTTTGAATATCAACAAGATGAATCAAACAGAAAGAAAAGCGTTTAATATCCAGTTCTGGCGTTTCTTGTGGGCATCCATCCTCATTGGATTGTCTGCCTGTCTTGGAAATGTGGTTGACGCGATGATTGTGGGCAACCTGATAGATGAGGACTCGGTGAGTGCCATCAACCTGTCATTTCCATTACTCCAGTTTATGTACACCGTCAATATGATGCTGGCCACGGGAGCGGGCATGTTGGTAGGTATGGAATTGGGCAAACAGGACACGCGGCGGGCATCGTACATCTTCATCATCTCGATGTTGGCCTGTCTGGTAACAGGGCTTATGCTGACAGCATGTGGTGTGCTGGCACCCGATGTCGTGACACGCCTGCTATGTGACCACGAGCAGCTTTATCAGCCCACCTACGAATACCTGCGGGTGATGCTGATAGGTGCACCGGCCTACCTGTTGATGTGGGGTGTTGACACGATGGTCAGCGTTGATGGCAGTCCACGCCTAGTGTCTGTATCCATCTTGGTGGATAATGTCGTTCACCTGGTACTCGACGTGGTATTCATCAAGTACATGGGCTGCGGCATCGAAGGTAGCGGCTGGGCTGCTGTCATCGGTCATGTCGTGGGCATCGCCATGATGGGCATCCATTTCCTTTCCAAAGACAACAATCTGCGACTTGTTTGTGGACGCCAGAAACCGGTTTTCGGTGCTATCATCTCGCAGGGTGCACCGCTGGCTATTGCCTCCATCTGTCTGACGGTATTGATGTTCTCGGCGAACAAAATCATCCTGTCGTCGCTGGGGCGTACAGGTATCTATGCCTTTGCCCTCTGCATGAACCTGCTGCTGATCTACAACCTGTTTCTGGGGGGCGTCTGCCGCACCATCCAGTCGCTGGGTTCCATCCAAGTGGGAAAGGGCGACAACGAGGCCTTCAAACTGGTGTTGCGCAAGTCGTTTAACTTCATCACTGTGGCGATGGTTATCACCTGCATCTACGTATGGATATGGCCCGAGAGCATCGTCATGCTCTTTGGTTCCGACGAGACTGATATGATTACCGAAAGCTGCAATGCGTTGCGCATTTTCGCCATCTGTCTCATCCCCTTCTGCTACATCTACACCATCATGATTGTCTATAAGCTCTACAACTACCACCATATGGCACTCTTCATTTCCTTCGCCCTGTCACTGACAGTTATCCCCGTATTGTGGCTGGCATCGATGTATTTTAAAGAATGGATATGGTATGGTTTCCTGATAGCCTACATCATTGAGATGGTTGCCATCTTCGTGCTACACAAGATGACGCACGTCAAATTTGAGTTGAGAGTTGAAAGTTAAGAGTTGAGAGTAAAAAAATAATTCAGAGATGAAAACATCCGCACCATTAACTAAAACGCAGTATGGTCTCTACGTGGAATGTGTAAACCACCCTGGAGAGCCTTGTTATAATGTACCTTGTTTCTATATCCTCGACGGCAGTCTGGACGAAGAGCGGCTACGTAAGGCTATTGAGACCGTAGTGGCTGCCCACCCAACGCTGTTTACGCGCATCGAACTGACGGATCAGGGTGACCCCGTGCAGACAATCGACGACACTGAGACATTCTCGTTGCAGGTAGAGCAAGTCGATGACATTGAGGCTGTCAAGCAGACGCTAGTTCAACCTTTCAACATCGTAGGTGACCGACTGTTCCGCATACGCCTGCTGCGCGACAAAGAACACTTTTATTATTTCCAGGATGTCCACCATACCCTTTTCGACGGAGGCTCGCAGGGCATCATGTTAGCTGATATCGAGAAAGCCTACAATGGTGAGCCGTTGGAACCAGAACAGCTGACAATGGCCCAACTGGCTGTCGCAGAAGAGGAACAGCGCCGGACGGCAGTCTTTGAGGAGGACAAGAAATGGTATGCGGAAAATTTCGATTGTGGTGACTGCTACTCTCCGCTACTGCCCGATCGCGATGACAAGCAGTTCGTGGACGCCATCCTGACAAGGACAATGGCGGTGGACAAGGATCGGGTGGATGCCTTCTGCAAGACGAACGGTGTCTTCCGTAGTTCCCTTTTTACAGCCGCCTACGCTTATCTGTTGGCAAAATATAATAATGAGCAGCAGGTGCTGTTTAACACAGTACACAACGGACGTGCCGACAAGTGCAGCAACCGCACGATTGGTATGCTGGTGAAAACGGTCCCCGTGTATGCCAAGTTCGATGGTGACACCCGTGTGCTCGACTTTATCAAGGCTGGAGAGAAGCAGATGAAGGGTTGCCGTCAGCATGTTTCATACAATTATAGTGACGCCATCAATGATTTGGGACTGCAACCTGCCACGTTGTTTATTTGGCACGGAAACACACTGGAAAACAATCCGTTCTGTGGCAAGCCGATGAAGTTTATTCTCCTTTGTAACAACAGCCGCGAGGTATCACTCTATCTGAAGGTCGTTGTCAAGGAAGGACGATTCGTAGTGGAAGCAGAGTATAATGGCAACGAATACAGCGAGGCGCTCATGAGTCAGTTCATGGAGAGCTACGAGGCGGTCGTAGAGGGTTTCCTGACTCAAGAAAGACTGTGCGATATCAGCATGACGACCGCCTCGCAGATGGCATTGCTCGACTCGTTCAACGACACAGACCGTCCATACGATGACACGCAGACGGTGGTATCGCTGTTCCGTCGTCAGGCCAAGGCCACGCCAACAGCAGAGGCCGTCGTTTTCAAAGGCCATCGTTACACGTATGCCGAAGTAGATGACATAAGTGATCGTATTGCAGGCTATCTCATCTCTAAAGGACTGGGTGTGGGCGATGCCGTTTCTGTCATCATTCCTCGCTGCGAGTGGATGGCCATTGCCTCCATCGGTGTCATGAAGGCCGGTTGCGCCTATCAGCCGCTGGACCCCAGCTACCCGAAGGAGCGACTGAATTTCATGGTGCAGGATGCTGCGGCCAAGTTGCTCATTGCAGACGAAGAGTTGCGTGACCTCGTTGATGAATATCAGGGAGAAGTGCTTTTAACGAAAGATATTCGGAACATCGAAAAATCGGAATATCGACAGGTTGAGATCAAGCCATCGGATCGTTTCATCCTGCTCTATACCAGCGGATCGACAGGCGTTCCTAAAGGCTGCCAGCTAACGCATGCGAACTTGGTGTGCTACTGCAACTGGTACTGGAAATATTACGACCTGAAGCCAGAGCACAACGTGGCTGAATATGCCAGCTATGGTTTCGATGTACATCAGGAGGGCATCTATCCGCCACTGACAGGCGGTGCCACCGTATTTATTATCCCAGAAGAACTGCGCCTGGATCTTGTGTCGCTCAACGAATACCTGGAGCGTGAACACATCACCCATACCTTCATGACCACACAGGTGGGTTATCAGTTTGCAACAAACATCGAGAACCACTCCTTGATGCATCTCTCGGTGGCTGGCGAGAAGCTGGCCAGTATTGCGCCACCTCAGGGCTATCAGTTGCACAACGGCTATGGTCCCACAGAGGCCACGATCATTATCACCGTCTATCCTATCACTAATAAGGATACGGACGTACCCATTGGCAAACCGTTGGACAATGTGCGGCTTTATGTCGTCGACCAACAGGGACATCGTTTGCCTGTGGGAGCTTTGGGTGAATTGTGGGCTGCCGGACCGCAAGTGGCACTCGGCTACCTGAACCGACCCGACAAAAACGCAGAGGTATTCATTCAGAATCCCTTTACCACCGAGGAGAAATACACTCGCGCCTATCGCACTGGCGATATTGTACGCTACCTGCCATCGGGCGATATCCAGTTTGTAGGCCGCAGAGATGGTCAAGTGAAGATTCGCGGTTTCCGCATCGAACTGAAGGAGGTGGAGGCCGTTATTCGCGAGTTCCCTGGCATTAAGGACGCTACCGTACAGGCCTTTGACGATGAAAACGGCGGCAAGTTCATTGCAGCCTATATCGTCAGTGATGAGCAGGTTGACATTGAGGCCATGAACAACTTCATCCTCGACCAGAAACCACCCTATATGGTGCCTGCCGTAACGATGCAGATTGAGAAGATTCCATTGAACCAGAATCAGAAGGTAAATAAGAAGGCCCTTCCCAAACCCGTTAAGTCTGTTGCTGTGCCACAGCAACAAACAGAACAGGCGCCGCTCAACCTCTTGGAGCAAGAACTGCACGAGATGGTTGCTGGCATCATTGGTAACACCGATTTCGGCATTACTACTGTTTTGGGCTATGCCGGTCTGACCTCTATCTCTGCCATCAAGCTGGCCATACAGGTCAACAAACGCTATGGCATTACCCTTAATGCAAAGTCATTGGTAAAGAATGGTACGCTGCAAAGCATTGAGAATGAGATATGGAGAAGTCTGATGGATGATGGAAGAAGTAAGATAAAAGACTATGGTGAGCACCAATTGTCTGGAAATCCTCAGCCATCCGACCTCAGCCATCCGACCTCTTTCCCGCTCTCCTACGCCCAGACTGGCGTCTATTTCGACTGCCTGAAGAATCCCACATCAACGCTGTACAACATTCCATACTGCATTAAATTCCAAAAGGATACAGATGCGACAGCACTTGCCGAGGCCATCAAGACACTTGTCAAGGCGCATCCACAGATGACCGTTCATTTCGGAAATGGCGAAGAAGGCATCGTACAGACTACCGATTTGGAACAGGCTGTAGAGATACCCGTAAAACAGATGAGCGAGGAAGATCTGGCCCACTATAAACAGGAATTCGTGAAGCCTTTCGACCTCAGTACGGGACCGCTCTATAGCTTCGAAATAGTCACGACCGAACAGCAGACCTATCTGCTCATGGATGCTCATCATCTCGTATTCGATGGTGGTTCCACCGATATCTTCCTGCAGCAACTGTGCAGTGTGCTCAACGGTTCTCCCGTTGAGGAGGAAGCCATGAGTTATGCTGCCTATGTCACAGCAGAAAAGGCCGCAGAAGGAGGTGAGGACTATCTCGCTGCCAAGGATTTCTTCAAAGAGCGCCTGGCTGCTGTCGAGACAGCTACGGAAGTACGTCCTGACCTGCCGAATCCCGTCAAGGGTACTATCGGCAAGGCCATTTCCGCTCTTGATCTCAAGGCTATAGATGCCTTCTGTCGCAGCAACAACATCACCCCAGCCCACCTGATTCTCTCGGCCATCTATTATTCGTTATCGCGTTTTGCCAATAGCGAACAGGTGTGCATCACCACAGTCTCAAGCGGTCGCTCCAATCTGGACATCCGCAACACTGTGGGTATGTTTGTCAATACCCTGGCCCTGAGTGCAACGATTGGGAAACAAACGGTGAAAGAGTTCTTGCGGGAGGTGAGCGAAAACTTCGACGAAACGCTGAAGCACGAAAACTATCCGTTTGCGCAGATTGCCGCTGACTACGGATTGACGGCAGAAATACAGTTTGTCTATCAATTGGGCATGATCAGCCAATACGTCTGTCAGGGTACTCCGTTGGAATTGGATAATATGGAACTCCAAGTGCCCAAGTTCCCCATCACTTTCTTTATCAGCGAAGTGCAGGGTCAGCCCAGCGTTTGTGTAGAATACGACAATGGCAAATATTCCGCTCGCCTGATGCAGAGTCTGGCTGACGCCGTCAAGGTAACGTTAGAACGCATGATGGCAAAGCCCGACGCTGCCCTGACCACTATCAGCATCGTCAGCGACGAGGAGGCTCAGCGTATCATTAAGATAGGTACGGGTAAGGAGATTGATGTTGACCTGACCAAGACCTTTGCCAACCTCTTCACCGAACAGGCCAAGCGTACGCCCGATGCACCCGTCGTGGTGGATAGGGACAGCCAACTGACCTACGGCGAGATGGATCGCTACTCGAACGCATTGGCTCGTCAGTTGATTGACTTCGGTGTACAGCCCAACGACTTTGTTTGCGTCATGCTCGACCGTTTCAAGGAGTTCCCGCTGGCAGTACTGTCCATCCATAAGGCTGGCGCCGCCTATACCCCACTCGACTTTGAATATCCCAATGAGCGACTGAGCTACATGCTGGAGAACTCAGAGTCGAAGGTGCTCATCACGACCCATGCAGTCCTTGAGGCCAAGCAGGCAGAAGGCGACTTCAGCACCGCTGCCGCTAAGACGTTCTTCATTGACGACTTCATGGATAGTTTGGTCGGCGATTCTGTCGCCGACACCCCCATCGACCTCTCTACCCCCGACGGCCTCGCTTATATGATCTACACATCCGGCTCAACGGGTAAACCCAAAGGTGCTATGCTCCATCAGGCTGGTCTGCGTAACTTCATCGCCGTCGTCATCGATATGGAGAAGCTGACAGCCAATGACCGCATCAGCGGCCACCGTTCGTTCTCCTTCGATGCCCATATCGAGGATATGTACCCCGTGCTAACATTGGGCGGCTCGTTCCACATCATGCCGACAGAAATCCGTAAGGACCTGGCGGCTATCCGTCAGTTCCTCATCGACCATCAGTGTACGGGTGGCGGTTATTCGACGGCAATGACCTGCCTGTTGCTGAATGCCTTCGACGACCTGCCCATCCGCTTTACGACGGGTGGTGGTGAGAAGATGGACGGCGTCTATAGCGACCACATCGAGATTATCAACGTCTATGGACCTACGGAGTGCACCGACGATACCTCGTATTACAGTATCGCTCCAGGCCGTCGCGTGGAGAATATACCTATCGGCCAAAGTGTGGCCAACAACTGGAACTTCATCGTCGATACCGCTGGCAACCTTGTGCCGCAGGGTGTGGCTGGCGAGTTGTGCTTTGCTGGTGTGCAGGTAGGTCGCGGCTATTGGCGTCTGCCCGAGCGTACGGCCAAGTCGTTTGTTGACTGTCCGTTCGTCAAGGAAGACCGCTGGGGTCGTCCTGTCCGCATGTACCATACGGGTGATTTATGTCGTTGGAATGAGGATGGGCAGATAGAGTACATGGGACGTATCGACACTCAGGTGAAGTTGCGAGGCTTCCGTATCGAACTCGGAGAAATCGAAAGCAAGGCCCTGAACATTGAGGGCATCCGTCAGGCTGCTGCCGAGGTGCGCAAGGTGATGGGTAACGAGCACTTGGTGCTCTACTACACAGTGGTCGATGGTTCTGCTATCGACGACGGAACCATCCGCCAGGCCCTCGCCGCCTCATCTCTTGCCGACTACATGGTGCCTGACGCTTATATGCAGATGGACACTATGCCGATGACCCCCAACGGTAAGATCAACCGCAAGGCCCTGCCCGCTCCCGAGATGAAACGAGCTACCGAGTATGTGGCTCCAGTGGGTGAAAAGGAAGAACTGTTCTGCACCATCTTCTCCGACATCCTGAAGATCAAGGAGGTGGGTGCTACCGACAACTTCTTCGAGATTGGCGGTACCAGTATCAATGCCATCAAGGTCATCGTCGAAGCCAGCAAGCACGGCGCTCAGATTGTCTTCAACGACCTTTTCAACCTGAAGACTCCTCGTGCCTTGGCCGCATTTGTTAGTGGTAGCGAGGCTTCGGCTACCAGTCCTGTGGTTGGCGATGCTGTCGCCAACATCCCCCTCGACACCCCCGAGGCGGAACGCTATGCTCCGCTCAATTCACTCCTTTCTGCCAATACGCTCGACAACTTCCGTGAGAGTAAACGTCAGCCCATTGGCGACGTCCTGCTGACAGGTGCCACAGGTTATCTCGGCATCCATATCCTCAACGAGTTGCTGACCAATTATCACGGCAAGATTCTCTGTCCCGTCCGTGCCAAAGGCAATGACGAGGCGTTGAGTCGCATCAAGACGCTGTACTTCTATTACTTCGGACGTACTGAGGCCTTCAGTCATTTCGACGAGCGTGTTACTGCCTTCGCTGCCGAGGTAACGGAACCTGATGCCCTTAATGTGCTCGACGGTTTCGCCGTCGAGGCTCTCACCGTCGTCAACTGTGTCGCCAATGTGAAGCACTTCTCCGCAGGCAACGACATTGAGATGGTGAACATCGAATCGGTGCGCCACCTGATTACCTTCTGTCTGCGCACAGGCTCACGGCTCATCCATATCTCTACCAACAGCATTGCCGGCATCAGCGTCGACAATGTCCCAGGTCCTGAGGTCAAACTGACGGAGCAGAGTCTCTATATCGGACAGAACATCGATGCCAACAAGTACGTCTATTCCAAGTTCAAGGCCGAGGAGTTGGTGCTCGACGCCATTGCCCACCATGATTTGAATGCGAAGATCATGCGTGTGGGCAACCTTTCGGCGCGCCAGAAGGACGGCGAGTTCCAAATCAACTTCAACACCAACAACTTCCTGGCTACGTTGCGTGCCTATGTGGTCATCGGAATGATACCTTACGAGGCGCTCGACCAGCGTTTCGAGTTCTCACCCATTGATGAGGTAGCCAGTGCCATCATGCAGTTGGCCCAGACGCCGAAGGAATGCATGGTGTTCCATCCGTCAAATACCCACCGCCAGTTCCTCAGTGATATCCTCATGGGCTTTGCCGAGTCGGGCATTACGCTGAAGCGTGTAGAGAAGGATGAGTTCCAGCAGGCTTTGGAGAAGATGATGGAGAATCCCGACCTCGTCACCTTACTACGTCCGCTGATGGCCTACGATATGGGTAGTGGCCATCAGACGCGCTGGATAGAGGCTGCCAACGACTACACCACACAGGTGCTCTATCGCATGGGCTTCCAGTGGCCGCCGACGGCTGCCGACTACGTGCATCGCTTCGTTGACACCATCGTAGGTTTCGACTACTTTACAGTCTAAATTTGTTATCCCGTTATACCGAAAAAAATATGAATACAGAAGAAAGAAAAGAGTTCAATAAAGTTTATTGGCGATTCTTATGGTCGGCTATCTTGATTGCCCTTTCCGGCTGTCTGGGTAATGTCGTCGATGCCATCATCGTAGGCAATCTGATTAGCGAGGATGCTGTCAGTGCCATCAATCTGACGCGTCCTGTGGTACAGTTTATGTACACGCTGAATATGCTTCTTGCCACAGGAGCAGGCATATTGGTAGGTGTGGAAATCGGTAAGAAGAACATGCCTCGTGCGGCCTATTTCTATACCCTGTCAATGGCGGCATGCCTGATTGTAGGACTGCTCATTACCGCTGCAGGGTTGTTCTGTCCAGGTACAGTCACAGGCTGGTTGTGCAACAATGCCCACCTCTACCAGCTGACATTCGAATATCTGAGTATTATGTTGTTAGGCGCCCCTGCTTATATGGTGATGTGGGCGCTCTCAACGATGGTGGGTGTCGATGGCAGTCCTCGACTGGTCTCCATTGCCATCTTGATTGATAACGCCGTCAACCTGTCACTCGACATTGTCTTTATCCAGTTCTTTGGATGGAGCATTGCGGGCTCGTCGTCGGCTACCATCGTAGGCCACATTGTGGGTATTGCCATCATGTTCCGGCATTTCCGCTACAAGGACAACCACCTCCAGCTGCTATTCAGGGATGTGGAATTGAAATTAAAGAACGCTTTCTCACAGATTATCTCTCAGGGCGCACCGCTGGCCATAGCCTCTGTCTGTCTGACACTGTTGCTTTACAATGCCAACAGTATTGTGCTGGGCACGTTGGGGCGCACGGGTATTTTTGCTTTTGCCGTCTGCATGAACCTTTTGCAGATCTACAACCTCTTCCTGGCTGGCGTCTGCCGCACCATCCAGTCGTTGGGGGCCATTCAGGTGGGCAAGGGCGACAACGAGGCCTTCGGTCTGGTGTTGCGCAAATCGTTCTCGTTCATCACTGCGGCCATGATTATCATCTGCATCGTTGTATGGGTTGATCCGAATGTCATCTCACGTCTTTTCGGAGCCAGCAATCCCGATATTCTTGCTGAGAGCAATCATGCCTTACGCATCTTCTCACTGAGTTTCATCCCCTTCTGCTATATCTATGTCATCATGATTGTCTATAAGCTCTATGCCCATCATCGCATGGCCCTTTTCATTTCCTTCGCCCTGTCGTTGACGGTCATTCCCGTGCTTTGGCTCGTGTCGCACTTTGCTCCCGAATTGCTGTGGTACAGCTACCTCATTGCCTATGCCATCGAGGCACTGTTCATCGTGATCATCCATCGCATGAGCCATTTGAAGTTCGAGTTAAAAACTGAAAAGTAAGACGAAGAAGTAACAATTGTAAGGAACATCATATCTCAACTAAAAACGTAAGCTTATGAAAGTCGGAATTCCAAAAGAGATCAAGAACAATGAGAATCGTGTGGGCATGACGCCTGCTGGTGTGGCAGCCATGACGGCCAGAGGACACGAAGTGTTTGTGCAACATACTGCTGGCGACGGCAGTGGATTCTCAGACGATGAGTATGTGGGTGCCGGAGCGAAAATCTTGCCTACGATTGAGGACGTTTATCGTGAGGCAGAGATGATTGTGAAGGTAAAGGAACCCATCGAGCCGGAATACAATCTGGTGAGGAAGGGCCAGTTGCTGTTCACCTATTTCCATTTTGCTTGTGAGAAGGAACTGACGGACGCCATGCTGAAGAGCGGAGCTATCTGCCTAGCCTACGAGACGGTGCAGTTGCCGAATGGAACGCTACCCCTACTCCAGCCCATGAGTGAGGTGGCAGGCCGAATGGCTACGCTGAATGGTGCCTACTATCTGCAAAAAACGAAAGGCGGCAAAGGCAAACTGATTAGTGGTGTGCCTGGCGTAAGTCCAGCAAAGGTGCTGGTGCTTGGCGGTGGTGTGGTAGGCGAAGCTGCTGCCCGCATGGCGGCAGGTTTGGGAGCTGATGTGACGATAGCCGACATCTCGCTGCCCCGTCTGCGCCAGCTCGACATTGAGACGCCCGCCAATGTACATACGCTGTATAGCTCGTCGCACAATATCCGTCAACAATTGCCTACGGTGGATATCGTCATTGGTAGCGTGCTCGTACCTGGCGACAAGACGCCTCATCTGATTACCCGCGATATGCTGAAGATCATGGAGCCAGGAACGGTACTGGTAGATGTGGCCATCGACCAGGGCGGATGCTTCGAGACGTCACGTCCTACGACACATAGCGAACCTGTATATATAGAAGAAGGCATCGTGCACTATTGTGTGGCCAACATCCCTGGAGCAGTGCCCAACACCTCGACGCTGGCCCTCACCAATGCCACGCTGCGTTATGCACTCAGCTTGGCAGACAAGGGATGGCGTAAGGCTTGCCAGGACGACAGTTCACTGGCCAAGGGCCTGAATATTGTAGAGGGGAAAGTGGTCTTCAAGGCCGTAGCCGACGTATTCGGCCTGCCTTACGAACCTCTGGCGTTGTAATCCATCATAGAAAAAGAAGCCCGTGTGGGCTTCTTTTTCATTCTAATTCTTTATAATCTTTAAGCTCTGCCGATGACCTTTGGCATCGGTGGTGCGCATGATGTAGGTTTCGTGCGACTGCATGGTGGTGACCTGATGACCATCGAGGGTGAAGAATTCGCGACGGACGATGGGCAGTTCTCTCTTTGAGAGTGTGGCGTTGCGAGGGCTGTTAGCTATTGGCTGTTGGCTGATGGCCGTAGCGGCGTCAGTAGTGATGGTAATGCCAAAGCGCTGGGTCCATTGGGTCTCGCCATCGTTGATGGTGACATCGATACCATAAATGCCAATAGCATCGGGCTGCAGGGCGCTGACCTCCAACTGTGAACCATCCACACTTGCTGTATAGACGCCGTTAGGCAGCACGTTAACTGTATAGGTGGGTGTAACAGTGTTTTTGTTCTGACCGTAGAAACCTGCAAAGTAGGACTTGAGGTCGAGCATTGCCGAACCATTAGACTGTATCATGACGTATGGATGGGCCATGAAGTCGAGGTAGTCCTCCAGGAGTGTCCATCCGTCGTGGTCGGGATCATCGTTATGGTTAGCGATATTGGGGTCGCTACCGATGGTCTTCTCCCACCAGTCTGGCATACCATCCTGATCGGTATCCCAGTCGGCAGTGCGATGCTCCTCGGGCCATTCCTCCCAACCGCCATTGGCAGCATCGGTGATGTCGGCCTCGTTGTCAATTTCACCCTTGATATTCGACTTCGAGCCCTTGTAGGTCCAAGTGCCGTCGAGCGTTTCGCGAACGTTACGCACGTGTTGTTCGTCACGCATGGGCATGGTGACACCAGCATAGCTGGTCACAATCTTCATGGCATCCTTGGCAGTATGGATTTCAGCATAGGATGGGAACAGTGGCTCATTGACCAGATATTCATAGTCGGTAGGAACATAGCCGGTTGCCGTATAAGTGTCGCCTCTTTTATCATAAGACAGTGTGTGATTCTTGTTCTCACGGATGTTGCCACTGACATATCCCGTATTGGTTCGGTTGTCAGCTACGTCGGTAGGTAGTTCAAATTGCATGATAAAGAGCTCTGTACGCTTGGTGTCCGCTCCCATCTTGTAATAGTTGTTCACGAAGTTCACGGCGTGGCAGTTGCCGTCGGTAGTGCGTCCGTTCCAATTGTAGCAGACGTTATTGAAGATATCCAGTCCACCGATGGGTCGGTTCTGACCATCCATGCCACCACCCATCGACCAGTTACGACCGTTGCAGTTCACTAGCAGGTTGTGATGCCACGAACCGATGCGTCCGTCAATAGTAGCCGCAAAACCATGGTTCTTGCCATCCTCATAGTTTTTATGACCAGCAATACCGAGTGCCTCGCTGATGACGCTATACTGAAACGAGATGTTCTGCGCACCACGACCAGATACCGTCTCATCAGTTCCCCAAGCAGCCGTGCAGTGGTCAACGATGGCATGGTCGGCACCCGACATACCCATAGCGTTACCCGTATTTTCGCCATAGACACCCAGTCCACGCTTGAAGCGGACATGGCGTGCAATGACATCGCTACCAATGTTGATGTTCGACGACTTGATGCAAATACCCTTGCCTGGAGCGGTCTGTCCGGCAATGGTGGCGTAGGGTTGGGTGAAATACGATTCAAAGTCAAGTTCGATGATGCCGCTGACGTCAAACACGATATATCGTGGACCTTTCATCGTCACCAGTCCGTAGAGCAGCGAGCCCTCGACATCCTTGCTGCCGCTGAGGTTCGTCACGTGATACACCTGTCCACCACGGCCACCGATGGCATAACGGCCATAGCCTTCAGCCTTGGGGAAAGCCAGATGACAGGGCTTACACGTCCATGCCTTGCCGCGATGGACGTTGCCGTCGCTGTCCACTTCATCGACGCGCCACCAGTATTGTTGCAGGGCATAGAGATCCGTCTTGACGTATTCCGTCGCCGTACCTTCATATTCGTACGTGTCAGACGTCGCCACCTGGGTGGAGTCGGTGCCGAATACCAACTTATGACTGACGGCACCTGGGGCTGCCAGCCACGAGAAGTGGATGGTGCCATCCTCCGTACCGGCATGGAAGTCATGGTTTTCGGGCTGTGGGTCGGTGGCTACCATCGCCACGGCATCAAACTCCAAGCCGTTGAGCATCATACGCGTATTAGTATAGGCAACACCCGCCTCCAACTTAGTGGTATAGGTAATGACGACGGGCTGTCCTTCAGTGACATTGAACGTGATGAACGACGTGCCGGCCTCCAGCGTACTTTGGGCTGCAGAGGTGAATTTCTGACCAGTGGCCACCACTGTACCATCGACGCTGATATCTATGTCGGGCTGTACTTGATTCTTGTCAGAGTTGTTGTGGTAGGCCTTCAATGAGTGCTGACCAGGGGTGAGACCTGTAATGGTCAGTATGAGCGATGTAGAAGCATCAGTAATGGGTGTGAGGTTGCCGTCCACAAGATTCGTTGCCAGCACTTCGTCGGCAATGACACGCAGACCATTGGTCTCCACATCGGTCTTGTTCCAGTTGCTGCCCACTGCCGAGGCGGCACCACCAGCCGAGATGGTGATGGTGACACCATTGTCAAAAGTCTTCGTGTCGCTCGTGGCACGCGGAACGGCCCATGAGATGTAGTTCAGTTCCGTGTCCTTACCGGGAGTCGTTTTACCTGGCAGGTCGAAGTCAATGTTTTGTGCCATTGCCGTCGAGGCCAACAGCATACTGCTAAGAGCTAAAAGTAGATTTGTTTTCATCATTATTCGTCGTTTTGTATTTGTTTTGGCTGCAATTTTTTGCAAAGATACGAAAAAACCACCTATTTGAGGTGGAAAATACGCTCAAAAGAGGGGAAAATTGCATCAAATGGTATTAAACGTGCTGATAAAAACTGTCAAAATCAAAAATATTTCATATCTTTGCACCAAACTATTAAGAGATAAGACAAACGAAAACGAAAACAAATCGGAAAAATGAAACAACATTGGATTTTAGCTTTTTGCAGTTGGCTGTTGGCCATGGGCTTACATGCAGAAATTGCGAGGTCAGAAAACTACCCCTATCGTTCAGACTATTTGTGGCTGACAGTGCCCAACCATGCCGACTGGCTCTACAAGACGGGCGAGCGGGCAAAGGTGGAGGTGACGCTATGCCGCTATGGCGTGCCACAGGACGTAGAGGTAAAGTACGAGATAGGGCCCGACATGATGCCTGCGACAGAGCAGGGACGGGTGATGCTGAAAGGAGGAAGAGCCACCATCGACATGGGTACGATGCGCAAGCCCGGATTCCTTGACTTACGACTGACGGCCACGGTAGAGGGTAAGCGGTATGACCACCACGTAAAGGTGGGATTCCAGCCGGAACAGCTGAAGCCATACACGAAGAATCCTGCCGACTTCGACAGCTTCTGGAAGCGTAACCTGGACGAAGCCCGCAAGACGCCCATACACGTGGAAAGCAAGCGGGTGGAGGCGTACTGCACCGACGGCACGGACATGTATCTGCTGAAGATAAAGACCGACAGCCGCCATTACGTCTACGGATACCTGTCGAAGCCAAAAGCCACAGGTAAACACCCCGTGGTATTATGTCCACCGGGTGCTGGCATCAAGACCATCAAGGAACCCATGCGCAACCTGTACTACGCGCAGAACGGGTTTATTCGTCTGGAAATGGAGATCCACGGACTAAACCCCGAAATGACTGCCGAGCAGTTCAAGGAGATTACCACCGCCTTCGACTATGAAAACGGCTACCTGACGAACGGACTAGACGATAAGGATAACTACTATATGAAACACGTGTATGTGGCCTGTGTGCGTGCGCTGGACTACCTGTGTTCGCTACCCGAATGGGACGGACGAAACGTCTTTGTGCAGGGAGGCAGCCAAGGTGGTGCGCTGTCGCTGATAACAGCAGGGCTAGATCCGAGGGTGACGGCTTGCGTTGCCAACCATCCCGCACTGGCCGACATGGCAGGCTATCTGGACAACCGTGCTGGCGGCTATCCGCACTTCAATCGCCTGAAAGGCATGCTGACGCCCCAGAAGGTAGAGGCGATGGCATATTACGACGTGGTGAACTTTGCCCGTCGCATCACGTGTCCCGTATTCCTGACGTGGGGCTATAACGACAACGTCTGTCCACCCACCACGAGTTACATCGTATGGAACGTGATAACGGCACCGAAAGAGTCGCTCGTCACACCTGTGAATGAACACTGGACGAGCAGCGACACGAACTACGGTCAGATGGAGTGGCTGAAAAAGCACACAAAGTGAATAACAAAAACGGGCTCCCGAAAGGAAGCCCATTTTGTTTAAACCACATAAAATCAGTTTGTTTCCTTAGGGAAGGCTGATAGCCTCTGACGGACAAACGTCAGCGCATGTGCCGCACTCTGTGCAAACATCGGGGTTGATTGAATACTTGTCGCCCTCAGAGATTGCTCCAGCGGGGCACTCATCGATACATGTTCCGCATGCGATGCAGTCGTCACCAATTACGTATGCCATAATGTTATAAAATTAAATTGTTTAACTTAAAATACTTACTAAAAGTGATGCAAAGGTAAGAAAAATTTCGAATCATACCTAATTTATGGTAGGAAAAATGCAGTTTTCTGCTTAATTTATACGTTATCGAAATAATAAAATGGGGATAAATGACGTTATAATAGAGTATATGAAACGAAGATTATCGATATTGACTATCATGATAGTCTGCTCGCTGGTGGCAGTAGGACAGATTGACCGTCGCGTGCAGAACAAGCCGTATGTTGACCTGCGGCCATTGCATTTTGGCATTCTGGTAGGTCTGAACATGCAGGATATAGAGTTTGAGAATGTCGGTCCCCAGACGATTACCTACGAGGACGGATCGGTGCATGACGAACTCGTAGTATGTGATGCCGACAAATGGAATCCGGGATTCAGCGTAGGCGTGTTGGCGGAATGGCGACTGAGCGACCATTTCTCGCTGAGGTTTACGCCACAGATGCACTTTGGCGCAAAACACCTGACATTCCTCAACATGAAACAGTTGGACGCTGAGGGTCGGCCATTCTCGCAGACGCAGGATTTGAAGAACACCTACGTGTCGCTGCCTATTGACCTGAAGTTTGCCGCACCACGCTGGAACAACCACCGTCCGTACATCATGGCGGGCATCAACCCCGTGATGAACCTGACGGGCGGCGACTCAGACATGGTACGTCTGAAACGCTACGACACGATGGTGGAAATAGGTCTGGGCTGCGACTTCTATCTGCCGTTCTTCAAACTGATTCCGGAATTGAAGTTCTGTTTCGGACTGACCAATGTGCTGGACACGAATCACAAAAACGAGCTGCGCGATGATAACCTCAAGGCCTATGCAGGCAGTGTCAGCAAAGCGCAGTCGAAGATGATTGTCCTGACGTTCTATTTCGAATAAAAATCGATGACCATTTTTCCCACGAAGATGGCAGCTTTGCCGTTTTGGTCGACAGGAACCTGACGACCATCGAGATTCGGTTCGTATTGCAATTCGGTCATATAGGTATGGGTGTGTCCACCCAGCACGAGGTCGATATTGCGCGAACCATGAATCATATATTGGTCGTCCTCACCGCGATTGTTGTTCCAGCCTAAGTGGGAAATGCAGATAACCATGTCGCACTTCTTTTCCTCTTTCAGCATGGTGGCCGTCTCGAGGGCAACTTGGGCGGGGTCGAGATATTTTACTCCTACACAGAGCTTGTCGGCAACCAGTCCGCGCATCTTCGGACAAACGGCAAAGACACCGATTTTCAGTCCGTTGCGCTTGATGATGATCCAGGGTTTCGTCACACCCTCCATCGGTGTTCCCGTGAAGTCGTAGTTCGTGCAAAGGATGGGGAAGTTGGCCTTACGAAACATCTGAGCCATGTTCTCCAGTCCGAAGTCGAATTCGTGATTGCCTATGGTCGAGGCGTCAATGCCCATCTGGTTCATCAGTCCTATCTCCACATCACCTTTGAACATCGTGAAATAGGCCGAGCCCTGGAAGAAGTCGCCCGAGTCGAAATACAACAGGTCGGGATGTTTGGCGCGTTCCTCTTTTAACATGGCAAGACGTCGGAGGAAGCCTCCACGTCCTGCCTTCATCGTATCGGGCAGCTGACTGCTGAGGGGATATATCTGCGAATGGGTGTCGTTGGTGTGCAGAATGACCAACTGCTTATGTTTCTTGGCTTGGCCGCTGAGTGCCAGCAGCAACATTATTATTATAATAGGTGTACGTTTCATAATGCTCATCGTTTTACTCTTTTACTTTTTTACCGTTATTCGTCCCTCAATTTCTGCGTCCACGTCCCTACCCTGTTTGGCCATCTCGCGGAAATAGTTCATAATGATGAAACGCGTATTGTTCGACGTTTCCTTCGGAGCATGGAAGTCTCGGGCTTTCTTGAAAGCCTCCAACTTGTCGGTACCCCCAAGGAGATAGTCGATACTTGCAACGCGATAGTCGCGCTGGGGATCGACAGGTTCGCCGTTAATCGTCAGGGACTCCATTTGATAGTCTTTCGTAATAACCATGCGCACGGAACTGCTGACACCCTCGCCACCCACAGAGGCTATCTGACGGAACAGATCCAGCACGTCGCTGCCACTTAACGTCGCGAAGGCAATCTTGTTTTCAAACGGCGCGATATCGAGTATGTCGCCATAGGTCACTTCGCCCTTGGGCAGAGCAGCACGAACACCACCCATATTGTAAATGGCAAAGTCGGGCTGTTCGTTGTAATCCTTTGCCGCCCAAATCAAAATGTCAGAAAGCAGGTTCGACAGTGTTCCCTCAGGTCGCTGGGCCGTCATATACTTGGCAGAACGGCCAACGACGGGTCCCATGACACTATCGACCACGTGTTTATAGGGTTTCATAAATTCAGCAGCCTGTGCATCAGGCTGTGCATCGTAACGGCTGTCAATGAGGATACGCGTACGTTGAATACCCGCAATCTCATAGTGTGACCGACAGCCCATGACCATCATCATCGTGGCCAAAACAGGTAAAAAAAGTGTCTTGTTCTTCATATTTTTAGTTATTTATGCTGCAAAAATACAAAAAAAATCCGAATTATTGCACATAATCCAAAAAAAAGTTGTACCTTTGCAGCCGCTTTCCGCGTAATCGCTGGCAGGAAGTCTCGAGAGGCCTGTTATGTTGCGCATGGAACGATACAACAATTTTAAACGTTTAAAAAGAAAATGGATTTAATTAAAGTTGCTGAAGAAGCATTTGCAACCGGCAAGCAGTTCCCAGAGTTCAAGGCTGGTGACACTATCACTGTCGCTTACAAAATTATCGAGGGTTCTAAGGAGCGCATCCAGCTCTATCGTGGCGTAGTCATCAAGATCTGCGGTCACGGTGACAAAAAGCGCTTCACCGTTCGCAAGATGTCAGGTACCGTTGGTGTAGAGCGTATCTTCCCCATCGAGTCGCCAAACATTGAGAGCATCGAGGTGAACAAGGTTGGTAAGGTTCGTCGCTCTAAGCTTTACTATCTGCGTAAGCTTACTGGTAAGGCTGCTCGTATTAAGGAGAAGCGCAGCGGTGCCCGTGCTACTGCTGAGTAATCCCAGACGAGACCTGCACGACATAAAAAGAGATACTTCACGATTGAGGTATCTCTTTTTTCTTTTCTTATTCTGCAATATTCCAAATTTATTTTGTACCTTTGCAGGCAGAAACAAAAAATAGCATAACAATATGAAAGAATTAGCACTTAAGTACGGATGCAATCCCAATCAGAAGCCCTCGCGTATCTTTATGACAGAGGGCGAGTTACCCATCGAAGTGATTAACGGTCGTCCTGGCTACATCAACTTCCTCGACGCACTGAATGCGTGGCAGTTGGTGAAGGAACTGAAGGCTGCTACTGGTCTGCCCGCCGCAGCCTCGTTCAAGCACGTGAGCCCTGCAGGCGCTGCTGTCGGTCTGCCCCTGAGCGACACGCTGAAGAAGATTTATTTTGTGGACGACATCAAGGGATTGGACGACAGCGCTATTGCCTGTGCCTACGCCCGTGCCCGCGGTGCTGACCGCATGTCGAGTTATGGTGACTTCGTAGCATTGAGCGACACGTGTGACGCTACGACGGCCCTGCTGTTGAAGCGCGAGGTGAGTGATGGTGTCATTGCCCCCGACTATACCGCTGAAGCCATCGAGATTCTGAAGGACAAGCGCAAGGGTACATATAATGTTATCAAGATTGACCCCACATACAAGCCTGCTCCCATTGAGACCAAACAATGCTTTGGTGTGACCTTCGAGCAGGGAAGAAACGAGATCAAGCTGGACGATCCTGCCTTGTTTGAGAACATCCCCACACAGAACAAGACCTTCAGTGCCGAGGCTAAGCGCGACCTGATTATCGCACTAATTACGTTGAAATATACGCAGTCGAACTCTGTTTGCTACGTGAAGGACGGACAGGCTATTGGTATTGGTGCTGGTCAGCAGAGCCGTATTCACTGTACACGTCTGGCAGGTAACAAGGCTGATATCTGGTGGTTGCGCCAGCATCCGAAAGTGATGGCATTGCCCTTCAAGGAGGGTATCCGTCGTGCTGACCGCGACAACACCATCGATGTATATATTTCTGAGGACGAGCACGACGACGTATTGCGCGACGGTGCCTGGCAGCAGTTCTTCACCGAGCAGCCTGAGGTATTGACCATGGCTGAGAAGAAGGAATGGATTGCCAAGAATACCAAGGTGGCGCTGGGATCGGATGCCTTCTTCCCCTTCGGCGACAACATTGAGCGTGCCCACAAGAGTGGTGTAGAGTTCATCGCCCAGGCTGGTGGCTCAGTTCGCGACGACCATGTTATTATGACCTGCGACAAGTACGGTATTGCTATGGCCTTCACGGGCGTCCGTCTATTCCATCATTAATCATTATGGCTACAGGAGAGAAAGATTTCCAAGACATCTTGGTGAATGGCATTTCGTTTGGTCGTGGTGGTCCTCGTAAAGAGGAGGACAAAGTGAAAACCAAGGCCAAGAAGAAAAAATATATCACTGGTGCTCACGGTAGTGGCTCTGCCAAGCAGAAGGCCAAATACCGTGAGCAACGGGCCAACAGGCATAAGAAGTAAGATTAAAGAACAAAACTACTGACGATATGAGAAAACTACTACTATTATTATTGTTTACCGTGGTAACCACGATGGCTTCCGCCCAGAAATATGTGGGTGGTGACATCTCCATGTTGAAGAAGTTCTTAGACGAAGGAGCTATCTATAACGACAAAGACGGTAATGTCGTCCAGCCATTGGCTTTCTTCAAGGAACAAGGTTGGAATGCCATGCGTGTCCGTTTGTTTGTAGATCCAGCAAACGCTTCTTCCAGCGATAGGAAGGAAGGAGCCATCCAAGACTTGGAATACGTAAAAGCGATGGGCAAGGACATCAAAGCTGCGGGGCTCAAGTTCATGCTCGACTTCCATTACAGCGACACTTGGACTGATCCCGGCCAGCACAGCACACCAGCATCGTTCAGAGTACTCCCTGCCCTCTATGAAGAATTGCTCTATTCCTACACCAAACAATGTCTGAAGGAGTTGAACGAGGTCGGCGCCACTCCTGACTTCATCCAGACAGGTAATGAAATCACCTACGGCATGCTGTGGCCAACAGGTCATATATGGCCGGCAGGCGGTGGACAGGACGGAGGTACGTGGGAGAACTTCACGCGCTACCTCACCGAAGCCATCAGAGCCTGTAAGGAAATGTGTCCTGATGCACAGATTGTCATCCATACCGAGATGAGCAAAGCGCAGAACGTCATTGATTTCTACCAGCAACTGAGCAACTATCCTAATGTCAGTTACGACATCATCGGACTAAGCTACTATCCCGACTTTCACAACGGTCTCAATGTGCTCAATAGTACACTTACAACGCTGGAATCCTCGTACCCTAACAAGAATATTATGATTGTAGAAACCGGCTATGGTTTCGAGTGGCCGATTTCTGGGGCGAAATACGATTTCAGCGACATCTGGCCTATTACCGAAGAAGGACAGCGGAAATATACTGCTGACTTGATAGCAACCCTCAATTCCCATCCTCATGTCAATGGTCTTTTCTGGTGGTACCCAGAATATACGCTCAACAATATTGTTTTCAAAAACGGCACAGAGGATTGGTCAAAGGACTTCACCAGCGGCTATTGGAATGCAGCTCTGTTCCATTATAAAACCGGCAAGGCTCTCGCTGCCTTCTACGAGTTGAAGAACTTCAATGACGGAAGTGCAGGGATGCAAATTGTCAGAAGTACAGACAACAAAGATGGTGCTTGGTACACGCTGGATGGTCGCAAACTGAACGAAACACCACAAAAAAAAGGTATCTATATCAACAATAACAAAAAAGTAATAGTCCGCTAAGTTAGCGGACCATTTCTTTTTAGAAGGTCAGGTCTTTACCTCGATAGAATTCCAACAGGGCATGTTGGTAAAGGTTCTCGTAGCGGGCCTGTACAAGGTCGGACTCGGACTTGAGGTAGGTATTCTTTGACTCGTTGAACTCAGTGATAGTCGCCTTGCCATTCTCATACTTCGCCTGCATCAGATTGAAGGCTGTCTGCGTACTCTTTACCGCCTCAAGAGACGACTGCTCTTTCGACAGTGCATTCAGGGCATTGTAATATACCTTCTGGATTTCCTGATAGAGCGTCTTCTTGGTGTTGTCGAGTTGCAACTGCTGATTCTCTCGTTGGATTTTCGCCGTGCGGATGCTGTTACGCGTCTGGAAACGGTTGAAAATGGGGATATTCAGGTTCAGACCGATGTATTGCGAGAAGTTATTCCTCAGCTGTGTACTGAAATTGTCGGACTTGAAACCGCTGGTAGTGTAGTAGTTCGTGCCCATACCGCCACTGAGCGAGAGCGTGGGGTAATAACCTGCGCGAGCAATCTTAATGTTATGCTCAGTGCCTTTGAGTTTCAGTTGCTGAGCAGCAATCTCTGGTTTGATGCCAAGTGCCTCGGCGTAGATGATGTCGGGAGAAGGGATGGCGGCAGCGATATCGGCAGAGACATCGGCAAGTTCAGGACGGACGACGGAGAATCCGTCGGGCGTAGGAAGCTCGAGGAGCTGTGTGAGGGTGAGGATAGCCAACCGCGTGTTGTTGTCAGCTTGGGTCGCTAAAAGACGACTGTTGGCGAGTGTCGCGCGCTGCTGGGATAGTTCCGATTCAGAAGCCTTGCCGTTTTTGACGAATGCCTGGAGACGCACGACCTGCATGGAATCGATGTCGATTTGACGATGTGCGACTTCGGAAATCTCCATGTCGTAAAGGATTTGCACGTATGCCTGTGCCACCTTCATACGGATGTCGTTTTTGGCCTTCTCAAGGTCAGCGGTAGCAGCCTCGAGATTCAGTTGGTTCAATTTGATCTGATTGGGAATCTGAAATCCCGTAAAGAGCGGCATATTGGCACCCAGTTGGAGCGACGTCGACGACGTGTTGGTGTTGGAATAGGTGTTATCAGCCGTCAAGCCGCGACCGAACGAGAAGTTCTGGTTCAGACTGGCACTGACGTCCGGGAGGCGGGAGTTACGGGATGTGCTCAGCTGAACCTCCTGCTGACGACGCTGGTTTTCCTGTTGCTTGATGGGGATGCTGTGCTCGATGGCGTAGTCACAGCACTCACGGAGGCTCCAAGCCTTTTGGGCACTGGCTGCACTAAAGCCAACTGAAGCAACTATGAACGATAGAATATACTTTTTCATAACCGTTTACTTTTCTTTATCATCAGTTACAATCTCTGGGCCGCGAACCTTGTCTTTAGCCGTGATGCCCTTCTTAATCTCGATATTCACACCGTCAGAGAGTCCGGTCTCCACATAGGTACGATCGTAGGTTTTGTTTTTGCCCTCGCCTTTGACAACATACACAAACGTGCTGTCGCCACTGAACTCGATGGCACTCTCAGGGATGCTCAGCACCTTGTCTGCATGTGAGAGGACGATTTCGGCATTGGCACTATAGCCAGAACGGAGATGACCAGACTTGCCACCGACAGAATCGGCGGGCACTGTGACAGCAGCCTTGATTTCGAACTGATTCGCACCATTGCTTTCCACTGCCTTTGGCGAGATGTACTCGAGGGCGGCGTCGAACGACAGGTCCTGTAAGGCACCGATGGTAATCTTCATCGGCATACCGCTGACAAGCTGTCCGACTTCGGTCTCGTCGATATTACCGCGGAAGATCAAGTCCTTCATATTCGCAACAGAGGCAATGGTGGTTCCATCGTTGAAAGTATTCGAGAGAATAACGGAGTTACCGACCTTGACAGGAATATCAAGGATGACACCACTGATGGTAGAACGGACGAGCGTAGACGAGGCCTTGGCATTTGACTTCGACACACCATCGCGCACCACTTCGAGGGCATCCAGAGCAGCCGACTTCTCATGTTGAGCTTGAGTCAGCTTTATCTTTGTCTTATCATACTCATCGGCACTCACCAACTTCTGGTTGAAGAGGTTCTCTTCACGCTGGAAGTCAATTTCAGCCTGTTTCAGGTTGATATCTGCCAGACGCACACGCATCTCGGCACTCGACAACTGGGCCATATCGGGAATTACCTTCACCTTGGCAATCACATCGCCAGCATTCACATAGTCGCCTGGCTCCTTCAACAATTCAGAGATGATACCAGAGATCTGCGGCTTGATATTGACCTCGTTGCGAGGCTCAATCTTACCAGTGATGATGGTCGTCTTCTGGATGTTCTCCGTCGTGGGGGTAAACTCGTTGTAGACAACTTCCTTGGGTTGGCTCTTCTGCCACAGGAACACGAATGTTCCGATGAAAATCAGCGCGATAATGGCGGCGATAATCAGTTTGCTGTACTTTTTCATATCTTGGTTGTTTTTTATTGTTATCATTTTGGGAGTGTCAGCGACAAAATCGCTGACCACACTATTATTCATCACGCATGGCGTCGACGGGCTTGATACTCATTGCTCGGGCGGCTGGGGCAAGACCCGCGAGAACACCCATAGTGGACACGACGAGGGCTGCGAAGATGGCCGTCCAGAAACCAATCTGGAAGTGGGCCACGACAATGCCGTCCTCCGTATTACCCAATTCGAGCATCTGCAGGATGAGCACTCCGAAGAGGATACCGCTCATACCCGCCACCAGTGTCAGTACAATACTCTCGGAGATAATCTGCGACAGTATCATCCTCGGCGTAGCACCGATAGCACGACGGATACCAATCTCAGTGGTTCGCTCACGTACAGTCACCATCATGATGTTCGACACACCGATAGCGCCTGCCAGCAAGGTTCCCAGACCTACGAGCCAGATGAGGAAGTTGACGCCCTTAAAGAGGTTGTCAAGCATCTGGAAGAGCACCTCCGTGTTGAAGACCATAGCGCCCTGTTCATCGGTAGGGTCAATGGTGTGGGCCCTGGCGATAGTCTCTCGGATGCGGTCAGTGACTTTCGACATGACGACCCCTGGACGTCCAGTAACGGCTATCAGATCAACGGCGTTACCACGGTTGTAGGCCTGCTGCATGAAGGTTAGCGGTAGGATGACACCCGTACCGTTTTCTCCGCTGATGTTAACGCCCTCGCTCATATTGTAGTCAACACCTACTATCTGATAGTAGATATTGTCGATGCGGATGCGTTTGCCACAGGGGTCACCACCACCAGGAAACAGTTCCTTGTAGGTTTTCTTCTGGATGACACACACCTTGCGGTGGTCGCGAATGTCAGCCTCATCAATGTATCTTCCGTAGAACAGCTTCGGTTCATTGACCCGCTGGTAGTCGGGCATGGCCCCACTGACGCCAATAGTAGCTTTGCGGTCTCCATAATAGGCTGTGCCACCGTTCGAAAAGAGCAAGGGTGTAATGACGTCAAGTTCAGGAACACTATGACGTAAACGGTCAACATCTTTGTAGTCCATATGCCAATAGCGACCTTTACGAAAGCCCTTGTACGCCTTGCTTGTAGGTTGTGCCCACACCAGAGCGCTGTTTGTGGCAAAACCCGCAAAGTTCTGTTGGAGCAGTTCCTTCAATCCGTTGCCGCCACCCATCAACGCAACAAGCATGAAGACGCCCCAGAACACACCGAAGCCGGTGAGGAACGAGCGCGACTTATTACGCGTCAGCGTATCAAGTATTTCCCTGTATGTATCTAAATCTATTCTCATAACTTAATCTGCTCTTAGGGCCTCGATGGGGCGAATTCTACTTGCTTTGAATGCGGGTATGAGTCCTGCTATCGTTCCAGCAATAATCATTACCAGCGTGGCCTCCACACAAACGTCCAGTCCGACAGTCGGATTAAGGAACATCGTAGCCTTGAACAATCCAGTATCTATTGTCTCGTGACCTATCGTTGCGTCCATATATTCGTTGGCAAAAATACCCAACAACATACCGATATAGCCGAAGATGGTCGTAATGATCACACTCTCGATGATAATCAGTCGAAGGATGCCCCAAGGCTTGGCACCGATAGCCTTACGGATGCCAAACTCATGAGTACGCTCCTTAACGGTGATGAGCATGATGTTCGATACACCTACGATACCAGAGAGTAGCGTAAACAATCCCACTATCCATAGAGCCGTGCGAATAATGCCGATACCCTGTTCCATCTGCAGGTTCTGTGTGAAACGATTCCATAGCCAGACAGCGTCTTCGTCTTCAGGATGTGCCTGATGTTCGGCATTCAGGCGGTGACGATAGCTGCGCTCAAAAGCCTCGTTAGCCTCCTCCGTCGGCAGTCCGTGGAAAGTAAATTCTATGCGGCCTGCGTCATCAGTCTTGGCACCGTAAATGCGTTTTATAGCCGTATAGCTACTGAACACATCTGAGCGTCCATTCTCCTGTTCCTTATAGATACCCACCACCTTGAAGGCAAAGTTTCCGACGTCTAAGAAGTCACCGACGCGACACTTCAGTTCCTTTGCCTGCTTGTTGCCTAACACCAGCACTTTACGGCTTTCCTTGACGTCAATATCATTGATGAAACGACCTTGCAATATTTCCACTTTATTAATTTTCGTGTGGTTGGGATAGACACCGCTGATACTTGTTGAAACATACTGCTGGCCATGACTGATGGTTGCTGACGTGTTGTACTGGGCACCGACCTCGTCAACGTTCTCAGAGAATTCCCGCTCAGTAATCTTCATATCGCTCTCGTGCAGACGGATGTCGCGTCCTTCCTTCAGTCCCTGGTAGGCTTTCGACGTCCATCCGCCATAGACGACCATTGACGACGACAGGAAACGGTCGCTCTGCTTCAGATTGGCATTGATGAGTCCGTTACCGGCACCCAGCAACACGATGATCATGAATATACCCCACGCTACCGCAAAGCCTGTCAGTGTCGTGCGGAGTTTATTCCGTCGAGCCGTCTGCCATATTTCTGTAAATATATCTCGCATAATCTTTATTTCATCAGTCCGCCACTGCCGAACGGTGAGGCATCGTGGTTCAGGTTCTCTTCGATTTGTCCGATAACACCATCCTTGATATGAACGATCTTGTTCGTCTCGTTAGCCACACCACTTTCGTGCGTCACCACGACGATGGTCATTCCCTCATCCTGGTTCAATTGCTTGAGCAGCTGCATCACCTCCACGGAGGTCTTCGAGTCGAGAGCTCCTGTAGGCTCGTCGGCCAAGATAATCTGCGGACGGGTGATGAGCGCTCTGGCAATTGCTACACGTTGCTTCTGTCCTCCCGACAGTTCATTGGGATAATGCTCGGCCCAGTCCAGAAGACCCAGACGATCCAGATAATCCAGCGCCATCTGATGGCGTTTACGGCGCGACACCCCCTGGTAGAATAATGGCAACTCAACGTTTTCCACGGCGGTTTTAAACGAGATGAGATTAAAGCTTTGGAAGATAAAACCTATCATCTTGTTGCGATACTCGGCAGCACGGGTCTCGGAGAGGTTCCAGATGGGAGTTCCTGCAAGCTCGTAAGTACCAGAGTCATAATTATCCAGAATACCTAATATATTTAATAAGGTACTCTTACCTGAGCCCGAAGCACCCATGATGCTGACGAACTCTCCCTTCGCAATGTCGAGCGAGATACCCTTCAGCACATGGAGTGGCTGGGCGCCCTGATAGGTTTTGTTGATGTCTTGTAAATGTATCATGAAAACAAACTTTTTACCTTGTTTTTATTCGTTAGACGCTGCAAAAGTACGAAAAGTTGCATTACCCTCCAAATAAATGGGATGAACTGCATACATTTGTGACGAATGAATAGAAGTATGACTAAACTTTAACATTCTGTAAGTTTTTTGTAGGCTTCTGCAACGTCGTCAATAGTGATGTCGAGGAGGTTCATCTGACGGAAGAGCTCTGGCAGACGCTCCTTCATAAACTCCTGCTTGCGTGCCTTCAGAATCTGTTTCTTGGCGCCAGGAGTGACAAAGTAACCCAGTCCGCGCTTGTTGTAGATGATTTCCTCGCGGGCCAACTGTTCGTAGGCCTTCACTGCCGTATTTGTATTCACTTCTAAGAGCACGGCATACTCTCGGACGGACGGAATGCGGTCATCGTCCTTATACACTCCAGAGAGGATTTCGTCGCACAGACGATCAGCCATCTGGATGTAAATCGCTTTATCGTTAGTAAAAATCATACGTTCAACCATTTATTGTTAATAACCTGCATGCGGGTAAACAGCTTATAGGAAACCCAGTAGTGGAACACGATGAGCAGCATCATCGCTGAGTTGATGATATAGAATAACGGATGGAAGATTTGTGTATAGGTCTGCGTCTTCTCGTCCCAGGTGCCTGTGATGAATTCGAAGTGGAAAACAGTCCAGTCTATCTGGTTCAGAAGCATAACCAGCAGGATGCCGACAACGACGATGGTGCCGCTGGTGAACAGGAACTGCTGACGACGGAACAGCGTGCCGCCCACGATATAGAGTGAGTGAATGTAAAATGCCCAGACAAGGACCATCCATACCCCGTGCCAATCTTGGAAAACACCCCACGGATGCTCACCATCACGTCCCATGACAGGCATCGTGAAGCCCCAGACGACGATGCGCCCCGTCAGCCAGTCCACCAATACGCGCAGGGCGTCGGCCAGTATGCAGGCACCAATGGTCAGGGACAGCATCATCACTACGGATATCAGCACGCTGACGACGTATTTCTCCAAGTTGGAGACGGGCCATAGCAGATAGGCGGAGCGTTTGCGGGTGTCCTTCATCTGCGAGAACATGCCGCTGGCCGTAAACAGCATGGCGAAGCAGAAGAAGATGACACCGAATACGGAGGTCTGCTCTACGATTCTGCTATAGTGAAAAAGCAATTCGCTGGGATAGTTGTCTGCCCAATGCGAGTAGCCGTGGTCAGCCACACGGGTAAAGAACAGATTAGCCATGAACATGACCAGCGTATAGATGCCAAACAGTCGGAACCACGTCTTGCGCTCCACCAGGAAATGGCACTTCAGTGCCTGCGAAAATCTATTGTAATTAAAGTTGCTCATATCTTTTCATTATTTAAATTTAATCCTTGCATGATAGCCGTCCCTTATCAAGGGGCTCTAAATACCTTAGTTGTTGTTATGATTTTGCGTCTTATAGTTAAAGAGAAGTTCGAGGTTCACCTGCGTCTCAGCGTCACCTTCCTGGCGCTTGGTGATGACAGCATTGCCCTGAAGCGTGGGTTCAGCATAGAGCACTGTATCATCCATCTGCTGTGGTGAACGGAATTCGAAGGTATAGGCATCCTGAATCTCCTGCATCGATGCATTCAGCAATACCGAGTGCTGGTCGAGGATGAGGATGTGGTCCAACATTTGCTCCACGTCGTGAACTTGGTGGGTAGAGATAACAACGGTACGCTCCTCAGTCATGTGCTGGGCAATGACCTTGCGGAATTGCGACTTTGAGGGGATGTCCAGTCCGTTGGTGGGTTCATCCATCAACAGATACTTGGTGTTGGTGGCCATAGCGAAAGCGATATAAGCCTTCTTGCGCTGACCCATCGAGAGTTCACCCAGACGTACATCGGCAGGCAGTTCGAAATCAGCCAGACAACCCTGCAGGATCTCATCAGAGAAATTAGGGTAGAAGGTCTTGTAGAGTTTCACATACTCCGAAAGACAGATGGCGGGCATCTCAAACTCCTCCGTTACGAGGAAGATGTCGCGCAGGGTTTCAGGCTCGCGGTCCTTGGTTGCGATGCCATCGCAACATACAGTACCGCAAGAGGGACGGAGCAAACCTGAAAGTAGGTAGAGCAGCGTGCTCTTGCCCGTTCCGTTCTTTCCTAACAGTCCGTAGATACGGTTTTCCTCCAGCGTCAGGCTGAAATCGTCGAATACCAGATGTTTGCTTCCGGCATACTTGAAACTGATGTTATTTACGTCAATCATACGTTTTAATTGTTTATGTTTGTATTATTGTTTATTGTCTGAATCGAGCTTTGAAAGCCACTGTATTGGTGTACTACTTTATTAGTACACTGCAAAAGTAGAGAAAATAAGCTTACACTCCAAACTTTTCAAGCAAAAAGTGCTATTCTTTAACTTTCTTTAGCGTTTTGGACATCGTAAAAGCCCTATAAGCCTCGCGCGATCCTTATTATTTATATATTAATGTCGGACTGTATGGAAGTCGGGATGATTGTACCTCAAAGATTCAATATTGGGTAGTATTTGAAAAAAGTCAACAAATGTTAATCATGGGGTGTTCGTAGATTTTCCACGAAAACGTTTGCGTAATTAGTGTACATTTACTACCTTTGCATCATTAACTAACAATAACAAACGATAATATCACATATGGTCAACCTTAGGAAACTGGCTACCATCATCATATTCCTAGCGTCTGTAGTCCTCATGACACCTGGGCGAGCTCAGGTGAAAGACGATACAACCAGCAGATTGCTGCAGAAAGTTCGCATCACCTTCAATCAGAACGACGAGCACGCTTTCTACGAAGCGAATGCCAACTATCGCAACTATCTGCTCAAGCAGGGCGACATCAGCGGATTCTATCTCAGTTGGAAGAACGAAGTGCTCTACGACGTCAATCACAATCACTTCTATCGCGCCCTGCGAAAAACCATGACAATGCAGGCAGATATGGAACAGCGCGGCGCCACTCGTGAACTCTATAAGACCACCCACCTGCGAGGTATCATCTACTCGCTAAGAGGAAATATTCCCCTAGCCCACCAGTACTTCGAGAAGGCATTGGATCAGGTGGACCACTCCCAGCCTGCCAATCTCGTGTCGCTCTATATGGACTTGGCAAACATCGAGATGGACACCCAGCCTAAAGAAGCTATGAAACACCTCGACTGCGCCATTGAAGTCATTAGGGCCAACGATTCCAATTACGAATACAGCGACGCCATCGGATTCAAGGTGATTGTGGCTTACGCCATGCGTGACTGGGAACAGGTGAACGAGGCTTTCGACGAATACATCAAGCTCCGCAAGACGCTGGGTCAGGACTTCAGCACCACCTATTATAATTATGCCGTCATCTGTAAGGCTGCAGCAGACAAACGCTACGATGATGCCATCAAGCAGACGTATGAACTAACTAACACAACAGATATATATAAGTTCCAAACGGAAATCTACGAACTGGCAGGTGATACGATACGCGCCTTTGAGACGCAGAAACGCTATATGGCCATCAAGGACTCAGTAGACAATGTCATCATGAGCGAAGAGATGGTCGGTTCAGCCAATGACCTCGAGAATGCCGAGGCGTTGAACAATGCCGTTTGCAAGAAAAACGCCCTCCTGCAATGGGCACTTCATCTTGGATTTATCGCAGTCCTGGTCATCGGATTTCTGATTTATCGCTGGAATCGTTCGCGCTACATGAAGAGTTTGCAGCATCAGAATCGTGAACTGCTCATCGCGCGTGATAAGGCACAGGAGGCAGAACGCATGAAAGTAAGCTTCCTGCAAAACATGAGTCACGAAATCCGTACACCCTTGAACATTATCAGCGGCTATGCTCAAATCATCAGCGACCCTCACGCTCTGTTGAGCGACAACGAACGCGCGGATATGGCCAAGCGTATCACCCACAGCACCCATAGTATCGTACATATCGTAGACGAAATACTCGACATTTCAGGCAAGGAAAGCATTCACTATATTGACAAAACAGATATGGTGGGCTGTAACGAATTGGCTCGAAAAATGATAGAAGCCTACGAAACGAAGGAAACGGGCCTGGACGTCCGTCTCGACACACATTTGAAGGACAGCTGTGAGATTCTGATGAATCGTCACGAAGTGGAAAAGATCCTACATCATCTGCTTGACAACGCCTTTAAGTTTACCAAGCAGGGCAGCATCACGCTTAAAACTTATACAGACAAACTGGACGGAATGGTATGTTTCAGTGTAACGGATACGGGATGCGGCATCAAAGAAGGCGACGAAGAGAAAATCTTCGAACACTTCTACAAGTCGGATGCATATATAGAAGGTGTAGGACTAGGACTCTCGCTAGCTCGTCGCGTAGCTCGCCAATTAGGAGGCGACGTGGTGCTCGACACCGAATACAAAAACGGTAGCCGATTTATCCTGAAACTGCCCAAAGAATAATTGTCAATTTTCAATTCTCAATTGTCAATTACTTTCATCCGCGCTGGTCAGCTCCCCACATCATTTTTTCACGCAATGTGTGGAAATACTTGGTGCCTGCACGCTTGATGACCTGCACGCGATAAGGAGCACGACGCAAGGTCAGTTGCGTGGTTTCATCCAACTTTTCGCTTCGTCCGTCCAAAGCAACAAGGAAATTATGCGTACGACTCTCAACAGAAAGTTCTATCACGGAGTCTTCCGAGACAACGATGGGACGAACGTTCAACGAATGAGGAGCAACGGCAGTCAGTGAGAACACATGGGTTCCTGGCACAATAATCGGGCCTCCTACGGAAAGTGAGTAAGCCGTAGAACCCGTAGGTGTCGAAATAATGAGTCCGTCAGCCTGATAGGTTGTCAGGGTTTCGCCATTAATCGTGGCATAGATGGAAATCATCGAAGCGTTGTCGCGTTTCAGGATAGCCACGTCGTTCAGTGCGCAGTTGTAGCCCTGCAACTCCTGACCTTTTGTTTCCACCTGAATGACAGCACGCGTATCGACAGCATAATCCTCATCATGCAAGGCATGGATGGTGCGTTCAATCTCCTGTGCATTGACGTCAGCAAGGAAGCCCAACCGTCCTGTATTGATGCCAAGGATGGGAATCTGTTTCTGTCCTACCACGCTGGCAGTACGCAAAAAAGTTCCGTCGCCTCCCATCGAAATGGCAAAGTCAGCCTCAAACTGGTTATTGTCAAAGACGTTAACCCCTTTCAGAGACATCTGCTGTCCCTCGGTAATGAAGGTATAGAACTCTCGCTCAATAAAAACCTCTGCCTCGTATTGTGACAGACAAGCGAGGATTTTCTGTATCGAAACAGACTTCTTGGGCTGGTAGACATTGCCAAAAATGGCGAATCTTAGTTTACGCGTAGACATCATTTCTTACTTTTTGCGTGCAAAGATACGCATTTTTTTGCGTCTTTGTGCCTTCGTATTCATTTTTTTTGTATCTTTGCACCAAACTAATGATTTTAGCTATGACGAAACTAAGTGTAAATATCAATAAGATTGCCACGCTGCGCAATGCCAGAGGCGGCAATAATCCTAACGTGCTGGCTGTTGCACGCGACGCAGAAATCTTTGGTGCCCAGGGCATTACCGTTCATCCTCGTCCTGACGAACGCCACATCCGCTATCAGGATGTTCGCGACATCCGTCCACTCATCACAACGGAGTTTAACATCGAGGGAAATCCTATCCCGTCGTTCACAGAACTGGTGCTGGAAGTCAAGCCGAATCAGGTGACACTGGTTCCTGACGGACACGACCAGATTACCTCCAATCACGGATGGGACACGCTGGAGAACAAGGCATTCCTGACGGATATCTGTAAGGTCTTCAAAGAGGCTGGTATCCGCACGAGCATCTTCGTGGATGCCGACCCCAGAATGGTGGAAGGAGCCAAGGCGTGTGGTGCCGACCGCGTTGAACTCTACACGGAGCCCTATGCATCTGGTTATCAGGCCAATCGCGAGGCTGCCATTGCTCCGTTTATTGCTGCTGCTGAAGAGGCTCGCAAGGTAGGATTGGGACTCAACGCAGGTCACGACCTGTCGCTTGAAAACCTGCACTACTATCACCAGCAGATTCCCTGGACAGACGAAGTCAGCATTGGCCACGCCCTCATATGTGACGCACTCTATCTAGGTCTCAAGGAAACCATCAAACAGTATTTACAAGCACTACAATAGTATGAAAAAGGTTTATGTATTCTTAGCAGACGGCTTCGAGGATGTCGAGGCTCTGATTCCTGTTGACGTATGGCGTCGCGGAGGTCTGGACGTAGTAACGGTGAGCATCAGCGATTTCCCCTTGGTGCGCTCAGCTCATGGAGTAAATATCGAGGCAGACATCATGTTCGAGCAAGGCGACTTCTCGGATGCCGACCTCATCTTCCTGCCTGGAGGCATGCCTGGCGCCTCGAACCTGTTTGACGACAAGGCTGTCTGCAAGGCTGTTGTCGACCAGCACATGGCTGGCAAGAAGGTAGCAGCCATCTGTGCTTCGCCTGCTGTCGTCCTGGCTCCGCTGGGTATTCTTGAAGGCAAGAAGGCCACCTGCTATCCTGGTTTCGAACAGGCCTTGGAGGATGCGAAATATACCGGCGACCTCGTCACTGTCGATGGCAATGTCACCACAGGCGAAGGCCCAGCAGCAGCCTTCCCCTTCGCCTACGAACTCCTTGCCCAGATGGTTGACAAAAAGACCTCCGACCAAATCGCCGAAGGCATGCGTTTCAAGCACCTGATGCAATGATAATTTTTGCAGCGGACTTAACGGACTGACACGGACAATTTTATGTTGATATACAATGAACTTTCAAAAAAGATATTAGAGGCTTATTTCAACGTCTTTAAGCACCTTACAACAGGGTTATTGGAGAGTGTATACGAGAAAGCTCTATGCATCGAGTTTGACGAGATGGGCATACCTTATGAACGCCAAAAACGCCTTCAGATTACATACAAAGGAATCATTATTGGCGAATTTGTAAGTGACATAGTTGTGGACAACAAGATTATCCTTGAATTAAAGTCAATTCCAGAGCTAACACCTGCCAACACTGCACAGCTCATCAACTATCTTAAAATCACAGGTATGTCCGTGGGCTATCTATTAAATTTCGGTGAAAGCCGAGATTACAAACGTATTATAAACAAATAGTCCGTGTTAGTCCGTTAAGTCCGATGCAATATATTTGATGCTAATATGGATTATATAATAATAGTAGCAGGCGGGAAGGGCCTGAGGATGGGGAGCGATATTCCCAAGCAGTTCCTGCCAATAGGCGGGAAGCCGGTACTCATGCGGACACTAGAACGCTTCCGCGAGTACTCCCCCACCCTGCAAATTATCCTCGTATTGCCCAAAGCCCAGCAGGATTATTGGCACCAACTTTGCCAAGACTATGACTTCAAGGTGGAATATGTTTTAGCCAATGGTGGCGAGACACGATTCCACTCAGTACAGAACGGTCTGACAAAGATTCCTGACGATGCCGAAGGAGTCGTAGGCGTTCACGACGGTGTGCGTCCGTTCCCCAGCATCGACGTCATTCGCAACTGCTACGAAACAGCCCGCACGGCAAAGGCTGTTATTCCCGTCATTCCTGTCGTAGAAACGGTTCGTCACCTGCAAGGAAACACCTCCGAAACAGTTCCTCGCAGTGACTATCGTCTGGTGCAGACCCCACAAACTTTTGACATCCAATTGCTTAAGGCAGCAAACAAGCAGCCTTATAACGACGGATTTACCGACGATGCCAGTGTGGTCGAAGCTTTTGGTTTCAACATCACGCTTGTCGAAGGTAATCGCGAGAACATCAAGATTACCACACCCTACGACCTGAAAATAGCTGAGGTACTGATAGGATGACTTCGATACTGCAACAAGACATACAATACTTGCCTGGGGTTGGTCCCAACAGGCGGAAGATGCTCAGCGAAGAGCTGGACATCCATACTTTTGGCGACTTGTTGCAGTATTATCCCTACAAACACGTTGACCGCAGCAGACTATACAGCATCGGTGAGCTCAATGGCGACATGCCCTTCGTACAAGTGAAGGGCCACATCCTGAGTTTCGAGACCTTCAAGATGAGTGCCCGCAAGGAACGCGTCGTGGCGCACTTTACCGATGGTTCCGGAAAGGTGATGGACCTGACGTGGTTCAACGGAGGGAAATATGCCAAGCAGAGCTACGCCATTGGCAAAGAGTATATCGTTTTCGGACGTCCCAACGTCTACAACGGACGCATCAACGTGACCCACCCTGACATCGACGCCGCAGAGAAACTGGAACTGTCGGCTATGGGCATGCAGCCCTATTACAATACGACGGAGAAGATGAAGAAGATGGGGCTCAACTCCCGTTCTGTCGAGCGTCTGACGAAAGCGCTTCTCGACGTGCTCAAGGAGCCCTTGCCAGAGACCCTTCCTGACTTCATCACCCAGAAGTTGCACCTGATGAGTCGCGACGAGGCCCTGCGGAAGATTCACTATCCGCAGAATGCCAAGGAACTGGAGCAGGCTCGCGTCCGACTGAAGTTCGAAGAGCTGTTCTACGTGCAGCTGAACATATTAAGGTATGCCAGTGACCAACGACGGAAATACAGAGGGTATGTCTTCTCGCAAGTAGGCAACTGCTTCAACGATTTCTTCCACAACCACCTGCCCTTCTCATTGACTGAGGCACAGAAACGTGTCATCCGTGAAATCCGCAAGGATATGGGCAGTGGACGGCAGATGAACCGTTTGTTGCAAGGCGACGTAGGTAGCGGAAAAACCCTCGTCGCACTGATGTCGATGCTCATCGCACTGGACAACGGCTATCAGGCCTGCATCATGGCACCAACGGAAATCCTGGCCGAGCAACACCTCAAGACCATTATGGACTTCCTGCAAGGCATGGACATCCGTGTGGCCTTGTTGACAGGCATTGTGAAAGGCCGACGCCGTCAGGAAATTCTCGACGGATTGTTGGATGGCACTGTGCAAATTCTGGTAGGTACCCATGCCGTCATCGAAGATACTGTGCAATTCGCACGGTTAGGCTTTGTGGTTGTCGACGAACAACACCGCTTTGGCGTTGCCCAGCGTGCCAAGCTTTGGAACAAAAGCACAAACCCGCCCCACGTGCTCGTCATGACGGCAACACCTATTCCCCGCACGCTCGCAATGACGCTCTATGGCGACCTCGACGTCTCTGTTATCGACGAACTGCCGCCAGGCCGCAAGCCCATCGTGACACAGCATGTGTACGACCGTTCATTGCCCTCGCTCTATGACGGCATCCGCCAGCAAGTTCACCAGGGTCGCCAGGTGTATATCGTCTTCCCACTCATCGAGGAAAGCGAGAAAATCGACCTCAAAAACCTCGAAGATGGTTTCGAAGTGTTAAAACAAGTTTTTCCGGAATTTCGCTTAAGCAAGGTTCACGGCAAGATGAAACCTGCTGAAAAGGAAGCCGAAATGCAACGCTTTGTCAGTGGCGAAACACAGATCCTCGTGGCCACCACAGTCATCGAAGTTGGCGTCAATGTACCCAACGCTTCCGTGATGGTCATTCTCGAAGCCCAGCGCTTCGGACTCGCCCAACTTCATCAGCTCCGCGGACGCGTCGGACGTGGTGCCGATCAGTCGTACTGCATCCTCGTCACCTGTTTCGAACTGTCTGCCGATACGCGTAAGCGTATCGATATCATGTGTGAAACCAACGACGGCTTCCGTATTGCCGAGGCCGACCTGAAGTTGCGTGGCCCTGGCGACCTCGAAGGAACCCAGCAAAGCGGCATGGCTTTCGACCTGAAAATTGCTGACATCGCACGCGACGGACAGCTCGTTCAGATGGCTCGTGACGAGGCCCAAATCATCATCGACGACGACCCCACCTGCACCTCAGAACGCTACGGGATTTTGTGGCGCAGACTGCGTGAATTGCGCAAAACAAACATCAATTGGGCGGCAATTTCGTAAGAAGATAAGTGTTAAAACACACAAATAAACCTTAAACGATTCGTAATAAGTGCTTAATTTTGAACATTTTTTATTACCTTTGCATCGAATTTTTACCTCAAAAGAATAAAATTAGGATAATGAAGATATTAAAAACAATTGCATTTCTGGCTTTAGCAACAATGAGTTCACTCCCCACAATGGGACAAGATCTATTGGCACGCCAGGCTCCTATTGACACGAAAATGAAGGCAGTGGACAGCGTCGCACTGCATCGACTGATAGAGACAGAGAGCTACTATGAAGCTCCTGCCGCCGACTTATACGACGATTGGGACAACACACATGCTCACAGCCATGCAACAGAACTGCCCGATACGTTCCGCATTTCCCTGAAGAATTTCTGCATGCCCACCGACAGCCGCGTGCTCACCTCGAACTTCGGTTCACGTTGGGGACGCCAGCATAAGGGTTTGGACATCAAGGTATATATTGGCGACACCATCCGTGCTGCCTTCGACGGCCGTGTACGTGTCGTTCGCTACGAGGGTCGCGGCTATGGTAAGTACGTCGTCATCCGTCACGACAACGGATTGGAGACCTACTACGCCCACTTGTCAAAGCAACTGGTTTCTGAGGATCAAGACGTTCGTGCCGGCGATCCTATCGGACTGGGTGGTAACACTGGTCGTAGCACGGGTTCACACCTGCATTTCGAAACTCGTCTCTGCGGCATGGCTCTGAATCCTGCCCTGATGTTCGACTTCCGCAATCAGGACGTTGTCGATGACTACTTCACCTTCCACAAGTCCTCCTATCAGCGCGAGTCGCAGATTGCCACTCGTCTGCGTGGTGCCAACGTTGGTTCTGGCGAAGATGTAGAATTGGCCACAGCAGCCCCTGCCGCCAGTTATGCTCAGGAGTCACGTTTCCACAAGGTAAAGAAGGGCGAGACCCTCTTCTCGATTGCCAAGAAGCGCGGCACGACGGTGGACACCATCATGAAGCTGAACCACCTGAAGAAGAATTCCAAGCTGAAGGCCGGTCAGATTCTGAAGTTCAACTAAGCAAATATTCATTGAAACAACATAAAAGCGGACAATTGGTTTGTCCGCTTTTTCTTTGCATGCAAGAGGCTTGTTTTAGCACCTCGGTCTTTAGGCCATAGAAAACAGGAACTGCTGATTGACGTATTCACAGCGGACATTGCCGAAGCGGATGAGGCGCGCCAGCAGGTTGATGACCTTATGGCGGGGAAGACGTGAGAGGCGGACAATACGGTTCAGGGGCAACTGGCCTTCAATGGCATCCAGCAACAGGCGGATGTCGTCGTCGTAGGTAATCATAACACCTTGCGGTTTCTGCGCCTCACGCCAAAGGGCCAGATGAACGGGCGAAGCCACGATGTTCTCGTCATTTATGCGGATATAGGCGCGCTTGCGGCCGTCTTCGTCCAGCGCACAAACAGGGCGTCTGCCAGAAGGCGAGACGGTAGCGATGACTATGGTACGCTTGTCCACATGGTAAGTGTCGAACTTGATGCTCGCTTCGGGCTTACAGAATTTGTAGGCTGCCTGGTGCATCATGTAGATCTCCTCTTCGCTACGCACACCTGAGAGATGACCGTCGTCGCGAACGCCAATGAGCAGCCGTCCGCCGTCAGTATTGGCAAAAGCCGATACCGACTTAGCCAACTTACAAGCATCAGCCACACGGTATTTAAAGTCCTGCTGCTGGTGCTCCCCCTCCCGAATAAGCCTCAGAAGATACCCCTTGTCGTCCATACGCTCTGCAAAGATACAACAAAAACACGAAGAAACAAAGGAAAACCAAAATAAATGATAGGGCAACTGACTTATTCCCACGGAGGGAATGTTTTAGCACAAATAAGGCAGCCTTATTGAGAATTAAGCGTGCATTATTGACGAAATTGTGGCGTTAACCCCTCACCCCTCACTCAAATCTCTGGGAATAGCTTTATATAAAGGCCTTAAGGTTGGGTGAGGGGTGCTCCTAGCCCCTCACTCACCCTTACCTCACCCCTCACTTATTACCATAGGTTCATCTGCTCTTACGGGTTGGGCTCTATATTTGTTCAGCAATCTCATTAATGCAAACTCTCAGTCCGAGCCCGACGGACTGCCAGTTCGCTCGTTGCGGAATCAGAGTTTGCTCCCTGCGGAATAACGACGAGCAAGAAGCCGCTTTCCTGTGAGCAAGAAGCAACCTGTCCGTTAGCTTCCTTTGCGTCCCTTGTTTGCTTCGAGG
>JAEEGG010000639.1_pt1 | contig 106132 bp, 94 predicted proteins | sample 9134161 | NCBI WGS metagenome assembly JAEEGG01 (sample SAMN16246543, study PRJNA631951) | gut metagenome | biome: gut microbiome; feature: rumen; material: CR-attached | host: Bos | place: Iran: Karaj | collected 2018-10
TCCGTTTCGATATAGAAAAGACAAAGGAGTGGGGCTTCAACATGATTCGCAAACACATCAAGGTGGAACCGGCCCGCTGGTACTACTGGTGTGATGTCCTGGGAATAATGGTGTGGCAGGATATGCCCTGCATTGCAGACCATAGCAAGACAAACAACGCATCCCGTCCAGAGGAAGTGTGTGCCGCCCAGAAAAATATCTGGGCATTGAATTCCTTCCGCGGCGGTACGGACTGTGATGTGCCGGACTTTTGGAAAAAGAACTTTTACAAGGAGTGGGGAGAAATCATAGACTGCCTTAAAGGCTTCCCCTGCATTGTGGTATGGGTGCCCTTCAATGAGGGCTGGGGACAGTTTGATACTGAAGACATCGTCAAGTTTACCAAAGAGAAAGACCCTACACGCCTTGTCAATGAGGCATCGGGCGGCAATTTCCACCTTTCGGGAGATATCCTTGATGTCCACCATTATCCGGAGCCCAGGTTGAACATATTTGACAGGACCAAGATCAACGTTCTTGGAGAATACGGTGGCATCGGCTACCTGGTGAAAGGTCACATATGGAAGCCGGAAGGACAGAACTGGGGATACTCCGGCTTGTGCAAGACCACGGATGAACTATTGAGCCGTTACAGGCTTTACGCAGAGCGTCTTAAGACCCTTATAGACATTGGCTGCGCTGCAGCCGTTTACACGCAGACCACGGATGTAGAACTGGAACTGAACGGCCTTATGACCTATGACAGGTTGGAAAAAGTGGATGCCTCGGCCATCCGTGCTATCAACCTGGAGGTTATTGAAAGTCAGAACAGCAATTGGATTACAAATACCGGCAAATGATGAAACGTTTTCTTTCAACCTTATTCCTTCTTTGGGTGACTCTGGAGTCTTTCGCTCAGCTGTCTCCCCAGATGGAAGCATATATACGCGAAAACCCCCGGCGGGCAGCAGGTGTCATTCATTCTTATGAGTTCCTGCCCATTAAAGACACTCCTGCTCCTGGCGGCTTCAAGCCTTTCTATATCAGCCATTACGGCAGGCACGGTTCCCGTTCCCACTCCTCGGACAAGCCTTATGTTCTGCTGAGGGATTGTCTGCAGACTGCTGCAAAGGAAGGAATCATTACTCCTTCGGGTGATTCTCTTCTTGCCTGTGCAAAGCAAATGATAGAATTGCACAACGGCATGGACGGTCGCCTTACCCCCAGGGGCGCCAGGGAGCATGAGCAGCTTGCAAAAAGGATGTATCAGCGTTATCCCCGCGTGTTCAAGAAAGGGGAGGTACACGTTATTTCCTCGGATGTGCCCCGCTGCCTTGTGAGCATGGCGGCGTTTACATCCTCGCTCAAGGCCTGCAAGAAAGACATCCCTTTCACCTTCGATTGCGGAGCCGTGTACCAGCGTATCATTACAAAAAACAGCCCTCATTCCATAAAGGACAAGGCTTATGCTGACGCACACAGTGCTTTGACAAGTATACCTATTGATACAACAGCCGTTTATGAGAGATTCTTTACGGATACTGCAAGGGGAAGACAGCTTACCGGAAAGCCAAGGAGTTTTATATCGGCCATTTTCAATCTGGCCAGATTCTCTGAAGCCTATGATATAGAGGAGAATCGCTACAGTTTCCTCCCGTGGGAAGCCGTTGTCACCACATATGCCCGCCACGCCCTCCAGAGCTATCTTTCGTATTGCAACTCGGTAGCTTATGGTGACGAGGCTCTGAAGGAAGTCGCCGTTTTGGCCGATATGATGGTGAAAAAGGCCGATCAGGCCATTGCCGGTGCTCCCGTTGCCGCCGACCTTATCTTCGGGCACGACCTTCCTTTTATGTGCCTTTGTTCTTTCTTCGGCCTGGAAGGCTTCGGCTATCCCAGACTTACGGCAGAAGAAGCGTACAGCAGCTGGCCCGGCGCCAAACTCTGCACATTTGCCTCCAACCTTCAAATGATATTTTACAAGAACAGGAAGGGTGATGTCTTAGTCAAGTTCCTTGCAAATGAACAGGAAACCCTTGTACCTGAAATAGAGCCTTTCTCCGGCCCATATTACAAGTGGGAGGACGTCAAGAAATATGTTGAAAACAAATAACAATAAAACTAGTGTATTATGAAAAAAGAGTATGAAAGCCCTGCCGCGCAGGCGGTTCCATTAGTAATGGAGTCCGCAATCTGCGAAACAAGTAAAGGCGTATTGGAAACAATTGTCATCACTGACCCGTATGCGGGAGAAGATCTTGGTTAGAGTCAGGAGGATATGGTTATGAAAAAGAATTATTTTGCATTTGTTTGCGCAATATGCGCCCTTACACTTTTCTCTTGCCAGAAAGAAGACAACGCCCCTGAAGAGGAGGCTCCTGTAGTCCCCGCGGAAGAAGAAGTGATTCCGGATGGTTATACCCAGTTGACGCTCAGTGCTGTAAGCGATGAAACCAAGACTACCCTTGACGGTACAGCCGTAAAATGGGCTGCCGGAGACCAGATCAAAGTCTATTGCAGTGACGCTTCTGCTTCTGATTTCGAATTAGTCGGTGAAGGCGGCAGCGCAACAGGTGATTTCACCGGACTTGTCCCCAGCGGGAAAACGGCACTTTATGCCGTGTATCCCAAGGACCTGTATTCCTCTGTCAGCAGTTCAACAGTCAATGTGACCATACCTGCCGCTCAGGAAGGCACCTTCGGCAAGGGTAACATCGCCGTTGCCAAGGTCGATGGAGAGCATAACATGGCCTTCAAGAACGTGAATGCATTTGTGGGATTCACTGTTGGGGCCGATATCACCAAGGTGGTTGTTTCCAGCGTAGGCGCGGAGAACCTGTCCGGAACGCTGGCAGTTGACTGCTCGGGAGAAACCCCCGTTGCCGGAGCTCTTTCGGATGGAGGCTCCAGTATTACCGTCACGTTCCCCGCGAGCACAGGCGGCACCTACTATGTGGCCATCGCTCCCGGAATTACCCACTCCAAGGGTCTGCTGCTTACCTGGTACAATGGAACTACAGTTACCGGAACTTACTGGCTCAACAAGGCCATCACCACTGCCGCAAACAATGTGTATGATATGGAGACGGTATCGGCCGATGGCTATTATTATGTATCGGTAGATGGTGCCGGAAAGAAAAATGGTATGAATGCGGCGAATGCCTGGAGCGCTTCTCAATTCTGGAGCAAACTACATCCCGGTGGAACAGATGCAGCTATGGATAACGCCAAACTGGCCAACATAAACGGAGCTACTTTCCATCTTGCGGCCGGCACTTACAAGTGGGGTGCCGATGCAGCAATCAACATTAATGAAAGCGAGACCATTTCCTTTACCATAAAGGGTGAGAGTGGAACCATTTTCACTGGAGATGATGATAACGATGGAACTGGTGACCATCGTATCCTGTCTTTGGGAGGCAATATGAATGTCACTTTTGATGGGATTAGCTTCGTGAAAGGTAAAGTCACTGATGATAATGGCGGTGCTTTGAACATTGCAAGTAGCGGCACATGGCTATTCAAGGGTTGCACATTCTCAGACAATGAAGCGACTAAGGATAGCGAAAACACTCATGGCGGAGCAATCTATTCAGCGCAAAGCATTGAAATAGAAGAATGCACGATGTCCAACAACGGAGCATCTTACGGTGCTTGCGTTGCAGTAAGTGGAAACGGGAAAATAGCAGTGGTTAAAGGCGGAACATTCCAGAATAATGCTGCAGCTGGTAATGGCGGTGCCATACAAGTTGAGAACGGCGCTTATTTGGAAATAAATGATGATGGTGTTTTAACGACGAATTTCCTTAATAATACGGCTGTTAGTTATGGCGGAGCGCTGGATATAGAGACAAATATAAAGAAAGGCGAGACCAACGTAATTAAAAATGCTGTTTTCAAAGGCAACCAGTCTGCGTATGGCGGAGCCGTTGAAGTATATGGCGGTTCAGGTAAAACAACGAAGGCTAATTTTAATAACTGTACTTTCGGTGGAACAGGAGACGGAGAACCGAATCAATCTACTGGAGATGGTGATGGCGTTGGAGGTGGTGCGTTCTTTTTGGAAGAAGATGTATACGTTGTCATAGACGGATCGGATTTTATTAATAATTCGGCAAAGAAATTGGGCGGGGCCGTTTTTGGGTTTGGTGATGCTCATGCTATTATTAACAACTCAAAGTTCATTGGTAACCACGGCCATACTGGCGGTGCGATTTATACTGAAGGCGCCCCTCATAAATCTCCTAAAACTTTCCCTATGTTTGAGATTGATGAGTGTTCATTCGACGGAAATTACATTACTTCCGGCTACGGGTGTACAATTAATATCAATGGTATTAACAGTTTCTGTATGAACAACAGTTCAATAAGAGATTCATACCTTGTTAAATCTAGTAAACCATCTGGTGACGCCACACTTTCCTGGATAGCCATAGATGGCATCCAGGAAAGTGGTTATTCCAGCATCAGCAACTGCTCCATCATTGGTGATACTCAATATAGTAAAACTGCAGGAGGCTCTTTGAGTACGGTTACAGGATCTTCCCTTATTTGGATTTGGGGTACCAAAACGTATTATTTTACCAATAGCATCATAGTCCCTGTTGATTCGGGCGTGGGTTCGATAAAATGCAATGATAGTGGTGCAACCGCAGATTTGGCCTATACTCATTATTATGATGTGTCAGCCACAAACGTTGAAAGCAGTAATAACCAAGATAGTCTTACGTCAAGTTCGTTAGGTAGTCTTGCTTGGAACCCTTCCGGATACTGGACATGGGATGGTAAAATATCTGGTTCATCCACGTATACCAAGATTTCAGCATCAGATTTTTCAACGCGTCTTTCCGGAATCAATAGCCGTATAGTTACCTTCCTTAGTACCGATATTAATAAGGATCAGCGTGGAGAGGACCGTGGAGTCGATAACTGGTGGCCCGGAGCATATCAGAATTAGCATCTTATGAGAAAGATTATCCTCATAGCAGCAGCGATTCTGCTTACAAACATCGCTTTCGCCCAGCCCTATATCATAACCCAAAGTGATAAGGACCGCGCAGCGGAGATAGTGAGCAAAATGACGCTGGACGAGAAAATCGCTTTCATCTCCGGAAAGGATGACGGGTTCCATACTCAATCAATTCCCAGACTCGGCATCCCTTCTGTGAGAATGGCCGATGGCCCGCAGGGCGTACGTAACAACACCTACAGTACGTACTACCCCTGCGGGATAGGCCTCGCGGCCAGCTTCAACCGTGACGTGGCCAAAGGCGTGGGCGACGGCATTGGCTTCGATGCCACGGCCCGCGGCGTACGCATTATGCTCTGCCCGGGGGTGAACATTTACCGTTCACCCCTGTGCGGGCGTAACTTCGAGTACTACGGAGAAGACCCTTTCCTTACGTCGGAGATTGCCCTTAATTACATCCAGGGCATCCAGCAGCACAGGGTGATGGCTACCATCAAGCACTTCGCCCTGAATAACCAGGAGTACCAGCGCCACCGCGTTGGCTCCGTGGCCGATGAAAGGACCCTGAATGAGATATACTTCCCAGCCTTCCGCAAGGCTGTTGAACAGGGTGATGTGGCTGCAGTAATGACCAGCTACAACCCCGTGAACGAAGTCCACGCGGCAGAGAATGCCTGGCTCATCAAGGATAACCTCCGCGCCTGGGGCTTTGACGGAATTGTGATGTCGGACTGGAAGTCTACCTATTCAACCCTGGGTGTTCTAACCAGCGGGCTGGATCTTGAGATGCCGGAGAACTTCACCACCAAGGTGGAAATGGTGAAGCCTCTCATTGAAAACGGAGTCATCCCGGAGGCCAATCTGGATTTGATGTGTCAGCACATACTGCAGGCATTCATAGCCTTCGGCCTTCTTGACCTTCCTGCAAAGGACGAGTCCATACCGGAGGATTACGAGTACTCCAGGGATATGGCGTATAACGCGGCAGTGGAGGCTCCCGTGCTCCTTACCAATAACGGCCTGTTACCCTTGAAGAAAGGACGTATCGTTGTTCTTGGCCCCAACGCCAATACCGTAGCATACGGTGGTGGCTCCGGCAGGATGGATCCCATCCCTGGACGCAATATCACGCCTTTCGCAGGACTTAAGGCTCTGGGTAAGAAGTATGATGTTCAACTCATTGAAAGTGTTGATTTTACCTCTGCTGAACAGAAAGCCATCCAAAAGGCAAATGCCGTTATTGTGGTTGCAGGGTTCAACTATAAGACGGAGCTTGAAAACCACGACCGGACCTACGGATTGCCCGACGGGCAGAACGAACTGATAGCGGCGGCATCGGCCTTGAACAAGAATACGGTTGTGATCATCAACTCCGGCGGAGAAGTAGACATTACTCCATTCAAGGATAATGTTGCGGCCATCATCATGGCCTGGTACGGCGGTCAGGAAGGCGGCAAGGCGCTTGCCGACATCATTTCCGGTAAGGTTTCTCCTTCCGGCAGGCTTCCTTTCACCTTCTGGGGATCGGAGGATAAGAATCCGGCAGCGCAGTACTATCATGCAGATACGGCGGCAATTCACCGCTCAAGCAAGAGCCGCCCCGAGTATCCGCATTCAACCTATAAGGAGGGGCTGTTCGTAGGATACCGCGGAATGGAGAAGTTCGGGGTGGAACCTATGTTTCCCTTCGGCTTCGGCCTCAGTTATTCAAGTTTTGCATATTCGGGCGGAACTGTGGTTCCTACTGCCGACGGCTGCGAGATCGTCTTCACTGTTTCCAATACCGGGAAGGTGGACGCAAGGGAGACCGTACAGGTTTACGTGGCTCCTCAGAATCCTTCAGTAATGCGCCCTGCTTATGAGCTGAAAGGCTTTGACAAGAAGATGATAGCCAAAGGCAAGAGCGTGGAATTCTGCATACCGCTTAGTTATCAGGATTTCTCCTACTACGACGTCGCTTCGCACAGCTGGAAAGTTGATGCGGGTGATTACAAAATCCTTGTAGGCCCGTCATCAAGCGATATTAAAATCAGTCTGGATTATACAGTTAGGTAATAAGCGTTTTTATGAACGGTTTATTTGACATCAAGGGAAAAGTTGTGGTAATGACCGGTGCCTGCGGGGTACTGGGGTCCACCATAGTAAAATACTTTGCCTCGGAAGGTTGCAAGGTTGTGCTTTTGGATTTGGAGCGGGCAGAGAATATTGGTTATTATTTGGTTAGTGAAATCAAGGCCGCCGGTGGGGAGGCAATGTTCCTTCCCACCAACGTCCTTGATGAATCGGCCCTGGAGAAGAACCTTTCCGATATCCTTGCCGCCTATGGCACCATCGACATCCTGCTGAATGCCGCCGGAGGTAATATGGGCCCGGCAAACGTTCAGCCGGAGCAGACCATTGCCGACCTGGACATTGACGCGATGAGGAAGGTCTGCGACCTCAATATCTTCGGCACAGTTATTCCTACCAAGGTTTTTGTTAAGCCGATGGTGGCCCAGAAGAAGGGTTCAATCATCAACTTCTGCTCAATGTCTTCATTCCGTCCTCTTACGCGCGTTGCCGGTTACGGCATCGCCAAGGCCGGAATGGCCAGCTGGACGCAGTGGCTCTCCGGAGAACTGGCTATGAAGTTTGGCGAGGGCATCCGCGTGAACGGCATCGCTCCGGGATTCCTTCTCACCAATCAGAACCGTTCCTTGCTTACAAATCCCGACGGCTCCCTCACAGACCGTTCCCACAAGATCCTTGCACATACACCTTTCGGCCGCTTCCTGGAGCCCGATGAACTGGTGGGAGCTCTGCATTATCTAGCCAGTGACGCCTCCAAGGGCGTGACCGGTACCGTTGCCGTAGTGGACGGCGGGTTTAACAGTTTTACCATCTAGAGCCTATGTATCTTATGAGACAATCCTGGCGGTGGTACGGTCCCAATGACCCCGTCACTCTGGACAACATCCGCCAGGCGGGTGTGACAGACATAGTCAGCGCCCTTCATCATATCCCCAATGGAGAGGTATGGACCATAGAGGAGATAGAGAAACGCAAAGCCCAGTGCACCGCCAAGGGCCTGGTGTGGAGTGTGGTTGAATCAGTCCCGGTGCATGAGCACATCAAGACGCGGGAAGGGGAGTACCTTAGGTATATAGAGAACTACAAGCAGACAATCAGGAATCTGGCCGCCTGCGACATCCACACCATCACCTACAACTTTATGCCGGTTCTGGACTGGACGCGCACGGATCTCTTCTACGAGATGCCCGACGGCAGCCGCGCTTTGAGGTTTGAGCGTGCCGCCTTCCAGGCTTTCGACCTGTTTATTCTCAAGCGTCCCGGAGCGCTGTCGGATTATTCTCAGGAAGAGATAGCCCTCGCCATGGAACGGTATGATTCCATGTCTGAAGATGACAAAAAACTCGTCACCCGAAATATGATTGCCGGTCTTCCCGGAAGCGAGGAAAGTTTTACACTGGAGCAGTTCCAGGCAGCGCTGGACCGTTACAAGGGAATAGATGCCGAAACCCTTCGCGCCAATCTCATCTTCTTCCTGCAACAGGTGTGTCCTGTGTGCGACGAGGTTGGTTCGCGTATGGTTATTCATCCTGACGACCCTCCGTATTCTATCCTTGGCCTGCCGCGTATCATGTCTACGGCCGATGATTTCAGGAAGCTCATCGAGGCGGTTCCAAACCCGTCCAATGGTCTGAATCTCTGTACCGGTTCATTAGGTGTACGGGCCGACAATGACTGCCCTGCCATGATGAGGGAGTTTGGTGACAGAATTGACTTTGTGCATCTCCGTTCCACCAAACGGGATGCTGAAGGCAACTTCTATGAGGCTAACCTCCTGGAAGGTGACGTTCCGGTCTATGAGATGATGAAGGCTATGCTTGAGGTGGAGCAGAAACGTCAGTTCCGTATTTTCCTGCGCCCTGACCATGGCCACCAGATGTGTGATGACCTTAACCGTAAATCTAATCCCGGTTACTCCTGCTATGGCCGGCTCCGTTCCCTGGCAGAACTCCGGGGCCTGGAGTACGCCATTGCAAAAACACTCTGACATGCCCAAAGTAGTTACTTTCGGAGAGGTGATGTTACGCCTTTCTACGCCGGGCTACCTGCGGTTTTCGCAGGCTCGACAGTTCGACGCAACCTTCGGCGGCGGTGAGGCCAATGTGGCAGTCTCACTCGCCAATTATGGCATTGACGCCCATTTTGTGACGCGACTTCCCAAGAATGACATTGCCGATATGTGTACAGCTGAACTGCGCAGCTTCGGCGTGAACATGGACGGCGTAGTATATGGCGGCGACCGAGTAGGCATCTATTACCTGGAGACCGGGGCTGTGGCACGCGGTTCTAAGGTGGTGTATGACAGGGCGCATTCCGCAATTTCGGAGATTCAGCCCGGAATGGTGGACTGGTGGAAGGTGCTGGAAGGCGCCGACTGGTTCCACTGGACTGGCATCACTCCTGCTCTCTCGCAGGGCGCGGCAGACGCCTGCCTGGAAGCCATTCGTGTGGCCAATGATATGGGCGTGAAAGTGTCATGTGATTTGAATTATCGCAAGAAACTCTGGAAATACGGTAAGAGTGCCTCCGAGGTCATGCCGGCCCTTGTTGAAGGCTGTGACCTCATTATTGGCAACGAGGAAGATGCGGAGAAAGAATTCGACATCAAGCCAGAAGGCTTTGACGCAGAGAAGACCGGCGGAGAAATTGATCAGGCTGCATTTGTAAGCGTTTGCCAGCAGCTCATGGCTAGGTTCCCGTGCTGCAAGAAGGTGGCCATTACCCTCCGCGGCAGTATCAACGCAAACCACAACACTTGGGGAGGAGTGCTCTATGACGGCAAGACCCTTTGGCAGTCCCGACGTTACGACATAACCCACATCGTAGACCGCGTGGGCGGGGGAGACTCATTCATGGGTGGCCTGCTGTATGGCATGCTGGCCTATTCCTCTGATCAGGAGGCCATTGAGTTCGCCGCGGCGGCATCGGCCCTCAAACACACCATTTTCGGGGACTATAACCGCGTGACGGTAGCCGAAGTGGAGAGTTTAATCAAAGGCGGCGGAAGCGGCCGCGTAAGCAGATAACTATGGCAAAGTTCAATAAGATAGACACCCTCTCAGTCATTCGTAGCACCGGCATCGTTCCGGTGTTCTACAACAAAGATGCGGAACTGACGAAAAAGGTGGTGAAGGCCTGCTACGACGGCGGCATCCGCGCGTTTGAATTCACCAACCGCGGGGACGGTGCGCACATCGTCTTCAAGGAACTCATCGGCTATGTCCGTGCCGAGTGCCCAGAGATGGCCCTCGGCGCAGGCACGATCCTGGACGCCCCTACGGCGGCCCTATACCTCCAGCTGGGCGCCGACTTTCTGGTGAGCCCCTGCATCGTGGAGGAGGTGATTGCGCTGGCCAACCGCCGTGGCGTGCCTTACAGCCCTGGCTGCGGCACCGTGACGGAGATTGTCCACGCAATGGAGCGTGGCTGCGACCTTGTGAAAGTCTTCCCGGCTGGCACCGTGGGGGGGGCCGCGTTCGTGAAGAACGTCCTTGCCCCTCTGCCCTGGGCGATGCTCATGGCCACTGGCGCAGTAGAACCCACGGAAGAAAACCTGACGACCTGGGCAAATAGCGGCGTTACTGCAGTGGGCATGGGTTCGAAGCTCTTCCCTAAAGAACTGATTGCCTCAGCCGACAGGGCCGCCATATCTGCCCTCTGCGAACAATGTATCAAATGGTTCAAAGCATAATTTATGGGCTTTATCAATCCTGATTTCATGCTCCAATCGGAGACGGCCCGGAGACTCTTTCACTCTCATGCGGAAAAGATGCCCATCATTGACTACCACTGCCACTTGTCACCGCAGGAGATAGCTGAGAATATTCAGTTTCGGGACATAACGCAATTGTGGCTTGGCGGCGACCATTATAAATGGCGGGCAATGCGCGGAAACGGCGTTCCAGAGGAGTATATTACGGGAAACAAATCTTCCTGTGAGAAGTTTGAAAAGTGGGCGGAGACCATTCCTTATACCATGAGGAACCCCCTCTATCACTGGACGCACCTGGAGCTCTCCCGCGTCTTTGGGATTGATAAACTGCTGAGTCCCGCAACTGCACGTGATATATTCGAGGAATGTAACGCCAAACTGGCAACAGAAGAGTTCCGGGGCCAGGCGCTTATCCGCAAATTCGGCGTGGAGGTGGTCTGCACCACAGACGATCCTGCCGATGACCTTAGGTGGCATAAGATGATTCTGGACAAGCCTTTCGGTACTAGGATCCTTCCAACCTGGCGTCCGGACAATGCAATGGCCATCGAGAATCCCAAGGCCTACAAGGAGTATCTTTCCAAGCTGGGAGAAGCCGCTGGCAAGGAGATTAATTCCTATGCAGACCTTCTTTATGCCCTTCAGAAGCGCCATGATTACTTTGCCTCCATGGGCTGTAAGCTCAGCGACCACGGCCTGGAGACCTTCTATGCCGATGATTACACCAAGCTTGAGATTGAAGCTATCTTCAAACTGGTCCTTCTGGGCAGGAAGCCTTCTGAGGCTGAGCTGAGTAAGTTCCGCAGCGCGTTCCTGCACGATATGGCCGTGATGGACGCCTCTTCCGGCTGGGCAGAACAGTTCCATGTGGGCGCCATCCGCAACAACAACACCAAGATGTTTAACGAGTTTGGCGCAGATGCCGGTTATGACGCCATCCACGACCTTCCCATGGCTGCTGCCGGAAACAAGTTCTTCGACAGGCTGGCCTCCGAAGACAAACTGCCCAAGACTATCCTTTACTGCCTGAATCCCAAGGACAATGCCGTGATGATGACCATGGCCTACAACTTCAACGACGGTACAGTTCCCGGCAAGATGCAATTCGGCAGCGGCTGGTGGTTCCTGGACCAGGAGGTGGGAATGCGCCGGCAATTGGATTCCCTGAGTAACCTTGGACTTCTTTCCCGCTTTGTGGGCATGCTCACGGACAGCCGCAGCTTCATTTCCTATCCCCGACATGAGTACTTCCGCCGCATTCTTTGCGATGTGCTGGGAAAGGATGTCGAGGAGGGCAAACTGCCGGCTTCAGAAATGGATTTCATCGGCATGATGGTGGAAGACATTTCCTACAACAACGCGAAAACTTATTTTGACTTTTAGATGAGCACCCAACAGAAACTGATGACTTCCTGGCGGTGGTGGATTTGCTCCCTGCTGTTCGTGGCCACTACCGTGAATTACCTGGACCGCCAGGTGCTGTCCCTGACCTATAAGGAGTTTATAGCTCCTGCGTTTGGCTGGACGGATTCCGACTATGGTACAATCACGTCCGTCTTTTCCATCCTGTACGCAATTATCAGCCTCTTTGCGGGGAAGTTTGTGGATTGGATGGGAACCAAGAAGGGATACCTCATTGCCATCGGCGTATGGTCCGTGGGCGCCGTGATGCATGCCGGATGCGGCGTAGCCACGGACTGGATAGCACGTGGCGCCCTGGCCGTGTCCACTGTGAGCGTGTATCTGTTCCTGTTGTGCAGAGGGGTCCTAGCCCTCGGCGAAAGCGGAAACTTCCCGGCGGCCATCAAGACCACTGCCGAATATTTCCCCAAGAAAGACCGCGCCTTTGCCACATCAATCTTTAATGCCGGCGCCTCCGTGGGCGCCCTGTCGGCACCGCTGATGATTCCTCCGCTGGCCAAGTACCTGGGCTGGGAATGGGCTTTCATCATCATCGGCGCCCTGGGCTTCATCTGGATGTTCTTGTGGCAGTTCATGTACGACAAGCCGGAAGCGTCCAAACATGTGAATCAGGCCGAACTGGAATACATCCATCAGGATGATGTCATTCCCGGCCCCGACCGGGAATCTCCTGCCGAAGAGAAGACAATTCCCTTCCTCCAGTGCTTCAAGTACAAACAGACCTGGAGCTTCATTACCGGCAAATTCTTTACGGACGGCGTGTGGTGGTTCTTCCTTTTCTGGGCTCCGGCGTATTTCCATGACCAGTTCGATGCGCCGGCATCGTCTCCGCTGGGGCAGGGCCTCATATTCACCCTCTATGCGATCGTTACCACGGTATCTCTCGTGGGCGGTTATCTGCCAAAGCTCTTTGTGGAGAAGAAGGGCATGAACCCCTATGGCGGCCGTATGCTGGCCATGCTCCTCTTTGCCTTCCTCCCGCTGATGGCCCTGGCAGCGCAGCCTCTGGGCACCAGCAGCCCCTGGTGGCCGGCAATCCTCATCGGCCTTGCCGGTGCCGGGCATCAGGCCTGGAGCGCCAACATCTACTCTACTATTGGCGACATGTTCCCGCGCAGCGCCGTGGCTTCCATCACGGGAATCGGCACCATGGCGGGCGGTATCGGTTCCATGATAGTTCAGAAAGCAGCCGGCGCGCTGTTCACCTGGGCTGATGCGCAAGGCTCTGCATTCATTTTCCTTGGATTTGAAGGCAAACCTGCAGGATACTTTATTTTGTTTTGCTACTGCGGTCTGGCTTACCTGCTGGCCTGGGGTATAATGAAATTGCTGGTCCCCAAATATAAACCAATTGAGTTATGAAGCGAGTCCTGACAATTATGGCGGCAGCCTTTGGCGCTCTGATTCTTCAGGCAAAGGATTATAAAGTGCTGTCTCCGGGAGGAGAAGTCTCTGTTTTGATTCAAAATGGAGAACGCCTGCTTTGGAGTGTCTCTTTGGGTGATAAAGTCCTGATTGCTCCGTCAGAAATAGCTTTAACTCTATCAGACGGCACTGTCTACGGGGCTAAGGCAAAGTTCAGGAAGGTGACCCGGAAGAACGTTAATCAGATTGTCCCAGCACAGAATTTCAAGCGCAGATATGTGAAGGACAATTATAATGAGCTTTTTTTGCAGGCAAAGGAGTTTGACCTTGTCGTACGTGTATATGAAGACGGCGCGGCATATAGGTTTGTCACAAAAAAGGGCGTTACGATTCTTTCTGAGAAGGCTTCGTTTAACTTCCCCGGAGATCATAAGGCATGGGTTCCCTACGTTAATCCCGGCAGGAAACTCGGAGACCAGTTTTTCAGTTCATTCGAGAACCTTTATTCATTCATCGGCCTGTCGGAATGGGAAAGTGGCAGACTTGCCTTTCTGCCCATTACCGTGAACGGCTCCGGTGGCGTTAAACTCTGCATTACGGAAACTGACCTCCGGAACTATCCGGGAATGTACCTTTCCAATCCGGATGACGGCAAGGGCCTGCAAGGTGTATTTGCCCCTTATCCCAAGGAAATCCAGCAGGGAGGTCACAATATGCTGCAGGGTATTGTCACTGCGCGCGAAGACTATATATATAAATGTTCGGAGGGAGAACCCCTTCCCTGGAGAATAGTTGTTATTGCGCGGGAGGACAAGGACCTGGCAGATAATGACCTTGTCTGGAAACTGTCGGCACCTGCCGAAGGTGATTTCTCCTGGGTGCGGCCTGGCAAGGTGGCCTGGGACTGGTGGAACGACTGGAACATCACCGGCGTGGATTTCCCTTCAGGGGTAAACAACGACACCTATAAGTATTACATTGACTTTGCTTCGGCAAACGGCATTGAGTACGTCATCCTGGACGAAGGCTGGGCGGTGAACAAGAAGGCCGATTTGTTCCAGGTGGTCCCGGAAATTGACCTGCCGATGCTCAGCAATTACGCCATCGAACGTGGTGTAAGGCTTGTCCTCTGGGCTGGATACTGGGCATTTAACAAGGATATGGAAGCCGTGTGTGAGCATTATTCAAAGATGGGTATAGCGGGGTGGAAAATCGATTTCATGGACAGGGACGACCAGCCCATGGTACAGTTTTATGAGAAGGCGGCGCGTACGGCGGCCAAATATCACCAGTTCGTGGATTTTCACGGCGCCTTCAAGCCTTCGGGCCTTACCCGCACATGGCCCAATGTCCTTAACCATGAAGGCGTAGCCGGCCTTGAGAACATGAAATGGGCCAAGGCCGACTGGGATGAGGTTACCTACGATGTCACCATTCCTTTCGTCCGTCTTGTGGCCGGTCCGGCAGACTATACGCAAGGGGCAATGCGGAACGCTGCCAAGGGACATTATACCCCTGTCAACAGCGAGCCCATGAGCCAGGGCACTCGTTGCCGCCAGCTGGCTGAGTACGTGGTGTTTGACGCTCCTTTCACTATGTTGTGCGACTCTCCATCGGCCTATATGAAAGAGCCGGAATGTACATCCTTCATAGCCTCTATCCCAACGGTGTGGGATGAGACTATAGCCATCGATGGACGCATCGGGGAATATGCGGTGATGGCTCGACGAAGTGGCTCCAAGTGGTATGTGGCTGCCATGACAGACTGGACCGCCAGGGATATTACCATCCAACTGCCGGCCCCGGCAACATCGGCCACACTATGGAAGGACGGCGTCAACGCCCATCGCAACGGACAGGATTATAAAAAGGAAACAATCAGTATAGAATCAGACACCGTTACAGTGCATCTTGCACCAGGGGGCGGTTGTGTTTTAGTTTTTTAGCTTATGAAAAGACTTGTTCTTGTAGTATTGTCATTGGGCTTCGCCCTTGGGATCCATGCTCAGGATGCCCCTGACTATGTGTTTACCGAAGCTTCCGACCTGACGCTTATCGGCAAACTTATGAATACGCCCAATCCCTATCACAGGGTGGATACGGTGGTGTATAAGGGATTTACCTCCCATGAGAACTTCCAGGTGAGATGCCCGGCAGGGCTTGCGGTTGCTTTCCGGACGGATTCTCCATCTATCCATATTCGCCATACCGGAAACTTCTCACATAGGAGTAGTTCTACCACGGGACATGCCCAGCACGGTTATGACCTCTATATTAAAAAGAACGGCAAATGGGTTTGGGCTATCAGCCGTGGCGTCAATCTGGATGATCCTGAAAAAGAAATCAGCCTTATCCGTTATACGGGAAACTCAATGAAGGAGTGTCTTCTGTACCTTCCCATATATAGTGAACTTTCATCTTTGAAGATTGGCGTAGAGGAAGGGTGCGTTTTGGAAGCAATTGACCCTCCCTTCCGTCATAGGGTGGCCATATACGGATCCAGTTTTACCCAGGGCATCTCTACATCACGTGCAGGAATGTCATATCCGGACCAGTTTACCCGCCACACCGGCATCCAGATGCTCCCCCTTGGATGTAGCGGCAACTGCAAGATGCAGCCGTATTTTGCAGATGTCCTGGCCGATGTGGAGGCCGATGCCTATGTCTTTGACACCTTCTCCAATCCAAATGTGAAAACAATCAAGGAGCGTCTTTTCCCGTTCATTGAACGGCTTCAGGCCGCACATCCAGGTAAGCCGCTGATATTCCAGCAAACGATAAGACGGGAGAACCGTAACTTCTGCTCTCATCACGAAGCCAATCAGTCCGGGGTCCAGCACGTGGCCGATTCCCTGATGAAGATTGCCGTTAAACGCTACAGTGACGTCTATTATATCCAGCCGGAAAGTGACGACGGTTCACACGAATGGTCTGTGGACGGCATCCATCCCGGCGACTACGGCTATTACCTCTGGGCCCGCTCAATTGAAAAACCTATCCTTAAGATCTTGAGGAAATACGGTATTAAATAATGAATAAAGCGTCTATTCTAACAGTGTTGGTGATCTCGCTCTTCTCCTGCGGGCAGAAGGCCGATGTTTATACACTTCATTCCGGGGACATTACATTAACGGTCACAAATTACGGCGCTCGTGTTATGTCTTTGCGGACTCCATATAAGAATGGCGTCCTTGAGAACATTGTTGTAGGGCACAAGACCGTGGAGGAGTGTGGGAGACTGCCCAGAACTTAGGGTAGAATATGCTGACAAGTACTGCCGTCATCTCGGAGGAGGTGGCGGCAGTACTCTTCTGGAAACCGGTAAGTTGGTGTCGTCTATCATAGACTAACACTCCAGTCATATACCGGACGAACTGAAATGTGTAATCCGTCTGTGTCTATCTCTTCAAAATCGTGATCTGTCAGTAGAAGTAAGTCTTGACATCCGGTCGCCTTTGCGGCCATCAAGAGGCCGTTGATCTCACGCTTCCTGGTTTTCGGAGCCGAGATGTCATACGATACCTGTATCGCCTGTAGCACCTTGTTGTTCTTACACAGTACGAAATCGCATTCCCAGTTCCTTTCGTTCATGTAGTATACATCCATCCCCTCCATTTTGCAGTGGCGTACCAGTTGTCCTAGCACTATGGTCTCCAGCCTGTGTCCCAGGTTCTCGCCTGCAAACGCGTTCTCACGTTCGCTCATCATTGCCACATCTACCGCATATACCTTTTCCTGAACCGACCGCACACGGCTTTTCTGCGAGTATTTTGGAACTCCGATCAGCATATATGCCTCCTTCAGATAATTCACGTAGTTGCGCGCCGTATGCTCCGACTTGAAGTGGAACAGCCCTGCCAAGTCCTTGATAACCACAATTGCCGGTGATACGTTCAACAGGTGGTGTGCCATCTTCTCAAATGCCGCCTTGTAGGCAATCTGGTAGCGCTGCTCGATGTCACGCTTCAGGATGTTTTCCACCAGCGTGCTAACGTATGAACGACTGTCTTCCATTATCAACAGTTCCGGGAACCCGCCCTGCTTCAGATACTCGTCGAAGGCAGCCCTACGGAACGCCTCCGCCTTCGTGGTCTTCCGTGTCATGTCCACACCTTTCATTTCGCAGTATTCAGCAAACGAGAACGGGTACAGCGCAATCTCCTTGTTTCTGCCAGTAAGGTGCGTAGCCAACTCGCCGCTCAGCAGTTTTGCGTTCGAACCCGTTATTACCACCTTCATTTTCTTTCTGAGCATACGGTTCACGAACAGATGCCAGCCATCAACGTTCTGTATTTCGTCCAAGAACAGGCAATTGAAGTCGCCGTAAATCTTGTAAAGCACCTCCAGCACATCGTTCAGTTGATCCGAGCCCATGCCTTCCAGGCGTTCATCATCAAAGTCCGCATATGCATACTTGATGCCAGCTTCATGTAGCGCCTGGTAGCACATCGTTGACTTGCCGCAACGTCTGACGCCTATCACACACTGTGCCTGCGTGCTCTTCAGGTCCACTCGTTTCTCTTCCTTGCGGTGGCAGAGTTTCTCTTCATCCTCCAACTCCAACTCTTCCTGTTGCTCGGTGAGTACATACTCCAGCACCTTCTTGTCTATCAGCCTGATTTCTTGTTTCTTCTTCATCTTTAACGATATTTTTACTGTTCCAAAGGTACGAAATATTCTTTAAAACGCGCTATTTTACCAAAAAACCATCGGTTAAAACGCGCTATTTTGCAGAAATTATTGTTTTAAAACGCGCTATTTCGCAAAATTTCACTGGCTAAAACGCACTAAGCATTACAACAAATTATCGAATTTGGCCATAGCCTCATCCTTGGCGGAATCCACTATGTCTATGTAGGGCTTCATGGCCTTATAGTCACTGTGCCCTGTCCATTTCATGACGACACTGGGGGATATTCCCATAGAGAGAGCGTGCACAATGAAAGTACGCCTGCCGGTATGAGTGCCTACTAGCTCCCACTTGGGGTGAACCTCATCCTTGCGAGTGCTCCCTTTATAGGTGGTAATACGGATGGGCTCATCTATACCAGCAAGTTGGCACAGTTCTTTTAGAGAGCGGTTCATGGCCTGGTTGGTGTAGCTGGGGAGGGCCCGGTTGCCGGGAAATGGGACATCCTTGTATTTTTCCAGAATGGCCAGGGCGTTTTTGTTCAGTTTGATGGAAACACTGTCTCCGGTTTTGATGGTGGTCACTTCTATGTGTTCGCCTTTGACATCGGTCCTGCGGAGATTATCGGCATCGGAGTGGCGGAGGCTTGTTAGACAGCAGAAGAGGAAGATGTCACGGACAGGCTCCAGACGCGGCGTCCCGCTTAGATCCAGATCCCGAATTCTGGCAAGTTCGTCCTTAGTGAGATAAATGACTTTGTTCTGCGTCTGCTTCAGGGTGGGTTTGAAAGTCTTGAAGGCCGGATTCACCGCATAGCCGCTGTCCCTGGCCCAGCGCAGGAACCAAGTGAGGTACTCAAGCTTCTTCCTTATAGTGGTGTTATTGAGGCCGATGCGGACTGGCTTCTTCTCTTTCTTGTCCTCTTCCTTATCCTTTTTAGTGCGCGCGGGATAAACTACCTTTTCATCGCGCAGGTAGCCGACGAAACCTGTGAGCACATTTTCATCGAGTTTGGAGAGTTTTACTTTTGGGCAGAAACTCATAAGATCGGCCCGTATGGCGGCCATTTTGTCGAAGGTAGCCTCCGTCCAGGCGTTTTTCTCGCCGCATTTTTTAGTAAACTCATCAAAGACAGAGAAGAGATCTGGCTCTTTAGGCTTTATTACATTTTTCTTCGGCTCAGGCTCAGGGCGTTTGGGCAGAATTCCCGCCATACGTTCCTTGAATGAGGCCTGAACTTCCGACGGGGTGGGAATTATACCATTCACTTCATAGTACTGGAATACCATATCAATAACGTCCTTGTATTTCCAAAGTTCATCATTGATGGTTGCGGTCGTTTCGCCCTTCGGCCCCTTGTAGCCAGGACGTACCAACTCTTTCTCTTCATCCCAGGCGTCCAGGGAAGTAATCTGGCATCCTGTGCCAAAATCAATTCGCTGGCTATTGAATGTCACTCTCAGTCGGATTTGGTACTTGTCCTTATTCTTTCCATAGGCGAAAAGTTTGAATGCCGCATTGCGTTTAATTTTCATCTTTCGGTTCCTCCAGAACTCTAAATCGTATCCCAAAAATATCCCAAAAACAGTAGGAGTCAAAAAACCCCACTTGCAAAGATACGCAATAGAAACCATTATAACAAGGGTTTCTGGAGGGTCCCGTGCTTTTAATTCGAATCCGCTCACCTCCACAGAAAAAGGATCCCAAGTTTTGGGATCCTTTTTCTGTGGAGGTAATATTTGTTTAATAACTATTGAAGGGGCTGCGCCCCCTCAAACACCCCCTTGTCGGCCTTCGGCCTCCGAAAAAAAATATCTAAAAACTATCTTTTGTCAACTATCGTGGCATTGGGGTAGAGGGAAGGGTCGAAGGTTACATCGGCCTCATCTACGCCCTTTGCAAAATCTCTGAAGGTGACGGTGACACCGTGCTGGGTGATTGAAGTGCGGACGGGAAGGAAAGTGGTCTTGGAAACGGCCAAATCCATCTTTTTGGGGTCGTCCTTATTGGTGTTGGTCTTGGACTTGGTGCACACGAAGTACCAGGCGCTGTCATCTTCCTTCTTGAGTTTGACGTCATAGCCTTCAGTGACACCCTCGAGTGCGCTCATACTGTCGTCGGAGCTGGATTTAGAGGCCTTGGCATTGGTTATGGTGATTTCATTCTTATTGACATCATACTCCCAGTCCGTGACAGAGTCGGACCAGAGGATGCTCTTTTCTCCCTTTACATTCACAAGGGCCTTGGTCTTGTCCCCACGCGTATACATATTGGTGGAATAAGAGCCCAGGATGGGAATCTTTAATTCCATAACCATGGAGAAGCCATTGCTGTCAAGGGTGGCAAGTTCCGCATCCATCCTGGCAAGGATTTCTTCGTTGGTCTGGGCAAATAGTGCGGTTACGGCAAAAAGCGATGCAATTGTAAGGAGAAATCTTTTCATATAATCTGATGTTTTTTACGGGGTACAAATATACAAATTTATTGGCCGATTTTTTTGTATCTTTGTTGGTGCATAAAACAATCGTATGAAAAAGTTATCCTTAATAGTTTTCTTTGCTTGTCTTGCACTTGGATGCAGTTCAAAGCCCAAGGTCAAATATGTGTTCTATTTCATTGGTGACGGCATGGGCATTAACCAGGTTATGGCTACTGAGCAGTACAACAAAGCAACAGGAAACGGTCCAGATGTAATCAATTTCACCCAGTTCCCCGTCCGGAATTTCATTACCACCGTATCCGGGAATTCGGTGGTGACAGATTCTGCGGCAGGGGGCACGGCGCTTGCCTCTGGCGTAAAGACATACAACAGCGCAGTCGGCGTGGACCTGGACGGCAATCCAGTATCCTGTATCACGGAGTGGGCCAGCGAAGCCGGTTACGGTACAGGAATCATCACAACCGTGGGAATCAATCATGCCACTCCGGCCTGTTTTATCTCTCACACCTCCGTCCGGGGGAATTACGAGGATATCTCCACCCAGTTCATGTCGGCCCCAGTGGACTTTGCAGCCGGCGCCGGTTTCATTATGAACAGGAGAACGGAACGCACTCCTGAGTATTATGAAAAAATGGCCGAAGATTCCGGAATTACCATTCTGAGGGGGCCTGAATTTGACGGCGTTGAGGATATTGACGGCCGTGTCCTGTGCCTAAGCGGCAAGCAACAGGAGAATCTTTCTTGTGCAATTGACCGTAAGGAGGGTGACACCCAGCTCTCTGATTTTGTGAAAGCGGGTATTGCATATCTTGAAAAGCACTTTGGCAAGAAAGGCTTCTTTGTGATGATTGAGGGAGGAATGATAGACTGGGCCTGCCATGGAACGGATGCGGCAACGGCCTTCCAGGAACTTACTGATATGGCTTATTCCGTGGATATTGCACTGGAATTCCTTAACCGTCACCCCAAAGAAACCCTCATCGTTATCACTGCAGACCACGAGACCGGTGGCCTTATGATAGGCTCTGGAAAATACGAGACCCACCCCGAGCGCCTTGCTTTCCAGAAAGCATCGGCTCCCGTAATTACAGATATGTTCCGTGAAGAATTCTTCCCCGAGGAAGAACCCTATGAGACCCCGTCATGGGAAGATGTTAAGGAATTTTTTGCCGATAAACTTGGCCTTTGGGACAAGGTGGACGTTTCCTCAAAGGATGAGGCTGCACTTAAGGAAGTGTACAACAAGACCTTCGGCAAGGGCGGCAACAGAAACCTTTCTTCCGAGAATCTGTACTCTGTGAACTACAAGATTGTGGATGAGGCGGTTAAATGCCTTGACCGTGCAGCCGGCTACCGTTTCAGTTACGGCTCACACTCCGGTTCTCCCGTGGGGCTATACGTCACCGGTGCAGGCCACGAGGCATTCCGTGAGGTAAGGGACAACGCTGAGATTGCCCCTCTAATTGCAAAACTTGCCGGATACCGGAAATAGCCCTGGCACGTAATTCCCTAATTTACAGTCATTTAATGAAAGTCGGGTGCACCTGCAGGTGCACCCGACTATTTATAAATCAGTGAGTGTTAGGTACTTACGTGACAGGGGATTAAGCGGTTTGTTTCTGCGGATCTTTGAACAGGATCCAGAAGAGGATGGCAACCACAAGGGCGTAACCTGCAAAGATGTACCAGGCGTTGGGCCAGGTGGCGGGGTTCTCGAACACGCCCACTGAATCCACTACGGCGCCGGCAGCAAGGGTGCCGATAGTTGCGCCGAAGCCGTTGGTCATCATCATGAACAGTCCCTGTGCGCTGGAGCGGATGTCCACTGCGGCGTTCTGCTCAACGTAGAGGGAACCGGAGATGTTGAAGAAGTCAAATGCCATACCGTACACGATGCAGCTGAGGATGAACAGCAGTACGCCGGGCATGGCGGGATTTCCAAGGCCGAACAGGCCGAAGCGCAGCACCCAGGCGAACATTGATATGAGCATCACCTTCTTGATGCCGAACTTCTTCATGAAGAAGGGGATAAGGAGGATGCAGAGGGTCTCTGAAGCCTGTGAGATGGCTATGAGTGCGTTGGAGTTCTTGACGGCGAAGGTGTCGGCATAGGCCGGATTGGCGGCAAAGGAACCAAGGAAGGTATTGGCATAACCGTTAGTGATCTGTAAGGAAGCGCCCAGTAGCATTGAGAATATGAAGAAGATGGCAAACTGGCCGTCCTTGAAAAGGGTGAAGGCCTTAAGGCCGAATGCCTCTGCAAAGGACTGTTTGCCACCTGCCTTGTTCACGGGGCATGACGGCATTGTGAGTGAATAGGCGCACATCACAAGCGACAGGATGCCGGAAGAGAGCAGCTGGGTGAAGGTTTCCTGCATACGGACTCCCTTAATGGAAAGGAAGTTAGTGAGGAGCATGCTGCAGATAAAGCCGATGGTTCCAAACACACGGATGGGCGGATAGTCCTTCACGGGATCCATCCCTTCACCTGCCAGGGCATTGTAAGCCACGGAATTCACAAGGGCGATTGTGGGCATGAAGAACGCCACGCTGAGGCTGTACAGGACAAACAGGGGAGCGAACTCCACCACGCTTCCCGCCATCATGCAGTAAGCGCCCGCACCAATCATGAAGATGCCGGCAAGACCGTGGCACAGGGCCAGGACCTTCTGGGCTTCCATCTTGCGGTCTGCGAGGATACCCATGAGGGTGGGCATGAAGATGGAAACGATTCCCTGCATTGCAAAGAACCACTTGATCTGGGGACCGAGGCCGATGTTACCAAGATAACGGCCCAGGGAAGTGAGGTACGCTCCCCAAACGGCAAATTCAATGAAGTTGAGCACTGCCAGCTTCACCTGGATTGGCTTGATTTGAAATTTCATAGATTATATTATTTGTTATTAGTCACAGGTTCATCATACAAAAGTACGAAATTTTCCGTATTTTTGCAGAGATGTTTGAATTTAAATTACAGGCTACGGACACTCAGTCGGCCGCAAGGGCCGGAGTCATTTCCACGGACCACGGGGAAATAAGGACTCCCATCTTCATGCCGGTGGGCACGGTCGGCTCCGTGAAGGGAGTGTATCACAAGGACTTAGAGGCCGATATCAAGGCCCAGATCATCCTTGGAAACACATACCACCTTTATCTGAGGCCGGGTCTTGACACCCTCCGCAAAGCCGGCGGCCTGCATAAGTTCGAGCATTGGGACAGGCCCATCCTCACGGACAGCGGCGGTTTCCAGGTGTTCTCCCTGGCCCCCATCCGTAAGCTCACGGAAGAAGGCTGTAAGTTTTCCTCCCACATAGACGGCTCCAAGCACATATTCACCCCGGAAAACAATGTTGATACCCAGCGCATAATAGGGGCCGATATTATCATGGCCCTTGACGAGTGCTGCCCCGGAGACGCCGATGAACGCTATGCCGCAAAATCCCTGAAACTCACTCAGGGCTGGCTGGAGCGCTTTGCAAGGCACTTTGATGAGACGGAGCCCCTCTACGGATACTCCCAGACTATGTTCCCCATCATCCAGGGCTGCGTGTATCCGGACCTAAGGAAACGCGCCGTGGAGCATGCCCTCACTCTGGATAACGCCAACCGCGGCGGCTACGCAGTAGGCGGCCTTGCGGTAGGGGAGCCCACGGAGAAGATGTATGAGATGCTGGAGATAACCTGCCCGCTCCTTCCTGCAGGAAAACCCCGTTACCTAATGGGCGTAGGCACCCCGGCAAACATCCTTGAAGGCATAGCGCGCGGCATAGACATGTTTGACTGCGTAATGCCCACCCGTAACGGCCGCAATGGAATGCTATTCACATGGAACGGCATAATGAACATGCGCAATTCCAAGTGGACGGACGATTTCACCCCGCTGGACCCCTGCGGCACTTCATTTGTAGACAGTTACTACACCCGCGCATACATACATCACCTGTTTATTGCAAAGGAGATGTTTGCCGCCATGGTGGCCTCGGAACATAACCTTGCCTTCTATCTGGACCTTGTCACAAAGGCCCGTGAGCACATTGAGGCAGGGGATTTCACGGCCTGGAAAAACGCAGTTCTCCCTAAACTTACGCAGCGCTTATGAACTGGGGACTGAAGAAACTGGACTGGTACATAATCAAGAAGTTCCTGGTGACATTCTTCATGGCACTGCTGCTTCTTGCCATTATAATCGTGATCTTCGACGTAAGTGAGAAGATTGAGGATTTCGTGCGCAAGGACGCTCCCATGAAGGAAATCTTCCTGGATTACTATCTTGGATTCATCCCTTACTTCATGAACATGTATTCTCCCATGTTCGTGTTCCTCACCGTAATCTTCTTCACTTCCAAGATGACCCAGGACTCGGAGGTTGTGGCAATGCTATCAAGCGGCATCTCCTTCCACCGCCTCATTGTGCCGTACCTTGTATCGGCCGTATTCATCATGTTCCTCTCCATGGGCCTTGGGATGTGGGTTATCCCTCACCAGGTGGGCCGTAAGGTGGATTTCGAGCAGAAGTACATCCCCCGCATGAAGGTCAAGATCGGCCACGACATGCACTACAAGCTGGAGAACGACCACTTTGTGTATCTGGAGTCCTTCAGCGCCTATAACAACACGGCTTACAACTTTACCCTGGAGGATCTCTCAGACGGGCATCTCCGTTCAAAGATTACCGCGGAGAGCGCCCAGTTCGATACCGTTACGGGAAGGTGGAAACTCCGCAACTGGTTCATCCGGGATTACGATGAAGGCCTTGGAGACCACGTCCGCTCAGGCCGACAGCTGGACACCGTCCTAAGTCTTACCAGGGAGGATTTCTTCCTTAACAAGTACACCATCACTCGTCTTAACGAGGCAGAACTTGAGAGGCTTATCAAGACTCAGACCATGAGGGGTGACGCATCTGTATCGGCCGCCCTCATCGAGAAGAACAACCGTATGGCCATGCCGCTCTCTTCCATAATCCTCACCATCATCGCGGTGTCGCTCTGTACCAAGAAAAGGCGCGGAGGCATGGGCCTGAACCTGGCTGCAGGTACAGCCCTCGGCTTCTCCTACATCCTTTTCCAGCAGTTCAGCGAGATGTTCGTGGCAACGGATACACTTCCGCCGTCAATAGCCATATGGCTGCCAAACTACATATACGCGGTAATTGCAATAGTACTGTATATAAAAGCTCCTAAATAAATGAAAGTCAGGATTGTAAATAAATCCAGCCATCCCTGCCCGTCATATGCTACGCCGCAGAGCGCCGGGGTAGACCTGAGGGCAAATCTTGAATCTCCCGTTACAATCGGCCCTCTTGAAAGGGCACTTGTCCCAACAGGGCTTTACATTGCCCTTCCGGCTGGTTATGAGGCCCAGGTAAGGCCCCGCAGCGGCCTTGCGGCAAAGCACGGAATCACCGTCCTGAATACCCCGGGCACCATTGATGCCGATTACAGGGGAGAGATAAAGGTTATCCTCGTGAACCTTTCCAACGAGCCCTTTGAGATTGTCCCCGGGGAAAGGATAGCCCAGATGGTAATTGCCCGTCATGAGACGGCAGAATGGGAGGAAGTGGAGTCCCTTGACCCTACAGAGCGCGGCGCCGGCGGATTCGGCAGCACAGGAAGATAATGAAAGACCTATACGCAATTTTCAAAGCATCGGCGGGCGTTAATACGGACACCCGTACCATAAAGGAAAACCAGCTTTTCTTTGCCCTCAAGGGGGAAAACTTTGACGGAAACGCCTTTGCGCTCCAGGCCCTCGAGGCCGGCGCTTGCTATGCCGTGGTCAATGACTCCTTGAAGGAGAATGACCCCCGCCTCATAAAGGTCAAGGATACCCTTGAGACCCTGAAGGCCCTGGCGGCATATCACCGCAGCCAGTTGGGCATCCCAGTAATCGGCCTTACCGGTACCAACGGAAAAACCACTACCAAGGAACTTATAAGCACGGTCCTGGCGGCAAAGTACAAGGTTGTAGCCACCGTAGGGAACCTCAACAATGAGATTGGAGTGCCGCTGTCCGTTCTTAAAATCGGCCCGGATGCGGAGATTGCCGTAATTGAGATGGGTGCAAGTCATCCCGATGACCTCAAGCCGCTTCTGGCGGTGTCCCAGCCCAGCCACGGCCTTATCACTAACGTGGGAAAGGCCCATCTGGAGGGTTTTGGAAGCTATGAGGGCGTGATGTACGCAAAAGGCCTCCTCTATGACTACCTCAAGGAAACAGACGGCATTGTTTTCGCCAATGCCGATGACCCCGTCCTCCAGGGTATGCTCTGGGACAGGGAGATGACTTGCATCGCATATGGCCTGGACGGCGTAGAGGTACTGCCTTCATCGGCCTCCAATCCTTTCCTCAGGATGAAATGGGAGGATGGCCGTACGCTCGAAACCCATCTTGTGGGTGCCTACAACGCCACAAATGTGCTGGCAGCCCTCAAGATCGGCTGGTTCTTCGGTGTGCATGAGGCCGATGCATTCAAGGCCGTTGAAAGCTACGTGCCGTCAAACAACCGTTCCCAGCTTGTGAGGACGGAACGCAATACCCTCATCGTGGATGCCTACAACGCCAATCCTTCGTCAATGAAGGTGGCTCTTGACAACCTCGCGCTCTGCGAAGGCCGTAAGCTGGCCCTCCTTGGAGACATGCGTGAGCTTGGGGCCGATTCCGAGAAAGAGCATAAGAAGATAGTTGACAGGCTGAAGGGTCAGGAGGCCATCCTGGTTGGTTCTGAATTCAAGAAAGCGGCTGAAGGCACGGGCATCCCGGTGTTCGATACATCGGACGCTCTGGCCGATTGGCTCCGCGCCAACCCCCTCAGCGGCTGCACCGTGCTTGTGAAGGGGTCCCGTGGAACCCGTATGGAAAAGGTTATAGACGCGCTTTAACCACAATCAGGCGCACAAGGTAAGCCAGGATTACACCTATACTCAGGCCAAACACCACTCCCACTAGGACATCTCCGAGGAAGTGGGCGGCCATCATTATGCGGCTGAGGCTCACAAGGGATGCCCAGATGAAAATGCCCCATGTGTACGGAGGGACGGGTTTCCCATTTAGTTTTAACCCGAGAGAACTGGCTGCGGCAAAGCCAAATACATTGGCGGCATGGCTTGAAAAGAAGCCGTAGAGGCCACCGGCCTGGCCGTAAGGAATAAGTACTCCGTTCTCCACCATCCACGTATTGAAACAGGGCCTGAGCCTTGCAACGCTGTCTTTGACAAGCCCGGAAAGCTGGTCTGTAAGTACAACGCAAAGAATAAGGGACAGGCTTACCAGAAGACCCTTTTTCCACCCCAGCTTCCAGATGATGAACCCCATTATCAGGGCATATGCCGGGAACCAGATCCTGGCATCCGAGAGCCCCATCCACAGAGGGTACAGGGCCGGGGTGTCAAGTTTGTTTATCCACAGGGTGGCAGCCTGGTCTATCTGAACGATATCAATCATTTGGTGAGCGCTTTCCAGAGTTCTTCTTTGAGTTCTTCAAGGCCAAGGTGGGCAACGGAAGAGATGAATACGTGGGGGAGGTCTGAAGGGATTTTCTTCTCAATCTTAGCCTTCTGCTTGTCATCAATAAGATCCATCTTGGTGATGGCAAGGACGCGGTCTTTCACCAGAAGCTCGGGGTTGTATTCCTCAAGTTCGTTGAGAAGGATCTTATAACCCTTCATTACGTCAGGCTCGTCTGCCGCCACCATGAATAGCAGTACAGAGTTGCGCTCTATGTGCCTGAGGAAGCGCATTCCGATGCCTTTTCCCTCGTGGGCGCCCTCGATGATGCCGGGGATATCGGCCATCACGAATGAGCGGTCGTCGTAGTAGCGCACAATGCCCAGATTGGGCTCCAGGGTTGTGAACGCGTAGTTTGCAATTTTTGGTTTGGCCGATGTTATGACGGAAAGAAGGGTGGATTTTCCGGCGTTGGGGAAGCCCACAAGGCCTACGTCGGCAAGGACTTTCAGCTCCAGGATGAACCAGCCTTCCTGCCCGTCTTCACCGGGCTGGGCGTAGCGGGGGGTCTGGTTGGTGGCGCTCTTGAAGTGGTCGTTGCCCCAGCCGCCCTTGCCGCCCTGGCAGAGGATGTACTCCTGGCCGGGTTCGACGAGTTCCGTGATTACTTCTTCTGTTTCCGCATCCTTCACAACTACGCCCTGGGGTACTTCCAGCACGATATCGGCCCCGTTCTTGCCCCTTTTGAGGGCCTCGGCGCCGTTGCCGCCGTTGTCCGCGCGGACAACCTTGCGGTACCTAAGGTGGATGAGCGTCCAGAGCTGGGGATTCACCCTCAGGATGATGTGGCCGCCGCGGCCGCCGTCTCCGCCGTCAGGGCCGCCCTTGGGGACGTATTTTGCCCTGTGGAGGTGGGCGCTTCCGGCTCCGCCGTGCCCGCTTGCGCAGAAAATGCGCACGTAGTCTATGAAGTTCGATTCTGCCATAACGCTGCAAAGGTAGTGATTCTTTTTGATTTCCAGAAGTCCCGGTGCAAAACCATGTGCTCTGCCCTTTGGGGTACTCAAGACGTACACTTTCGGCATTAAACGTACGTGCTCAGTACTTTTTGGTACTCATGGCGTACACTTTTGGCATTAAATGTACGTGCTCAGTACTGGAAGGTGGAGAAAAAGATGCTTTTTATGTGTTTTAGAGGCATTTCCACATAAACGTGTGGTGTTTTTCGGTATTATTTTGTATATTTTTGTAGTGGTTTTTATGTAATCGCCTTATGGAACACGACGAAGCCACTGACAAAATCTCCCTGACGGACAAGGAAGTCGCCATCCTGCAACTCATTGCCGCCGGCCAGTCTACCAACAGAATTGCCCATTCTATGAGCCTGAAACCGTCCACCGTGATGTGGTATCGGAAGCGGCTTCATATGAAGTTCAAGGTCCACAATATGGCGGAACTTCTCTATAAGGCCATAGAGCAGAAAATCCTATAGCACGACGAAAACATCAAACATCCAAATTATGAAAAAAATTACCGTTTTATTCCTATGCGCAGCCGTGCTGGCTGCAGCATCCTGTGGCAACAATTCCAACAGTAACAAAGGAAAGAGCGAAGATCCCAAAGCCGCCACTAAAACCGAAGCCGGCAAGAAAATGGACATCGGCGACAAGTTCGCTTTCGCCGGTCTTGAGTCTTCGAAACTCGTCCCTGCCTGCGCCAAGGAAGTAAGTGAGCTACAGACTCCTGTCCGCTCTGAGAGCCGTCCGATGAAAGACGCAGCTTATTTCTACACCGGCACAGCATCCACCGACATCACCATCCAGCAATTGGATGAATTCCTGGCCACTGCTTACAATGCCGCCAAAGCAGCTGCATCAGACGGCAAGGTTTATAAGAGAGGCTCTTATGGTGACACCAAGCTGGGCGCTGAGATCACTGAACCCTACAAGTGTACGAGTTCTAAGCCTCTGGCCGACTGGAGTTGCGTGTTTAAGCATGACGGACTATGGTACTCTCTTACCGTAAGACACGCAAGGCAGGATGAAAAGTTCAAGAAGGAGTATCCCGGCAATTACTGCGGCTTCGCCATTATTGTTACTGAATACTTCATTGACGAGTAATAAGTGTAAATTGCCAATCTTAAAACGAACACTGATATGAAAAAGATTCTTTCAATTTTTTTGACCGCTATTGCTATAGCAACAATGGTCAGTTGCTTCCCCACCTCTACAACTAAAACTGATGGGACTGAAAACAGTTCCGAGAATGGTGACGGTAATGGGAACGGTAATGGGAACGGTAATGGGAACGGTAATGGGAACGGTAATGAAAACAGCAACGGGAATGGCGGAGACAATAGCCAGGCGACCAAACTGTCCAATTCCAAATACTACAAGTTCAGGGATTACGCAGGCGAAACCACAGAAACAACCGTCACTTTCGTCAATGGAAACGAGGTAGAGTATCACGTTGTATGGAATTGGATGGAAGGCGGAAGCGGCTATGATGCATCCGGCGATGTGACCTATCGTGGCACCTACACCTTTACTAACACAGCGACAGGGAATGCATTGAAAGGCGAGGGAACTCTCACGATGAAAGACATCAATGATTCCAGCAAGGAGTACAAGACCCAGTACTACGCCGAAGGAGACAATCTCAAAATTATGAACGCTGCTCCTAACGGAGATACGATTAATCTTGAAAAGGTCAAAGAGTAACCTTTCTCAATGAAACGTCTTTTACTGATTATTCCGGTACTGCTGCTCGTTTCCTGCAAGTTTACAGGAGGGCGGCAGCAGTCTTTTGATTCCGGAGCCTTGGAATCCCTTGAGAAGGCCGAAGACCAGGCACGGGCGGAAGCAGACCAGGCACGCTATCAGGAAGAAGTGGAGGAAGTGGTTGAGGAACGAACAGCGCCCGAACCTGACCCCTGGTATAACCACGACTTCTCCTTGGTCTATGTGCAGCACAAATATGCTACGCCGTCAAGGCCGGCTCAGGATCTGGATGAGACCTATCTGATTACCCGCATCGGTGACAAGGTGTACCTCCAGTACACGCTCAGGGGCGTCATTCTAAAGACAAGTGTCTATGAGGCCACAGCCGAAGGCTACAACGAGACCATCTACAAGGGTGGCAAAGTGGATTGGGAGCACGCATTCGATAACCAGTCACTGAACAGCGAAATCCGTTATTTGCTCCGGAAGAAATATCCGGTTGTCGTGGATTTACCGGAAGGAGTTGACCTGCACAAAGCCAAGGAAGGCACTTTCATCGGCCGCTCCTGCTTGATTGCCGAACTCTATGAAGAGGAGGCAGGAGGGAAGGCGACAACTACCTATTACTTTGACAAAGAATATGGTTTCTTTTACCGTGCTACACAAGTCGGTACTAACGGAAAAGGGCAGGAAATCAATATGACGCCCTTTGAGGTGACCTATTTCACTGACAAGCCCACCGCAAAGAATGTTCCGGATCCCCGGAGTTCGAACAATCCCGTCGATGCGCTGAAGAAGCAACTGCAAGGCCAACTTGACGCGGCTCAGAAATAATCACTACCTTTGCGAGTATGAAAAGAATTCTTCTGCTTGCACTTATGCTGATTCCAGTGGCTGCTTCCGGCTACCGGGACTATCGGGGTGTGAATCTTGACTCGCTGGAACGCATTGTCGCCAAATGGCCGTGGTCCCGCGTGGAAAAAGCCAGCCGTGAGGAAGTGAACGAGTACGCCATTTGCGTCGATCAGTTGTCCAGAGGCTATTCTACCATCGACCCGGCTCGCTCGCAGTACTATGCCCGCATCTTTATGAATCTGGGGTACCGTTTTAATAGCGGGAACGGTGTGTATCAGGGAGCAATTCGCTTGGGAGATCATTTCCGCGCACAGGAACAATATGACAGTGCTGCAGTCTATTACGGCAAGGCATTAAAGGCAATAGATATGAAAAGCGCTGCCGGGGATGACGAGGCCAGAATAGATGATGATCGTTCCCGGCTCTACGGTTCCCTGGGCAACCTGTATGCCGAACAGGATTCTCTGACCAGGACATTTGAGTATTATGCTCTGGCCGACGAGATTTTTGTGAAACATGGCTGGCTGGAGAGTTCGGCCATACTCCACCAGAATTCCGGTTTCATCTGGATGGATGCCGGAGAACCGGAAAAGGCACGTCCTGAGTTTGAAAAGGCCTTGCAGTTAGGCACTGAAGCACAAGATTCCCTGATTGTTGCCGGAACCCGCCTTGGACTGGGGACTTATTATCAGTCCATAGGGAAAACAAACCGCGCTTTGGAGGAAGTCACCGCAGCTTACGAATACTATAATGAGCATTCGATGGAGGAGCCACTTGCCTTGAAAGACTCACTGGCCATTATGAACGCCGCGCACGAGGAACTTTACCGCAATGCGCGGATGCTGGCCATCGGCGCTTTCCTGGTTCTCCTTCTATCTATTGGCGGAACGCTTCTGGTCCGTCGGCTCAGGCTTACCAAGCAGGAACTCACAGAGACATCGGCCGTTCTGGAAGAAACCATAGAGGGGCTTTGGCCTGCAGAGCAGGATTCAAAGCCGCTCCTTAATGAGCAGGAAAAGGCAATTGCCCGCCTCCTGGTGGAAGGCAAGAGCACCAAGGAGATTGCCGATGCTGTGAATCTGGGCGTAAATACCGTCCTCTGGTACCGCAAGCGGCTGTATGCAAAGTTCGATGTGCATAATGCCGCAGCGTTCTCTACTGAAATGAGTAAGCGGGGCATTCTGGATTAGAAACTTCTCTTTTTTATCGGGTAGATACGGAATTTTTGCCGTATATTTGCCTGTATGAAAAGGATTGAAGTTGTAGCGGCAATCATACGTAAGGGTGACAGGATATTTGCTACCCAGCGGGGCTATGGAGACTGGAAGGACTGGTGGGAACTGCCCGGCGGTAAGGTTGAGGAAGGAGAGAGCCCTGAGGAGGCCCTTGTGAGGGAGATCCGTGAGGAACTGGATACGGAAATCAGCATTGACAAATATCTTACAACCATAGAATGGGACTATCCCCAGTTCCATCTCACTATGCACTGCTATATGTGTTCCCTCCTCACGGAGGCGCTCCATCTCAACGAACACGAAGCCGCCCGCTGGCTTGGAGCCGATGAACTCCACTCTGTCAATTGGCTTCCGGCCGATGACCAGCTTCTTCCCCTCATTGCACAGCAACTCAGTATTGGGAATGTGAAGTAAGGTTTAACTCTTCTTCCAGCAACTTGATACGTTTTTTCAGCTCTTCTATAGAAGGCAACTGCTCCTGGATCTTTTTCACTTGGACATTGTCATACGAGGCCACTCCCATCGGCGTCTGGACGCCCCTGAATGCGTATTGAACTTCTGTTTCATCCTTGTTGCTGCAAATCAGAAGACCGATAGTTGGGTTCTGAGCCGGTGTTTTAATAAGGTTGTCTACGGCGCTGACATAGAAGTTTAGTTTACCGGCAAACTCCGGCTGAAAAGGAACAGCCTTGAGTTCGACTACAATGAAGCAGTTAAGGGGTATATGGAAAAAGAGCATATCCAGCGTTCTGGTTTTACCTGCTACGATAATCTGTTTTTGTCTGCCCAGGTACGCGAATCCGCTCCCGAGTTCCAGTAAAAAGCGGGTAAGGTGCTTTTCCAATTCGGTTTCCAAGGCTTCTTCTTTATACCCTTCATCGAGGGACAGGAAGCCGAAGTCGTAGGTGTCTTTGGTTATAGCCTGGGCAAGTTCACTTTGGGGAGACGGAAGTTTCTCAGCATAATTGGTGATGGCACCGCCTGAAGTATGATAAAGGTCCGACTTAAGACAGTTCTCCAGGGTGCTTCTGCTCCAGTTGCCGGAGATGGTTTTAGCAATGTAGAAGATAGCTTCTTCGATATTCTTGCATTTGGACAGTATTAGGATGTGATGCCCCCATGGGACGAGCATAAACATTCCCGGTAAGGTCATTCCGTGGTCTTGGGAATCTTCTGCGTGTTGTAGTTCTCCAACAAGTTGTTGGAGTTTTATACCTGATTGACTCTCAGGAAATTGAAAATATCCATCAGATTGTTGGAGTTTTGGAATCGCCCCCGCATAGAACTGATACCACTGCTTCATATACCATAGATTTGTGGTACTGAATCCTTTGGATTCGGGAAATGCGGCCTGAAGATCAAGACTGACCTGCTCAACAATGCCGGAGCCCCATTTTTCTTCCGCCTTGCGCATCACAAGATCGCGCCCCAACTGCCAGTTGAACAACAGTTGCTCTGCATTGACCTTGACGGCAGCCTTGATTTGGGTGTTGCGATACCGGGCTTTGATTTCACCCAGCCATTGCATGTATTCTTGGTCTATTTTGACGTCGTGTATATTAACGACTTTAGGTGTAATGATATCCATATCGCGAATGTAGTGTTATTCAACAGAAATATCAAAATGATGAAAAACGCCTCACTTGGGATAAATAGTTTATATTCAGATGTTTATGAGGGTGAAATAAAAAATACCCTGTCCCCATATGTTCTCATAAGCGCTTGATAGAACTGTAGTTAGCCTCCACCAGGAAAGAGAGAAGGCATTGTTTTGGACTCAATATGGAAATATCGTAATAATTTGCTATATTTGAAAGATGAAAGAAGGCACTCTCATCTGTGATTTCAGCGGCGCATATGAGGCGCAGGGATTCCTCCCGTGGGTGGAGGAAAATGGGTCACGGGTGCAGGTGCTGAAACTCAAGGAGTTGGAGGGGACGTCCTGTTACTGTGACCCTGAAGCGGCGCTTGCAATAGGAAAGATGTTGCCGGCGGCTTTGCCGGGGCTAAGGTGGATAGACAGCGGTGATTACCACTATATGACGCACCTTTTGGCGCTGCGGGAAACGCAGCCTTTCCACCTCCTGCTCCTGGACAACCACCCGGATAACCAGGAGCCCGCATTTGGCGGAGTCCTCAGTTGCGGAAGCTGGGTAAAGGCAATGAGGGAGGAGAATCCGCTGCTCAGGGATGTCCTCTGGGTAGGACCGGAAGGCGGAGATTATGTGCCGTGGCTGGAAGAGAGAAGGGGAGAGCGGCTTTACATATCCCTTGACAAGGACGTGATGGCGCCTCAGTGGGCCCGCACTGACTGGACGCAGGGGGAGTATAGCCTTGATGAGGTAGAGGAAATCCTCAGGCTGGCAGCCCGTGAGATGGATGTAGTTGCCGTAGATATCTGCGGTGAAATATCGGCCTCAAAGGGCGTAACCCCGGAGGATATGAGAGTAAATTTTGAAACCAACACTAAACTTTATAACCTGATATGTCAGAATTGAAAACCTGCCTGTACGGCTCTCACGTTGCCCTTGGAGCCAAGATGAGTCCCTTTGCAGGCTTCATTATGCCCATCCAGTATGCCGGAATTGTGCAGGAGCACCTTGCCGTAAGGCAGCACGTGGGTATGTTCGATGTCTCCCATATGGGGGAGATCTTTGTGGAAGGCCCGGATGCTGAGGCCTTCGTGAACCACATCTTCACCAATGAAATCCGCGGCTTCGAGCCCGGAAAGGTTCTATATGGAATGATGTGCTATGAAAACGGCGGCACCGTGGACGATCTCCTTGTGTACCGTGAATTTGAGAAGGACCACTTCCTTCTTGTTGTGAACGCCGCCAACATTGACAAGGACTTTGCCTGGATAAAGGAGCAGGTGAAAGGCTTCAATTGCACTGTCAGCAATGAGTCCCCGGTATGGGGCCAGATTGCCGTTCAGGGCCCTGAGGCAGAGAAAACCGTCATCGATGTCCTTGGCTATAAGGAAGCGGCCAGTCTTGGATTCTACACCTTCTGTGATGTGGATTACAAGGGGAAACGCCTTATCCTCAGCCGCACCGGCTACACCGGAGAAGACGGATTTGAACTCTATACAACCATAGAAAATACCATCGAGATCTGGGATAGGCTACTCAAGGCAGGCGTCCAGCCCTGCGGCCTTGGCTGCCGTGACACCCTCCGTTTTGAGGCGGGTCTTCCGCTGTACGGAGATGAACTCTCTCCTGAAATCAGCCCTGTTATGGCGGGCCTCGGGATGTTCTGCAAGTATGAGAAGGACTTCATAGGCAAGGAAGCCCTCCTGGACCAGAAAGCCGGAAACCTTGAGAAGAAACTGGTTGGGATAGAGATATTTGACAAGGCCATTCCCCGTGCCGGTTATCCCGTAGAACTGGAAGACGGGACGGAGGTTGGCGTGGTCACCACCGGCTACCACTCAATTTCCCTTGACAAGAGCATCTGCTTCGCCCTTGTGAGGAAGGAAGTATCGGCCCTGGATACCCCCCTTTCCGTACGTATCCGCAAGAAAGTTTTCCCAGGAAAGGTAATTAAGAAACGTTTTTATCAGACAAATTATAAAAAGTAATACAAGCTATGTCAAAGATTCTTGAAGGACTCAAGTATTCAGAGTCACACGAATGGGTAAAGGTAGAAGGCAATATCGCTGTTATCGGCGTTTCAGATTTTGCCCAGAAGGAAATGGGTGATATCACTTACGTTGATATGCCTTCAGTGGACGACGAAGTTTCAGCGGGTGAGGAATTCGGCGCCCTTGAGAGCGTAAAGGCCTCCTCAGACCTTATCAGCCCTGTTTCCGGCGTTGTGGTGGAGGTGAACGAGGAACTGGAAGACGCCCCGGAGAAAGTGAACGAGGACGCATACGCCAGCTGGATCATCAAGGTTGAGATGAGTGACCCCTCAGAGCTTGACTCACTTCTTGACGCCGCAGGATACAAGGCTCTCATAGGAGAATAATATGGCATCACTTCCTTACCTTCCGCATACGGACGCGGACGTGAGGGCAATGCTGGAGAAGGCGGGAGTCAACACTCTTGCAGACCTCTATGCCGATGTCCCCGCAAAATTTCTGAAAAAAGGCCCTTATGCCCTGCCGGATGCTATGTCCGAGCAAGAAATAAGGGAATGGTTCGCTTCCCTTGAAGCCCAGAACGCCCGTCTCAAGGTGTTTGTGGGCCAGGGCGCCTATGACCATTACACCCCTTCCGTAATACCGTATCTCACCCAGAGAAGTGAGTTCCTAACGGCCTATACCCCTTACCAGTGCGAGATTTCCCAGGGCACGCTCCGCTACATATTCGAGTACCAGAGCATGATGTGCGCCCTCACTGGAATGGACGTCTCCAACGCTTCCATGTACGACGGCCCCACCGCCGCCGCCGAGGCCATGAAGATGTGCGTATCCTGCACCCGCAAGAAAAACACCGTCCTCCTTTCCAAGGCTCTTCTTCCCCATGTCATAAAGGTGGTTGAGACCTACGCCAAATTCCACGGCGTTACAATCGGCCTTGTTGACGCTCCGGAGGGAGAAACATCCCTGAAAGCCCTTCAGGGGGCCCTTACTGAGGATGTTGCCGGTGTAATCCTGCCTTCCGTAAACCGTTATGGCATTGTTGAGGACCACTCCGGTTTTGCCGATGCAATCCACGCTGCAAAGGCGTTGATGGTTGAGTACTGCGATCCATCGGTCCTTGCCGTAGTGAAGACTCCGGGTGAGTGGGGGGCCGATATTGCCGTAGGCGACGGCCAGTCCCTTGGCCTGCCGCTGTGCTACGGCGGCCCTTACGTGGGCTTCATGGCAGTGAAGAAGGACTATATGCGTAAGATGCCCGGCCGTATTGTGGGCCAGACCACGGACAAGGAAGGCAGGAGGGTATTTGTCCTTACCCTCCAGGCCCGCGAGCAGCACATCAAGCGTGAGAAGGCAACTTCCAACATCTGCTCCAACGAGTCCCTGATGGCCCTGTGGGTAACAATCTACCTGTCCCTGATGGGCCCTGAAGGCCTCCGTGAGGTGAACAGGCTCTCCAGTGACGGAGCCCATTACCTCTACGCGGAACTTCTGAAAACAGGAAAGTTTGACGAGGTATTCCCCTCAAAACCCTTCCTCAAGGAGTTTGTCCTAAAGCCAAAGGAATTCCCCGGCCTTATGCAGAAGAGACTGGAGGAAGCGGGCTTCTTTGCCGCCCTTGACACGGAAGAGGGCTATGTGACTTTCTGTGTGACCGAAAAACACGGCAAAGCGGAGATCGACCGCCTTGTAAGCGTAATAAAGGAGGGCTAGGCTATGAAGTACTACGACAAACTCATTTTCGAACTTTCAAAGGAAGGCCGATGCGGCTTTTCCCTCCCGGCCAACTCCTTCCCTTCGGGCGCTGAACTTCCCGCTGCACTAAGGCGTGAATCGGCCCTGGAACTGCCTGAGGTAAGTGAACCTGACGTTGTCCGTCACTATACAAACCTCTCCCAGATGAACTTCGGCGTGGACACCGGCTTCTATCCGCTTGGATCCTGTACCATGAAGTACAATCCCAAGATCAACGAGGAAGTCTCTGCCCTTCAGGGCTTTGCCGGGCTTCATCCCCTCATGCACGCCGGCCTTACCAAAGGCGCCTTCAAGGTGTACCAGGAGATGAACAAGGCCCTTGCTGCCATAACCGGCATGTACACCTTCACCTTCGATCCCTGCGCCGGAGCACACGGTGAACTCACCGGCCTCATGATAATGCGCCAGTACCATATGATGAGGGGTGACCTTGGCCGCACCAAGGTCATTGTCCCGGACAGCGCCCATGGCACCAACCCTGCATCGGCCGCGGTATGTGGCCTGGAGGTGGTTGAGGTGAAGTCCCTTGAGAACGGACGCATTGACGTGGAGGCCCTGAAGCCCCTTCTTGGCCCTGATATCGCCGGCATCATGTTGACAAATCCCAATACCCTGGGCCTGTTTGAGACCCAGATCGAGGAGATTGCATCACTTGTTCACGGCTGCGGCGGCCTCCTGTACTACGACGGAGCCAACATGAACCCCCTGATGGGAGTTGTGCGTCCCGGAGACATGGGCTTTGACATCATGCACCTCAATCTTCACAAGACTTTCTCCACACCTCATGGCGGCGGCGGTCCCGGCAGCGGTCCCGTTGGCGTAGCAAAGCATCTGGAAGACTGTATCCCGGATCTGAGGGTGTCCGGTTTCCACGGAAACTTTGGAGTAATCCTCCGTGCTTACGCATACATCCTGGCCCTTGGCAAGGATCATATCAGGAAGGTGGGACAGTATGCTGTCCTCAGTGCCAACTACATCAAGGAAAGCCTCAAGGATGTCTACAAACTCCCCATCGAGGGCGTGTGCAAGCACGAATTCGTGTTTGACGGGCTTGTGAATGACGGGGCCCGTGAGGGCGTTCCCGGAGCCACCACCCTGGACGTTGCAAAGCGCCTTCTGGATTACGGCTTCCACGCTCCCACCATCTATTTCCCGCTGCTTTTCCACCAGGCCCTCATGATTGAGCCCACTGAAACGGAGAGCAAGGAAACCATAGACGCTTTCATTGAGGTTATGAGAAAAATTGCAGCGGAGGCTGCGGAGGATCCCGAGATCCTTCACAGCGCCCCCCACTGCACACCCATCTCACGCCCAGATGAAACCGCAGCTGCCCGTAACCCCATCCTAAAGTATCAGGACGCATAAGTGGAGGAACGTAGTCTGCATACAATTCTGAGTGGCTTCCAGAAGCCTGAGCTCCAGGACCTTGGAAATATCCTTGGAAAGGAGCTCAGTGCCCGTTTCCGTAAATCCCAGCTGGTGGATGAGCTTCACAGCTACATCACTGGGGAGCCGCGTGAATGGATGGCCCACCTTATGGAAAGGGACGTGAGGCTTCTGAGGGACCTTGTAAAGCAGGGCCCTGAGAAAGTGCAATATCAGGATTTTGCCGATTACCCGTCTCTCCTTGAGGTTACCGGGCTGGTTCAGTTTGACGATTCCGATGAGCATTTCCACAAGGTTTGGCTAAGCCGTGAGATGTATGACATTGTTGCTCCGGAGGTGGATAAAGTAATCCATGTGCTGGAGCGCAACGGTCAGTTCAAACTGGAAAGGGCTGCCCTTGGCTTCCTGAACCTCTATGGCGTCATGCCCACAGAACTGTTTGTGGACTGCCTGATGGAATGGTACAACCTTTACATAGGGGGCAGTGCAAAGCGTCTTTCAAAGATTCTGAGCACTACCCCCATCATAAAGATGTACCGTTATACGGATAAGTGGGGAGACTACGTATGCAGCCCGTGCGTCCCCGATGTTGATGAACTGATGACCCGCCTGGATTCCTTCAAAGGAGACTTCGCTCATCTTGGTAACTGGGATGCCTACAAGGCCGGTTCCGGTGCCCCTTACTTTACTATCGGCCTTCAAACCCTTGAGGGAATGCGCCTGGAGCAGATGTATAAGCGCATAGGCTATGAGGGCTTTGACCTGGTGAAGGCCGTGCATGACACCTGGATGGAGTCACAGTTCACCTCAGGCCCACGTCCGGAGCTCTTTGACCCCATCTTCGACAGCCCGCTCTTCGGGACGCTGGACAGGAATGCCCTGGAATCATTCTGCAACATAGTATCTGATTATGCCGACTCCCTTCCCAAGTGGTGCCTTGCAGGACATAGCGCAAAGGAAACTGGGGAATGCTTGGCCGACAGAGATGCCTGGAAGGACAATGAGGAAAGGCTGCAGGAGCCTCAGGAGGCCGATTACCCCCGCTGGAATATGCCGGAGCCCACAATAACGGATGGTTATGCCGGGGAGATGTCCTCTGACGGCTATCCGCTGGGACTTGCCATCCCTCACGTTGCCCCCAACGATCCATGCCCTTGCGGCAGCGGCCTCCGCTATTGCCGCTGTCATGGCCGATATATGAATTAGCCATGGAAGGTAAGCTCACTCTTGAGCCGGTTGCGTATTACAGGGGCTCATTCGGTTCCAAATTCGGGATTCCCCGCCAGAGTTCACTGGCTGAAAGCCTTAGTGGTAAGATAGTCTTCACCGACAAATACAAGGTCCAGGAAGCTCTCCGCGGCCTTGAAGGATTCAGCCACATCTGGCTCATCTGGGGCTTCTCTGCGAATAAGGAAGCAAAAGGGGAGTGGCAGCCAACCGTCCGTCCGCCGCGCCTTGGCGGAAACACCGCCGTTGGCGTCTGGGCCACGCGGTCCCCGTACAGGCCAAATCCAATCGGCCTTTCCTGCGTTGAAATTGAGAAAATCTCTGGCTGTGAAATCCGGGTAAGGGGAGCAGACCTTATGGACGGCACCCCTATCTATGATATCAAACCCTATGTAAGCTACGCCGATTCCCGTCCTGAAGCGCTGTCTGGCTTTGCCCAAGATGCCCCTCAGAGGGCCCTGGATGTGATTATTCCTGAGAACCTGCCCCTTGATCAAAGGCAGAGGAAGGCTCTTGAGGAGGTCCTGTCACTGGACCCGCGCCCCGCTTATCAGGACAGCCCTGACAGGGAATACGCCTTCCCCTTTGAAGGGAAGGATGTCCGTTTCAAAGTTGAGGGGAAAGTCCTTACCGTTACTGGTTACGGAACTCGGAAGGGGTGAATCCCGTCTTTTTCTTGAAGAATCTGGCAAAATAGGACTGGTCTGGTACGCCAACGCGCCCGGCTATGTCTCCAACAGGTACTGTTGGGTCTTTCAGAAGCATCTTGGCCATATTTATGCGCGCAATCTCTATCCAGTCTATTGCGGTACGGTGAGTGTGCTGCTTGACGGTTTTGTTGAGATAGTTTGGTGTAACGTTCAGCTCAGCAGCGTATTCACTCACGGAGAACTGGGCGTTCCTTCCTTCAAAGACCATCTGTAGGAACTTCTCCGGTATGGCCGCAACTTTACCGCTTGGCCTTACCTGACACAGGATCATATCTATGGCACTCTGCAGAAATGCGTAATCCTTGTCTTCCATGGCCGTGAGCATGCGCCTGAACAGATTTGCCATGAACACTGCGTCGTCAAACCAGAAACTCTGAAGATGGGGTTTGGAGGCACGGAGGACCGGATAGGAGGCGTCCTTGAGGAAACTCATTGAGAATGACCCCATATAGCCGTGGCAGCAGTTGTAGTGCTTGAGAAGGATCCTCTTGCTTTCAGGGACTATGATAAGCTGCCCTGGGCCTATTAGGTAGTTCATCCCGTCAATATCGGCCAGGGCCTCTCCTTCCGACAGGAAGGCATATACATAGCGGTCCAGAATGTATCCGCTGATGTCTACAGGCTCCGTGTAGCCCTCAATCTTCAGTTCGTGAATTGTAATACCTGATTTCATACTAGAATTCTACATCCAGTCCTATATTAACTGTAAAGTTCTTTCCGTCTTCGCGGGGGTGTGTCACCCTCCAGTATGCGTCTACGCGTAGGATGCGGAAGATGTTTGAGATGCCCACGCCAAGTTCCACGTAGGGGACTTCCAGTGTCTGGAGTTTCATGTTGTCCGGCACTATGAACATTCCGTGGTTGCGGTCGTTGGCCTCAGTTAGAGTTCCCCATGCAAAACGGGCGGTCACAACTTCCCTGAGGTCAAGTTTTTTGAGGAGAGGAATCTTTCCAAGGAAGAATCCGTTGAAATTGTGAACGTAATAACCGGTGAGCCAGCGGTCCGACGCAAACTCGAAGAAGTCCATACATGAGAAGGCCGATTTATCCAGGAAATACGACTGGTTGCCCTCGTGGAGTTTGAGGAGGGTATAGGGGACCGATCCCCAGATGGCACCGCCCTGCAGCATGAATTTTCCAAATCCCACGGCCGTGGAAGGCACTTTCCAGGTTATCTGGGCCTCTGTCTTGATGTATCCTATGTCTCCTTCGGTTATGCCCGGGATACCGCCGTAGACATCGAGTGTTATGACGGGGTATTTGGTGAAGAGGTAGTGCTTTAGGAAGTAGCCGCGGCTTACTCTCTCGTCAAAGGAGAAGCGGAGCTGCCCATGGACCTCGTTGGTTGAGTAGCTGTCCTGGATCTGGCCATCCTCCCTCCTTATGTATTTCACAATGTCGTTGCCCCAGATGCGGGACTGGGTAAGTTGGAGGACGGAGTTAATCTCACGGCAGAATTCGTGGTCGTAGTGGATATCCAGGCTCCGGACCATATTGCGCTTGCTGCCGATGTCTTTGGCCAGGATGGAAGAGAAGACGTTGGGAACTGAAAACACTCCTGAACCGCTGCCAAACTGCTTGTAGTCATAGGTGGCGGTGACAAAGAGCTTGCGTGTCTTCTCCCTTCCAAGCATCCATTCAAGGGTGGCTTCGCCCTTTACTCCCTTGTCTCCGAATCCGTAGGCTACGTATCCTCCAAGGCGGAGTTTCTCATTCCATTCCTTGAGAGTGCGGCCCCCAAGCTGGAGCCGGAAGCCTTCCTGACCGGTGTAGGAGACTGTGCGGGCCCATCGGCCAAACTCAAATTTCCAGGGCTTTACTTCCACATAGTTGTTCACAAGGGTCCTTGCAACCCCGTACGTGCCCTTGTAAAGGTTCGTGCCCTGGAAGGTTTCCACCATCTCATAAATGCCCTGCTCCCTTTCAGTGAGCTCGTACGGGCGGGCATCGGCCCAATACTCCTCATCCCCGCCGGTGACGTCCCTCATCACCACAGCTTCCGTGGATGTGAGAGCGTCATGGTCTGTTATGGGGCCGATTTCCGGCACCTCATATTTCATGTTGCGGTTGGCAAGGAAGGAGACCAGCTTGGATTTATCGCTGACGCTGATGGAGAAATCAATGAACAGGTGCTCTTCATCGTAGAACCAGTGACCGCTGGGGAGGCGGCGGTTCACGATCTCAAAGTTGATGTGACGGATCCAGTTTACGTTGGAGGAAGGTGAGAGCTGGGCGTGGACGCTCCTTATGCCAAAATCCTCGGCATCAAACTGCATCTCTCCGTCAAGTGTGGGGGATGTGACAAGGCTCTTGGGATGGAAGCGTAGGACGTACGTTTTTCGGCCTTCTACCTGCAGGCTGTCAACAAGGAAATAGTTGTAGAATATATGGGAGGACGCTGCTGCAGGGTTGGGGATTTCCAGGTTGAAAACGCCAATTGAAGGCTTGTAGAAGTTGGTCTTGAGGAGGTAGGAGCCCGTGAACTGGCGCACTACGTTGTCCTCTTCCAGGCCGGAAATACGGCTTGCGCGCATGACTTCCCTTATCCAGGACGGATTCTCCGAGTGGTATACGTCAGAGACGTTTTCCGATATCATCACGGGGATGAAGGGCTTGCCAGTTATGGCCGATGTATCGGCATACTCCCTTATGAAGCCCACGTTCTTGTCCAGGACCTTGAGCTTCAGGAAATCCTCCATGTTGGTTACATCGAACTCTATCTTGGAGTAGAGGTGGGAACTCCAGTCAGGGCCGGCGTCCGGGTCATTCTTTGCAAGGGACTGGTCCAGCTTTTTGAGGACTGACTTGATATAGCGGTCGTCGGGCTTCACTATTGCTGCGTCCAGCTGGCGCTTGTCCGGGAGAAGGTGGAAGTTTATCTCAGAGAAGGCGCCCTTGTTCACCTCTATTGAAAGGGGCTCGTATCCAAGAAGCTGCGCCGTAAGGACCTTGGCGTCAGGGGAGCGCGTCTCTATGCTGAACCGCCCGTCCAAATCGGAGGTTATGCCGATGGTAGTGCCGTCAAAGTAGATTCCCACAAAAGGGAGAGGCTCTCCGGTTTCTGCATCATATACTCCGCCTCTTACACGCGTAGACTGTCCGGCTGCGTTAAATGCAGCCAGAAGCACTATGAGTGATATCAGAAGCCTCTTTATCAAGAATACAGGGCGTTTATGAGAGAGAGTTTCCAGCTTTCGGGCAGAATCCGTGCCAGAAGGCCCACGGCCTTGTAATCCAGGCGGGGGATTACCCTTACTGCCATCTTTTTGCGTTTGAGTTGCTTAAGGATAGCCTTTGCTATTACCTCCGGCTTCATGCCGCCAAGCTCATCCTTCTCAATCTTGCGGAGGTTTTTCCTCAGGCTTTCATCATACGGAGTGCCTTCTGAGGCATTGACTTTCCTGGCCTGGGTGAATCCGGTTGCAACGTCTCCGGGGAGGATGCTGCAGCATTGGATGCCTGTGCCTTTGAGTTCCATCCTGAGGCCTTCTGTAAGTGAAAGCATTGCCGCTTTGGCCGATGAATAGAAGACCTGGAAGGGGAGCTGGAGCACGGCCATTACGGACGTAACCGTGATGATGCGCCCGTGGCCCTGCTTACGGAACACGGGAAGGCAGGCCTGGATGGTCTTGAGGGCACCAAAGTAGCAGGTCTCGAACTGAGCCCTGGCGTCTTCCTCCGTGGTGTACTCTACCGGGCCATAGATGCCGTTTCCTGCGTTGCAGATGACGGCATCTAGCCGGCCATCGGCCTCAAGTATCTGATCAACAGCTGCCTTGAGGGTGGCGGCGTCATTGACGTCCAGTTTTATGGGAACTATGCCGGGATGGGCCTCTGTGGCCGTTCCGCGCCTTGAGCCGGCATAGACTTTCATGCCTGCATTGGCCAAAACCTTTGCCGTTTCCGCGCCAATTCCACTGCTGCCGCCGGTGATGAGTACTATTTCCATAATTGGCTTCTGTTTATGAAGTTATGGGGGACGGGGATAGAGTATACGCTGTCACGGAGGAATTGTTTGAACTGATCCTCCGGGATGGCTTTCTGGGCTTCAACGCTTATTGTGGGGCCGATAATCACGCGCGGGTGGCTGCCCTTCTTGTTGAAAACCTCATGGAAGAGGCGTGTGAAGCGCAGTTTGTAGTGGATGAGGCCAAGAAGGTAGTAGAACATGGAATTACGGTCGGCAAACCTTATGGGCACTATAGGAACGCCGGCCTTGCGGATAAGTCTTATGGCGGCATCCTGCCACTCCCTTTCACGGATAATCCAGCCTTCGCGGGGTTTTAGATCGGCCACGGCACCGGAAGGGAAAAGGATGAGTGGCTCTCCGCTTTTTATCTGTAGGAGGGCGCTCTTTACTCCGTTTATGCTGGTGGATGTGGTTTCCCTTTTTGTGGTGGTGGGATTCACTGAGATGAAATTGGGCTCCAGGCCCTTGATCCAACTCAGGAACTCATTTACCATGGCCTTTGCTCCGGGACGTTTGTGGCCTATGAGGTCTACCAGGCATATCCCGTCAAGATGGCCGTAAACGTGATTTGCTATCACTATGAAGGCACCTTCCGGAAGGCTTTCAAGGCGTTCGGGATTACCCACGGCGAAATCCACCTGGGCATAATCCAGAATGCCTTTTGCAAAGTCCGGCCCCGGTTTGGTCCCTTGCTTCCACACGTAGTCGTGGAGTTCATTCACGTGGTCAATGCCCGTGAATTTGAGGGCCAGCCTGAAAAGAATCTTCCCCGCTTTTCCTTTGAAAACCGGGGAGAGTTTTACGGCGTCTTCTGGAGTTATGACCTGCATCTTGCTCTAGTCCTTCTTAATTGGATCCTGCTGGTTGAAATACTTGAGGTCCTTGAAGAAACTTACTATATAAGCTGCAAAGATTGCAAGTGCCGCAGCTACGGCAATGTAATCGAACAGGCCCACCTGGAAGTCGTTGTGGAAGATGGTGATGGGCTTTTTCCACTGTGAGAGCCAGGGGATGTAGATGAAGCAGATGTTTACGATGATAAGGATGAGGCGGAACTCCGTGGGACCCATTCCGGCGTATGTGAGGCGCATTTCACCTTTGAGGTGGCAATCTATGTAAACGTAGATACTGAGCATGAAATAAGCCACCAGGGCAAACATTGCAAAGCTCATGTTCACAAGGGGACTGAGGCCCACTCCCACAAACATTATGGTTTCATTGATAACATCTACGTTGTGGTCAATGTAGAAGCCGTAGGTTTTGCGCTGGGTGTTCCTTACGCGTGCCAGGGAACCGTCCAGGGAATCTCCGAACCAGTTGATCACAAGGCCCAGGCAGGAAAGCCACAGCCAGTTCAAGTTAAGGTTTGCAAGGGCGTAACCCGTGGCCATTACGATGGCGCCCAGAAAGCCCACGAATGTGAGCATGTCTGAGGTAACCCAAGAGGGCATACGCTGTGCCAGCCACACCAGTACTTTCTTCTCCAGCGGGTTAAGAATTGAAGTTTGGATTCTTGCCGCCTGTTTTTTGTCTTCGGACATAGGTTTAAGTTATATATTAACTTACAAAGATAAAAAATTTCCGCAGAAAACGCTAACTTTGTGCTATGAAACCTAAGTCAGTAGTTCTCCTTGCAGGTTCGGTGGTACTTTCCGGCCTTGTCCTATATGCATTTTTCAATGTCCGCAGCTGCGTCCGCGAAAAGCGCTGGCTGGCTCTTGGGCCCATTGAGAATCACCCTGTGCGCATCTATGATGTGAAATACGCCCGTGAATTCAATGACATGAATGATGTCCAGCTAAACGTGGCCCAGGCCATAGGCGTGCCGCCCGTGAAGGACAGGGAAGAGGCGGAAAAGATGAAGGACAAACTGGTTCTTCTGGAGGACTGTGAACTCTACGAGATCCGGGAGCTTACCCATTCCATCCCGTATCTGGTGCCATCGGCCAAGGATCTGTTGGATGTTATCGGCCGTAATTTCCAGGATTCCCTGGCGTCCCACGGCCTTAATCCCAACAAGCTGGTAATCACTTCCGTCCTGCGTACGGAGGCCGATGTAGCAGCCCTTCGGAAACGTAATACAAACGCCTCTGAGAACTCCACGCACCGCTACGGCACCACATTTGACCTGTCCTATTGGCGATATGTTAAGGTTGAGGAACTCCGCGGCCGTCCGTATGAGGACGTCCCTCCGGAGTATCTTCGCGCCGTCCTCGGCCAGGTTCTTCGTGATATCCACAATGAGGGCCTCTGCTACATCAAGTACGAACGTAAGCAGAACTGCTTTCACATTACTGTGAGAACTAAAGGGAAATAAAAAAAGAAACGTCGGCCTTCACAGGCGGACGCTCTACTAACCACATAATTAATAACACTAAAACTAATAACCAATAGATTGATTCCACTGAGAGAACCTCGCTTCCTCAATCCGGATACAAAGGTACTGCAAATTTTTGGATTTGCAAATTTTTTCAAAAGATTTTTTACAAAATTTTTTCAAAATATATCTAAAGTGTTGATAATCAGCAAGAAAATAATTTGGCGTTCTCCGAAACTGTCCGAAATATGGTAAATTGTTAGATAGTATTTCTATATTGATTATCAATGTGTTAAAGAATATCGAAACCCTTCGAAATAATATAACGTGTTTCAAATTAAAAGTGGATTGTAAGCAAAAACTTACAATCCGTAACTTTTGAGTATTTTGAAAATTTCAATCAGAAATATTACTTGTGAAAACGTTTGCCAGGAATGAATCTGGACACCTGGTTGCAGTATGCTTCATACTCCGGATACTTGCCGCCACTGATCTCTTCTGCGAGTGAAGAACTGCCAAGGAACAGGACTACAAGAAGAAGGCAGCCTATGATACTCCAGTTGAAAATGCCTATACCGGCGCCGATGGAGAACACGTAGAAGCAGATCCAGATGGACTGTTCCCCAAGGTAGTTTGGATGGCGGCTTACACCCCATAGACCCTGGGTGTTGAAACCAAGGTTGTAGGGCTCCGGGAGCTCTTCAAGTTTCTTGCCGCTATTGATCATGCCCCATTTGGTGGTCTGGAACACCCACTGCTGTTCATCGGCCACGGCTTCCCAGGCTATGAATCCAAGCATCAGCACTGCCGCTATGATATCTACAACGCCGAAGGGAACGGTGGAATTCATGCTTACCAGGGCGGGGAAGGTGGTCATAAGGACCAGGGCGTTCTGGTATACGGAGATGAAGAACAGGTCAAAGAGCATCCAGCCCCAGCGGTTGCCGTTGAAGAACGGCCCCTCACGGAGAACACCCCAGCGGTAATCCTCTTCTCCTTCCCAGAATTTCCATCTGTATGCGCCTTTACGGGCAAAATTGAAGGTGAGGCGGGCTCCCCAGAGGGTGGCAAGGACTGCCATCACTATAAGACGGGCGCTGAAACCGCCGTTGGCGGCAATTACCCAGGTGTAAACAGCGGGCAGAATGCTCCAGATTTTGTCCATCTGGGAATTGTTTCCGGTGAGTTCACCTACCACGAAGCAGTACAGCGCACTGCATCCGGCAATGATGCCAAGGGTCTTGAAGGTGGATAGTTGGAGATCGTCCAGTGCGGGCCCTACATATATATAAAGGAGGGGGCACACAATCAGTGACAGGCCAAGCAATGTGGCAATGAGGGGGATATTCATCTTTTTCATAACCACAAAGATAAGCAAAATATCTGATAATGAGACTAAAGAAGCCGCTTGCGTAGATTCTCTATCATGTCCACCGTCATCTGATCCAGGGTGAAGGTGGGTTTCCAGTCCCATTCCTCACGGGCGCAGGAATCGTCCATGGAATCTGGCCAGGACGTGGCGATTGCCTGGCGTACGGGGTCTACCTCATAGCGCACCTTGAGGCCGGGGATGTACTCACGGATCTTTGCAAAGAGCTGCTCCGGCTCAAAGCTCATGGACGCAATGTTGAAGGAATTGCGGTGTTTAAGGCGCGTTGGATCTGCTTCCATAAGCTGGATGGCGGCGTGAAGGGCATCCGGCATGTACATCATGTCCATGAAGGTGCCGGGAGCGATGGGGCAAACGAATTCCTCTCCCTTTACGGCCGAATAATATACCTCCACGGCATAGTCCGTGGTGCCGCCTCCGGGAAGTGTGGTATAAGAGATAAGGCCCGGGAAACGCACGGAACGTGTGTCTACGCCATATTTATGGAAATAATAATCCGAGAGGAGCTCCGTAGCAACCTTGGTGACGCCGTACATTGAACGGGGACGCTGGATAGTGTCCTGTGGAGTACCTACATGAGGCGTTTCAGGGCCGAAGGAGCCGATGGAAGATGGCGTAAACACCGCGCAGCCCTTCTCACGGGCAATCTCAAGGATATTCAGAAGGCCGTTCATCTGGATGTCCCAGGCAAGGAGTGGCTTTCTTTCTGCGACGGCGGAAAGCAGCGCCGCAAGGTTGTAGATGGTGTCTATATGGTACTTGTCCACAATGGCGGCAAGGCCGGCGGCGTCACGGACATCGGCAATCTCAGACGGGCCGCTTTCAAGGAGCACGCCCTTGGGCTCTGCGCCCGGGATATAGCCTGCAACTACCGTTGAACCGGGGATTTCCCTCCTTATCTTCATTGTGAGCTCTGAGCCAATCTGGCCGGTTGAGCCTATGACAAGTACGTTTTTCATATTCTGCTTAAAGATTGTACAAATTTATTCAATTTTGGTGGATTTTCAACATAAAAGAGTTAAATTTGAAAGCATAAAACCACTTAATCATCATGTACGGAAAATTTCAAAAATACCTTCAGGATGAGCTTCAGGCCATCAAGGATGCAGGACTTTACAAGAATGAAAGGAATATAGCCAGCCCCCAGAGCGCAGAAATCACTCTTCAGGACGGCAGCAAGGCGCTCAATTTCTGCGCCAACAACTATCTTGGCCTGGCCGATAACCCCCGCCTCGCGGAGGCCGCCAAAAAAGCCATGGACAGCCGCGGCTACGGCATGTCTTCCGTACGTTTCATCTGCGGCACCCAGGACATCCACAAGGAGCTTGAGAAGGCAGTCTCAGAGTATTTCAGGACGGAGGACACTATCCTCTACGCAGCCTGCTTCGACGCAAACGGCGGCGTTTTCGAGCCCCTCTTCGGCCCTGAGGACGCCATAATCTCAGACTCCCTCAACCACGCTTCAATCATTGACGGCGTGCGTCTTTGCAAGGCCCAGCGTTTCCGTTATGCCAATGCCGATATGCAGGATCTTGAAGCCAAGCTCCAGGAAGCGCAGGCCTGCCGCCACAGGATCATAGTCACAGACGGTGTGTTCTCAATGGACGGCAACGTTGCCCCTATGGACAAGATCTGCGACCTAGCTGAGAAATACGACGCCCTTGTGATGGTGGACGAAAGCCACAGCGCCGGCGTTGTTGGCCCCACCGGCCACGGAGTTGCAGAGCAGTTTAACTGCTACGGCCGCATAGACATCTTCACCGGCACACTTGGAAAGGCCTTCGGTGGCGCAGTGGGAGGCTTTACAACCGGCCGAAAGGAAATCATAGATATGCTCAGGCAGCGCAGCCGCCCTTACCTGTTCTCAAATTCCATCCCGCCCATGATTGCCGGCGCAGGAATTGAAACCTTCAAGATCCTCAAGGAAAGCAACGCCCTTCATGACAAACTTATGCAGAACGTGGTGTATTTCCGTGAGAAGATGCTTGCCGCAGGCTTCGACATCAAACCCACCCAGAGCGCAATCTGCGCCGTAATGCTCTACGACGCCCCTCTGTCCCAGAAATTCGCCGCAGCAATGGCTAAGGAAGGCATCTTTGTCACCGGTTTCTACTATCCCGTAGTGCCCAAGGGCCAGGCCCGTATCCGCGTCCAGCTCAGCGCTGCTCATGAGAAGGAGCACCTTGACAAGGCAATATCGGCATTCATCAAAGTAGGAAAAGAACTTGGAGTAATTAAGTAATATGAAAAAGACCTTTGCTTTAGCGCTGATGCTGCTTTCCATAGCGGCATTGGCCCAAAACAAGGCCGGAGGCATTTCGGCCGATATCTTGAAAGACCTTAACGCCTCATTCGAAGGCAATGCCGCCGACAAAGCCATCAGAAACGCCCTCAACAACACGTCTATGGCGGTGCTGGCAGCATCGGCCGATAAATCCGTGATGCCTGACACTGACTTCTCGGATGAAGTCAAGACCAAGGGCCGCACGGACCAGAAATCTTCCGGAAGGTGCTGGCTTTTCACCGGCCTCAATGTCCTTAGGGCCCAGATGATTGCCCGTCACAATCTGGATGAATTCACATTCTCACAGAATTACCTCTTCTTCTATGACCAGCTGGAAAAGTCAAATCTTTTCCTCCAGGGCGTCATAGATACCCGTAAGCTTACCATGGAAGACCGCAAGGTAGACTGGCTGTTCTCCCATCCCATTGGTGACGGCGGCCAGTTCACGGGTGTGAGCAACCTTATCATGAAGTACGGCGTTGTGCCCTCTGAGGCTATGCCTGAGTCTTATTCGGCCAACAATACATCGGCCATGCGCACCCAGTTAAGCCTTATCCTCAGGGAAGGCGGCCTCAAACTCCGCGCAGCAAAGGATAAGGATGTCCAGGCCCTCAAGCTGAGCATCCTGAAGGATGTTTACCGCGTCCTTGCCCTCTGCCTTGGCGTCCCTCCCAAGGAATTTACCTGGAGAAAAGACGGCAAAACCTACACCCCGCAGGAATTCTATCGGCAGTATCTTGGACAGGACCTTGAGAACAACTACGTGATGGTGATGAACAATCCCACCCTGGAGTACGGCAAGGTGTACGAGATAGACTATGACCGCCACGTCTATGACGGACAGAACTGGGTCTACGTGAACCTCCCCATGGACCGCATCAAGGAAATGGCCATCGCCTCCATCAAGGACAACACCGCACTCTATTTCTCCTGTGACGTAGGGAAATTCCTGGACAGGAACAAAGGTGTGGCCGATATTGAAAACTTCGACTACCAGTCCCTCCTTGGCGTGAATTACGGCATGGATAAGTGTGACCGGATCCTTACTCACGCCAGCGGCTCCACCCACGCCATGACCCTCATTGCCGTGGATATCAAGGACGGAAAGCCTGTCAAATGGATGGTGGAAAACAGCTGGGGAGAGGCCAGCGGCTACAAGGGTAATATCATCATGACGGACGAATGGTTCGATAACTACATGTTCCGCCTTGTGGTAGAAAAAAAGTACGTCCCCGGGGACGTACTCTCGATGATGTCTCAGAAGCCGGTCCTTCTGCCGGCATGGGATCCTATGTTTGCGCCTGAAGAGTAGGAGAAACCTTACTGCTCTTCCTTAACAATTTCACAGGGGATATCCTTGTGATAGATAAAGTCAAAAGTGGTTACGGCGGTATTGATTTCAAAATCCTCGTAACCGCTTATTGCAAATGAGTACCTTGCTCCCTCCCGGATAGCGGGATCTGAGGATGAGAACTTGATTGATGCGGGGCCGCGTACCTGGCGTCCCTCAATCAGCCCATAATCTTCCCACATGTTGACGAGATTCCTGAAATAGTACTCTGTATCGGCATATTCGTCAAGGATGTCTTCCTTAAGGTTATAGTCAAAGCAGTAGCTGTCACGGCTTGAGGGGGTGATGGTAATCATATCCTTGTCAAGGCCGATCTTGAAGGTGAGGTCCGACATTACCAGGGGATTGGTGTGGAATACCTTTGAGACCGGCGTTCCGATAAACTCCTTTGCCTTGGGGTCTACCTGGAATACTACAATCTTATGGTCCGCGTCCGGAATAAGGTACGTGTAATCAATCTCCTGTGTGCCCTGGTAGCAGAAAATCTGCTCGAAGGGGACCTCATAGCCTTCTTCCTCGCAGATGAGTTCCCAGCGCTCTTTGGAGAAGTCCACCTGAAATGCGGCGTTTTCCTGATCGGTCTTATTGAAGTAATCGGTAAGATTTACGTTGTCCAGTTTGCCGTAGCAGTAGTAGGCGTTGGGATTTGAAGGCACAATGACCACCTTAGCCTTGGTGGAATGGACATTTGAGACCTGGATGTCAAATCCTGACAGTTGCATATGTTTGGCGGGGCAGGCGGTAAGGATGAGTCCTGCGGCGGCAATTATCAGTAAATTAAAGTATCTCATTACAGTTCTTTATTAACGGTGAACAGGAAACGGACAAAGCCTGCGCCATGGGCGCCATAGTTACCAAAGTCATAGGTCACATTCTGGCCTTTGAAATAGGTCTCGGCCTTTACGGAATTGATGAAAGGCACGGTTTTGTCCTCACGGCTGTGGAACATGAACATGGGCGCCTTGGGGGTGAAGTCCAGCACGGAGTTGAACATCAGGGACCTGTAGAGTTTCGCAGTTTTGGGATTGCGCTTGTCACGGCCTTCATCGGTCATGATGTCCCTGAGGCTCTTGGCGCCGATGAATCTGTTGATCTGCTGGACCGTGAAATTCTTGGAATTGATCCATTCCTTGTAGTTTGCAAGGAGGTTTGGCTTGAAGAAGTCCTGCATCTCGAGACCAAGATTCTCTCCGTAATTGACTCCCTGGACAATCATGGGAATGGCGCAGGGAATGCCCGTAAGGTCTTCTTCCACAGAAACGTCATAGGTGGAGGCAAGGTCATATGGGCCTGCGCCGGCATACACCTTCTTGATGGGGAGAGTGTCCCAGCATTCCTCCTGGATCATCCTCATTACGCCCACCGTGGTGGAACCGCCCTGGGAATATCCAAAGAGGATAACCTTGTCACTGAGGGGTTTGCGGCCGATATGCTCAAGGTACGGCTTCACGGCAAGGCCCATGTCCACAACTGCCCTTGCGGTGCTCTTCACGTGCATGTAGGGGTGGATGCGGTCCTTGGTGACGCCGAAGCCGATGTAATCGGCAATGACAACCGCGTAGCCCTTGGCGGCAAGGATTCCCTCAAGCGGGAAGGCCTCGGAGGGGCACTCGGGATTTGAGCCGATGGTGAAGTGGCTCACCAGGATCATATTCTTGATCTCTCCTTTTTGTGGAAGGAGGATTTTTCCTGAAAGGGTGAGGGGAGAGCCGTCTACGTCATGCCCCTTGTAGGTACCGGCAATGTGAACCAGCGTATTGCTGTTCATTGTGCCGATGAGGTTACGGGCAATCTCTACACCGGAAGTTTTGGCAACCTTGGTGTCAGGCTCATCATCATCTTCGAGAAACAGGATATCAGGGTTCAGTGACCCGTCCTGCATGAGGATGTCGGTACATTTTGTGGAAGTTACGTGGAAGGTGTCAAAGTCCACGTACTCTATATCCGGATGATGGCAGGCCCATAAAATGCCGATGCCAAGTAGTATAACAGGGATTCGTTTCATCTTCTTACCAGATATAATTTACGCCCACAGAGAACAGCCTGGAGGCAAACATATAAACGTCGTTGGCGCTTTTAAAGGCATTCAGCATGCCGATTTCAGCGGTGCCGTTCCAGTGCCCCTTTCCAACTCTCACGCCAACCAGGTTGAGGTTGAAGGCGGGGGCCGCCTCAAACTGCTTCTGGTTGTCAAAAGCCATCAGAAGTCCAAACGACAGTCCGGAATAGATATCAACCAACTCTGAGCGGAAGTATGTGAACCTAACGGAAGGGAGGATGCACAGGTTGTAGTTATTCACCCTGGTGGGATCCCCGATAATCTGACCCGAAGCATCCCTTACGCCTTCTTTCCAGAATATTCCCTCAAAGTCTGTCTGGACTCCGGCGCTGACAACATCCGTAAAAGAATACATGTAATCTGCAAAGATGTGGCCGGTGTATCCGTGGCCGAATTTGCCTGTAGAGCGGAATCCGGCCGGTAGGGTGGCTGAATCAAAGGTGCCTGGGGCGCTGGCGTGGAAGACCAGTGTCTCAAAGAGCATATCTCCCCAGCCAACGCGCACCGAATGGCGCGAAGGGGGATTACCTGCAGCTGCAACTATTTGAAGGCAGGTAATAAGAGAGATTGAAAGCAGTAGTTTTTTCATATCTTTCTTGATGGTAAAAATGCCATTAGATAACCAATCACAGATACTCCTGCAGCAATCCACAGAAGATCCGTGATCTTAAGTGATACGGGATATGCATCCACAACAAAATTTCCGGGCATTGCAATTATTCCAAAGCGCTGCTGTGCAAGGACCACACATACTCCGATGATCAGGCCGATAACCATCCCGAGCAGGGACACCATCCAGCCTTCCAGAAGGAAGACCCGGCGTATCATTCCGTCCGGTGCGCCCATAGCGCGAAGAGTGCCCATATCGGCCTCTTTCTCAATTATGAGCATCCTGAGGGAGCTGTAGATGTTGAACGCGATTATGATAACCACAAAGATGAGTATGAGGAAAATAGCAAGCTTTTCATACCTCATCATCTTGTATATGGATTCTTCCTGACGGAAACGGTTGAGGACCTTAAGCTCCGGGCCGATCATGGACTGGAGCTCCTTTTCAAGGGATTCTCCGTACCCTGGAGCAACCCAAATCTCAAGGGAGGAGACCTCCGTTTCAAGCTCCAGAAGCTCCCTCATGGCCTCGATAGGGACCAGCATGAGTTTGGAATCAATCTCCGAATTGACGGAAATGACGCCTCCGGTAAGGGCTTTAACCTTCCGGAGCGACGCCTGCGGATTTGCGAGTGAGATGTTTTCCTTGCGGGATGGATAGTAGATCTCAAAGGGTGTCACAAAACGTGGATTGAGGCCGATGCTATGCGCCAGGGCAGCCCCTGCAACCGCTGCGGACATTGCACCGCGGTGGAAAATCCAGGCTCCGTCAATGATGCTTTCCTTCAGGGGAGATTCTTCCTGTGCGGCCTCATCAATGCCTTTCACCCTTGCAAGGCTCTGGCGGCCTTCATAGGAGAGGAACACCTGCTCCTCAAGCACGCTGGAAAGCCTAAGGATGCGGCTGTCCTCAAGGATGGGGGCAAAGACCGCGCTGTCCGGGACAAAAAATTTCCCGGAGGCGGGCCTTATCACGAAATCAGGGTCTGACGCCTCCAGGGACTGTCCAACAAGGGAATTGAAGCCGTTGAAAACCGAGAGAATGATTACGAGAGCTGCAGTGCCTATTGCCATACCTGCCACGCCAATGCCGGAGATCATGTTGATCACGTTATGGCTTTTCCGGGAAAAAAGGTACCGGATGGCAAATATGAGAGGAAGCTTCACTTTTTAAGCAGTTCCTCTATATGCTCTGCGTAGTCCAGGGTGGTGTCCAGGATGAAGATGAGTTCCGGGACAATCCTGAACTGTTTGGCTACAAGATGCCCCAGTTCTCCACGGAGAGCTTTGTTGCCATCCTGAAGGATCTGCATTACAGGACCCTGTTTCTCAGAGGGGAATATGCTCACGAAGACCTTGGCCACGGAAAGGTCAGGGCTTACGCGGACTTCGCTTACCGTTACCATGGCGCCGCCGAATGCGGCCATACCCTTGCTGCGAATAAGCTCGGCAAGGTCCTTCTGCAATTCTCTGGCAACTTTAAGCTGCCTTGTGCTTGCGGGTTTTTCCATACCTACTTGATGTTGATGATGAAGTAGTTCTTCTTTCCCTTCTGGGCAAGGATGTAGTGACCGTTCACAATATCGGCCTCAGTGACCTCTGCGGCGATATCCGTTACTTTGTCCTTGTTGATTGCGATTCCTCCGCCCTGGATCATCTTGCGGGCCTCTCCCTTGGAGGGAAGGATGGCTGTCTTGACGGCAAGGAGGTCCATGATGTTCACGGGGAGATCGGCCTTGGGAAGGTCAAATGAGGGGACATCTCCAAAGACGGAGAGGAAGGTTCTCTCGTCCAGTTTACGGAGGGCCTCGGAGTTGCCGCTGAAGAGCATACGGGATGCTTCAATTGCGTTATCCAGGGCTTCCTGACCGTGGCACATACGGGTTACTTCCTCTGCAAGGACCTTCTGGAGTTCACGCGCGCCGGGGTTCTCCCTGTGGCGGGCGATGAGGCTCTCTATGGTCTCACGGTCCAGCATGGTGAAAATCTTGATGTAGCTTTCTGCGTCGTTATCGGCCACATTGAGCCAGAACTGGTAGAATTCATACGGGGAGGTACGCTCAGGATCCAGCCAGATGTTGCCCTTCTCCGTTTTTCCGAACTTTGTTCCGTCGGCCTTGCGGATAAGGGGGCAGGTGAGGGCGAAGGCCTGGCCGCCGTCCATGCGGCGGATGAGTTCCGTACCGGTGGTGATGTTGCCCCATTGGTCACTTCCGCCAAGCTGGAGGATGCAGCCCTTGTTCTTCCACAGCCAGTAGAAATCGTAGCCCTGCATAAGCTGGTAGGAGAATTCCGTGAAGGACATACCCTCTGAGGAATCACGGGACAGGCGCTTTTTGACGCTGTCCTTAGCCATCATATAGTTTACGGTGATGTGCTTTCCTATGTCACGGATGAAATTGATGAAGGTGTAGTCCTTCATCCAGTCATAGTTGTTCACAAGTTCCGCCTTGTTGGATGCATCCGAGTCAAAATCCAGGAAACGTGATAGCTGGGCCTTGATGCCTTCTACATTGTGACGGAGGGTTTCCTCGTCCAGGAGGTTTCTCTCCGCGCTTTTCATGGAGGGGTCACCGATCATACCGGTGGCGCCGCCAACCAGGGCGTAGGGCTTGTGGCCGCAGTTTTGGAAATGCTTCAGTATCATTACGCTCACAAGGTGGCCGATATGCAGGGAATCGGCCGTGGGGTCAATTCCTACATAAGCCGCCTGGGGGCCTTCCATAAGTTTCTCTTCCGTTCCGGGCATGATATCCTGGATCATGCCGCGCCATTTGAGCTCCTCTACAAAATTCTTCATAAGTAAAAATGATATAACCTACAAAGATACAGATTTTTTTGTACTTTTGTTTGTTAAACAATGATTCCAAATGAAGAAACTGATTCTACTATCCATTCTGGCAATTTCGGTCATTGCCTGCGGCCCCCGCTATGAAACCGTGAAAGGAGACCCCCTGGGCGCAAAGATCTGCACCCTTGACAACGGACTGAAGATCTATATGTCCGTGAATAAGGATGAACCCCGCATTCAGACATACATAGCCGTCCATGCCGGCGGAAAGGACGATCCCGCAGACAACACCGGCCTTGCCCATTACCTTGAGCACATGATGTTCAAGGGCACGGAACAGTTCGGTACCCAGGACTACGAGGCGGAAAAACCGCTTCTGGCCCAGATAGATTCGCTCTATGACGTATACCGTACCCTTACGGATCCGGCCGATCGGGAAGCCCTGTACCACCAGATAGACTCCGTGAGCCTGGAGGCCTCAAAGATTGCCATTCCCAATGAGTATGACAAGCTGATGTCAATAATAGGCTCTGAAGGTTCCAATGCATTTACGTCCAACGATGTAACCTGCTACGTTGAGGAGATCCCTTCAAACCAGATAGAGAACTGGGCGCGCATTCAGGCCGATCGCTTCATGAACTGCGTCTTCCGCGGTTTCCATACGGAACTTGAGGCTGTCTACGAGGAAAAGAACATGGGCCTTACGGATGACGGCGAAAAAGCCATCGACGCCCTTGACAGTATGCTCTTTGTCCATCATCCATATGGCACCCAGACCGTTATCGGCACGCAGGATCACCTTAAGAATCCTTCCCTGAGAGCCATCCGTCATCAGAAAGATACCTATTATGTTCCCAATAACGTTGCCATCTGCCTCTCCGGAGACTTTGACCCGGATCAGATGGTAAAGACCATCAAGAAGTATTTTGGTCAGTGGAAACCAAATCCCGCACTCCCTGAGCGCAGCATTGCTCCGGAAGATCCCATCATTGAGCCCAAGGTTAAGGACGTGTATGGCTATGACGCAGAGTTTGTCATGCTTGGCTGGCGCACTCCCGGAGAGTCTTTCCCTGAGAGCGAGATCTCTGAGATTGCAGGAGACATCCTGTACAACGGTAATGCCGGCCTTGTAGACCGCAACCTCCTTCAGTCCCAGGCCATCCTGGGTGGCGGATTCTTTAATTACAACCGCTCAGACTGGGGACTGCTGCTTGCCGAGGGCATGCCTAAGGAAGGCCAGAGCCTTCAGAACGTGCTTGATCTCCTCCTTGGGGAGGTAGATAAACTCCGTAGGGGTGAGTTCTCAGAGGAGCTTCTTGAGGCCGTGAAGGCAAACTATAAATTATCGGCCATGGAGGGCCTTACCTCCAACCGCTACCGCACAACGCTCTTTATGAATTCCTTCATAAACGGAACTTCCTGGAAATGGGAGGCCGGAAAACTTGACAGGATGAGTAAGGTTTCAAAGGAGGACGTTGTGGCCTGGGCCAATAAATATCTCCCTGAGGACGGCTATGCTGTTGTTTTCAAGCACCTTGGAGAGGATAAGAGCATAAAGAAGATAGACGCCCCCAAGATTACCCCCATCTACACCAACAGGGACAAGCAGAGCGCCTTCCTCGCAGAGATTGCAGCCAGTGAGCCCGCTCCCATTGAGCCAGTCTTCGTGGACTATGAGAAGGATATGACCGTGGCCGATTTTGACGGCCTCAGGCTCCTGTACAAGAAAAACGAGAGGAATGACATTGCCTCCCTTGCTTTCCGTTACGACCGCGGATCGGACAATGACCCGGTACTATCCATAGCCGCCGATTATTTCTCATATCTTGGCTCTGACAAATACACCGCAGAGGACTTTGCCATGAAGCTCTACGGCCTTGCCTGTAGCGCTACTCCCCGTGTGGGCGGAAACACCACCGCAATATCCCTTACAGGCCTTTCAGAGAATCTGCCCGCCGCCCTTGAAGCGCTGGAGTATCAGCTCCGTAACGTGCAACCTGATGAAGATATCCTCTCTGAGCTCAAGGCCGATATCCTCCGCTCCCGCGAAGACTCAAAGAAGAACCAGAGGGCCTGCAGCAGCGCTCTTCAGAATTATCTCACCTACGGTCCAGAGTATATCAAGGCCGGAACTCTTACTAACGCGGCTGTATCGGCCCTGGAATCTGAAGACGTCCTTGAATCCCTGGAAGAGCTCCTTGAAAAGCAGCATACCATATTATATTATGGTCCGGCATCGCTCGATGAGGTGAAGGAGATGCTCTCAAAGTATCATCCCACGGATGAGCTTGAGCCACTGGAGAAGACTCATCCCGCAAAGCGCCTCACGCCCTCTGCAAAGGTTTATGTGAGCCATTACGATTCCCGCCAGTTCAACTACGTGCAGTACTCGGACCGCGGGGAAGGCTTCTCCCTGGATGAGGCTCCTTACATTGATCTTTTCAACGAGTATTACGGCGGCGGCATGAATGCCATCGTGTTCCAGGAGATGAGAGAGTCCCGCGCTCTGGCTTACGGCGCCGGCGCCTGGCTCTCAGAGCCCGCCTTCAAGGCCGATACCTACTCCTTCCGCGCCTACATAGCCTCCCAGAACGACAAACTCCGCAAGGCTGTGGAGGGCTTTGAGGAAATAATCGAAACCCTGCCGGAAGCCCCCGAGAACCTTGAAATCGCAAAGGCTGCAATACTTGGAAAGCTCCGCACCCAGCGATTGATAGGGGAGCAGGTTCTCTACAGCTACCTCCAGGCCCAGGAGCTTGGTCTGACTGAGCCCCGTGAGAAGCTTATCTTCGAGAAAGTGGGTGCTCTCACTATGGAAGATCTGAAGGCCACCCACGCCAAATGGATTGCCGGCCGCACCTACAACTACGCCATCCTGGGGGATACCAGGGACATGGATATGGCCTACCTGAAGACCCTTGGCCCCGTCCAGATAGTGCCCTTGACGGAAATCTTTGGCTACTAACCTTCTGATAATCAGCCTATTGTCCAAAGTCGGGTGCACCTGCAGGTGCACCCGATTATTTATAAGTGATTGAGTATCAGTGAGATGCGCGTCAATTATTAATTTTTTACAATTTTTTATTGCAATTCAATAATTAATTATTATCTTTGCAAAAGAAACCAAAATCTTTTGCACAATGATCACATTATGGTGGGCCGGTCTTACCCCGGTTATGAAGATCCTCTGGGTGGCAACACTTGCCGCTACCCTGATTTTCATCATTCAAAGTATCCTCACTTTTGTGGGCGCAGACGCAGACGCCAGCGCAGACTTTGACATTGACGGTGATGCCGATATGTCAATGGACGGCGCCAGCCTGTACAGCTTCCGCAACTTCGTGAACTTTATCCTGGGCTTTGGCTGGAGTGCAATCCTCCTGCAGCCCTCCATCTCCTCCTGGCCGGTGCTCATCCTGGTGTCGGTGATTATCGGCGTAGCCCTTGTTGCCGGCGTGATGTACCTTTTCAAATGGCTTGCAAGCATGCAGCAAAGCGGCAACATCAACCTTGAAAAATCTGCCGCAGGAGCGGAAGGCACTGTTTACCTTACTATTCCTGGCGCACGCGCAGGAAAGGGAAAGGTCCAGATTACCATCTCCGGAGCAGTCCGTGAGTATGACGCCGTTTATGAGGGAGAATCGGCCCTCAAGACAGGAACTCCCATCCGCGTTGTGGATGTAATTGATTCCAACACCCTCCTTGTAGAAGACATTAACACTTATACCGTATAAATTATGCCTACACTTACCCTTATCCTCATCCTTGTGGCCGTGCTCTTCGTGACGCTGGCCGCTATCCTCAGGCGCTACAGGCGCTGCCCCTCAGACAAGATTCTGGTAATTTACGGTAAAACCGGCCGCTCTTCATCGGCCCGTTGCGTACACGGTGGCGCAGCATTCATCTGGCCCGTGTTCCAGGATTATGCATATCTGGACCTCAAGCCTATCTCCATCGAGTGCAACCTCACCAACGCCCTTTCCAAGCAGAATATCCGCGTAGACGTTCCCTGCCGCTTCACCGTTGGTATCTCCACGGAGCAGGAGGTCATGACAAACGCCGCAGAGCGTCTCCTTGGCCTCTCCACAGACAGCATCCAGAGCATCGCTACGGATATCCTCTTCGGTCAGCTCCGTCTTGTTATTGCAACCATGGACATCGAGGAAATCAACGCCGATAGGGACAAATTCCTTGCAAGCGTCTCCGCAAACGTGGAGGCAGAGCTCCGTAAGATCGGCCTTAAACTCATCAACGTGAACGTCACCGATATCCGTGACGAATCCGGCTACATCGAGGCCCTCGGTAAGGAAGCCGCCGCAAAGGCCATCAACGACGCAAAGAAGAGCGTCGCAGAGCAGAACCGTTACGGTGAAACCGGTAAGGCAAATGCCGATAAAGACACCCGTGTGAACGTTGCCGCCGCAGACGCAGATGCCGTGAAGGGTGAGAACAACGCCCGTATAGAGATCGCAAATTCCGACGCCCTCCGCCGTCAGAAGACCGCTGAGGCAGACCGCCTTGCAGTGGCCGCAGAAAAGGTTCAGGCCGCAAAGGCCCTGGAGGAAGCCTATCAGAGTGAGCGTGACGCTGAACTTGCACGTGCAGAACGTGAAGAGGCTACCCAGAAGGCAAACATCGTGGTTGCCGCAGAGATTGACAAGCAGAAGAAGATCATCGAGGCCGAGGCCGAAGCAGAGCAGATCCGCCGCAAGGCAAAGGGTGAAGCAGACGCTATCTTCGCAAGGATGGACGCGCAGGCACGCGGTATCCAGGAAGTCCTCAATAAGCAGGCCGAAGGTTTCCGCAACCTGGTTGGAGCCGCTGAAGGTGACGCCCAGAAGGCTGTCCTCATGATGATTGCCGATAAACTCCCTGAACTTGTCAAGACCCAGGTAGAGGCCGTCAAGGGCATCAACATTGACAAGGTAACCGTATGGGATACCGGCTCAAATGCCAACGGAAAAACCGCCACTTCCAACTTCATCTCCGGTATGATGCAGTCCGTACCTCCGCTCCAGGACCTCTTCAAGATGGCCGGTATGGAACTTCCCTCATACCTGAAGGGTAAGCCGGAAGAGCAGGCTCAGCCAGAGAAGGAGGAGTAATGCCCATCATCACTAATATAGATGTCATGCTGGCCCGCCGGAAGATGTCTTCCGGTGAGCTGGCAGAGAAGATTGGCATTACCCCCGCCAACCTCTCCATCCTCAAGACCGGCAAGGCCAAGGCCGTGAGGCTGTCCACCATGGATGCCCTCTGCAAGGCCCTGGACTGCCAGCCAGGGGATCTGCTGGAATATAAACCGGATTAGCCCGTGGCGTTAAACGGCTAACATTCAATAAGTTATGCAAATTAGGGTGCGCGTTTTTGCGCACCCTAATTTGTGTAATACACTTATCTTCAATCATTTAGCTCCACGGCTTTTACTTTACGGTTACCTTGGGAATATCGCTCCAGAGTGTGGTGTAGTGGGGGGAGCGGTGCTCCTGGGCCATATGGAACTGCCCGTCTCCCTGGGCGCCCCAGAGAAGGGCCCCGTTGCCAAAACTCTTGTGAATGGTGTCAAGGACCTTGGAGAGGTTTTCGTCTCGCTCCATCGTATCGGTATCGGCCCAGATGGAGGCCGATGCCCCCTCCGCGGGGATAATCTTTGTGAACACAACTCCGGCTTTCTTGTAGCCGAAACCAGGCCGGAAGAGGCTCCTTGCCGTCTTTATGGCCGACGTGACGATGGTACGGTAGTCGGCCGCCCCGTCCGGAAAAACCGTGTACAGGCCGCCGCTTGTCTGGGGGAGGCTCTCCTTGAAGCGGTTGGTCATTGCAAAGACGGCCATTTCCGTTGCCAGGGTGTTCTGGGCGCGGAGTTTTGCCGTGGCGCGTGAGGCAAAGGTTGCTATCTGCTCCGTGAATTCCTGAAGGGTTGTCACCTCGTGGGCAAAACTGCGGGAGATGCAGATACTCTGCTTGGGCTCTATCATGTCCTCGAACTCTATGCAGGGGATGCCCATGAGCTCCTTCCAGGTGCGGAATCCGGGGAGGTTGAAGAGTTTACGGACGGTTGTTTCCTGCAGCTGACAATAATCCCAGGCGGTTTTGACGCCCATATCGGCCAGTTTTTTAAAGCTGCGGCGGCCGATTCCCCATACGTCTTCCACAGGGAAAGTCCGGAGCACTTTTTCTATGTCCTGAGGCCGATACATGAAGCATCCGCCCTGGAGTTTGGGGTATTTCTTGCATAGTTTGGAGGCAATCTTCGCAAGGGTCTTGGTAGGGGAGATGCCCACTGAGACAGGTATGGCGGTGAGGCGCCGGCACTCCCTTGAAATGGTCTTTGCGAGGGCGTCAAAATCGGCCTCCATGCCCGTCAGGTCAAGGAAGGCCTCATCTATGGAGTACACTTCCACCGACGGTGCAAAGCCTCTCAGGACTTCCTGTACGCGGGCCGACATATCCCCGTACAGCGCAAAGTTGGAGGAGAAAACCGCAACGTTGTTGCGCTCTATGATGGGTTTTATCTTGAAATAAGGATCTCCCATCTTGATGCCAAGGGCCTTGGCCTCGTTGCTGCGGGCTATGGCGCAGCCGTCGTTGTTTGACAGCACAATAACGGGCTTCCCGTTCAGTTCAGGACGGAAAACCCTTTCGCAGGAAGCGAAAAAATTGTTGCAGTCGGCAAGGGCGTACATCCTCTATGCTTTCTTGATAACCCAGGTCACTACGCCCCAGATAAGGAAATCGTTGTCCGGGCCCACCGGAATGGGCTTGAATTTGCGGTTGTGTTCATTGCATGGGACAAGGGTGGCGCCCTGAGGGCCGATTTCAACGCGCTTTACGGTATATTCTCCGTCTATGAAACACACCGCCTTGCAGTCATTGTAGGGCTCCACCGCGCGGTCCACGATGATTATGTCGCCCTCGTCCATATCGGCATCCACCATGGAAACACCGTCTATCCGGAAGAAGAACGTGGAGGCATTGTGCCTCACAAGGAGTTTCACAAGGTCCAGTTTCTCACGGAAATCGTCGGCGGGGGAGGGAAATCCCGCTTTCACTTCACCCAGAGGGCTTTCAAAACTCTCTATATTTTCAATCGGCTGTGGAATCATAATCCAAAGATACGCTTTTTTTACTATATTTGCGTGTTATGAACACACACGTAGTTATTATGGCCGGTGGAATTGGCAGCAGGCTTTGGCCCCTCTCCACACCGGATGTACCTAAACAGTTTATTGATATTCTTGGCGTTGGACGCTCACTGATCCAACTTACCGTAGACCGTTTTGCCCCGCTTTGCCGCCCGGAGAACTTCTGGGTGGTAACCGGAGAGAAGTATGTGGATCTTGTGAAGGAGCAGCTTCCCGCCATCCCTCAGGACCAGATCCTTGCAGAACCCGAGGGCCGCAACACCGCCCCCTGCATAGCTTACGCTTCCTGGAAAATCCAGCGCAAGGACCCTGATGCCAATATTGTAGTTACTCCCGCAGATGCCCTGGTCCTGCGCACTGAGGAGTTCGCGCACACCATTGCCAAAGCCCTGGAGTTTACGCAGGAGCGTGACGCCATTGTCACCGTTGGCATTGCACCCACCCGTCCGGAAACTGGCTACGGCTACATCCATGCCGCAGAAGCCCTCCGCGGCCAGCTGGTGAAAGTGAGTGAATTCAAGGAAAAACCGGATCTTGATACAGCCATAGGCTATCTTGAAGACGGTCACTATTTCTGGAACGCCGGCATCTTCGTGTGGAACGTGAACACCATTGTCACGGAACTTCGTAACTACGCTCCCCAGATTGCCGGAGTGATGGATGAACTGGCCCCTTCTTTCTTCACGGATAAGGAACAGGAGGATCTCCGCCGCCTTTTCCACACCTGTGAGAAAATCTCCATAGACTATGCCGTGATGGAGAAAAGCCCCCGCATCTTCGTGATTGCGGAGGACCTTGCCTGGTCCGATCTTGGCAGCTGGGGCTCCGTCATGACACATCTTAAGGCCGATGAAGACGGCAATGCCGCCGTGGGTCAGGATGTGCGTCTTTTCGACTGCTCTAACTGCCTTGTACACGTTGCCTCTGAGAAGACCGTGGTGGTGGAGGGCCTTGATGGTTACATAGTTGCAGAGTCAAAGGACAAGCTTCTTGTATGCCGCCTCTCGCAGGAGCAGCACATCAAAGAATATTCCGCGTAAAAATTTTTAAAAATTTTATTGCGGATTCAAAAAAAGTTACTACCTTTGCAATCCCGATTTGGGACGGAGGACTCGTTAGCTCAGTTGGTAGAGCACAACACTTTTAATGTTGGGGTCTCGGGTTCGAGCCCCGAACGGGTCACAAGACATACACCAGCACTCTTAGCTCAGCTGGTAGAGCAGCTGACTCTTAATCAGCGGGTCTAGGGTTCGAGTCCCTAAGAGTGCACCAAAAAAGGACGCAAGAAATTGCGTCCTTTTTTGGTGCACTCCTGTTTTCAACATTGATTGAAGGGGCTCCGCCCCCTCAAACACCCCCTTGTCGGCCTTCGGCCTCCGACCATCGCGGAAATTGCGTCCTTTTTTAGTGCACGATAATGCCATTATGTCAGTTGCTGATAATAGGACCGATATTTGAAGCAAGGCGGGAAACATCTATGATATGGGTATTTTCAAGTGGATTACAGGAATACTTGGATGGGTGACGCTAGGGCCCATCGGAGGGCTTATAGGATATATTTTTGGATCACTTTTTGAAGGCCGGGCGGAAATCCCGTTCCAGCAGGGAGAGTCCGCAACCAGGAGGGCTTACTCTGCGTCTGAGCAGCGGAACAGTTTCCTTGTGAGCCTTCTTGTACTCTCATCGGCCGTGATAAGGGCCGACGGAAAGGTCCACCAGAAGGAACTTGATACCGTCAGGGACTTCATCCAGCGGAATTTCGGGCCACAGGCAGTCCCGGAAGCGATGAGAATCCTTGAGGGCCTGAATGCCCGTCAGGTGAATATCTATGAGGTGGGTCCCCAGATAGCCACCTACATGAACTATTCCCAGAGGCTCCAGCTATTCCACTACCTGGTCCAGATCGCCATTGCGGACGGAGACTTTGCAAAGAGCGAAAAGGGCGTTCTGGAGGCGATAGGAGCCACTATCGGCCTTAATGGGGCGGATATTAATTCCGTCATTGCCATGTTCTACAAGGACACCAATTCCGCCTATACCGTGCTTGGGATTACTCCAAGTGCCACTGACGATGAAGTTCGTACCGCATACCGCAAGATGGCCATGAAGAACCACCCGGACAAGGTTGCAACCCTTGGTCCTGACGTCCAGAAAGCAGCTGCAGAGAAGTTCCGTCAGGTACAGGAGGCGTATGAGGCTATAAAGAAAGAAAGAGGAATGAACTGACGGAGATTTTTAGTATATTTGTAAGGTATGCTGAAGATTCTCAAGGCGTCGGCGGGTTCCGGCAAAACATACAATCTGGCAAAAGAGTACATAAGACTGATTGTCATGAGCAATCAGCCGGATGCATACAGGCATGTCCTGGCTGTGACTTTTACCAATAAGGCTACGGACGAGATGAAGCGCCGCATACTGAAGGAACTCCATACCCTGTCCAAGGCTCCGGATGAGTCAAAGTATCTGGATTACCTCACAAAGGAAACAGGCCTTGATAAGACATCCCTTCAGAAACGTGCCCAGTCTCAGCTCTCGGGCATCCTTCATGATTATTCCGCCTTTGCAGTCTCTACCATAGACCGCTTTTTCCAGCAGACTCTCCGCGCTTTTTCAAGGGAGATAGGCCAGTTCTCCTCCTATCAGGTTCAGCTGGACCGTGATGAACTGGTTCAAGAGAGCGTGGACAGGGTACTTGACAGCATATCAGAGGAAGACGAAGCCGTCCTTGACTGGCTCACTGAAAGTGCAAAATGGGACCTTCAGCAGAAGGGCTGGTTTTCAATAGAGGGAAGGCTCAGGGATATGGCCGCCAGCCTTGGAAAACTCCAGGAAGAAAAGCGCCGTCTCTTCTCACGAGACAAACTCCAGGAGGTAGGGAAGGCCTGCCGTGAAGTGAAAGGTGCCTGGGAGACGCGTGTAAGGGAATCGGCCCGGAAGGTAATTGACATGGTGGCAGCCTGCGGCCTCACAACGGACGATTTCAACAGGAAGTTCCTCACCGTCATCTATAATTACAAGGATGCAGGAAAGGAGATAAAGAAGCCCACGGATGCTTTTACACGCAAGGCTCTGAACCCTGACGAGTGGTTCAGCAAGGCAAACGCCGGAAAGTTCATGCCCATGGTCCGGGGCATGCTGGAAGGCCCTCTGGAAGAGTTTATCGGCCTTTTTGATGCACCATACAGGGTGTTCCGCACGGCCGACCTTATCTCCAGGCAGATTTATTCCCTTGGGATGGCTTCTGAGCTGGCCGATGCCTTCCAGGATATCCAGAAGGAGAAAAACGTCATTTCCATAGATGATTCCAACACCATCCTCAGGAACATCATAGACGGTACAGACACGCCTTTCATATATGAGAAACTGGGCGTGAGGTTTGAAGATTTCCTCCTTGATGAGTTCCAGGACACTTCCGACGTCCAGTGGGATAATTTCCGTCCTCTGCTTCATGGGAGCATCGACGAAGGCCATGATTCCCTGGTGGTGGGAGACGTAAAGCAAAGCATCTACCGCTGGAGAGGAAGCGACTGGGACCTCCTTGGAACACGCCTTGAGCAGGAATTCTCAAATCCCAACATTAATCCTCTGAAGGAAAACTGGCGCACCTGCAGGGAGATTGTCAATTTCAACAACGAGTTTTTTGAATTTGCGGCAGGGCAGCTTGGCGTTCAGGACCTTTATGCCGATGTAGAGCAGATCCCCAGGTTTCATGACCCTTCCCCGGGCAGCGTTGACGTAGTGTTTACGGATGATGAAATGGGGGAGATATTCTCAACGCTAGAGACCCTCAGGAATGCTCATGCAAAATGGGCCGATATAGCCATCCTGGTGCGGGGAAACGATGACGGCGCGGCCATTGCCTCTGAACTGGTGGCAAGGAATATCCCCGTGGTCTCAGATGATTCCCTGTACGTGAAAGCATCGGCCACTGTAAGGCGCCTTGTGTCTCAACTATCCCTTGTGGATACCCCCCATGATGAAGAAAAGCCGTCCGTGGCCGGCTTCCTGGCCTCTTCCCTTGGTATAAACATTCCGGAGCGCTACCATTCCCTCACAGACCTTGCCGAATCCCTCCTTAGGGATATATCGGCCGCAAAACCGGATGTTTTCAAGGCGGAAATCCCTTACATCCAGTCCTTCATGGATTACCTTCAGGACTGGGTGAGCCAGAACGGCAACAACCTTTCCGCCTTCCTGCGGGCCTGGGCCGGGGCGGATCCCAAGATTGCATCCCCGCAGTCAGGAGACTCCGTGCGCATAATGACGGTCCATAAGTCCAAAGGCCTGGAATTTCCCTATGTGATTTTCCCGTTCGCGGAAAAGGTGAACCTGTATAAGCATTCGTCCTACTGGTGCAGCCCGGAGACGGAGGGAACTCCGCTTGAGGGCAGGGCCGATGGAAATTATTATGTAGACCTTACTGATTCCACGGCCGATACACTGTTCAGGTCCAATTATGAGGAGGAACGCCGCAGACAGACCATAGACAACATAAACATATTCTATGTGGCCCTGACAAGGCCCATTTACGGACTTAAGGTGATTGCGGCAAATCCGCCCGCTAATATGTCTGAGCCCAAGAATCTGTCCCAGGTCCTCTATCTTTTTACTGAGGGCCAGGTCTTAAGCCGAGGAGAGCTACGGGACTTCTCCACCATAAAGAGAGAGGAAAGTGCCTCCAGTGTCATTGAAACCGGTTATCCGTCATTTCCTGCAAGCAGCGGAGACCGCCTTAAGTTCTCTCCGGAAGCAGCCGATTACTTTGGGGAGGATGGGTCTTATGGCCCTGAAGCCAGCCGCAGAATTAGGGGCAATGTCCTTCACGGCATCCTTTCAAGGGTTGTAGTGGCCCATGACCTTCCGGCTGCCGTTGATGCCGCAGTCCTGTCCGGCGAATTGCCCTCAAGCAGCAGGGATGAGGCTCTCAGTTTCCTTGAGGCCAGAATTTCCTCCGTCAGTGACAGGGGATGGTTCTCCCCGGAGGTGAAAGTCAGATCCGAAGAATCCGTCCTTGTACCTGGAGAGGGGGAGTATCGGCCCGACAGAGTGGTTATCCATCCCGGCGGCAAGGTGGACATAGTGGATTTCAAGTTTGGAAAGGAGGAGTCAAAATACCTCTCCCAGGTGCGCCGGTACGTTAACCTTTACCGCCGCATGGGATTTGAAAAAGTTGACGGATACCTTTGGTATTTGGACGATAATTTAATTAACTTTGTAGCTGATTAAAAAGAGAATCTATATGGAAGCGAGCGAGAACAGCGTCAAACTATATTACAACACTGAAGTAGAGAAACTTGCAATGCCGGAGTACGGAAGGCTTGTCCTCAAGATGGTAGAGCAGCTGAAGGACATCCCGGACCGTGCAAAGCGCAGCGAACAGGCAGCGGCCGTGGTAAAGGTCATGGAAAGCCTTAATCCCCAGGTCCACCAGCAGGAAAACTGGCTCCAGAAGCTTTGGGACCATCTTTATATCATCGCCGGCTATGACCTTGACATTGATTCTCCGTTCCCCATGCCGGAGCCAGATGTAATCAGCAGCCGTCCGGACCCTATCCCCCTCAACACAAAGCCCATCAGGGCCCGTCATTACGGACGTAACATAGAGAGCATCCTGGACCTAATAGCATCTGAACCTGAAGGGGAAGAGAAAACTGAGATGCTCCGCTGCCTTGCCATCTATATGAGGCAGCAGTACCTTATCTGGAACAAGGATACAGTCTCCGACGCTACCATCTTCCAGGATATCGAGCGTCTGTCAGGAGGCCGCGTAAAGGTCCCTGAAAGCCTTGAACTGAGCAAGATCTCCGAGGGCGTGTCATTCTCCCGTCCAGGAATGAACCTGGGTTATGGCAAACCCCAGAAATTCAACCGCGGCTTCCGCAAAAAGGGTAAGAAATAATGGGACTGTTCACTAAATACCTGGACCGCATGAGTGAAAGGAAGCGGGAGGGCATCCGCCTTGCGGGGATAGCCCTCGTGCTGCTTTTTACCGTTATCCTGACCGTTTCCGTCACTTCCTATGTCTTCACCTGGAAGCAGGACCAGAGCGTGGCATCGGCCCCTGCAGGCACGCAGGTCGCCAATGCCGCTGCAGAGACAGGTTTTTCACTTGGGAAGTTCCTTGTGACGGATAGTTTCGGCCTTGCCGCATTCTGCATTGTGGCTTTCTTCTTTGCCTGGAGCGTAAAGCTGGTGAAGCCGGGAATCAATATGAGTCTCCGTAAATGGTTCTACGGCATGCTCACCCTGAGTTTTCTCCTATCATGGATACTGGCCTTGACCGGCATGCTTGCGGGCTGGGATACCCTCTTTGGAGGCGGTCTTGGAGGTAGGGCAGCGCAGGCTGTAGTGGGCTTCTCCGTTGCAAAACTAGGTGAGTTTATAACTATTCCCATCCTCCTTGTACTTCTTGGCATCTGGCTATATTGCATGAGCAGCCGCTTTGCAGATTTCATGATGGGCAAGAAGCCGGAAAGGAATCCGGACGAAGAACCCGTGGAAGAACCTCAGGTACAGGTTGCGCCTGTGACTGCGGCCGGTTTTGTGACCTCTGATACATCGGCCCCCTCGGAACCTGAGAAGGAGAAAAAGCCACGTAGGCCACTTTTCAAAAAGAAGAATCCGGAAGAGATTGCCGGTCAGGCCGGCAATGACGGGAAAGTTGGCAATGACGGAAATGCCGGTGAAGCCTCAACAGGGGAGGAGAACGGCATTAACGTGGTTACGGACGACACCCTTGAACAGGAGGTGAAAGAACCCCTGAAGCCCATTGACAACCGTCTGGACCCGCCGGATGGCCTTCCAAAGTACAAGGTCCCTTCCCTCAATATCCTTGGAGACCATCTGTATGGCCGCCATGAGGTGTCCCAGGACGAACTCAGCCGCAACAACAATAAAATCCGCGCAACCCTTGCAAGTTACCGCATCCAGGTGCGTGACGTCACTGCCATCGTAGGCCCTACGGTAACCCTCTATAAGGTTTATCCGGCTCCGGGCGTGAAGATTGCGGCCATCAAGCAGCTCCAGGAAGATATCGGCATATCCCTTAATGCAAAGGGCGTCCGTATCACCACTCTATCGGATTCAGTTGGCATTGAGGTTGCCAATGACAAAGCCTCCATTGTGCCCCTGAAGTCACTGCTCAACGACGCAGCGTTCCGTGAATCCAAGGCGGAACTCCCCGTTGCAATAGGCTACACCATTTCCCAGCAGGTGAAGGTCTTTGACCTGGCCGATGCCCCGCACCTCCTGGTTGCCGGTGCCACCAAGCAGGGTAAGTCCGTGGGCCTGAACGTAATTGTGGCATCGCTTCTGTACTCCAAGCATCCCTCGGAGCTCAAGTTTGTGTTTGTGGACCCCAAGATGGTGGAATTCTCCTCCTACGCAAGCCTGCTGCACCACTATCTTGCCGTGTTGCCCAATGCCGGCAGCGAGCAGGATGAGAAGGACCATGCCATTGTGAAAAACGCCAAAGACGCGGCTGCGGTGCTCCAGTCCCTGTGCGTAGAGATGGATTCCCGCTATGAACTGCTCTCCAAGGGCCTTGTGAACAATATCAAGCTCTATAACAACAAATGGAAGGAGCATCACCTCAGGGCCGATGAAGGACATCACTTCCTTCCTTACATAGTAACGGTGATAGATGAGTACGCAGACCTTACGATGTCTGTTGGTGCCGGACCTGAATCCAAGGCCCTGGCGCGCTCCATCACTACTTCCGTCATCCGTCTTGCCCAGAAGGGACGTGCCGCAGGTCTTCATGTGATCCTGGCTACACAGCGTCCTACTGTAGATGTGATTACCGGCCTTATCAAGGCCAACTTCCCCATGAGAATAGCCTTCAGGGTTACCTCCCGCATAGATTCCGCCACCATCCTGGACCAGCCAGGAGCAGACAAGCTGATTGGCCGCGGAGACATGCTCCTTTACAGCGGCGTAGAGATGGAGCGTGTACAGTGCGCATTCATCTCCAACGATGAGATTGTGGATCTTACCAATGCAGTTGGGGAGCAGATAGGCTTCCAGAAGAGTTATAATACGCCGTACTATCTGCCGGAACCTCCCGCCGCAGACGGAAGTGACGGCTCAGACGGTGGAATGGTGGACATGAAGCAGCTTGATGAGCGCTTTGAGGAAGCCGCCCGTATGATAGTAATCAATCAAAGAGGCTCTACTTCAGACCTTCAGCGCCGTCTTGGCATGGGATATGCAAAAGCAGGTAGAGTGATGGACCAGCTTGAAGCCGCCGGCATCGTGGGCCCGCAGAACGGGGCCAAGCCGCGTGAGGTTCTTGTGAAGGACATCGCAGAACTTGAAGAAAAACTTGCACATTTCATGCAACAGCAATGAGACGCCTTGTTCTTACAGCCATATCCCTATTAGTCTGTGCGCTTTCTAACGCACAGGGGGTAAGCATCCCTCAGCTTGACCGTGCGGCAGGAAAGAGGGTCAGTTTCCACTATGAGTACAACCTTTCAAAGGACGGCGGAGCCTTTTCCAAGGTCACGGAAGGGGATGTCCTTGTAGAGGACAATGCCTACAGGCTGGATGGCCTTGGCCTCACCATAGTTTGTGACGGCGTAACCCGCTGGACCTATGACCCTTCGGCAGGGGAGGTAGTAATAGAAAGTGCGGAGCAGGATAACATCCTCACAAATCCCGCTCTCCTTATCAGTTCCTACCGCGGCTATGGGAATGCGCTTCACGTGAAAGGCGGCTCCAGGGACAGCCTGGACGTTGTCTATGACGTTGACGATGACGTAAAGGCGCGTTTTGTCCTCAAGGGCATAATCTATGGTGAGCAGAAAGGAAAAAGCGACTTCACTTTTGATGTGACGTCGCTTCCTGAGAATTCTGTGATAACGGATTTACGTTAATTCTTCACACATCTTACGCTGAGGGCAAGGGAGGTTTTGCTTCCGTTGCCCTTCATTATTTCAGGGTTGTCATAGAGGATGTAGCGGAACTGGGCCATATCTTCACCTGAGGCGGAGTCTGATGCCGTCCAGAAAGCTGCCATCTCTCCGTAGCGACGGAATCTGTCCGTACTTGCAGTAGTGTCAAGATAACCCACGGGCATTGCGTTGAAACCGGTTGCGTTGGTGATGTCCTGGCCGATGGCTGGTTCCCACATGCGGTTGTCAAGGAACTTTGCAGGAGCCATTAGCTCTCCGGCGTCTGTTCCAAGGGCATCCCATTCTGCAGCGGTGGGAAGGTGCCAGCCGTCAGGGCAGATGGTCTGGGCTTCATCCCATGTGTAGAACTTGCCGAATACGGTGTCTACCACGCTGGAGTTCTTGTAGGAGAAGCCAAAATCCGCATCATGCATATTGAATGCCGACCACTCCTTTCCGCCGATAGTTGCGGTTGGAGCGGAACCCGTGCCAGATAGGGCATCGATAGGGTCAATGGCCTTGAAGGAGGTTACGATGCTTGAGTTATAAAAACCGTTTGCAAAGGCATAGCATGCGACCTGGTAGTTTCCAAGGGAGTCTATGCGGTACTTGAATTCAGGATTCTCTGTCTTTATATCCCTTGAAAGGGTATCCTTCTTTGCCGAATTCACCTGCCAGTACAGGCCGATGACCTTGGGCATTGAGCCCTTTGACGCTGATATCTGAGATGTTGCGGCATGGAAAACCAGCTCATCTCCCACGGCTACGTAAGGGACGGCCTCATTGATGGTGAGACCCTGTAGGGAGGGAGTGTTGTCTGTTGCTTCTGTTTTCTTGCAGGCGGGAAGGGAAAGGATGCCGGAAAGGATAACGGTGAATAGTATGGTTTTTCTCATTGTCTCAATATAATTGACGCAAATATCGTGATTTTTTTGTAATATTGCGCAAATATCATGCTATATAATTTGAGAAAAGTCCTGTCCATACTGGGTGCCATGCTGGCCATAATCTCCTGCGGTGAACGTGGCCGATATGTCCAGATTACGGGCGTTGCCCAGTCTGTGAATTACTCCGTAAAGTTCAATATAAACGGGGTCGATGTGCCTGTGGACCAGATAAGGGACAGTGTGGATGCAATCCTCTCAAATATTGATTACTCCCTTTCCGGGTATAACAAGGAGTCCCTCCTGTCACGTTTCAATGCCGGAGAAGTTATCAGGCCCAATGACCTTTTCATTGAGATGTACGGCATTGGATACAACATGTGGGAACGCTCCGGGGGCGCCGTGGACTGTGCCGCCGGCCCTCTTTTCGATTCCTGGGGATTCGGCTTCCGCAGCAGTTCTTTCCCAACGGATGAGGAAATCTCCGCGCTCCTTGGAAAAATCGGCCAGAAAAATCTCCCTAAAGAGCTTCCAATTGCCCCTGACGGCACTTTGGATCCCGCATCCATGGGTAATCCCAAACTCAATTACAATGCAATTGCGCAGGGCTATACCTCAGATGTGATTGCCCGCTATCTCTATAGTCTTGGTGTGAAGGACATGCTTGTTGACATCGGAGAAATCTGGTGCGACGGCCTCAATCCCTCAGGTGAGCCTTGGGCTGTTGGAGTAGACCGTCCTTCTGGGGAAGAGCTTAAGGATGTCTGGACATCGGAGGGGAAACCTGCCGGAATCACTACTTCAGGCAACTACCGCAAATTCTTTGTCCGTGACGGGAAGAAGTACTCCCACACCATCAATCCTGTCACCGGATACCCCGTAGAGCACAGTCTTCTAAGTGCAACGGTAGTATCCAAGGTGAGTTCAGCAGAGTCCGATGCCATAGCCACCTGGTGCATGGTGGTTGGGCTTGAGAAGGCTCAGGAGATAATTCTTGGGGATTCCCGGCTTGAAGGATATCTTACTTATGCCGATGAAAACGGTGATACGAAAGAATGGATGTCTCCGGGATTCCGGCTCAGGAACTGATTACGGTTAAAACCCATACAAGCAGGCGGCTCAGGCCGTCTGTTATTGTTATAAGCATGCCCGGACACCATCCAAGGCCGGAGAGGGCTATGGTTATGACGGCAACCCACATGAGCACAGTCACTATAGGTATGGCCATTAGGTTGGTAAGGAGGAAGTGCCTGGGGAAAGTGCCGAACTTGATCCAGGCAAGGGGGCCGGTGAAGAGTTGGCAGGAGATTGCGATGGCGGCCATCTGCCAGATTCTCCGTATGGGGTTGAATCTGGAGCCTTCAGGGTACCACTTTTCAAGGACCGGGTAAAGGAGCACAATTCCAGCCATGGCAAGGTATGAGAGCTGGAATCCAAGGCTCCGTATGACGCCGGGATTGATCACGAGCTGGATAAGAAGTGCAAGGCACAGCACCCTGGAAGGCTTCCGGCGCCTTCCGGAGAGGGTGCATATCTCTCCAATAAGAATAAAGAGGAATGCCCTGACTATTGACGGTCCGGCTCCGGTCATGATCGTGAACCAGGCGGCAGCAGTAACCACGATGATTGCCCTGGCCCATTTTGCCGCCCGGGATTTGCCAAGGGGCAGGGTGAGCTTGTCAAATATAAGGTACAGTATGCCCATATGCAGCCCTGAGAGGGCCAGGATATGGGATGCCCCGCTACCCCTGAACGCCTGGACGGTTTCCCGGCTGAGGCCGCTTTTATCTCCTGTGAGAAGGGCCGTGAGAAGGGGAGAGGTTACATCGGCCTTGAAAGGGATGCGGGAAATGAGAGCCTTCAACTTAAGGGCCGATTCCAGGGCTATGCCCTCCAGGAAAGAGCCTTCTCCATGAAATGGAATGGCCGATGCCGATACGAATACTCCAAGAGAGAGGAAAGCAAGCAGGAGGATGGGAGGACCGGCCTTGATGCGGCGAAGCGCCGGGCCGCAGAAAACGGGGACTGAGACTATTGGAAGGAGGATTGCAGGAAGGATCCACGGCGAGTTCTGGGAAACAACCGCCCCCACTGCCACTCCCGCTGTGAACATTACCGACAGCGCCTCTATGCTTTTCGCCTCAGCCATATGCGAAATTAGCAATTATTTCGTATATTTGCATGGATATAGTGAAAATAAAACTAAACCACAATAAACATATGATCATTCTAGTTATCAACTGCGGCAGCTCTTCCATCAAGTATCAGCTTCTGGACATGAAGAGCGACGACGTCTTTGATGTCATTGCCAAAGGTATCGCAGAGAAAATCGGCCTTCCCGCCGGTATCCTGCAGTACGCTCCCGCCGGTAAGGATAAAATTGTCACGGACATTCCCATTCCGGACCACAAAGTGGGTATGCAGCTCATCCTCGCTGCCCTCATAGATCCTAAGACCGGCGTTCTGAAGTCCCTTGAGGACATTGAGGCCGTAGGTCACCGTATAGTGCAGGGCGGTGATTTCTTCTCAGGTTCAGTCCTTGTCAACGACGACGTCCTCTCAAAGATTGAATTCTGCGCAGATTTCGCCCCACTTCACAACCCCGCCCACCTTCTGGGTATCAGGGCCATGCAGGATGCACTTCCTACGGTCCCTCAGGTTGTAACCTTCGATACAGCATTCCACCAGACCATGCCGTCATACGCTTATATGTATGGTCTGCCCTATGAGTATTATGAGAAATACCGCGTACGCCGTTACGGCGCCCACGGCACATCCCATCAGTTTGTTGCAGGCGTAGGTGCAAAACTCTGCGGCCTGGACATCAATAACTCCAAGATCATCACATGCCACCTTGGCGCCGGCAGTTCAATCTGCGCCATCCAGAACGGCAAGTGCGTGGATACCTCCATGGGTTTCACCCCGCTTGAAGGTATGATCATGGGCACCCGCGTGGGTAACATTGACGCCAATGCAGTGCTCTATCTTGAGAAGAAACTTGGCGTGGATCCGGATGAAATGACCACCATCCTCAACCGCAAGTCCGGATTCCTGGGCATTTCCACCGTCACATCAGACGCCCGTGAGCTTGATGAGCTTGCAAATAACGGTGATCCCAAGGCAAAGCTCGTACTCAAGAAGTACACCTATGACATCATAAAGAATATCGGCTCATATGTAGCTGCCATGAACGGCGTGGACCTGATTGTCTTCACAGGTGGCATCGGGGAGCACAACTCACGCCTTCGCCGCCGCGTGCTTGAGAACTTCTCCCACCTTGGCCTCAAGGTAGACTACGAAGCAAACGTCGCATGGGGAGAGGATGCCATCATCTCTACGGAAGATTCCAAGGTGAAGGCTGCCCTCATCTGCACCAACGAGGAACTTGTGATTGCACGTGATACCATGCATCTTGTACTTGATAATCAGGAATAAAAACTATGATAAAGAATTTCAACGAACTTTTCGCAGAGCTTAAGGCAAAGGGTATCTGCAAGAAAATGATTGCCGCATGGGGTGTAGATTCACATACCATCGAAGCCGCTTCGCTTGCTTCCGACCAGGGTTTTGTAAAAGTGACTCTGGTTGGTGACAGGGACCTTATTGCAAAGGTGTGCGATGAATGCAGGATTGACATTGCAAAGTTTGAGATAGTGGACATCAAGGATGAGCTCAAGGCTGTTGCAGAGGCTGTCCGCATGGTCCATGACGGTGAGGGAGATGTCCTTATGAAGGGCCTTTGCTCCACGGATAAATTCCTCCGCGCCATCCTCAACAAGGAAGTCGGCCTCCTTCCTCCCAAGGGCCTTCTTTCCCACGTTGGCGTAATCGAGAATCCCAATTACCACAAGCTCATCTTCATCACCGATATGGCCGTTATACCCGCTCCGGATTTCCGCCAGAAGGTGAAGATGGCAGGCTTCGTTACCGGCGTGGCCCGTTCATTCGGCATTGCAATGCCTAAGATCGCCTTTATCGCTGCCTCTGAGCAGATGCTGGATTCTATGCCCGCCTGCATTGAGGGTGCAATGCTTGCAAAGATGTGCGACCGCGGCCAGATCAAGGCCATCGGCGACGGCCCTCTTGCCCTTGACGTTGCCATTGATGAGGAATCAGTCCAGATCAAGAAACTCACTTCTCCCGTTGCCGGAGACGCAGACTGCCTGCTCTTCCCCAACATAGAGAGTGCAAACGTATTCTGGAAAACCAACTCCAAACTTGCCGTGGGCGTACGCCAGGCCGGTTTCCTGGTAGGAACCAAGGTTCCCTGCATCCTTGCCTCCCGCGCAGATTCAGTAGACGTGAAGCTCAATTCAATCGCTTCCGCAGTAATGTCAGTTAAATAATAACGTCATGCCCGGCCAGACCGGGCATCTTTTAATAGTTTTATATGAGAAAGTATATCGTAGCAGGGAACTGGAAAATGAATACCACCGTTCCCGAAGGTGTTGAACTTGCAAAGGCAGTTGTTGCAGCTGCAAAGAATCTTCCTGCAAACGTAGAGCTTGTCGTTGCTCCTCCTTTCACCCATCTTGCACTTGTCAAAGATGCCCTTAAGGGCTCCAAGGTAAAACTCAGCGCCCAGAACTGCGCAGACCATGAGAAGGGTGCATATACCGGTGAGGTAGCAGTCAATATGCTTACTTCAATCGGCTGTGAATACACCATCCTTGGTCACAGTGAGCGCCGCCAGTATTACGGAGAGACCGACGAAAAGCTTGTCGTAAAGACTAAGCTCGCCCTTGAGGCAGGTCTTAAGGTTATCCTCTGCGTAGGTGAGAACCTTGATGAGCGTGAGGCCGGCAAGCACTTTGAAGTTGTCACTGCCCAGACCAAGAACGTCCTCTATAACTTCACCGCAGAAGATATGGCAAATGTGGTGATTGCCTACGAGCCCGTATGGGCGATCGGCACAGGCAAAACCGCCACTGCAGCACAGGCCGAGGAAATCCACGCCTGCATCCGCAGCGTCATCGAGGAAAAATTCGGCGCGCAGGTGGCCGATGACATGACCATCCTCTACGGCGGCTCCTGCAAGCCTTCAAATGCAAAGGAACTCTTCGCGGAGAAGGATATCGACGGTGGTCTCATCGGAGGTGCAGCCCTCAAGGCCGATGACTTCCTTGGCATTGCCACAAGCTTCTGATTTTTTTGTAAATACAAAAATTATTATTACCTTTGCGCGCTTAAAAAAGCCGCAAAGGTTTTTTGGTGCAATGGGGTGCTTGAAAAAGAGCACTGAGTAACACATTTTTAAATTAAAAAGATGAAACATTTCACTCTTAATGGCGAAGTTCGCCAGAAGGGCAACAAGGCCGTCATGAAGGCCTTCCGCCGTCAGGGTCTGGTTCCCTGCAACCTCTATGGTGAGGGTATCAAGGACAACATCCTTTTCACTGTAAACGAGAAAGAGCTCAAGGGTCTTACCCACACTCCCGCTTCTTACATCGTAGACCTCAACCTGGGCGGTAAAACCTACACCGCAGTGGCTCATGAGTATCAGTGGCACCCGGTAGAGGACAACTGCCTCCACGTAGACTTCCTCGCAGTTGATGAGAGCAAGCCCATCGTGATCAGCGTTCCCCTCTCAATTACCGGTCACCCCAAGGGTGTGCAGGCCGGTGGTAAGTTCGTTCAGAGCGCTCGCAGCCTCAAGGTTTGCGGTCTCATGAAGAACCTCCCTGACCAGCTTGACATCGATGTGACTCCGCTGGAGCTTGACAAGAGGATGGTTGCCGGTGACCTCAAGTTTGAGGGTCTCCAGATTGTCTCTGACAAGAACACCATCATCTGCTCCGTCAAGACCACCCGTGCTATGCAGCAGGCCGCTCAGGAAGCAGCCAAGGCAGCTCAGGAGTAGTTCTCTAGGTAAATGGAGTATCTCGTTGTCGGTCTGGGGAATATTGGCGCAGAATACGCCAATACCCGTCACAACATGGGATTTATGGTATTGGATGCCTGGGCTCAGGCATCCAATGTCCTTTTCAGGACAGACCGCTACGGTTCCGTGGCGGAGGTGTCTTTCAAAGGCAGGTGGTTTGTGCTCCTGAAGCCCTCCACCTATATGAATCTGAGCGGAAAGGCGGTACGCTACTGGATGCAGCAGCTTAATCTGCCACTTGAGAATCTGATAGTGATATCGGATGACATCAATCTTCCGTTCGGATCCATCCGCATGAGGGCCAACGGCTCTTCAGGCGGTCACAACGGCCTTGAAAACATCACTGAATGTCTTGAAACAGACAAATGGACCAGGATCCGTGTTGGGATTGGCAACCAGTTTTCTCACGGCTGCCAGATAGACTATGTCCTTGGAGAGCTGTCGGAGGAAGAAAAGAAAGCGGTTCCGGACCTTGCGGCCAGAATTATTCAGGGGTGCAAGGATTTCTCCACCATTGGCGTGCAAAGGGCAATGAGCGCCCTCAATACAAAGCCTAAACCGGTATCTCCGGAGCCACAAAAACCGGTGGAGGAATAATTTTTCAAAAAACGTTGCAAAAATTTTCATTTTTTTTGCAACGTTTTATTTTTTCCTGCATCTATATAGTAGGTTTAGGTTTTAGTACACGTCAAGAAACCGGCACTCCAGGCTCAGTCTTGAAGGCCGGTTTTCTTGTTTTATCGGCGTGGATGATGCTCCAGGACGGCTTTGTGCCAGGTTGATGAGTCTATGTGGGTGTAAATTTCCGTAGTGAGGATTGATTCGTGTCCCAGCATTTCCTGGACAATCCTTAAATCGGCCCCGTTTTCTATGAGATGGGTGGCAAAGGAGTGACGGAATGTGTGAGGGGAGATTTCCTTATGGATTCCGGCAATTATGGCCTGCTTTTTTACAAGGTTGAAGATAGAAACGCGGCTTAGGGATTTTCCAAACTTATTGAGAAAAAGAATGTCTTCCTGAGCCCTGGAATAGGGAAGAGGCCTTTCCTTAAGGTATGCCTTGATTGCATCGGCCGCCATTTCTCCAAGCGGAACCAGGCGCTGCTTGTCTCCTTTGCCAATCACATCCACAAATCCGTCCTCAAAGTTAATTCTGGAAATGCGCAGAGCCGCAGCTTCCGAGACGCGCAGCCCACAGCCGTAAAGTACCTCAAGGATGGCGCGGTCCCGCTTGCCGGAAGGTGCCTTTAGGTCTACTGAATCCATTATGGCCGATACTTCCTCAACGCTTAGAACCGCGGGAAGGTATTTTCCAAGTTTAGGGGAGTCTACAAGCGCCGCGGGATTCTCTTTTACCTCTCCCTCCTGCACGCACCAGTCAAAGAAGTTCCTGAGAGAACTCAGTATCCTTGCGGAACTCCTCTTTGATACATCAATTGATCCAAGATAATTCTCTATGTCTGTGGATGTTATTCTCTTTAGATCAAGCCCTGAGTGCTGGAGGAAAGACTTTACATCGTGACAATAGGATGCCACCGTGTTAGGTGACATCCTACGCTCTATCATAAGGTAATTCCTGTATTCCTGAAGAATCACAGCGTACCGTATTTCTTGCCGTAGAGGAGCATCTGGCCAAGGTAGTCGTCGGTATACACGGGGACGTAATCCTTGACTGATCCGTCCTCTCCGTAGACTATCTGGATTTCAGGATTGATAAAGCCTCCGTAAGGCTTGAGATTCAGGGCCTTGTAGCGCTCCAGGACCTCCTTGTGGAGTTCCGGGTCAATATTCACTGCGTAAGTCTCTATGAGAGCCTTGCCGGCCTCATAGTCTCCTTCGCTCTTGATTCTCTGGATTTCTCCAAGGAGCTCCGCAAACAGGGCGCGGAGTTTTACGTAGTCGTTGACTACAAAGTAGGTTTTGCCATTTCGGACCTTTTTCTCGATGACCTTGTCCTTGGCACCCTTCTCAAGGCACCATTCCGCCACAAGTTTACGGTTTTGCATATGGGCTTCTGTGTTGGGGCGCCCGAGTTCCACGCGGGTGAACTGGACCATGAGGCCGTTGCGGATGTAATTTGCGTACTCTGCCTTATATGCCTCCGGATCCGGCATAATGCCAAGTTCCACCATCTTGGGGTCTGCGGTGTAGTATAGGCCAAAAAGGTCTGCGCGGGCTTCTTCAAGGGCCGAGGCATATTCTCCCATGGCGGTGGTGCTCACACCGGGAAGGAGCTGGCCGGAGCCATGGCCCAGGCACTCATGGAGGTCTGTATGGATTTCACTTGCAATGGTGCCCCACTTTTTCTCCATCTCAATCTCCTTGTCGTTGTATGCGAACTCCTTGAGGGTGCTTGCGGGCAGCTCCTGGGCCGCATAATCATAGGTGTGGGTGATGTTTGCGATGGTTACGCTCTTGGAGCCGTGCTCCTTGCGGATCCAGTCGGCATTAGGAAGATTTATGCCGATAGGTGTTGAAGGATAACTGTCTCCGGCAAGGCATACTGCGTTGATGACCTTGGCCGATACCCCCTTCACCTTCTCCTTGCGGAAACGGGGATCTACGGGGGAGTGATCCTCGAACCACTGGGCATTTGCGCTGAGGGTTTCCGTGCGGCGGGATGCCTCAAAGTCCTTGATGTTCACGTAGCCCTCCCAGGATGCCTTGCGGCCAAGAGGGTCATTGTAATCCTCAATGAAACCGTTGATGAAGTCCACTGTGCCGATGGTATCCTTTACCCATTCGATGTTGAATTCGTCCCATTTACGGAGATCTCCGGTGTTATAATATTCAATAAGGAGACCGAGCGCGCGTTTCTGGATGTCGTTTTCCGCAACCTCGCGGGCCTTGGACAGTTCCTCACATATCTTTTCAATGGCAGGGGAGTAGATGCCGCCTATCTTCCAGGGTAGTTCGCGGATAACGCCGTCCTTACCCTTCACCACCTTGGTGTTGAGACCGTAGGAGATGGGGTGAGGGTCTGAGGGGTCTACTATTCCGGCGTAATATTTCTCAACCTCTGCTCGGGTGACATTGTCATAGAAGTTTACGGCCGATAACTTCACAATGTCTCCGGAAGTTTCTGTAGAACGCCTCTGGGGATAGATTGCGGGGTCATAGATGATGTCCAGAAGCTCCGGATCATCAATGCCGGCTTCTTTCAGAAGGGATGCAAAGTACTCCTTTGGGCAGGCCGGGAAAAACTTGTCTTCCGCATAATGGTGGTGAATGCCGTTAGAGAAGAATACCCTCTTGGCATATACCAGGAAGTCCTGCCACTCAGGGCTGTCCTCCACATTGGTTTCAAGGATGGCCTCAATGGCGTGACGAACCCTGAGGTTGTCCTTGCAGTTCTGGTCCCAGAGTATGTCACGGCCGTATTTTGCGGCCTCTGCAAGATGGAATGCATACTCTTTCTGCTGCAGCGAGAGATTCTCCCATCCAGGAATCTGGTACCGCATGACCTTCAGGTCTGCGAATGAATCTATGGTGTACTTGAAATCATTCTGGGCTTTCTGGCCGGGGCCCGAACATGCGCCGGCAAGGGCGGCGGCTCCTATAACAATCATCATTCTAACAATATGTTTCATACGCATAGGTTGTACGTTTTGCACAAATATATAAAAAAATCACTAACTTTGTATGATACAATGAAGTATTTACTCAAAATACCCGGAGTCCTTTTGCTCCTTGTCCTTATGGCACTGGCACCCTCCTGCGCCAAGGATCCGTATTTTGACATAGACTCTTCCGGAAAGGAAGCCACGCCGTCTGGCCCTGATACAAAGGGCCGCGTTTCTCCCGTCATAGACCGCAACGTCATGATAATGATCTCCGGCGGCAGGAATTCCCTTTCAGGCTATCTGAAGACAGACCTGGATGAACTGGAGGCCAGCGAAATCCCCGTGGGAAAATATGCTTCCGGTAACGTTCTTGTCATTATTTCCCGTATCGGTTACAGCAAGACCGCTGAAACTCCTTGCGTAATGTACAGGGCGTATCGTGATAAGGACGGGAATGTGAAGAGGGACACCCTTAAAAAGTGGGGCGGATTTACCCCCCTGTTTGGAGAAAGCACCCTTAAGGATGCCCTACAGACCGTTGTAGATGAATTTCCGGGAAGCCATTACGGCATAGTGCTGTCTTCCCATGGCACCGGTTATCTCCCGGATGGCTATTATAAGGATCCTGAAGCATATGAGGCCGCTCACGGAGCAACTGCCCAAACCTTTTCACTGAGGGGCCGCCGCAGCATAATAGGGGAGAAGTTCCCTCCCATCCCGGAATATCCTGCCGTAAAGTCAATCGGCCAGGACGATGACCCCACTCCCGTTGAGATGGAACTGAGGGCATTCCGTGACGCCATTCCGTGCCACATGGATTATATCCTGCTGGATGCCTGCCTGATGGGCTGTGTGGAGGTAGCGTATGAGCTCAGGGATAAGGCCAGTATCATTGGCTTCTCTCCAACGGAGATTCTCGCCGACGGCTTTGATTACAAACTCATCGCGTCCCGCCTCCTTCAGGAAGAACCGGACCCGGTGCAGGTGTGCAAGGACTATTTCTACCAGTATAAGAAGCCGGACGGCACCACATCCTCCTCATCGGCATATGCTACAATATCGGTGGTAGATACTGAGCATCTTGACGGACTTGCGGATGCATGCCGGGATATTTTCGAGAAATACCGTGAAAAGATAAATGCCGTTAACGCAGGTAAAGTACAGATTTATTATCGTATGGACAGGCATTTTTTCTACGACCTCAGGGATATCGTGGCAAAGGCCGGGGCTTCCGCAGAGGACCTCGCCGTACTGGATGAGGCTCTTGGAAAAGTTATAGTATACAAGGACCATACAGACTATTTCTTCAGCATTCCCATAAAGGACAACACCTATTCCGGTCTGTCAATGTATCTTCCTCCCAAGGGCTCTGAAGTCCTGGATAAGTTCTATAAGGAGAATCTGGACTGGAACGCCGCAACGCAATTAGTTAAGTAACAGGATATGAAAGAATTTGTAAAAACCATGCTGGCGGTGATCTGCGCACTCATCGTGCTCAGGATCCTTGCCTTCTTCCTCATGATCATAATGTTTGCCGGCGCCATTGCCGGCGGCTCCGGCACTCCTCTTCCCAAGGAGGGCGTGCTGGATGTGGATATGTCCAAATTCGTCATCACGGAACAGACCCAGGAGAATCCGGTCCCTTCATTTTCCATGGCAGGCATGCAGATGCCGGATGCACAAATCGGCCTTCTGGATGCAATTAGGGGCATTGAAGCCGCTGCCGCAGATCCCGGTGTAAAGTACATTCTGCTTCGCCCGGAAGGCGCAACCATGGGATTGTCTGACGCAGAGGAATTCCGCCGTGCGCTCTCTGAATTCCGCCGCAGCGGAAAGCCTGTCATTGCATGGCTGGAGTCTCCGGCAAACGGCTCATACTACATCTCAACGGTGGCAGACAAGATTTATCTCTCATCTTACCACGGCTTCAGCTATCAGCTTATCGGCTTGTCTTCACAGATGATGTTTGTGAAGGACATCCTTGACAAGCTTGGCGTGAACGTCCAACTCATCCGTCACGGAAAGTATAAGAGCGCGGGTGAGATGTTCATCCGCAGCAGCGCTTCCCCTGAGAACCGTGAGCAGAACCAGGTCATGATCAATTCTGCTTGGAGGGTTATTACCGCCGCCATTTCTGATGCCAGGGAGATTTCCCCTGAAAAATTCAACGCCCTTGTGGATAACCTTGCACTTGCAGAACCTGAAGATTTCCTTGCCGCAGGCCTTGTAGACGGCCTTATGACGCGCTCGGAGCTTGTAGAGAAGCTTTGCACCCTTGCGGGTGTAGAGTCTGAGGAAAAGCTTAAGCTCATTCCTTTTGCGGATTACGCCATTGCCAAGGTAAAACCCACCCTCAGGCCCAATGTGGCCATCATTTATGCCGATGGCGAAATAGTTGACGGTGACGATCTTATGGAAATTGCCGGAGACCGTTTTGTGCGTGAGATAAACAAAGTGGCAAAAGATGACGCCATCAAGGCCGTGGTCCTTCGCGTGAACTCTCCCGGCGGCAGCGTGGCTGCATCTGTAAAGATCAGGACCGCCCTTGACAGCCTTCAGGCTCATAAGCCCCTTGTAGCCTCATTCGGCAACTATGCCGCTTCCGGCGGATACTGGATTTCCAACGGCTGCGAGAAGATTTATGCCGATGCAAATACAATTACAGGCTCAATCGGCGTATTCTCCATGATTCCGGAATTCTCCAAGGTTACAAAGAAAGTTGGCGTAAACTTTGAGTTCGTGGGCTCAAACAAGCACTCGGACATGTATAGCCTCATGCGCCCCTTCGACAAAGCGGAACTTGATTATCAGCAGGCAAGCGTGGAGGATATCTACGAGAGCTTTGTGAATCTTGTGGCCGATGGCCGTAAGATGGCACCCTCGGCCGTAGACGCCATTGCCCAGGGCCGCGTATGGATGGGTTCTGACGCCCTTGAAATAGGTCTGGTGGATGAAATCGGCACTCTTCAGGACGCCATTGCATATGCGGCAACACTTGCCGGAATTGCCCCCGACGATGCCCGCATTGCAGCATTCCCTGCACCTCTTACCTTTGCGGAGCAGCTCATGGAGAGCCTTGGTCAGAGTAATACTGAGCCTTCAATCCTTGCCGGTACTCCCTTTGAGGGCATGAGCGCGGAGGTCAGTTCAGTCCTTTCCGCCCAGCCCGGTAAGCCAATGGCCCGCATGCCTTACGCCTACGTTATAAAGTAATAGTGGATCCGTTCCTCAGGCAGGTGGCCTTACACTACTATGAAGGCCATCATATAGAGCAAACCTGCTTTGTTTTCCCTAACCGCCGTTCCCTGGTGTTTTTCCGTAAATACCTTGGAGGCCTGGTTAGGGAAAGGCCTCTTCTGGCGCCTCAGATGTATACCATCAACGATTTCTTCTACAGGGTATATGATGTCCACGCCACAGATAAGCTTCACCTGCTTCTGGAACTGTATGACTGCTACAAGGCCCTTAATCCGGAGGCGGAGCCTCTTGATGAGTTCATGTTTTGGGGAGACGTTATCCTCAGTGACTTTGACGACATTGACAAATACCTTGTAGATGCCCGCGGGCTCTTCCGTAATGTCTCCGATTTCAAGGAGATCCAGGATACATATGAGTATCTTACGGAGAATCAGGAAGAGGCAATTGTGCATTTCCTGTCTCATTTCAAAGACTCAAGGCAGCTTGAAAGGGGAGTGAAGGGAAAGTTCGTAAAACTCTGGAACATTCTCTTCCCGCTATATGAGAGTTTTGGGAAACGCCTCAGGGAGAAAGGCATGGCCTATGAGGGGATGGTATACCGTTCGGTGGCTTCAGGGCTTAAGGATGGAGCATCGGTCAAGGACCTCCTGGAGCCTGTTTTTCCGGACACTCAGAAGTATGTCTTTGTGGGTCTGAATGCTCTCAATGAGTGTGAGAAGCTGCTCCTGAGGAGAATGCGGGATGCACGTCTGGCCGATTTCTGCTGGGATTATGTGAGCTCAATGATCAGGGACAGGGACAACAAGTCCTCTTTCTTCATGAAAAAGAACGTGGAGGAGTTCCCTCAGGCATTTGAGACAGATTCGGCCGGCTTGGCGGTGCCAAGTATTACCGTGGTTGACGTCCCGTCTTCCGTAGGGCAGGCAAAGCTTGCCCCATGGATACTTGGTCAGACTTCCGGTGACAGCGTAGAGACTGCTTTTGTGCTTCCTGACGAGTCCCTTCTTCTTCCGCTTCTGAATTCCATCCCTCCGTCATTTGACTCTATCAATGTGACCATGGGATATCCCATGTCGGGAAGTGCCGTGTATACGCTTCTGGATGCCCTGGGTTCAATGCAGCTGAGGCTGAGGAAGCGGCCGGACGGCTGGTATTTCTACCATGCCGCAGTGAGGGAAGTGTTTGCCTCGGGCCTTTTCCGTGAACTTCTTGGAGAGGATGAGATAAGTAAGGTGGAAGCCGTGAAAGCGGCAGCAAAATACTATATCCCTCTGAAGGACCTTCAGGGCTGCCCTGTGCTTGATGTCATCTTCCGTCCGGTGATTGAAGATGTCACGGTGGCATCGGCCATGCAGAACCACCGCACGGAGGAGTATTTCTCTGAGGTTATCGGCCTTGTTGGGCGCACCCTTACCGGAAAATCCCAGATGCTTCTTGAACTGGATTTTGCAAAGCGCTGCCATACTGAGTTGAATATCTTGAAAGGGACAGACCTTGATGTGCTTCCCGCTACGCATATGAGGGTTATGCAAAGGCTTCTTCAGGGCATTTCCGTGCCGTTCAGGGGAGAGCCTCTGAAGGGCCTTCAGATCATGGGGCCCCTTGAAACCCGTGCCCTGGACTTCAAGTATCTTGTGGTCCTGAGCGCCAATGAAGGCATGTTCCCAAGGCACAGCGTCAGTTCCTCATTCATTCCGCCGGAACTCCGCAAAGGCTTCGGCCTGCCTACGTATGAGTCCCAGGATGCCGTGTGGGCCTATTATTTCTATAGGATGATTCAGCGCCCGGAGCATGTGTGGCTTGTGTATGACAGCCGTACTGAAGGCCTTAAGTCCGGGGAGGAGAGCAGGTATATCAAGCAGCTTGAGTATCATTTTGGCGTGAAACTGGAAAGGCTAACCGCCGCCCCTCCCATGGAGGCCCCAAGGCCGGAGGAAGAGTTAGTAAAGACTCAGGAAGATGTGGATGCCATCAGGGAAAAACTTTTGTCGGCATCGGCAATCAATAATTATGCGGAATGCCCGGCAAAGTTCTACTACCAGGCCGTGAAGGGGCTTAAAACTGACGATGAAGTTGCAGAATCCCTTGATTCACGGATGCTTGGTAACGTCTTCCATCATGTCATGGAGGATCTCTACGGCAGAGCTCCTGTCATAACCAGGGAAATGATAGAATCCTTCAGGAAGGACGTGAAGGGCCTTAAGGCGCTTATCCGGCAGAAGGTGCTGGATGAGATGCATTCCATAGAGGTGACTGGCCGAAACCTTGTCCTGGAGGAAGTAATCCTGGACTACGTGCTGTCTACCCTTGGGCATGATGCTGCCCTCCTTGCTGCTTCTGACGGAACTGAAGGGTTCAGGATTATCGGCCTTGAAAAGCATCTGTATGGCAGTTTTGGCGGATTCAAGTTCCACGGTTACATAGACAGGCTGGATAGTTACAGGGAAGGAGAAGTGCGCGTTGTGGACTACAAGACAGGTAAGGTGGAGGATGGGGACGGTGGTCCAAAGATTGCCATGCAGCTGTTCATCTATAATTTGCTCTGCCATCAGGAGCGTTCCCTTGCCGGAAAACAACTGGTGGATTCCATCTACTCAATTCGTCATATGTACACCGGGAATCTCCCGGAAATGCCTGAGGATCCTGAAGTGACAAAAGAAATGACAGCAAAGCTTGAGACTATGCTGTCTGATATTGCCAATCTTGATATTCCATGGAGCCGCACGGAAGACAGGAACATCTGTTCCAGATGCGATTTCAAGGATATCTGCGGACGCTAGAAATCAAGAGTGTCCCAAAGCTGTTCAATATCCCTGCGGTCCTTCTTGGTGGGACGGCCGGCACCGCGGTCCCTGGTAACAAAGAAGGTCTCTACGGGAGCGCGAAGCTTCTGGAGTTCTTCTTCGGGGGTAAGGTTTTCTGCATAATCCGGAACCAGTTTGGCTCCAACGCGTTTATCCAGGCCGTCAATTACCCTGAAGGTGTAGTTTACCGCCCCTTTCCTTACACTAATGATATCTCCAGGACGGACATCCTTTGAAGGCTTGGCGTTTACTCCGCCAATCTTCACCTTGCCGCCACTACAGGCCTCTGTGGCTTCAGTGCGGGTTTTGAACACCCTTATTGCCCAAAGGTATTTGTCAATCCTGACGTCCATCATCTACAGGTTCAGATACAATATCATCATCCGGCCTGGGGTCCATCCTCACTTCAAGGATAACTGTTCCTGGTGCGGCGGGAAGGAGGGCAAAGTCCGTAACTTCTGCCGGAACCATAACAAGTTCACCCTTCTTGGCCTTATAGTTATTGTTATCGGCCTCAATTATTGCCTCTCCTTCAAGGGTGATGTAAAGGAGGAAGGTGTCGTCAAGGTCCCGGTGGCTTTTGAGAGCCTGGGAAAGGGGAATGCGGTTTGCTGTGAACTGGGGGAGAGACACTATTAGGCTTCCTTCAGGCCTTGGAAGGGGATTGCTCCAGGCTCCAAGGTCTATAAGGTCAAAGGCTTCTTCCAGATCTGTCTCCAGATTGAAACTCAGCTCCGATGCCTCGGATATTTCCAGAATAGTAACATCCTTTGCAGCGTAAACGGTTCCCGGGGTGATGAGGTAGAATTCTCCCTTGCCGGGCTTAACCTTATGAAGAAGGCTGTCCACACTGCCGTCAAGGCTTGCCTGGTATAACTGCTCTGCACCAACGGCTTTCTTGAATCCAAGGTAGAGTGCGGCGTCTTTTCCGGCATCCTCAACATACCACAGGGCCGTTTTTCCAAAGGCGTCGTAGCGTTGCTCGGCCGATTCATCATCTGGGTTGAGGTGAATGGGAGTGCGGCCCTTTACATGCATTCTCTTGATGAGCACGGGAAACTGCGTTCCATACCAGTCAAAGGAAGTTTCTCCGGATACCCTTTCCAGATATGTTTGCATTATGTCGGAAAGAGTATTCCCTCCCAGCCAGCCTTCGCTGGCCATAGAGTCAATGAATCCTAGATCGGCCAGTTTATATTCTATGCTGCCCCAGGGAGTGTCCTGCCTGTCCGGAAGGAATTTCAGGGGAGTCAGCTTTTTGGTTTCGCTATCCATATGATAAGATTTTCCACAATGTAGGAGCTGAACACAAGCAGCACTGCTATGCTCCAGTTAAGGCGGAGGATGGCCGTTACGGCTATGGATGCAAGCACCAGGATGATGAGTACTATATGCTTGGCGTCCAGGAGTTTATGGCCCTTTGCTATCTTGATGGAGAACATGGGGATCTCACTCACAAGGAGAAGGCCCATCACCACAGAGAAAGCCGGAATGAACCACACCGGAAGGGCAATTCCGCTGTAGCACAGCGCGCCGCTCATAATGGCCGATGTAGGAGTGGCAACTCCTATGAAATCCGTGCTCTGGCGCTCATCCACGTTGAACTTTGCAAGCCTGAGGGCGCTCATGAGGGCAAGGAAAACGGGTATGTAGCACAGCCATTGGGGTGAAAGGCTGGAATTCACCGATGCATACACAAGCATTACCGATGGAAGTACCCCGAAGCTCACCATATCACACAGTGAGTCCAGTTCCTTGCCTATTGGGGAGTATGCCTTCAGAAGCCTTGCGGCAAGGCCGTCGCAGAAATCGAATAAGGCGGCGGCAAGCATAAGGAGAAAGGCCAGGTCTGTCCTTCCCACTATAGCGGCCATCACCCCGATAACTCCGCATAGGAGATTCATCAGGGTGATAGTGTTGGGAATGTGCTTTTTGATGCTCATTTATTTGAGGCCGATCTTTTTGAGGATATCCTTGGGAACGGCGTTCTTATTGACTAGGATATTGAGGGTTTTGCCCTTTAGATAGTTCTCCGACATGTACCAGATGCCCTTGTATTCACCGGTTTCTCCCCAGGAGTTCTTGATGATGTAATACTTGGTGCCGTTCTGGTCCTTGGCGGTGCCGTAGAGATGCATGCCGTGGTCGTCGGTGGAAGTTTTTTCGTCGTAGTAATCCTGACGTAGTTCCTGGGTTACCTCAATTTCCTTTATTGAGGCTTTCTCTGCGGGCTTTTCATCTGCCTTTCCAACCCAGCGCTCCTGGTCTGAGCCGGAAGTTGCAAGGGCCTCCATGTCAATGAGGATTGCAAGGCCGTCACGGGTGAAACCGGGCTCTGAGACATCTCCGCCCCATGCTACGGTGTAGCCTTTATCCACGGCGTTGTCAATGATGGCCATGAATTCATCAAGCGGAACGTTCCAAGAGGGAGTGCAGCGCCAGTTGTCTTCAACCTCCATTGCAAAGGCGGTATAGAAGGGATGATGGGTGTAGGAAGTGAAGCCGATATAGTCTTCAAGCTTGATTCCAAGGGCATCTCCCTTGATAACCTTATCTTCAGGAATCTCTCCCATATATGCGTCCAGGATGCCTTCAACGCCCTTGGGCCATACCTTGGTGAGTTTCTTGTTGGGGTTCTTGACCACTGCGTCTACGTAACCCTTGAGGACTGCGTCAAGCTCTGCCTGAACGGGTTTGTCATAGCCGTACTGGAAGCCGGAATAATCGGACTGATTAATGAGTCCATAGGTTTTAGCGACTTCCAGGACATCTCCGAAGTCTGAGCCAGCGGCATAATTGAGTTTGCCATCCATACGGACATATTTGATGGAACGGTCATAGTAGGCCTTCCTTACCACGAACATCTCCGAGAAGTCAGGATACAGGGCGGGATCCTTCAGGTTCTTTGCCTTGATAATCTCACTTTCAAGGAAAGATATGGTGCTGAAGCACCAGCAGGTGCCGCTGCGGTACTGGTTCTTGATGGACGTGACTGGATTCTCCTTAACGGTGGTGAACTGGTAATCCTTTGCCTTCACGGGGCTGGGTGCCCTCTGCGCGAAGGTGTTGAGGCATAGAGCCAAAAGTGCTAGGCTTAGAATCTTCTTCATCTTAAACGTATTTTTACAAAAATAAGGATTTTTTAGTAAATTTGCACCTAATGATGGAAAGAAAAGCAATACTTGTAGCAGCCCTTGTGGCCGCCTTTGCCATATCCTGCCGGGAAAAAGGCCCAGAGCCTCGTCCTGCGGTACCCCTTGTATATACTGTGGCCAGTGATTCATCCGGTCTTGGCCGCCTTGCCGCCCGTGCAGGGCACGTTGGCGTAAATGGCCGCATTGCCCTGTTTGGTGAACGCTCGGAAGGCATCTACCTTTCCCGCCGTTTCCAGAGCGTGGACAGAAGGGATAACATTGACGGTCGCGCCCACAGGGATTCCCTGCCGGATTTTGCAGGTGAAACCTTTGATGTGATAATGGATGCCTACAATGAGCCCTATGCCAGTTTCCTCACGGATTCAGTTGGTATTGACAGCCTCCGTGAGACTGCCGTGAGGGGCGCCCTCTTTGCATGGGACAGCCTTTCGCAGGCAAAGATCATAGTGTTTACATCGGCCCTTCATGCCCGCTACGGAATGTTTGACGTAGATACTCTCCAGCAGCTTAAGGGCGGTACATGCCGTCTTATGTCTCCTGTACATGAGAGCCTGAAGGCTGCCGTCCGTGGCGGAGCCAAAAATATTGCCGTTTGGGCTTCAGAACCTGTCAGGGACTCAAAAGTATATGAGAGCGTGTTTGATGAGATGGGCCTTGAGGGAAGCGTTATTTCCATCACCCCGGATCCCGCCCTTGATATATGCACGGAATTCCGCAGCGTCCTGAGGCAATACAGGCTCACAGGCCACAAGATGGATGCACTTATCCTGGACGGTTACGGCAAGGATCCCGCCCCGCTCTGGTCAGAGATCCCCATCATCCGCCGTGCTGCAACGGAGGAGGAAGATGCATTCTCCGCAATGCTTCCCCAGAATTTCCAGATCCTTGATCCCGGTGCATGCATCGTTGATGCCGTCTATGCCCTTTTACGTGAAGAGAATCTTTTCACGCACAGGATCCATCGGCCTTCCGTAAGGTACTTCGTCACAGAGGAATCCCTTGAAGGAGGGCTTCAGAAAGTGCCCCTAAGCGCCCAATATGTCCAGTCAGAGTATGTTCCCCATATCAATTAGCCCGGAAGAAATAGCAAAGCTTGAACTTGTTTCCTTTCCCGGGGAAATTGTGCTGGTGGACTCCCTGAACGATACCTTCTATGCCGCTCTCCGCTATCTGAGACGCCAGAAAGTGCTTGGTTTTGACACTGAGACCCGTCCCACTTTTACTCAGGACCAGCATTCCAACGGAACTGCTCTCCTTCAGCTTTCAGGTGCCACCAGGGCCTATCTTTTCCGTGTCCAGAAAACCGGCATTCCGCGCCGTCTGGCCGCTATCCTTGCAAATCCCGCAATCATTAAGGTTGGCGCCGCAACCATAGACGATGTCCGCGGCCTCCAGAAATACGCATCTTTCAAACCGGGCGGTTTCCTGGACCTCCAATCAAAGGTTTGGGAGTATGGTATCCGCGACAAATCCGTCAAGAAGATGACCGCCATTATCCTTGGGGTCAAGATTTCCAAGGCCCAGCAGCTTTCAAACTGGGAAGCGGATCGCCTCTCGGAAAGCCAGCTTCGTTATGCCGCCACAGATGCCTGGGTGTGCCGTGAGATGTACATGAAACTGCTTAAATCAGAAAAGAATCCACTCTCGGATGAAGAGCTTCATCCGGAAAGATACCGTCAAGACAATGGATAGAATCATTCTGAAACCCCGCAGGGAGGAATCCATCCTGCGTTACCATCCCTGGGTATTCTCCGGGGCCATAGCCCAGATTGTGGGGCATCCCGCAGAAGGAGACCTAGTGAGCGTAGTTGGGGCCGATGGCAAACAGCTTGCATGCGGCCATTATCAGATTGGCTCCATTGCTGTAAGGATCCTGAGTTTTGACGAGGACCCTATTAAGCCGGATTTCTGGACGCTGATGCTCTCCAGGGCACTCAGACTTCGTGAGGCAATGGGACTTGCAGGATCGGCCCAGACCAACTGTTACAGGCTGGTGCATGGGGAAGGGGACGGTCTTCCAGGCCTTATTCTAGACTATTATGACGGCGTTTGCGTGCTTCAGGCCCATTCAGTTGGCATGTTCCGCGCCAAAAACGCTATTGCCGATGCCCTCCGGGAGGTTTACGGAGACAGCTTGAAAGCTGTTTATGACAAAAGTTCCGGTACCGCGCCCTTCAAGGCCGGTCTGGAACTCATTGACGGCTATCTGTGGAAAGCCCCCGGTTTTGATGCCGATGAATCCGTAGTCCTTGAAAATGGCAACAAATTCCTTGTGAACTGGAACGAAGGCCAGAAGACAGGCTTCTTCCTTGACCAGAGAGAGAACCGTGCCCGTGTAGGCGCACTTGCCCGCGGCCGCAATGTGCTTAACCTTTTCTGCTACACTGGTGGTTTTTCCATATACGCCCTTGCCGGCGGAGCGAAGCACGTCGATTCCGTGGACAGCAGCGCCCGCGCCATGGCCATGGTGGACCGTAACGTGGAACTCAACGGCTTCACCCCGGAGCAGCACACTTCATATTGTGCCGATGCAATAGACTTTGTAAAGAACGTACCTGATGGCTCGTATGACCTCATGATAGTGGATCCTCCGGCATTCGCAAAGCACAGGGGAGCTCTCAAAAACGCCCTCAGGGCATATCAGAGGCTCAATGCCGCCGCAATTTCCAAGGTGGCTCCGGGCGGCTTCGTATTCACCTTCAGCTGCTCGCAGGTGGTGGACAAAGAGGCCTTTGCCCTGGCCGTTTTCTCCGCCGCCGCGGAAACAGGCCGTAGCGTCCGCATCCTTGACCGCCTGAACCAGCCCGGGGATCACTCCGTGAACATCTATCATCCGGAAGGCGAATACCTCAAGGGCCTTCTCCTGTATGTAGAATAAAAGGGACCGTAGAAAGATCCCGGCCCCTTTGGAAGCGCAACTGTTACGTTGACCGATCATGTCCACGACATACAGATATTGCGGCGCAAATGTATGGCCGATAGACCTGACTGACAAGAAATGGCGTGAATGGATTGTCTCTCGGCAGTTGATTCATTATCAGGAACTTATGATGCCGTGGTGGATAAGTTGAATACAAAAAATGCCCCTGGGATATTTCCAGGGGCATTTTTGTGTAGGAAAAAAATCGGCTTTACAGAAATTCCGACAGCCTTCTGTAAGTGGATTTTGACACCGTGGAAGTCTGGATTGCGCCGGATGGAAGCAGGTCTTCATGGATGTCAATGGTTTCTATTGTGAGGGTACTGGCCGATATCGAGAAATGACCGTATTCCATCTCCCTGCCACTCTGTACCATAAACAGGACATCGTTTCTGACAATGTAAACATTTTTGATGGAAAGCTTCCAAGATGCGCTGTAATTGTCCCAGATATACTCAGAGAATTCATACTGGTTGCCGGATATGTTTCGGATGGCCAGTTGGGTGTCCATCTGAGTTTTGGGATTGAACGGGTCCAAGGGAGTGACAATATCCTCTTCTACTACTCCATTTACGCTGGTAACCATCTCATAGCGGATGAGCCCCCAGTTGCCCTCAAGAAGCACCTGGTCAAAGAAATCTTTCCCACAGGATGATGTAAAACAAAGGCCGATAACGGCTGCAAGAAGGTAAATTATTCTTTTCATATTGCAAAGATAGTGATTTCTTGATTATATTTGCATCACTTATGGCAGAGGAATCACAATCATATATGTTTCCCACGTCCGTAAAGGAGGTGGAGGCCCTTGGATGGGATTACATTGACATTATCCTTTTTTCCGGAGACGCATTCATAGACCACCCCTCCTTTGGGACGGCCGTGATTGCAAGGTGGCTCCAGAAATGGGGCTACCGCGTTGCAGTGGTGCCTCAGCCCAACTGGAGGGACGATCTCCGTGATTTCCGTAAACTCGGCCGCCCCAGGCTGTACTTCGGCCTTAATTCCGGCGCCATGGACTCAATGGTAAACCATTACACGGCCTCCAAGCGCCTTCGCCACGACGACGCCTACACCCCTGACGGCAAGGCCGGCGCCCGCCCGGATTACGCAGTAACTGTGTACACCAAAATCCTCAAGGAACTGTATCCTGACATTCCCGTGGTCATTGGCGGCATTGAGGCATCCCTTAGGCGCCTTACTCACTACGACTACTGGAAAGACTGCCTCATGCCCTCCGTCCTGGTCACTTCCGGGGCCGATTACCTCTGCTACGGCATGGGGGAGCGCCCTATGCTGGAGCTCACAAAAGGCATAGAAAAGGGCTGGCCTCGCCATAAGATGCAGCAGATTCCGCAGATAGCCTTCTATGTAGACGGTAAGGTGCCGGACTGGGCACTCACGCCCGAATCGTCGCTTCGCGACCCCTCCCATCCTGCGGATGGGCCCCTCCCTCTTACGCGGCCGAGGGTGGCCACGGATTCTGGCGTAAGTGCCCGGTCCGGCATCCTGGTGCTACATAGTTTTGAGGAGTGCCAGAAGGATAAGAGGGCTTTTGCGGAAAATTTCCACTGGATAGAGACGCACGCCAACATGATGCATCCGGATACCATCCTGGAGCCGGTAGGGGACGGGTATGTACAGATCAATCCGCCATATCCGCCGGCAACGCAGGAGGAGATGGATTCATTCTGGGACCTTCCGTTCACAAAACTGCCACATCCCAGGTACAAGGGCAAGCGCATTCCTGCGTACGATATGATAAAGTTCTCCGTAAATACCCACAGAGGCTGTTTTGGAGGCTGTAACTTCTGCACAATTGCCGCTCATCAGGGAAAGTTCATCCAAAGCCGCAGCGAGGCTTCCATCCTTAAGGAAGTGAAGGAACTGAATAATCTTCCGGATTTTGCAGGTAATATATCGGACGTAGGGGCTCCTACGGCCAACATGTATGGAATGCATGGCAAAAACCTGGAGATCTGCGACAAATGCAAGCGCCGCAGCTGCCTTTTCCCGGCGCGGTGCCCCAACCTTGACTGTGACCACACCCGCCTGATGGAACTCTATAAGAAGATAGACTCCACCAAGGGCATCAGGCACAGCTATATCGGCAGCGGTATCCGCTACGACCTCTTCCTTACAGAGGACGGTTTTGTGGACAACAGCTCAAAACCATATCTCAAAACCCTTGTCCTGGACCATACTTCAGGCAGGTTAAAAGTGGCCCCGGAGCACACTGAGGACCATGTTCTCCAAAAGATGGCCAAACCCACGTTCAGGCTCTTCGAGCGCCTCCGCAAGGAATTTGACAAGATAAACCGTGACGCCGGGACTCATGTGGGCCTTGTACCTTATTTTATATCATCACACCCGGGGTGCACTCTCAAGGACATGGAGTGCCTTGCCAACCATCCCGCACTGAAGGGTATCTGGATGGACCAGGTGCAGGATTTCACCCCTACACCAATGACCACATCGTCCGTTATGTTCTACAGCGGAATAGACCCCAGGGACATGAAACCGGTGTTTGTGGAGCGTGACCAGGAGCGCAAAATGAGGCAAAAATCATATTTCTTTAAAAATTCTTCAAAAAAAAGCGAAAAGCCCTTGCAAGGTTCAAAACAAAAGCCTAATATTGCAGGCGGAAAACCCAAACCTAAGAAGAAGTAATTATGGCAGACATTAAGAAGAGACACGTAGTAAGCTTTGAGAAGATGAATGCATTGCATCCGGATCTGGCTGCCGCTTTTCAAGAGAAATATCCCAAGGGCTTCAGTGACTACCTGAATGACCTTGTCAAATACCCCAAGCCGGACGGCACCAGTTTCTATGCCGTCACGGTAGAAACCTCAGATGCTATATACCTTGTAAAGATCAACGTCAAGACGGATGACCTTGAGGATGTAGCCCGCTGGCTTGAAGGAGAGGAAGATGCAGAAACGGAGGCAGTGGCCGGCGGCGCACCGGATTCACCTGAAGATTCCGGAGAAACCCTTCCAGATGACAACATCGCCCAGTATTCTTCCGGCGCAGATGATGAATAAGTTTATATGGGCCCCTCTGAGGGCCCTTTTGCGTAAGGTGCCTGAGAGTACGGCGCTGCTTGGCTTGTCGGTGGTGACAGGCCTTCTTTGCGGTTTGGCCGCAGTGGCGCTCAAGGTCTCCATCCACGCAATCCAGGGCTGGCTCTCCTCCGGGATAATGCCGGGTAGCCGCCTTCCTTATCTGGTGCTTCCGGGCGTTGGCATGCTCCTCAGCCTTCTTATTGTGAAGTATCTGGTGAGGGATAATATCGGCCATGGGGTGACAAAGGTTCTGCAGGCCGTTTCAAAGAATGAATCCAAGATAAAGCGCCACAACATCTGGTCGTCCCTTGTAACCAGCGCCCTTACCATCGGGTTTGGCGGTTCTGTGGGTGCCGAGGCCCCAATTGTATATACCGGCGCTGCAATAGGCTCAAATCTGGGCCGATACACCGGAATGTCCTACCGCGGCATGACCCTTCTCCTTGGATGTGGCGCTGCCGGAGCCGTTGCGGGCATCTTCAACGCCCCGCTTGCCGGCGTGCTGTTCACTCTGGAGATCCTCCTTTTCAACCTCTCCATGTCTGGGATACTGCCGCTTCTTCTGAGCTCCATATCGGCCACGCTGGTAAGCTATCTGTGCCTTGGAAGGGTGAGCCCGTTTGCTGCAACAATTGTGGACTTCCGGATGGGAAATGTGCCGTTCTACCTGCTTCTGGGCATGCTCTGCGGCCTTTTCTCCCTGTATTTCATACACACTACCCTTGGGATGGAAGACCGCCTGTCACGCTTTAAGAACCCTTACCTCAAGTGGCTGGTGAGTTCCGTGGCGCTGGGGCTTCTCATCTTCCTTTTCCCGCCGCTTCACGGAGAAGGCTACAACTTCCTGGGACCGCTCCTTAACGGGCTGGATCCTGCAATTGGAAATGGTACGCCAATGGGCGTTCTTATGAGATTTGGCTGGGGAGTGCCGCTGTTTTTCCTTCTGGTAGCGTTCCTCAAGGTGTTCTCTATGACTTTCACAAACGCCGGCGGGGGAGTGGGAGGAACATTCGGCCCTACGCTTTTTGTGGGCGCGCTTGTGGGGTTTGTTGTGGCCGATGTCCTTAACCTGATTGCCCCCGGTGCCGTTCCCGTTGCCAATTTTGTGCTTGTGGGTATGGCTGGCCTCATGGCGGGCGTAATGCAGGCGCCGCTAACCGCTATCTTCCTCATCGCAGAGATTTCCGGTGGGTATGAGCTGTTGGTGCCTCTAATCATTACATCGGCCGTAGCATATGGTACAACGCGTATCTTTGAGAAATATTCAATCTACACAAAGCGTATAGCAGCTTCCGGAGAGCTCCTTACCCATGAGGCCGATAAAGCCGTCCTCACCCTCCTCAGGATGGATGACCTTCTGGAGAAGGATTTCCTCCCAGTCAGGATGGATTATACCCTTGGAAAACTTGTGGAGGCCGTTTCTTCCAGTGAACGTTCGCTTTTCCCGGTAGTTGATGCACGCGGCCGGTTCCAGGGCTACGTTACGCTTGGAGATATCCGTAAGGACATGTTCCGCCCGGAGCTATATGAGCAGCGTCACGTTTTCAATTACCTCAAAACTGCCCCTGAATACGTTTATCCGCAGGATTCCATGGAGGCCGTAATGCGTAAGTTTGAAAAAACCGGCGCCTGGAACCTTCCCGTTGTGGATGATGACAGGAAATACCTTGGTTTCCTGTCCAAATCCAAGATCTTCAATGCCTACAGGGAATCCCTCAAAGACTTTTCACAGGACTAGAGTTTGTCTGAGACCGGATTTGAAAAGTGCAGGAAATCAGTTATATTTGTAGCATGCGCTACAAAAAAAACATACTGTATTATTCTCTGGCCATTGTTGTCACGGCCGCTGCATTATACGCATTTACCTCTGTAGGGGAGCCAAAGGATCCGCTGCCATCAGAGTGGAATATGACCACACTCGCACAGGCCTATATGTATTTCAGCGACAGCCGTGACGTCATGACGGATTTCAGCGGCAAAAAATCGGCCGATATCCCCCCGCGGAAACTTGTTGCAAAAGGCTCCAATATGAAGGTACTGGGCTTTGTGGAAGATGATTTCGCCCTATGGGTGGAACATCCTGACGGAGACCGCGGCTGGATGAAGATGTCGGATTTCAGCCATGAGTTTATTCTGGCCGACAAAGAGCGGTTTCAGACGGCCAAAAAGGATTCCACAATAAAGTTCAAGGCCGGTGCGACATTCACCTACAAGGGGGTGGACAGCAAAGAAAAGGATATCCTTCTTATAGAGAATGACCTTGGCGTGTTCAGACTGAGCCGCCGCAAGGACCTTGTGATAAAAGAGGTCATGAACGACGGTCACTGGAAGTATTGTGTCAATGGTTCCCGCCGGTCTGTCAGGACCAAGGCAGGGTTTGAGGAACTTGTCATGGGAAAGGACCTTGCTACGGTGGAGGCTTCTCTGAACACTCCGGCGCAGATGGTCCGGAATATCGGCAAAAATAACTGTAAAGCCACATTCAACGTGTGGGTTTACTGCATCAACATGGTCAAGGACAAAAAGAAGGCCCAGTACATGAGGCCCGTCCTCACTCTTGAGAACGGCGCAGTCACAGGAGTTGAATATGAATTCAGGCACGGCGCCCGTCCTTGGCTCAGATATGTCCCTCTATGGAGATTTGTGGCCGATAAACTTTCCTGCCTCACAGAGGACACTATTTACAATTCCTTCAACTGTTTTTACTATCCGGCGCTTACACGGGGGCGCAATCTTGACTTTGTAATCTGGCTGCTGATACCTTTTGTCCTCCTTGGGTGGCTGGTGTACAATCTGGCAACTCCTCTTCTGCCATTCTTTGTCCTTATGATTCTTCTGCAGCGTCCGTGGCCGTTCAAACCTCTGGGAAACACTTTTGTCAATATCAGTTTTACAGTCATTGCGCTTGCCTGCTGTTATATATGGCTCATAGCTCTTATGATTATGAACTGGGGCCTTATTATAGCACTGCCCATTATGCTGCCCCTCATCGGCCTTGTGGGCTCTTTCGAGATGGTAGCCAGAACCGTAGAGTACCGCTGCCCTCAGTGCAAGTATATAGATACCTATGTCTTCAGCCACAGGGAATGGCTGGAAGAGTATCAGGACAGGCGTGACGAGGTCCGGCCAGAATACCTTGGCAGTGAGGTTGTGCGCTCATGGAAAACCTGGACCCATCACTGGGGTCAGGATGAATATGGCAATAAGTACAGCTATGACACCGACAAAAAGACACACGAGGAAGTCGAGACCACCTGGAGAAACCATCGGTACGGAGTCCTGTACCGCATAAGGCCATACCGTGACTGGGAAAAGTGCCAACGCTGTGGCAAAATGCGTTATACCTACGGTGAGGTGCGGGAAGAATTGAACCGTGAATATAAAGGGTCCACTATTTCAACAGATTCCAGCGTAAACACTTACTGATTTAATCCTGTTAAAAACGTGGCCGGGCGGCGGCCGGGATACCACTTCATGTCCAACACGGCAATGTACTATCCCGCCTTCAGCGTAAGGTACGCGTTCTAACCTGAACTCTTTTGTTTTATGAGCGGACAGAGCAAACTGCCCGCTTTTTTTTTGCCCGGGCAGAGGAAAATCACTATATTCGTATCACTTATGAAAGATATATATGTAAACCACATAGCGGGACTTCTTGGCGTTCAGCCCTGGCAGGTCCTGAACTGCGCAGAACTGTTTGAAGACGGCTGCACCGTGCCCTTTATCAGCCGTTACCGTAAGGAGCGCACCGGCGGCCTCACTGACATTGAAGTTGCTGAGGTTAAGCACTGGGCCGATGTTTTTTCCGAAATGGAAAAGCGCAAGGAACTGATCCTGAAGACCATAAAGGAAGCGGGCAAACTTACCCCGGAACTAGAGAAGGAAATTGAGGATTGCGTGAGTTCTCCCCGCCTTGAAGACATATACCTCCCGTTCCGTCCCAAGAGAAAGACCCGCGCAACTATGGCAATCGCCGCCGGTCTGGAACCCCTTGCCAATCTTCTTTGGAGCGGCAAGTCCCGTAACCCTGAGGCCGATGCCAGGAAGTTCGTCAAAGGGGACATCAAGGATGCAGAAGCAGCCCTTGGCGGCGCCCGAGACATTATGGCGGAACGAATCAGTGAAACCGCTTCCTTCAGGGAGACTCTCCGCGGCATTTACCGCACAAGAAGAGTGGAATCGGCCGTAACAAAAAAAGGCCAGGAGGACCCTGAGGCAGCAAAGTACCGCAGCTATTTCAAATTCTCGCAGCCCATCTCAAAAATCCCTTCCCACAACCTTCTGGCTATGCTCAGGGCTCAGGGAGAGGGCTTCCTTCGCGTAAGCATAGACGCAGATCCGGAGAAATGCGGCAATAAAATCTACTATGACTTCTGCCAGGAGCACGGCTACCCCTCACGCGAAAGCGGTGAGCAGATCCGGATGGCCGTAGACGACGGCTTCAAGCGCCTTCTTGACCCTTCCATCACCACGGAAATCCTAAACGAGGCCAAGGAAAAGGCCGATATAGAGTCCGTGCAGGTATTTGGGGAGAACCTTAGGCAACTTCTTCTGGCACCCCCCGTGGGCCAGAAGCGCGTAATGGCAATAGACCCCGGTTTCCGTACCGGCTGCAAGGTTGTGTGCCTGGATGCCCAGGGCAATCTCCTTTGCCACGACGTTATCTACCCCCATCCTCCTGTTCCCAAAAAGATTGAGGCAATAACCAAGGTGGCGGACCTCGTTGAGAAGTATGACATCGAGGTCATTGCCATAGGCAACGGCACTGCAGGCCGTGAAACAGAGGATTTCATCCGTAAGGTAGGCCTCCCGGAGAGCATCCGCGTGTTCTCCGTGAGTGAAGACGGCGCCTCCGTGTATTCCGCATCGGATGTGGGCCGGGAGGAATTCCCGCAATATGACGTTACGGTGCGCGGGGCTGTATCTATCGGCCGCAGGCTTATGGATCCTCTTTCTGAACTTGTGAAGATAGACCCCAAATCCCTTGGCGTTGGACAGTATCAGCACGACGTAGACCAGAATCTCCTGCATGAGAAACTGGACGCCACGGTGGAAAGCTGCGTGAACTCCGTTGGCGTGAACCTTAACACGGCTAGCCCCTGGCTGCTCAGATACGTGAGCGGAATTGGCCCAGCCCTTTCCAAGGCAATTGTGGACTACAGGGCATCTAACGGGGATTTCCGTTCACGTGAAGAACTCCTGAAAGTTCCACGCCTTGGCGCCAAAGTCTACCAGCAGTGCGCCGGTTTCCTCCGTATTCACGGAGCAGAGAATCCTCTGGACAATTCCGCCGTGCACCCTGAGTCCTATCACATTGTGGACAAGATGGCCCGGAGCCTTCAGGTCACAACCAAGGAACTTGTTGGCAATGAGGATCTTTGCTCAAAACTGAATGCCCAGGACTTTGTGGAGAAAGACTTCGGCCTTCCCACCGTCAACGACATTATTCAGGAACTCAAAAAGCCCGGCAGGGATCCCCGTGAAACTGCCCAGGAATTCTCATTTGCGGATGACATCCGAGACATAGAGGACCTCAAGATTGGGATGGAACTTCCCGGCATTGTGACCAACCTTACCGCCTTCGGGGCGTTTGTGGATATCGGCCTTCACGAAAACGGCCTCATCCACGCTTCCAACATGGGAGAGAGGGGAATGGCCGTGCCCTCCAAGGTCCTGAAGCTGCACCAGCAAATAAAAGTCCAGGTCCTGAATGTGGACCTGGAGCGTAAAAGGATAGGGTTGAAACTTCTCAAATAATTCCGTAATTCCAGGCTCTGATCTGTTGTCCGGCCGCCCCGCGGAACAACAATGGCCCTTTTTGTGTCTCCAGCTGCTCTCCAGACCGTCCCGCGGAACAAAAATGGCCGTTTTTGTGTCCCCAGCTTGTCTTTCCCTGAAAAAAGTTGACTCGCAAACACGAGTTAACAATGTTTATTTATCGAACAACACTAAGGGATCAGTATTATGAAAAAGCAATCGACTTGTATTATAAGGAAGGATATTCCGTCCGTCGTATTGCACAAATAATTCCCGTCAGTAAGAGTGGAATTGCTCGATGGATTGCTAACTTTGCAGAAGATAATCCGCATAAAGCACCCATCATGAAGAAACGGTTTATACAGCCGGCTCCTCAAATTGAGCAAGGACCTCGCACAGACCTTCCTGAAGATGTGAAAGCTCTTCAGGAAGAAGTTCTCCGGCTAAAGAAGGAGCTCAAGCAGGAAAGTAAGCATCCGATGAACCACGTGTAAGAGTCTTACGCCACTATATGCGAGTCGCAGCAACTAACCCACAGTATTATGGGAGTTGCTGCGACTCTTGCATAGTTGCGTGCTACTTGCTGCTAGTTGCA